>Ga0208586_1000577_pt1 | contig 13200 bp, 14 predicted proteins | sample NGESurshal072012_6_FD_184471 | JGI IMG/M metagenome (GOLD analysis project Ga0208586, IMG submission 184471) | Arctic peat soil microbial communities from Barrow, Alaska - NGEE Surface sample 53-3 shallow-072012 (SPAdes) | ecosystem: Environmental > Terrestrial > Soil > Wetlands > Peat ... | reverse complement strand
CCGCTGATCGAGCCGACACCAACTGGTGCGTGCGAGGGACCGCTCACCCCTTGCACGGGGACATTGTCGACAATCAACGTGCACGTCGCTCCGGTGTTCTGGAACCAGAGTGTTGCCTTGAAGCCGGCAGACGCCGAATAATTACCCTGCGGCGGACTCATCGAGGGCCGCAATTGGGCCGGTCGACAGGTCGGGGGCAACGTTGCGTGCTTGGCCGTTGCGCCGGCCAGGGGCGCGGTGCACGCCGAGATTGAGAGCAGTGCGACCGTGACGGCCGCGGCCGTGAACTTGTTGCGTTGTTGGTGGCGAACGAACGACATTGGCGATCCTTCGTTCCTTGTAGGAATTGGCAGCAACAGACAGGTAAACGTCATCATTGCCCAAGTCGAGCGTGAAGGCTCGCACATCTGCGCGTCACGTCGGGCCCCCGACTCCACCAATTGACAACCAAATCCGTCGGCACTTCGTGAGTCGTCCAAGACTTGTGACGGGCTGGCGAGATCGTCATCGGGATTGTCCCCTCAAGATCTCTCAGAGAACTTCACGTTCGTCTATCAATAACACCGTGAGTTCGAATGCATCGTCAACTGCGGGCTTGGATCAGTGCGACGACTTCCTCACGCCGGTATCCCTGTGTCCGAGCAAAGTTGAGTAGTTCTTCGATGCGCGTTATCACTGCTCCACGCTGAGGCGTACCCACCACTCGCACTCCGCGGCCCCGCGTGAAGTCGAGCAGTCCTTCGTCGCGAAGGATGTGCAGAGCACGAATCACCGTGTTCTTGTTCACCCCGAGTACCGTCGCCAGGTCGACGGCCGGAGGGAGGCGTTCGCCTTGCGTGGCTTCACCATCGGTGATGGCTCTACGAATCTCCGCCGCCACTTGATCGTGGAGCGCGACCGGTTCTTTCTTGTCGACTTTCGATATTTGCATAGAACTATTCTGAATAGTATCATAAGCGGTGCGAGAGGGAGTTCAATGACTATCACTCCAACCCATCAGGCCGAATCAATCGAGATAACGCAGTCAGTGGAACTTCTCATCAGAGAAGCTCGCGCGGCTTCTCGTCGTCGCCGACTACGCATCATGGCAGTGATCATCGCTGTACTGGTGGTAACGCTGACCGGTTTCCTCGCGGCCGGTAACCATGGTCCGTCAAAACGTGTGAACACTCCAACCAACACCGAACCGAGGTCCTACTTGGGCGCCAAGACATCGCCCTACCCCGCGACGCTAAAAATGCGACGCGGACTTTACGACGGAGGGGGCCACAATCCCGCTCTGCCTTGGGGGTCAGTCCTTCCCGCTCCACAGTCGCGCTGGGTTGATATCAAGTCGTCGGGACCGAACGACAAATGGGGCGTGTGGCGCGAGAATGGCGACGCCGGACTGTTTCCAGTTCGCAGCGCAGACGGCGGCGCTCATTGGACGGCGGCGGGGCCCCAACTCGCGACTGATTGGGCAGGCGGTGGCATCTACTTCGTCAACAAAGTGATTTCGGAGGGGCCCTCGTCAGTGGTGATGGTCAGCAACGCCGTCATCGATGTCACGACCGACGGAGGACGTCATTGGTACCAGTACTTGAATACCGCCAGTGACTGGATAATCAGTGCCCAACCCGTCAACGGTGGCATCGGACTACGCGTACGTCCATTCCCCGACGGGAAGTTTACAAAGCGAAGTTACGCCATCTATGTCTTGAGTACCACTCATCACGAATGGATTCGAACGGGAGTCTCAGTCGGCTGACACCGGTTGATTTGTGCAAATGGTTGCTGAATAATTCCGTCAGCCCTTCTGTTGAAAGGAGATAGTCCGCGTCGTCTCGGTGCTACTTGCCGCGTTGGCCTAATTGCGAGTGGCCACCGCGATCGTGAAAGGTGCGTTCTTAAGGCTCGATGTTGCGACAGGGAAGTCGCCAAAGGACGCTGCCAGTTCGGAGGGGCTTGGCGCGACACCGACGACGGTGCGCATCGCGAAACGCAGGTACGCGTGCTTCATTCCGAAAGGCACTCGACTTCGTTTCGCGAAGCCCCAGAACGCTTCGGGCGTTACGGTGCCATCGATTTCGATGATCGCGAGGGTGCCTCCGGGGCGCAGCACACGTAGACACTCCTTGACGCCGATCGCCGGATTAGGCCAATGCTTCCACGCACACGACGACACAACGCTGTCGAACGATGCGTCCTCAAACGGGAGAGTTTCCGCACTGCCCGAACAAGCGCTCAGCCCAGGCACGCGCACTGCGAGCCGTTTGGCGCGACGAACTTGTGCGGCCGATGGGTCGAGTGCGACGACTGTGAGTTCGTGGTCCAGAACCAGGCGGGCAGCAACCGTGCCGCCGCCTGCCCCCACGTCCAGCACGTGACCTCTTGAATGCTTCGCCAATTCGGGAGTGACGACGTCTGCGAGAGCATGTGCGATGGTCACTTCGTAGAGGAAGGCCTCCGGACTCGAGAATGCCCGCCGGCACACTGCGTCTGCGAGACCAGCGAACGGTTTCCATCGGGCCGGGCTCAATATGTTGGCGGTTGTGGTCAAGAGGACCTCACGTAGTGCTCGAGGGCGTCCAGGTATCGAGTTGTCACCATCGCTTGGATCATCCGCGCCGCAGGCGACCCGACGCGGGTAAGGAGCGACGCCGGCTTTGAAAACGCTCGAATGGCGAACGTCACCGCATCGTCGTCACCGAGTGTCACGTCGAACAACTCTTCGCCCGACTCGGGATGTCCAGTCAAGGTTCCGTAGGCGCAGGCGAATCGGCGGGGCTCGTCAATGACGACAGTCACACGACAAGGGGCGGCGACTGCAAGCCGCCCGAAGGGAATGAGAACAACAACATTCTCGCCAACCCGCACAGACGCATCGTTGGGAATCAGTAAGAGGCCCGCACCTCGATGGGCACGCCACTGACGGAGTCCTTCGCGAGCTTTGGTGAACGCAGCTGGACCCACCCCGAGCACGCGCTCGCGACTGACCGCGTGAAAGTCGGATGGTGTCACGCCGTCGAGCGTGGCACCCACATTGGAGTACGTCAACGCACTCTGGGTCGCGCGGGCGAGACGCGATTGCAACGCGCCAGCACCTCGCGTGGTGAGGAACAAACCCATGCTCAGAGTCGGAAGTTTGGAGTGGAACCGGGCAGTTTGAGGCGAAAGCGCGCGACTAATTGATAACCCATTGAGGTTCACGCCGCGGGCGATTGAAACGCGACCAACTGCGCCAGCTGCGGATAGTTCTTGTTGGCCGCATATTCCTTGACGTCGCGAAGAATGTCCTCACTCGAAAATTCGTCGTACCCGTACAGCTCCGCGCGAGTGCCGGCAACCATTTCGAAGCCGAGAATCTCCTGCATCCACGCAATAGAGACGTTCGTACCCCATTTGTTGACTGGACTCGTCGTGAAGGGAACCACGTCCAAAAAGAGATCGACCGTGAGCACGAGCAGGCCGCCCGGCACGAGTAACTCCTTCGCACTTCTCAGCGTTGCCGCAATGTCCTCTTCGCCCATGTGCTCGATGGTCGATACGCAGATAACTGCATCAAATCTTCGTTCGAGTTCCAGTTCGGGCAACGTCGTCTTGTGCAGGACGACGTTCGCTTCAAATATCCGATTGAGTTGCGCATGTTCGACCAGGGGATCAATGCCGTAGTCACCGAGGCCGTAGTCAAAGAAGGGATCGACGTTATGGACTTCATGCCCCTCCATCGAAAGCACGAACTGCAGTCCCGAGAGTGCGCCGCCAATCTCTAAAATCGTGGCCCGTTCTCCATTCATCAACTGGAAATAGGTCCACGGGTACTCAACGGCCCTCGTAACCGTATTGAATTGGAATCCGAAGGGACCGATCGCCCTTCGAAGTGTTGACGAACGTTTGAGAAACGGGAGTTGATTGAGTGCCTTCAGTACCTTGAATTTGCCGTAGGGAGAACCCCACTTTCGGTTCCACTCCTCAAACTGTTTCGACTGAATCGCCCTCGCAAGCATGGGCACTCCCGCTGTTGCGTGTCTGGTCACCACCTGTTTTCCCAACGCTACATTGTGGCGTCACGCGGAATTGCTCCGAACGAATGTCGCTCGAAATGTTCGCTTCCCCGTCGTGCGACCCGAGGTGACCGCGAAATCTCAATAGTTCGCGGTGATTCGCCGGCCCGGCCCGTCGACGGTCATCAGTCCTCCAAAGGGAATCACGGACTGCGGATCGGTATGTCCGAGGTCCGGTCCAAAGACGATCATCGCGCTGGGGTTATACGTCGCCATTGCTTCGAGAACCGCCGATCGTTGCGCCTCGCGAAACGCGTCGCGCTCGCCTTCAGTGAGTTGCTGGTCATTGCGCCAGCATTTGGGCTTCGCCATCACGAGCGCCGGGAACTGTTCGAGCAAGCCGCGTTCACCCATATTGCGCAGCATCCGAAAGACCTCCTGGGCTGAGGGCATCTCCTCGGAGGTTTCGAGGACCAGTACGCACCCGCTGTACGCGTCGTTGGGAAGGATCCACCTGTTGACCGCCAGGTTCCAGTGAAGGATCTCGAGATTGCCGCCCCAGGTCGGACCCGCTATGACGTTCGTCGCGTTGTGCCATAGCCAACCCGGCTCAGGCGACGTGGCCAGTGGTTCGAGCATCGTCGCCGGCTCCTCCCACCTGCAGTTGAGGTCGGTGAAACGTTCGAGCTGTTCGATGTCGAAGGTGCCGGTCTCGAAGAGAGCCCGACGAAGTGACGTGAGCGACACCTCGTGCACGCCGTAGGGACGAGCGAGGTGGATGAGCGTCGATCCGCCGTGGTAGCTCGAAATGCCCAAATTCCAGAGCCAGTTGAGAATATTCGTGTTGTCACTGAAACCAATGAAGGCCTTGGGATTCTCAACGAAGAGATCGGGGTCAAGGAAGGGCAGCACCGTAACCTGATCGGCGCCCCCGATGCTTGAGAGCACCGCACGAATCGACGGGTCGGCGAAAGCCGCCATGACGTCGTTCGCCCGTGCTCGCGGCGATGCGCCGACCAATCGCGTCGTTGGATACTCAACGGGCACCAGACCGAGTTCGTCGCGCAGCACCTTTATCGAAATCTCGTGCACGTCGGGGAAGACACCGGGCCCGGCCCACGAGGGCGAGACAATCGCTACGCGCTCACCACGCTGCACCTTGGGAGGCGTCGCCAACTCCGGACGTGTGCTCATGAGATCTCAGTCACCACCAATCGACTCGGCAACGTCTTTCAACGCAACCAGTACCGGATTACTCTCCGCGCCATCATTCTCGCCACCACTGTCGGGCTCGTCACTCACTCGAGGATCGTCATGCGTGATGGTCACCGTCGTCGCGTCGCCCTCGCGTGCGAGTGCATAGGTCATCGTAAAATAATTCTCGGGTACGTCTGCCAGGCCCGGTCGCGGGGCGAAGAGCGAGTAGTGCAACTGTGTGGGCTCGTCGAAGGACAGTACGGTCCCCCACTGTTCGAAGATCTGCCCTTCCCACTCCGTCGTGAATCGAAGTGGGCCACCGACCCTCCAGTCAGTGGCGAGCACACTCCCGTACTGCCAGCGCGCGACGAGGGCGGGAACGGTGAGCGCGGTCCACACCGCCTCTGGCGCTGCCATGATCGTGATGCTCGAGGTCGAGGTTCGCATGGCCGTCGATTGTAGGAGCGCCACTATTGGCAAAAATGTCCGCGCCCAGGCAGACACGAATCACCAGTGATTCATTGGCTTTTGAGAGAGATACTTGCAATTCGTCCTATTTCCTATTAAACCACTAGAAATAATAGATAACACCTCACCGACCCCTTGGAGGCAGTCATGACACTCAGTGTTGCAGCAGTACGAAGTGAGGCGCCCCCGGCGCGAGCGTTGCTGTTCGCCGAATATATTGCGTCACTCGAGTTGCCCGAAGGTCGACTCAGCCTGAGCGACCTGGAGCGAGTGGTCTCGAGTGTCGCATCGCGACACGACCTCTTCGACGACCTCGTTGTCTTTGATAACGACGGCTGGTCGTTGCACCTCTTCGTGAATGAGAGTTTCGGCGTGAAGATCGAATCGTGGGGAGGAGACCACCTCGTCAATTGGCATGACCATGGCGGTTCGTCGGGCGCCTTCGCCATGACGTCGGGCACCTTGGTCGAACAGTACCGAACGGACGACTTCGTCGGCATCGAACGTCGACACCTACGAGTTGGCGACCTCGCATCGTTCGGCGCCGACCACGTCCACGACGTCTATCGCTCCCTCGCACCCGCGGTGAGCGTGCACGCCTACTCGCCGCCGCTCACCGGTATGACGCACTACGACCACTCCCCCAGAGGGTTCGTCGCACTCGAACTGGTGCCAGAGACCCTCCCCTTCGATTTCGACACGAGTTCGATCGATCGCTAGTTCGTCGCCTTCGCCTCGGGGCGGCTTCGTATCGACGCAGAACGACGTCGCCCCGTTGCCCCCACTCTAAAGTTGACTAAATCACTAAACAATGTTAAAGATGACCTTGCACTTCCCTCGTCCTCGAGGAAGCGCGCAACCGACTGAAGGAGCTGCACAATGACCAACTGGGGATTCGAAACTCGCCAGATCCACGCCGGTGCCGTGCCCGATCCAACGACCGGCGCGCGTGCCGTGCCGATCTATCAGACGACGAGCTACGTCTTTCGCGACACCGCACACGCCAAGGCGCTCTTCGCCTTAGAGGAACTCGGCAATATCTACTCGAGGATCATGAACCCGACCCAGGCGGTCTTTGAAGAACGCATGGCTTCACTCGAGGGCGGCGCCGCCGCGCTGGCGGTTGCCAGCGGGCAGGCGGCCGAGACCATTGCGCTGCTCAACTTGGCAGAGAACGGCGGCCACATCGTCTCCTCCGCGTCGCTCTACGGCGGTACCTACAACCTGTTCCACTACACCTTCCCCAAACTGGGCGTCGAGGTCACGTTCGTCAACGACCCCGACGACCTCGAAGAGTGGCGCGCAGCGATACGGCCCAATACCAAGGCCTTCTACGCCGAGACACTGGGCAACCCCAAAGGTGACGTCCTGGACTTTGAGGGCGTGTCCAAGGTGGCGCACGACAACGGCATTCCCCTCGTCGTGGACAACACACTGGCCACGCCGTTCCTGGCGACGCCTCTCGCGCACGGCGCCGACATTGTGGTGCACTCGGCTACCAAATACATCGGTGGCCACGGCACGTCGATTGGTGGCGTCATCGTTGACGGAGGGACCTTCGACTACGAGGGCAGCGGTCGTTTCCCGTCATTCACCGAGCCCGACCCGAGCTACCACGGACTGATTTTTGCCCAATTGCCGCCCGCGCTCTTCCCCGCGCGCTACGTCTTGAAGGCTCGCCTGCAGTATCTGCGCGACGTCGGCGCCGCGATTGCGCCGCTCAACTCGTTCCTCTTCATTCAGGGGCTCGAAACGCTGAGCTACCGCATGGAACGTCACGTGCAGAACGCGGTCGCGGTGGCCAACTGGCTCGAAGCTCGCGACGACGTCGAGTGGGTCACCTACCCCGGTCTCGCCTCCAGTCCGTGGCACGAGCGTCAAGAACGCTACCTGCCCAAGGGCGGCGGCGCGATCATTGCCTTTGGCATCAAGGGCGGTCTGGCGGCCGGTCAGAAGTTCATTGAGGGCCTCGAACTGTTCAGCCACTTGGCGAACGTCGGTGACGTGCGAAGCCTCGCCATCCACCCGGCGTCGACGACGCACTCGCAGCTGAGCGACGAAGAGCAGTTGACCACCGGCGTAGGACCAGAACTCGTGCGTCTCTCAATCGGCGTCGAGTCAATTGAGGACATCCTCGCGGACCTCGAAGGCGCGTTCTCCGCTGCCAAGGGGGCATGACCCTGGGCTCGCTCCCGGGCACCTGGCAGTTGGGTGACGAACCGGGCGATCGAAAGTTCGCCCGGTTCAGCGCTGACGCCTGCAAGGATCTCACGTTCGACGACGGCACGATCATCTCGGACGTCACTGTCGTGTTCGAAACGTGGGGCGAACTCAACGCGGAGCGATCGAACGCCGTCCTCGTGGAGCACGCCCTCACCGGTGACTCGCACGCGGCCGGCCCGTCGGGACCGGGTCACCCGACCTTGGGTTGGTGGGACGCACTTATCGGTCCCGGTCGCGCACTCGACACCGACAAATACTTCGTCGTCTGTCCCAACGTGCTCGGCGGTTGTCAGGGCACGACCGGTCCCTCGTCGCGCGACCCAGCTGGCGTTCCCTATGGTGCACGCTTCCCCGCCATCACGATCAGGGATCAGGTGGCCGTGGAAGTCGCCCTCACCGACCAGCTCGGTATCTCGTCGTGGTACGCCGTCATCGGTGGATCCATGGGCGCCATGCGAGCACTCGAGTGGTGCATTGGGTTTCGCGAACGAGTGCAGCGGGCGGTCGTCTTGGCAGTCGGCGCCACTGCGTCGGCCGAACAGATTGCGCTGTGCTCGCTGCAGAACCGCGCCATTCGCGCCGACCGGGCGTTTGCCGGCGGTGACTATTACACCACCGGTGAGCGCCCTACTGAAGGACTCGCCATTGCGCGCGGCATCGGTCACATCAGTTATCGCACGTCCCAGGAGTTTGACGTTCGCTTCGGCCGCGAGGCGCAGGGTGACGAAGACCCCTTGCGTGGAGGTCGCTTCGCGATTGAGTCGTACTTGGAGTATCACGGGGCGAAACTCGTTCATCGATTCGACGCCAACTCCTACGTCGTGTTGAGCGACGCCATGAACACGCACGACGTTGGACGCGCGAGGGGTGGCATCGAGAACGCCCTGGGGTCCGTGCGCGCCGCGATTACCGTCATCGGGGTCACGAGCGATCGGCTCTACCCGCTTTCCCAGCAGGAGGAACTGGTCAAGCACCTCCCCACCGCCGACGCCCTCCACGTCATCGACTCTTTGTACGGCCACGACGGCTTTCTGCTTGAAACCGAGAAGATCGCCCCCATCGTCGCGTCAGCGCTGGCGAATTAACGCCAACGTCGAAGTAGCTACGCGGTCGATGCGGCGACGACGGCGTCGTCAAGTGCCATCCATAGACCATGGTGTTGACACCAACCCCACTGCGTCGGCGCACCGCCCGGCAGCGTTACGAGAATTTGCGTCCCGCCCTGTCGAGCTTCGTCGCTCGTGGTGAGTGAGGTCGGCCACTGAACCACGAACGGTGACTCGAGAGAAATCCACGCCACATTCGACGTCGCGCAACGCTGCGCCATCTCGTCAAAGAACGCCATCTGGTCGGATGCAGAAAAGTACGCAAGGGCGTAACTGTTCACCACGATCGTCAGGGCAGTCGGATCGCCGAGCGCCAGTGCTTCGCCGAGTCGCTCGCTCGCCGTTCCCTTAAGAATTGTCGTCGTCGGCCATGACGGACGGGCCGCGAGCACCGCGTCGAGGCGGGCCATTCGGCGAGGCTCCTCCGGCCAATAACAGGCCTGCAGCCAGAGACGATCGGCCTCGATCGAGAGGTCGAGCGGCGACGGGTCAACGCCGACTCGCGACACGACACTGGGCAGTGGCAATGAACGGTCGATGGGGGAATCGTCGCGACACACGAGGGTCAATGGGTTCTCGTCGTCGTACGAGTGCACCGGGAACCGGTCGAAGTAGAGATTGATGCCCGCCGACGTCCCAACGTCGACGACGTTGATGACGCGGTGCCCTCGCTTGGCAATGAGTGCAATCACTGCTTGAAACACCGCGGAGCGTCCGGGCTCGTTGGTCTGGGTCGAACGGTGCAGTTCACGGCGCACCGTGTCCGGCTCATCATTGACCACGCCCAGCACCTTCGTGGCCGCCCACGACGGATCGTCCAGCTGACCGACACGAGCTTGCGAATAGATCGCCGTCAGCACAGGGTGGCCCTTCAACGCCGCGAGGTGCAGGGAGGCAAGGATCAACATCGGATTGCGTTGTTCGACCCGGATCTCCGCGAGCAGCGTCTGCGCTTGCTCGTCATTCTCCAAGGCCGACAGAAGTGCTGCATAGAACGGAACGCGCGCGCGGTCTTCGGCGTTGAACGCAAAGTGGTACCGGCGACGGGCGTCCTCAAGGTCGAGAGCCATTGAGGTCACGCTAGCGAATCAGGACTCCCCACTTTGGCGTGTTGCGAAGGCCTTCTAGAGTCTCGTGGGTGAATAAGAAACTCGCGATCTTGCAACTCGCGCGACACCGCCAACCGGCGCTGCTCATCGTGGGACAGACAGTGTCGAACTTTGGCGACGGCGTCGCCCTCGTCGCGCTCACGCTCTTGGTCATAGACACCACCGGCAGTGTGTCAAAGTTGGCGTGGTTCGCGGCGGCGCGAATCACGCCGACGGTGCTTTTCCTCTTGGTGGGCGGCGTGATTGTCGACCGATATTCACGCCGACTTCTCCTTCTGATTTCGGACGTCGCACGGGCGGTGTTGACAGCGGGACTCGTGGTCCTCGTTGGCATGGGTGATCTTCATTTCTGGGAGCTGATGGTCTTTGGGGTTCTCTTTGGGACCTTCGACGCCGTCTTCGGTCCGGCCATCACGACGATCACTCCCGAACTAGTACCAGAAGATCTGCTGCAAGCAATGAACGCGGTTCGTCCTCTGTCTAACAATGTCGCGGGCGGCATGATCGGTCCGGCCGTCGGCGGAGCCATTGCTGCAGTGAGTACGACCTGGGCCATCGGCGTTGACTGCGCCACGTTCCTCTTCAGCGCCGCCTGCCTCTTTTCAATGCATCCGACGCCGTCGCCCGCCCGTGACATTGCCAAGTCTGTGTTTGAAGAGGCGAAGGAGGGCATCGCCTACGTCCGAAAGACGAGGTGGATCTGGACCACCTTGTTGGCGGTCGCCGCATCCAACGCCTTCGTGCTCAACGCAGGCTTCGTGCTCATTCCCTTCTTCTTGCTCCACGATCTGCACACGGGCAAGTTGATCGTCGGCTACGCGTTTACTATGGCCGGAATCTCGGGAACGCTCGGTGCACTTATTGGCACCAACTTGAAGACGCCGAAGCGGCGGATAAGGGTGATGTGGACGTACTGGACCATCTGCAGTCTCTCCGCCCTGATTATCGGCGTCGCAACGAATTACTGGGAGGTCTTCCTCTTCCCGCTGATTGTGTCGCCCACCGCGCTGTTGGGCAACGTCATCTGGGAGTCAATGTTGCAGAGCGAAGTGCCACGTTCAATCCTGGGACGAGTGAGCTCGGTCGACTTCTTCGTGTCGTTCGGACTCGGCCCGATCGGTTTGGTGCTCGCAGGATGGCTCAGTGGACTCATGGGCATTCGCACGTACTTCGTGGTGTTTGGTTCCCTCTGCACGTTGCCAGGCCTTTGGATCTTGCTGTCGCGACGCATCAACGAGATTGACAAGGGACGGGTCAGCGGATCTCCAGCTGGGGAGCCTCTGCCAGGGAGAGACCTACCAGGCGAGAACCCTTCTTCGAGCAACTTGGGTATATGACGTCGGGTCGAAACGATCGACCCTTCGCCTCGCCAGTGCGTCCACCGCGAACTTCGACCCATTCATCGTTGGTTGACTCATTGACGACGTGCGCCACGAAGACCCAGTGCTGGCGCCGCTCTTTGGGACCGTCGACCACCACTTCGTCGCCGGCCGCGACGCCGTGCCAGTACGTCGAACGGACCAGATTGCCGCGACGGGTCACTTCGGCGCGTTTTTTCATACCCCATTTCTACTCCGTGGCGCCGTCACCACTGGTGTGACAGCACTGTTCTACCGTGGAGAGATGTCCTTCACGCAGGCCCTGCCCCAGTCCCTTTCACCTTCTCGACTGTCGGACTTTCAGACGTGCCCGCGTCGCTACCAATACGCCTCGATTGAGCGCATCCCCCAGCCCGCGTCCTACGCAACGGCCAAGGGCCGCTTCGCGCACTACGTCTTCGAGCAACTCTTCACACTCGCACCCCGAGATCGCACCATCGAAAATGCGCGCGAGTTCATTGCCCCGGCGGTCGAAGCAATTCTCACTGAGGACGTCCGCGCCGATATTGACATGGACGACGCCATGCTCGCGAAACTCATCGCCGAGACCGATTCGATCCTTACCACGTACTTTCGTATGGAGGACCCCACGGCGATCTCCAGTGAGGGTGTCGAGTTGCGACTGGGAGCGACTGTGAACGGCGCACCGCTCTTTGGCATCCTCGATCGGCTCGATCGCGACGCCGATGGCACACTCGCCATCGTCGACTACAAGACCGGCGGACTACCCAATCGCAACTACGACTCTCAGACTTTCGCCAACGCCGAACTCTACGCGGCCCTCTGTGAAGCCTCACTGGGAGAGAAGCCCAAGAAGATTCGACTGATGTACGTCGCCAAGGGTGAGACCATTGAGCGAGATGTCACTGACGTCGTCGTGAAGGCGAGGTCGAACTCTGCCTCGAACGCCTGGGGGCGAATCAATCAGTACTACGATGACGGCGACTTCCCCGCGACGCCGTCGATAAACGCCTGTCGGTTCTGTTCGTACAAGGAGCTCTGTCGAGCCAACGGCGTCCCGGTACCGCGCTAAGCACGCTTCGTTGCGAAGGTGCCGTTACACGGCGCAACCTTTAACCTGAGGTCATGGCAACCTTCGATCTCTCCTTCGACTACCGCTGTCCATTCGCGAAGAACATGCACCTGCACGTGATCACCGCACTGCGCGCCGGCGCTGACTTTGACGTCACGTTCATGCCGTGGTCGCTCAGTCAGGGCAGTCGCCCCGAGGGCGCACCCGACGTCTGGAACGACCCCGCCTACGACGGTGACCTCCTGTCGCTAGCCGTGGGCGTCTCGCTGCGCGATCAGCAGCCTGACGTCTTCCTCAACGCCCACGAGGCGCTCTTTCGTGCCCGTCATGGTGGCCGCAAGCGACTGGTGACGCTCGACGAGATTGGTGAGGTGCTCGTGCCGCTCGGCATCGATACGTCGATGGTCGCCGACGACGTTGCCTCACGCCGCCCTCACGACGTGATTGCCGCCAGTCACAAGGAGTTCGACCGTTTCGAGGCCTTCGGCGTGCCCACGTTCGTGGTGAATGATCAGGCGACCTTCGTGCGCTACATGGACGAACCGAGTGAGGACGCGCAGGCGTCCGTCGAACTCATCACGACGCTCGTCAACATGGTTGCATCACGTCCTGCACTCAACGAGTTCAAACACACGCAGTTGCCGGCCTAAACGGCCAAGCGTCTCGTCGCGGCACTCTTTGCACAGTGGTCACATCGAGCGG
>Ga0208586_1000572_pt1 | contig 13246 bp, 10 predicted proteins | sample NGESurshal072012_6_FD_184471 | JGI IMG/M metagenome (GOLD analysis project Ga0208586, IMG submission 184471) | Arctic peat soil microbial communities from Barrow, Alaska - NGEE Surface sample 53-3 shallow-072012 (SPAdes) | ecosystem: Environmental > Terrestrial > Soil > Wetlands > Peat ... | reverse complement strand
TCGCCCTTCAATGTGATGAACTCCCCACCATCGCGTTCGACGAGAGCCACGGCAATCTCGGTGCCGCCGTTGAACGAAACGCGTGCCGCGTCGCACGTGCCGGACACCTTCACGACCTTGACGGCACCACCATCAACCACGACGCGCAACGTCAGCGGGCGATGTCGTCCACCGCTTCGCCACCCGAGCATCGCACTCCACGGATCGGTGATCGTTCCGGTTGCGGTGAGTCGTGACAACCACGTCAGGGCGTAAAGGGCGAAGGCTTCACCCGACGGCTCGGTCGCCACGAGCGTAGCCACCTCACGTTCGATGAGTCCCGTGTCGAGGTTGGCGACCACCACGTCGGGATGCGCGACGAGACGACCCAGGAAACCGACGTTGGTGGTTACGCCGAAGATCACGGTCTCTTCCAGCGCCCTTCGGAGCCGATCCAACGCGCTCTCTCGATCGGGTCCCCACGCCACGATCTTCGCCAACATGGGGTCGTAGTCGGTCGCCACGTCGAGACCATCGCGTAGGGCGCTGTCCACCCGAACACCATCGCCGGTGGGCTCGTGAAGTTCCAACACCCGCCCACTCGTCGGGAGGAAGCCGCGTAACGGATTTTCGGCGTAGACGCGCGCTTCGACACTGTGTCCCTGGATGCGCAGGGACTTCACGTCGTTTCCGAGCGGTTCGTGCGCCGCTACGCGCAACTGCTGTTCGACGAGGTCCAGGCCGGTCACCATCTCGGTGACCGGATGTTCGACCTGTAGACGGGTATTCATCTCCATGAAAAAGAACTCATCCGGTCGCGAGGCCGCGACGATGAACTCAACGGTTCCTACGCCGACGTAGTCGACACTTCGTGCGGCGGCGACCGCGGCCGCCCCCAGGCGTTCTCGTGTCACGTCGTCAATCAGTGGTGACGGCGCCTCTTCGACCACCTTTTGGTGGCGACGCTGCAGCGAGCATTCGCGCTCACCTAAGTGCATGACGGTGCCGTAGTGGTCGGCCAGGACCTGCACTTCGATGTGACGTGGTCGCTCCACGAATCGCTCGAGAAACAACGTGCCGTCACCGAACGCCGAGGTCGCCTCTCGGCGGGCACTGGCGAGTGCCTCGAAGAGATCGACTTCGCGCTCCACCAATTGCATACCCTTGCCACCGCCTCCGGCCGACGGCTTCACCATCACCGGGAAACCAATTTCCCTGGCCGCCTCTAGAAGCTGGCGGTCAGTCATTCCCGTCTCGACCCGGCCGGGGACGACCGGAACACCCGAGAGGGCGACGTGGCGCTTCGCTTGGATCTTGTCGCCCATCAATCGGATGGCGTCCGACGACGGCCCGATGAAAACCACCCCGTTCGCGGTGCAGGCGTCGGCGAAGTACCCGTTCTCCGAGAGGAACCCGTAACCCGGGTGAACGGCGTTCGCGCCCGACCGCGCGCAGGCTTCCATCACGCGCTCGATGTTCAAGTAGCTCTCGCGCGCGGGCGTCGCGCCCAAGTACTGCGAATCGTCGGCTTCGAGAACGTGGCGAGCCTCTCGGTCGGCGTCACTGAAGACGGCGACGGACCTGATGTCGAGACGGCGCAGGGTTCGAATGACGCGGACCGCAATCTCGCCTCGATTGGCGACGAGCACCGATTCGAACACCGATCACATCCGAAAGACGCCGTAGGCGACGTCCTCGAGCGGCGCGTTCGCGCAGACCGAGAGCGCGAGACCGAGGACGGTGCGCGTCTCGAGGGGATCGATGATCCCGTCGTCCCAGAGTCGCGCGGTCGAGTAGTACGCGTTGCCTTCATTTTCGTAACGCTCGCGAATCGGGGCCCGGAACTCGTCTTCCTCTTCGGCGCTCCACGTGGCGCCGGCGCCTTCGATCTGCGTTCGTTTCACGGTCGCCAGGACGGCGGCGGCCTGATCGCCGCCCATCACCGAGATTCGCGCGTTGGGCCACATCCACAGGAATCGCGGCGAATAGGCCCGGCCACACATCGAGTAGTTGCCGGCGCCGAAGGAGCCGCCAATGATCACGGTCAACTTGGGGACTCGCGCACAGGCCACCGCGTTCACCATCTTCGCCCCGTGTTTGGCGATGCCGCCGGCTTCGTACTCCCGTCCCACCATGAACCCGGTGATGTTCTGCAAGAACAACAGTGGGATCTTTCGCTGATCGCATAGCTCGATGAAGTGCGCACCCTTCAGCGCCGACTCCGAGAACAGCACACCGTTATTGGCGACAATCCCGACCGGGTGTCCCCAGAGATGAGCGAATCCGGCGACCAGGGTGGTGCCGTATTCCGCCTTGAACTCGTGGAAGAGGCTTGCGTCCACGAGTCGCGCAATGACCTCACGCACGTCGTAGGACGATCGCGTATCTGACGGCACGACGCCGTAAAGGTCGCTCGGATCGACGGTTGGTTCTTCACTCGCTTGCACCGTCCACGGAGCGTCGGTTCGCGCCGCCAGCGTCGACACGATCGAACGCACAATCGACAACGCGTGTTCGTCGTCGTCGGCCAGGTGGTCGACGACGCCCGACGTGCGTGCGTGTACCAGTCCCCCGCCGAGATCTTCATCCGTCACGATCTCGCCGGTCGCGGCCTTCACGAGCGGCGGCCCGGCCAAGAAGATGGTCCCCTGACCGCGCACGATGACGCTCTCATCGGACATGGCGGGTACGTACGCTCCACCGGCCGTGCACGAGCCGAGCACGGCCGCGATCTGGGCGACGCCCAACGAACTCATTCGCGCCTGGTTGTAGAAGATCCGCCCGAAGTGCTCGCGGTCCGGGAAGACCTCGTCTTGGCGCGGAAGAAAGGCGCCACCCGAATCGACGAGATAGAGACACGGCAGTCGGTTCGCCAACGCCACCTCCTGGGCGCGCAGGTGCTTCTTCACGGTCATCGGGTAGTACGTGCCACCCTTGACCGTCGCGTCATTCGCGACGACGACGCACTCGCGACCGCTGACGCGACCTACTCCGGTGATGATGCCCGCGCCGGGCGCCTCGTCGTCGTACAACTGATAGGCCGCGAGCGGTGAGAGTTCCAGAAAGGGACTGCCGCGATCGAGGAGCGTGTCGACTCGTTCGCGCGGTAGAAGCTTGCCTCGCTGCACGTGCCGCTCCCGCGACGCCTCGGGACCCCGAGAGTAGTGATCGAGCCGAGCGTTGAGTTCTTCGACGAGGGTGCGCTGGGCCGTCGCATTCCGGGCGAAGGAGTCACTGTGACGGTCGACGGCGCTGGAAAGTCGCTCCACGTGATCCCCCATTTGAGTTAGTTATGATTAACTGAAATAGTGTACCAACGACGAGAGGTTTCGTCCAGAGGAGAACAACTAAATGCGCGAAGTGACCCGGCGTAGTCGCATGAAGGCGGAACGGCGCCTCCAACTCGTAGACGCTGCCACCCGACTCTTCGCTGAGCGAGGCTTCCGTGCGGTTTCTATGGAGGACCTCGCCGCGGAGGCCGGCGTCAGCGGCCCAGCCGTCTACCGACACTTCGCCAGTAAAGAGGCCCTGCTAGCCGATCTCCTCATTGACGTGAGTCAACAGCTACTCGAGCAAGGGACGCGGCGCTCGAAGAACGGCTCGTCGTTCGAATCATTGAAGTTACTCATCGCCTTCCACACCGATTTCGCCCTACGCGATCGTGACCTGATTCGAATACAGGATCACGATTTCGCTAATCTCGCGCCCGAGGACGCCCGCACCGTGAGCCGTCTTCAAAGGGCGTATCTCGAAGTCTGGGTCGAGGTACTGGGCCGGATCGATCCGACACTCGGCGAAGGTGTTGCGCGCACCATGGTCCAAGCGGTGTTCGGGCTGCTTAATTCCACGCCGCACAGCGCGTCTCATCGCGACACCGAGACCACGCGATCGATACTCGAAGAGATGGCCTTCGATGCACTCGGCCTCACTCTCGCACCTTGAACATCAAGGTGCTCAGAGTCATTACACGTCGCGACTAACGCAGCATCGCGGTGGCGCGGTATACGTCGGTGACGTAGGGCAACTCGATCCGCTCGGGGAGCGGGTCCACCACCCTCTTGACGTCGCGCATCAACGTTCGCTGTTCGTCGTCGTCCATCACCGCGATGTAACTGGTCGTGAGGACTCGTTGGAACAGTCTCTCGTGATCGAGGAGCTGGCGATGATTGAACTTCTTCCGCTCTATGTTGACAAACGGTCCCGACGACAAGATTGGTGTGAAGTCCTGGCCCACTTCGTAGGGCTGGTAAGTCGGCCAGCGCATGGCCTCTCCCAATTCGGCGACCCACGGAATCGATTCGTCGCGTTCGTTCCATAAGACGCCGAGGCGACCCCCGTCGACCAGGACACGGTGAATCTCCTCCAGAGCCACCGGGGCGTCGAACCAGTGAAACGCCTGAGCCACGACCACGCAGTCGACGCTCGCGTCTTGAAGTGGGATCGCGACGTCGCGTCCGTCAAGGACCTTCACGGTGGGCAGACGTTCGCTCAGTACCTTGCGCATTCCCGGAGTTGGTTCGACCGCCGTGATGTTCGCGCAATACTCAACCAACTGTCCGGTGAAGATTCCGGTGCCCGCGCCGAGGTCAAGGACATGCAAGTCCTCTTCAATGCCGAGCGAATCAACCAGGAACGTCACGGCTTCGCGGGGATAGTCGGGTCGCGCCAATTGATAGCGTTCGCCGTCGGCGAATCCGGACGCGCCATGAAGTTGTGGGCGCTCGGCCAAGTTCGCCATCCCCGATTGAGACGATCATCCCCAATCTACGGGGCCACCGGTGACCCCCAGCAGGTGCGACCACCAGCTCGGAAAATTGGTCCTAGGTATCCAACGCACCATTTCGCTGTGGCACTATTGGCGGATGTCAGAGGTGGGTCACGCGAGCGGTCGTCGGCAGCTCCAAATCGCATTGGGTCTCGTCGCCTGCATACCTTTCGCTTCGGGATTGGTGTCAATTCTCAAGGGGCCTGCCGCCCTGCCTGGTGACGTCGGGAATGTCTCGCCGAATCTCGACAGTGAATTCAGGTTCACCAACGTCTTTTGGATTGCGGTGGCCCCGATTGTCTGGTTCTCCCTGCCCAGCATTGAAAGAAAGAATCCGGCTTTGCGTCTTGTGTTGGCGACCGCTTTCTTGGGGGGCTTTACCCGACTGATCTCGTGGCGCAAGATTGGACGACCACATCCAATATTCATTGCCGCGACCGGCTTGGAACTGATCGGAATGCCGGCACTGGCGTTGTGGCAGCGATACGTCGCCGCCGCCAGTCAGGACGCATGAGCTTCAGGTGGCTCGACCACCGTTTGCTACGCGAAGGAGAGAAATCCTGAAGTAATGCAAAGGCCGAACGCGTCGATTACGAGAAATCCAACAATGAGCGTAATGACAATGGCCCGAGTCCAACGGCCCCGAAGTTGGTACGACGGCGACGGCATGTACCAGTTCGGCAGCAGCGACGGCGTACGAAGGTCTCCACCACCCCAAGCGACGGCGTCGTCAGCCAGCACGGTGATCGGTGCGGCGGCCAACGCGAGTTCCGTCAATTCCTCATCGGAAAAGGCCATCTCGTCGAAGGCGATGGCATCCGATCCATAGTCCACACTGGCCTCCATTGACTCTCTTTGAGCGTACGGGAGATTCAGTCCAGCCGGACTTCACTTCGTTACAGTCGCCCCGTGACGAACATCTATGTCGAGGCCCTGAGCGACGTCTAGCCGATATTGAAGGTCTTGGCCAGGCTACCGAGGCCGCCGAGGCCGCCCCCACTGTTATTACCCTGCTCCGGAATGTACGGCTGCAAGGCGTGGGCCAGTCCCGGGAGGGTCATGGTCTGCAGGTGGACCTTCCCGGGTCCCGTCAGCTTCGCCAAGAAGAGTGCCTCGGCACCGAAGAACATGTTCTTGATGCCCTTGACCATCTGGATGTCGAGGGTGACCTTGGCTTCGAAGAGTCCGATGTGTCCCGGGTGGACCAGAATGGCTTCACCGGCGGCGAGTTCGTAGGTGACGAGCTCGCCGGAGAGTTCGATCCAGGCCGTTCCGGCACCGGCGATGCGCTGGAGGATGAAGCCATTGCCGGAGAAGACGCCCACTCCGAGCTTTTGCTGGAAGCCGATGTTGAGCGTGACGCCGTCGGTGCTCGCCAAATAGCCGTGCCGAGACACCATGTACTCGTTGTCGGCGTCGATGTGAATCGGCATGATTCGACCAGGCAGTTTGGTGGCGAAGGCGACGGTCGCGTTGTCCGCCGAGGCGGTGTACTGGGACATGAAAATCGTCCCGCCGGCGACGGCGCGCTTGAGCACACCGACGAACCCGGAACCGCCAGCGCCGGCGGTCTGGGTCGTCATCACCACGGTGGGTGACATCCACGAGAGTTCACCGCCCTGGGAGATCACTGACTGGCCCGACTTGAGTTGGACTTCGAGCACCGGCAAGGTGTCCCCGATCACGCGATGCGCGACCCCGGTGCCATCACTGTCAGCGAAGGCGGGCAGCGCGCCATCAATTTCTTCGGTCATTGCGATCCTTTCGATTTGGTCAATTCATACTGGCATGAAATCAGATTCCCCGACAGGTCCAAAGTGATCCTTGCGTGACGCCAAATCGTTGAACGTGGCGCGTGGGTCATAGGTCGAATGGCCTCGAATACCCGACCAAAGTCCCAAAATAAGAGGAGTAAACTGAGATTCGGCCCCTCTTACGGTACTAAACCCGTCGCGGGACTTTTGTCGAGATGTATTGAAGGAGAACGCTGCGTGGAGCCGACCAACGACCAGGACCCGAGCTACTACCACAAGGTAGTGGACTGCCAGTGGGCCTGTCCCGCGCACACCAACGTGCCGGGCTACATCCGGATGATCGCCCAAGGTCAGTTCGACGACGCCTACATGCTGAACCGCGAGTCCAACGTCTTTCCGGGAATCCTCGGACGCACCTGCGACCGACCCTGTGAGCCGGCCTGTCGGCGCGACCGTGTCGACGGTCAGCCGGTCGCCATCTGTCGACTGAAGCGGGTCGCCTCGGACTTGAAGGGCGATATCTCGGACCGTCTCCCCATCATTCCCACCGAGAAGAACGGCAAACGGATCGCCTGCATCGGATCCGGACCCTCCTCACTCACCGTGGCGAATGACCTCTTGCCGCTCGGCTACGAGGTCGTGATGTTCGAGCAGTTCGCCAAGCCCGGCGGCTTGATGCGTACGAACATCCCCGAATTCCGTCTGCCGGACAAAGTGCTCGAAGACGAGACGCAGGTCATCCTCGACATGGGCGTCGAAGTCCGTTACAACACGCCCGTCACCAGCCTGCGGGCGCTGCTCGCCGAAGGTTTCGACTCGATCTTCGTCGGCGTCGGCGCCCCTCGCGGCAAGGAACTGGACATCCCTGGTCGCCACGACGAGGTCGAGTCGCACATCTACATCGGCATCGATTGGCTCGAATCGGTGGCCTTCGGCCACGTCGACTCGATCGGTTCCAGTGTCTTGATCATCGGCGTCGGCAACACCGCGATGGACTGTTGTCGTTCGTCACGACGACTCGGGGGCACCGACATCAAGGTCATGGCCCGACGGCCGCGCGAGTACTTCAAGGCGTCGCCGTGGGAACTCGACGACGCCGAAGAAGAGGGCGTCGAGATCATCGTGAACCACGCGCCGAAGCGCTTCGTCATCGACGACGGGAAGCTCGTCGGGATGGAGTTCGACGTCCTGGAATGGGATCCCGGCGCGAAGCGGTCGACCGTGCTCAATACGGTGATTATCCCCTGTGACGACGTGATCCTGGCCATTGGCCAGGAGAACGCCTTCCCGTGGATCGAACGCGACCTCGGCATGGAGTTCGGCGACTGGGACATGCCGGTCGTGGACGAAGTGACGATGCAATCGACGCTTCCGGGCGTCTTCTTCGGTGGCGACGCGGCGTGGGGACCAAAGAACATCATCTGGGCCGTCGCCCACGGTCACGGGGCCGCGATCTCGATCCACAACCTCTGCTCGGACGTCGACCTCTACGATCGTCCACCCCAGGGCATGAACCTGGTGAGCCAGAAAATGGGCATGAGCGAGTGGAGTTACCACAACGACTACAACCCGTCGCCGCGCCAAAAGATGTCCCACGTGGAGTTGACCAAGCGCTTCGAATCGCTGGACCTCGAAGTCGAACTGGGATTCAGCCTCGAACAGACCGTGCACGAAGTGCAGCGCTGTCTCAACTGTGACGTGGAAACGGCCTTTAACGCGCCGGCCTGCATCGAGTGTGACGCCTGCATCGACATCTGCCCGGTCCAGTGCTTGACCATTACCAGTAACGGCGACGAAGCCGACCTCCGCTCACGACTTTCCGCGCCGTCGCCCAACCTCGACCAGGACCTGTACGTCTCGGCGCCGCTCCCCCAGACGGGACGAGTCATGGTGAAGGACGAGAACGTCTGCGTCCACTGTGGACTGTGCGCCGAGCGCTGCCCGACGGCCGCCTGGGACATGGAGCTCTTCGACCTCCAGATTCCCTACGCCGCGAGCGCGAACTTCATTCGCATCGGCGCTATGTCGCCGAGCGGCGCGAACCGAGGGAGTTAGTTATGGCGATCGACGAAGTGCGCGATCAGCGCACGCAGGTGAACGACTTCGCCATCAAGTTGGCGAACGTCAACGGCACCGGTTCGGCCAGCGCCAACAGCCTCCTGATGCAGGCGATCTTTCGTATGGGTATCCCCGTCTCGGGCAAGAACCTCTTCCCTTCGAACATCCAAGGACTGCCTACCTGGTACGAGATCCGGGTCAATCGGACCGGGTATACCGCGCGGGCCCTCGACTACGACCTCGTGGTCGCGATGAACTCCCAGACCTACGCCCAAGACATCGCGGACGTGCGTCACGGCGGCTACCTCATCTACGACTCGTCGTGGCCGCTCGACCCCGACCTCTCGCGGGACGACGTCACGTTCCTCGGCATCCCCCTCGCGAAGATGTGCCTGGAGAACTTCAAGGCACCGCGCGAGCGCATCCTGATGAAGAACATCGCCTACGCCGGAGCCGTGGTCGCGTTGGTCGGCATCGACGTCGAACTCGTCGCCAGTCTGCTCGCCGAGACCTTCGCGCGAAACGAAGCGCTGCGCGATTCGAACCAACGGGCCCTACGCCTCGGCTACGACTTCGCCATGGAGCACCTCCAGTGCCCGCTGCCGTTCTACGTCGAACCCATGGAGGCCAACGGCACGTCGATCCTGATCAACGGCAACCTCGCCGCGGCCCTCGGATGCCTCTACGCCGGCGCCACCGTCGCGGGCTGGTACCCGATCACGCCGGCGACCGCGGTCATGGACAACTTCATCCAACTCTGTGCCCGGTACCGGCGCGAGACGGTCGTGAGTGAGGACCCGAACGTCCCCGACACCACGCGCAACAACTACTTGATCATCCAGGCCGAGGACGAGATTGCTTCCATCGGAATGGTGCTCGGCGCCGGGTGGAATGGCGCGAGAGCCTTCACGTCCACTTCCGGACCCGGAATCTCGCTGATGAACGAGCTGCTCGGCTTGGCCTATTACACCGAGATCCCGGCCGTCATCATCGACGTGCAGCGCACCGGCCCCTCGACCGGCATGCCGACTCGCACGCAGCAGGCCGACATCATGATGTGCGCGTACGCCAGTCACGGCGACACGAAGCACATTGTCGTGTTCCCCGCCAACCCCTACGAATGCTTCGAATTCGCCGTCCAGGCCTTTGACCTCGCCGAACGATTCCAGACGCCGGTCTTCATGCTCTCGGACCTCGACATCGGCATGAACGACTGGGTAGTGCCCGAACTTCGTTGGGACGACGCCTACGTGTGGGACCGCGGGCCGGTGCTCACTGATGAGGACCTCTCGCGCATGTCCGAGTTCTTCCGCTACAACTCGGCGAATGACGACTTCGTCGCCGCGAGGACGTTGCCCGGTTCGGACGAAAAGGGCGCCTACTTCATCAGGGGCTCGGGCCACGACAAGTACGGGCACTACACCGAGAACCCGCCGGAGTATCAAGAGGTCGTCGATCGCCTGAAGAAGAAGCACACCGCCGCGGCCGCGCACGTACCGGCCCCGGTGATCGAGCGTCGTGATGGCGCCGCGATCGGCGTCATCACGATCGGCAGCTGCGACCTCGCGGTGCGCGAAGCGCTCGATCAACTGGCCGACGCCGGGCTGCCCGCAGATTTCCTACGGGTCCGGGGATTCCCCTTCGTGGCCGACGTCCGCGCCTTCGTCGAAGAGCACGAGCACTGCTTCGTGGTCGAGCAGAACCGCGACGCCCAACTTCGTTCACTCATCTCGATCGAAACGGGCGTCGATATCGAGAAAATGCATCCCGTGCTCGCCTACGGAGGTTTCCCCCTCAGCGCCCAGCAGGTCGTTGACAGCGTTCTAGCGAAGTTGGAGAACTAACCATGCCTTCGATCACCAAGCCGCTCATCCCCCTTTCACCGTTGCCCAAGAACGACCTCGGCCTGACCATCCGTGACTACGAGGGCCAGATGTCCACCCTTTGCGCGGGCTGCGGTCACGACTCGGTGACCGCGGCGATCGTGCACGCGTTCTGGGAGCTCTCGACACCCCCGCACATGATCGCCAAACTGAGTGGCATCGGTTGCTCGTCCAAGACGCCGACCTACTTCGTGCGCGGCGCCCACGGTTTCAACTCGGCCCACGGGCGAATGGTGCCCATCGCGACCGGCGCGATCGCCGCCAATCGCGAGCTCACTTACATCGGCATCTCGGGCGACGGCGACTCGCTCTCGATCGGGCTCGGTCATCTCATGCACGGCATCCGACGCAACGTGAAGATGGTCTACATCATCGAGAACAACGGCGTCTACGGGCTCACCAAGGGCCAGATGTCGGCCTCGGCGGACATTGGCTCGCGACCCAAGAAGGGTGAGGCCAACGCGCTGGCACCGATCGATCCGGTGACGACGGCGCTCAGTCTGCGCGCGACGTTCGTCGCACGAAGCTTCTCCGGCGACAAGGAACAGTTGGTACCGATTGTGAAGGCGGCGATCGCGCACAACGGCTTCGCGCTCATCGACGTAATCTCGCCGTGCGTAACCTTCAATGACCACGAGGGATCGACCAAGAGCTACAAGTTCATGCGCGACCACGAAGTGAAGGAAGTCCAGACTGACTTCGTCCCGATCCGCGCCGAGATCCGCGCCAAGATCCCGGTCGATGACGCGATCGAGGTCACGATGCACGACGGCAGCGTCGTGCACTTCCGGTCCGTGCCCGAAGGTTACGACCCGCACAACCGCATGAAGGTCGAGGAGTACATTCGCGACCGTGAGAGCCGCGGCGAGATCGTGACCGGCCTGCTTTACGTCGACGAGAGTGCCAAGGAACTTCACGAATTGAACGCCACGCCCACTAGTGCGCTCGCCAAGCTTCCGTTCGCGTCGCTCTGTCCCGGTGCCGAGATGCTGGCGTCGATGCAAGAGGACTTCCGATAAGGGCCACGGATGAACCGAAGGCACCGACATTTGACCATCGAAGAATCGTGACCGATGATTGCGTCGAAGAGGGCGACGGCGGCGAAAGCGCCTGCTACGCCCACCTGCTCTGTCCGGAGTGCGGCACGGTTCTTGACGACGCTGGGCACCGCGATGATTGCACTTGGATCAATTCTAAAAGCCGTATCGAACTGACGCACTACGTCGATCCCGATGTCGGGGACTGAGGGCCGACGTCAACAAACTCCGACAGGCGAGTTCGAACCTGGACCAGTTGGTGCGAAACAACACGACTGAGGACGTGGGCCGGCGATTAAAGCATTGGTGTGAGTTTCGCTGCCGTGATGTGTCAGTATTTCCAGATGACGACGGGCAAGAGGTACGTGATTACCTTGATCCCAGTAGTCATCGTTTTGATCGGGGGTTGGCGGTACCGCTGGGTCGCTGAAGATGCGTATATCGATTTCCGAGTGGTTCACAATCTTCTGAGCGGCCATGGCCCAGTGTTCAACCCGGGGGAACGTGTCGAGGCCTACACCGACCCTCTTTGGGTGGCGATCCTGGCCGTATTTTCCGGATTGTTTCGATTTTTGTCCATCCAGTGGTGGTCAGTGATCCTCGGATTGACATTCACGGGGGGAGGCTTTTGGTTCGGCGGTCTGGCAACTGCTTCGTTGGCCTCGCGCCATTCGAACAGGGATGTTATTCCTATTGGTCTTATTTGCATCTCTGTGGTTGGTGGAGTTTGGATGTTCGTAACGTCCGGCCTCGAGACTGGATTGATCTTCGGTTGGCTTGGATTGAGTTGGTGGTTGATCGTTCGAGCGCTGATGCATTCGAATCGTGGAATTTACTTAACCGCAACTGTTGTCTCGCTCGGCTTCACAATACGGCCCGATATGGCACTATTCACCCTCACTGAGGGGGCCGCACTGTTTGTATTGCTCTCTCGCAATTCACCCATTGCCGAAGGCGTCAGCGCGAGGCGTTACATCTCGCTTGCGTTTGCCGTGCTTGGAATTCCCCTACTCAGCGAACTTTTTCGAGTGGCCTATTTTGGCCTGCTCGTATCCAATACCGCACTCGCTAAATCGGCTACGTCGGTATGGCTCGGCCAGGGCGAGGCATATTTCTGGAACTTCGTGCGGCCCTACTGGCTTTGGATTCCATTCTTAATCCTCACTGCTGTCACTACGGTCCGAATGCGTAGATGGTGGTCGAAGGGCATTCGACTTGACCTTGTCGTGCTTCTTGCCCCAATAATCGGCGGCATTCTCGATGTTGCGTATGTCGTGCGAGTCGGTGGAGATTTTATGCATGCCCGCATGATGCTTCCAGGATTCTTTGCAAGCTTCATGATCTTCTGGTTCGAAGAGCCGTCGGAGATCAGAAGTTGGCTGCCGGTTGTTGCCACTGTCATATGGTCACTCACGTGCTTGTGCTTTTTGAGATTTACTGTCGAGTCAATAGGCGCCAATAGAATTGCGAATGAGCGCGCAGTCTACATTACGGCAAGTCGAAACGCCCATCCGATAACCCCAACAAATTATAAATATGACGTGTGGGAGAATGAGGGGCGCGTTTTGGAGAGAGTTGCCGCGTCATTGTCCCCGTCGAAGAAAATCATGACGTGGGCCCCCAAGGCGTCGCCCAGCATGTCGACGGCGCTCCAGTTTGTGCCAGCAAGAAGTCACCTGCCAGAGCTCTACTACGTGGGCTACCCCGACATCGGACTATTGGGACTTGCCGTTGGCGACGAGGTGTATGTCTTTGATGAGCTTTTTTTAG
>Ga0208586_1000571_pt1 | contig 13258 bp, 15 predicted proteins | sample NGESurshal072012_6_FD_184471 | JGI IMG/M metagenome (GOLD analysis project Ga0208586, IMG submission 184471) | Arctic peat soil microbial communities from Barrow, Alaska - NGEE Surface sample 53-3 shallow-072012 (SPAdes) | ecosystem: Environmental > Terrestrial > Soil > Wetlands > Peat ... | reverse complement strand
GTTTGTCCCAGAAATTCTGATAGATCACAGGAGTGGGCGCTGGGGGACTCGAACCCTCGACCTCAGCCGTGTGAAGGCTGCGCTCTAACCAACTGAGCTAAGCGCCCGAACGTTCAATCCTACTTCGAGTGTTGACAACGTGCTTTTGACAGGCGTTGTAGCCTTCTCCTGTGCCGAGCAGCAATGAATTGACCCCCGAGAAGCCGTCGCGCTTCGTGCGACGCCCCAAGCGACCCTCAATGGTGCCACGTGAAGTGATCATGGGTCTTGACAAGGTCGAACGGGGCGTCAGCCTTGTCGCCGGTGGCATCGCCATCATCCTCGCGGCCATTGAGATTCCCCACCTCCTCAAGAACACCTACGTCACCGACACGGCCAACAAGTTAAAGACGAAACCTTACTGCACGAAGCCTTACCACCTGGTTGTCAGCACGTGCCAGCACCTGCGTTTGACCCATCCATCCGCGTGGTGGCCCCAGTTCCTCGAAATCATCATTTTCGGAGCGGCCATCATTATCTTTGCCCTCCTTCGCAAGCGCGTTGGTGTCGTGGTGGCGGGTCTGATTCTCTGGCTGGCGCTCTCCGCGGCGGGGCTCCCATTCCTCTTCGTCGTCGGCTGGCTCATGGTTCGTGCATTCCGACTGCAAAAGTGGGGAGATCCCACGTTCTCGGGTTCCAATCGAGCAGCCCGTGAACAGGCCAAAGCGAGGAAGGAAGGTCGTGATGTCACGCCTCGAGCGCCGAGACCGGCGAGAGGGTCCAAAGTGTCAACGGAGCCGGTCGCGGCACGACCCGTAGCTCCTCCCGCACCATCCAAGCGCTACACGCCAAAGCAGAAGCCACGCAAGCGTTGATTCGTGGCCAAACTCGGTCTTGACTATCCAACGCAGTGGGGCCGCACACCCGCGACCCGCCTTGTTCGCAATCTGATTCACGGTTCCTTCCTCGTCCCCTACACCCGGTACCTTTCGACATTGGACGTGCGCGGGACTGAGAAGATCCAAGGTGAAGGTCCCTTCATCTTCGTGGCCAATCACACCAGCAACATGGACACGCCCCTCGTCATTGCGGCGCTCCCACGCGCGATTCGCAAGCGACTCGTCGTCGCGGCCGCCATGGACAACTTCTTTATGGAGTCGGGCAAGGCTTTTCGAACGGTGCTGATCTTCAACGCCATTCCCATCGACCGTCATAAGGTGAATCGCCGAAGCGCGCAGATCGCGTCGGAGCTGGTTGAGCAGAAGTGGAATCTCTTGATCTACCCCGAGGGCGGGCGCACACCCGACGGTGAACTCCACGAGTTCAAGGGTGGCGCGGCCTACCTCGCCGAACGCTCGATGGCGACAGTCATCCCTACCTACATCCACGAATCGGGCTGGCTCCAAGGTCCCAAGTACGCCAAGGCCGCCAAGTTCGTCACGGCGCCCGATCAACATCGTCACCACGTGATCGTCTCGTTCGGCGACGCCATGCACGCGCAAGAAGGTGAGAACATTCGTCGATTCAACAACCGGATCGTTGACGCCGTTGAGTACCTCGGTCGCGAAGTAAGCGGCGACCGCGACTACGGTATCAAGGCACCCGACGGTCTCTAGCTGGCGAGCACACGACAGCGCTCTTGGTAGAGCAGGTCGGCCGCACTCGAGAGGGGCTCGAGTTCTTCACTCGTCACGGTTGCGAGTACCTCGTCACAGAACCACGGATTCATAGCGAGCACCGGACCGTGTGCGTAGGTGGCCCAGATGTTCTTGGTTCGATAGCCGTCATGCTTCGCGTCGTTGCCACGACCCTTCACGACAGTGCCAAAGGGCTCGACACCTCCGTGCAGTGTGGTTCGCCCGCCGTGATTTTCAAAACCCACCAGTAGTTGCGAGCCGACGTGTGTCGCGAGCTCGCCCACGGACCTGCGCTCACCGCGACTCGTCACCACGTCGACGAGACCGAGACCTTCAACCTCTTCGTTGCCTTCAACGCAGAACGTCAGGCCCAGGATCTGCAGTCCCGCGCACACCGCCACGACGTAGGCACCATCGCGCACGCGCGCAGCAAAGGAAGATCGACGAAGGAGGTCTGCGGCGAGACGCTGAGGACCATCCTCTCCCCCGCCCAAGAGGTACAGGTCGGCGTCGGGCACCTCATCGTTGAGTCCGGCCTGGACCAAGGTGGCGTCGAGGCCGCGACGGCGCGCCCGTTCGAGCGTTGCCAGACCATTGCCCCCATCACCGTACGTGCCGAGAAGGTCGGGGTAGAGAACGCAGATCGTCGTCACGGCTCGGACTTCTCCAGCCAGTCGCTGAAGGCCGTGTAGTTCGCCAACAACGAGATGGTCTCCTTCGACACCGGCACCTGTGTGTCGTCCCCGACGATGACGAACTCCACTTGCGCGTAGTCGAGGCGCGTCGCCAGGTCCAGACGGCGATCGCCGAAGCAGTACACCCGGTGACCGCGCAGTTTTTCGAAGGGCACGTCGTACAGCCACGAAGGGTCGCGCCCGTCGGCGATACGCGCATTAATTGCGACCCACACATCGGACGAGTCGTTCGCCAGCGTCGCGAGCATCGCTTCGAAGCCCGAGGGATTTTTCGCGAGCAAGAGGCGCAGCACGTGACCATTCCAGCGACGAACACTGAAGCGACCGACGACACTCTGGACGGCGTTGATGCGAAGTACCGCCTCGTCAAGATCCACACCGACGTTGTGCAATGCGGTGAGCGCCATTGCGGCGTTCGATCGATTGAACTCCCCGGGCATTGAGAGGTCCAGCGCAACGCTGACGCCGTCGATGACCAACTCGTCGCCGAGCAGTGTCGTGACCTTGGTCGGTTTGGCGAACCCGCAACTGCAGTGCCACTGGCTCCCCACGTGGCTGATGCCGAGCGTGCACTTGGGACACGAGACCGCGTCGGCCAGCCACGTCGTCGGTACGTCGCACCACAGCACGTTGGCGGCGACCTCCGCGGCGTAGACAACGAGAGGATCGCTCGCGTTCGCAACGACCACCAACTCTGCGTCGTAGTGCCCCTCGAGCGCCTTGCGCCACCGCTCAGCCATTTGTCGCACTTCGTTGGCGCGGTCCAGTTGGTCGCGCGAGAGATTGAGAAGGACGACCACCCGAGGTCGCGTTTTGGCGAGTGTCTCGGGGAGCCACGCCTCGTCGACTTCGAGCGCGGCCTGGGCACTCGTGGAGGCAACTAACGCCGCGACGTGCCCGGCCGGCATATTCGCGCCGGTCTGGTTCGTAGTCACGGGCAGTCCCCATCCCGCCACGATCATTGAGGTCGTCGTGGTTTTGCCGTTCGTGCCACTCACGAGCATCACCGTGCGCCCACGACTGAGCGAAGCGACCAGATCGGGCGAGATCTTCATGCCGACTCGTCCCCCGACAACAGTGCCCGACCCTCGCCCGGTCATGCGAGACAGACGGTTCACGGCGCGCACGGCGGCGGACGCGACGTCATCACGGAGTTTCGTCGATTTGCCCATTGCGTCAACGCTAATGATTTAGAGCGCACAAAAGGCCCAACCGGGGGGTGGTTGGGCCTTTTGCAAAACCAACGCATTTACATTTGGGGGAAACGTAAAGCGGGCTGACACCAGTATGGCGTTTTGGCCCGTATCTGACAACAGCATGACGTAGATACTTCCTATCTGTATGCTCGATATGTGGAGATACGACAGCTAGAAGCCCTGATAGGCATCGCCGATAACGGATCCTTCTCCGGCGCGGCCGAAGTCCTCGGCACGGTGCAGTCAAATATCTCGAACCGGATTGCGCACCTGGAGACCGAACTCGGCACGGAACTCGTGAACCGCTCGACGGGACTGCTCACCGAGTCGGGTGACATCGTCGTTGATCGCGCTCGACGAATCCTCAACGAACTTCGTGGCATTGCGTCAGACGTCTCGGAGCTCAGCGCGGAGATCCACGGCCAAGTCGTGCTCGGCATGATCGGATCGGCCGGTCGCTGGATCGTCCCCTTGATACTCGAAGCGCTCAAGTCGACCTACCCGCACATTTCCTTGCATATCGTCGAGGGCACCAACTCGGTGATCGAGCCCCAGTTGGTCAAAGGACAGCTCGACTTGGCGGTCCTCGCGTGGCCGATCTACGCCGCGGAATTGACCGGCGTCGACCTTTTTCTTGAGGACCTGGTGTTGATCGTCGACAAGAAACACGCGCTCGCGAAGCTCCCCGCGCCACTAAGTTTCGCGACGCTTTCCGAGTACGAGATTCTCCTGCCGTTTCCAGGCACCCCAATTCGACGAGAGATCGACGAGGCCAGTCGTCTCGACGGCGTCGAGTTGAAGCCCCTCATCGAACTTGACGGCCTGCGCACCATCGCGTCACTCACGTTCGACGGTTACGGCCCCTCGATCCTGCCCGCGACCATGCTGTCGCGACATCTGCGCGACAAGTTCGTCGCGCGCCCGATTGACAAGATCGCTCGACGACGGGTGCTCCTCGCGACGCGCCGCTTTGGCTTTCCGGCCGCACCGGTGCGTGCGCTGCACGCACTGCTCATCGACGTCGTGAAGCACGCGACCAACGTGCCCGAGGGCGTCTACCTCGATACACCCCCTCGGTAAGGTCGCACCGTGAACTCGACGCCCGCGGAGGTGGCCGCCTTCATCGCGAAACGTGACAGGGCCTTCCGACCGATCATCGCGCTGGCCGGACCGCCGCCGCTTCGTCGGCGTGCCCAGGGCGTCGACAATCGCTTCCCGTCCCTCGTTCAGTCCATCACTCATCAGTTGCTCGCCACCAGCGCCGCACGCACCATTCATGGACGTGTCGTCGATGCCTGCGGTGGCACCGTGACGGTCCACACGATCATCGCGGCCGGACCAGAACGACTTCGCGGCGCCGGCCTCAATCGCACCAAGGCCCAGGCCATGGTCGATCTCGCCACCGACGTACGTGACAATCGACTCCAACTCGCCAAGCACGGACGGATGAGCGACGACGACATCGTGCGCGACGTCGCCTCGGTGCGTGGCATCGGACCCTGGACCGCGCAGATGTACCTCATCAGCACCATGGCGCGACCCGACGTCTGGCCCATTGGTGACTACGGCGTGCGCGTTGGTTGGTCGCTGCTGCACGGACTTGACGAGACCATCAGCGAGGCCGGACTGCGAGAGGCCGGCGAGCGCTTTGTCGGCGCGCGCACGTCGGTGGCGTGGTACTGCTGGGAAGCGGTGCACTTCGCGAAAGTGGCGAAGGCCGCGAAGTAACGTCGTCTCCATGCCCGCTCTGAACCTTGCCGACTTCGAGCGCGACGCGCTCGAAACCCTCACCACCTACGCCGCGATCCCCTGTCTGTCGCCGATGTACGACGCTGACTGGATCCGACACGGCCACATCGACCGCGCCATTGAACTGCTCTACGACTGGGCGCTCGCGCGAAAGATCGCCGACTTTGACGTCGAGATTCGCCGGCTCGGTGAGCGCACCCCGGTCCTTCTCGTCACCGTTGCCGCGACCGCGCCGGGCGACGGCACGGCCATGCTCTACGGCCACCTCGACAAACAACCGCCGCTCGGTGACTGGTCCGAAGGACTCGCACCATTTGAACCAGTACGTCGAGGTGACCGCGTCTACGCGCGCGGCATCGCCGACGACGGCTACTCCACGTTCTCGGCCCTGCTCGCCATCGAGGCCATGGAGGCGAACAACATCCCCCACAGCCGCTGCGTCGTGCTGATCGAAGCGAGTGAAGAAAGCGGCAGTCCGGACCTCGAGGCGTACTTGGACGATCTAAAGGAACACCTGGGCCAGGTCGAACTCATGATCTGTCTCGACTCGGGGGCGCTCACCTACGACCGCCTGTGGGTGACGACCTCGCTGCGAGGGGTACTCAACGTTGATCTCACCATCAAGGTGCTCGAACAGGGCCAGCACAGCGGGTCGGCGAGTGGCGTCGTGCCGTCCTCCTTTCGGATCCTTCGCCAACTCCTCGACCGAGTCGAAGATGCCGCGACCGGTGAGGTACTCGTGCCAGAGCTGAATGCAGAGATCCCTGACGCCGAAGTTGACGCAGCCGCCGCCGTCGCCCAGGAGTTTGGCGACATCATCGCGCGCGGACTGCCAACACTCGAAGGAGTGGAACTCATGGGTGCCAACGCGGAGGAACGAATCCTTCGCCGCACGTGGTACCCCACGTTGTCGATCGTGGGCATCGGTGGCGCACCCACGCCCGAGATCGCGGGCAACGTGCTGCGTCCCTACACCACGGCAACACTCTCGTTACGTCTGCCTCCTTCGGTCGACGCCGAGATCGCGCGCGACGCGTTGATTCCTCTCCTCACGACCGACGTGCCCTCGTCGGCGGTGGTCTCGCTCGAGAACTGGTCCATTGGCAGCGGGTGGTCCTCTCCTGCGCTCGCCCCGTGGTTGGCCAGCGCCCTCGAGAAAGCATCCCTCGACGCCTTTAACCACGCGCCGGGATTCACCGGTGAAGGTGGCTCGATTCCGTTCCTCGCGTCGCTCGGCAAGCGTTACCCCGACGTCCAGTTCGTGGCCACGGGCGTCCTCGGACCCCAGTCCAACGCGCACGCCATCGATGAGATGCTCGACCTGCCCATGGCGGTTGGCGTCACGAATTCGGTCATTACCGTGCTGGGTGAATACGCCATCGCACAATAGGAGTTGTCATGAGCCAACAAGTAGATCTCTGGGTTGACCCGGCCTGCCCCTGGGCCTGGATTACCTCTCGCTGGCTGCTCGAAGCGGCCAGCGTGCGCGACCTCGACGTGCGCTTTCACGTGATGAGCCTCGCGGTGTTGAACGAGGGCCGCGATCTCTCTGAGGAGTACGTCGAATTCATGACGAAGGCCTACGCACCGGTTCGCGTCCTGATCGCCGCCGAGGAGCGTCACGGCAATAAAGTCGTCGAACCGCTGTACTCCGCCATGGGCACGCGCAATCACGTCAACGCCGAGAAGGATTGGAACGAAACGATTCCCAAGGCCCTCGCCGACGCCGGGCTCGAAGCAGATCTCTTTGAGGCCGCGACCTCGACCGAGTTCGACGAGCGGCTGCGGGCCAGCCACGCGCAAGGCATGGACCCCGTCGGCTACGACGTTGGCACGCCCGTCATCCACGTTGACAACATTGCCTTCTTCGGTCCCGTCATTACGCCTGCACCGACGGGTGAGGCCGCGGGCCGTCTGTGGGACGGCGTCTTGATGGTTGCCGGTACGCCCGGCTTCTACGAGATGAAGCGCTCCCGTATCGACGGACCTTCGTTCGAATGAGCGACGAGCCACGTCCCGGTGGGTTTCCGCTGTACGCGTCGGGACAGACAGAGTCCAAACGCGCCGTCATTGTGGTCCAAGAAGCCTTCGGCGTCAACGATCACATCCGCAGTGTCGCTGACCGATTGTCCGACGAGGGTTTCCTCGCCGTGGCACCACAGCTCTTCCATCGCGACGGTTCGCCCGAGGTGCCCTACGACGATTTCAAGCAGGCGATGCCGTTGATGACCAGTCTCACCAAAGTGGGCCTCACCAACGACCTCAACGCGACGACAGACTTCCTCGCCACGCTCGGCTTCAAACCGGCCAACATTGCCGTCGTCGGTTTCTGCATGGGCGGGACGGTGTCGTTCTACGCCGCGACACTGGGCACCGTCGGCGCGGCGGCCAGTTTCTACGGCGGTGGACTGGCGACCGGACGGTTTGGTTTTCCGCCGCTGATTGAACTGGCGCCCGAACTCAAGTGCCCGTGGCTCGGACTTTACGGCGACCTCGACCAGAGCATCCCGCCCGAACAGGTCGAGGAGTTGCGTGGCGTCACCGATGGTCTGTCAGTGACGACCGAGATCGTGCGCTACCCCGAGGGTCAGCACGGTTTTCACTGCGACGCGCGACCCGATGCCTACAACGAGGCCGCCGCGATCAACGCGTATGAGCGAACACTCGACTTCTTCGCCGAGCACCTCAGCGACAAATAACTAGCCGCACCGACCAATTTCGTTGCGGTCTGTAACGATGCGAGTCCCGGTCCGCGTGCAAGACCGAACACCGAGCTTCCCCTCCTCGGACTACTTCATTCATCTACGCTTCAGCCTCAAGGAGGTCTCAATGCCAAAACGGACCGGCTCCGCTTTGCATCACCTTCGCGTTACGACACTGATCGCGTTCCTCGTGGCGAATCTCGCTCTCATCGGTATCTTCGCACCGTCCGTCGCGTCCGCAACGGAGATCTACGGCTACTCGTGCTGCGGCGGCGGATTCGGCACCGTCAACTACCACCCCAGTGAAGCCATCAAAATCGATTGGATACAGACCGCGCTGCGCTCAAGTGGAGCGCCCGTGAAGATGGTCGATCTTTCGGCAAAGGCGTCCGGTCCGTTCCCAACGATCGCGGCCGCCAAAAAGGCGATCACAGGATCCCATCCAGTCGTGGGACGGACAGTCTTCTCCGCAACCACGCTTCAGGTTTCCGATGAAAAGAAGGAGAGCCCAGTTTCGCTGCTGCACGTTCCCCCCAGCGCAGGAAAAGGCTTCTACGCACTCACCTTCAAGATTGTTAAGGGGAAGAACACTGGCAGCGGCGGATTAATCTTCACCGTCAAACCGTAAACGACATTTGTGCCGTATTACCACGGTCGCAATTGCACGTTCTGGCCCAACACCCAGGGTGAGGAGGTCGAGATGCGGGCGGCCAGATAGGAATTAGCTCCGCGGGACGTCCTTCCAGGAGACGTCCTTGTCATTGCGTGGTTCACCGGGCAGTCCGAGGACACGTTCACCAATGATGTTGCGCATCACTTCGCTCGTGCCACCCTCAATGGAGTTGGCGCGCATGCGAATGAATGCCTTGCGCATATCGCCACCCGTCATCGCGGACTCCGTAGGGCGAATCTGCGGATAGTTCGTGCTGTAGAGCATGCCTTCGCTTCCCATGAGGTCGACACAGAGTTCGCTCGTCTTCTGATTCTCCTCGGCGAATGCCAGCTTGGCCACCGCACCCTCAGGTCCGGGGGTGCCGGCCTTGCGAAGATCACTAGCGCGCCAATTAGTGAGGCGACCGACTTCGTTGCGAACCCACGACTGCATCAGCTCGCTGCGTACCGCCATGGCGTGCGCGTCACTTCGTCCGGTCCAGTGCTTCTTCCAGATCTTGACCGCTTCGCCAATGAGACCGGACCCTCGAGGCGGAACGGAACCGCCAATCGACACGCGTTCGTTCATCAACGTCGTGATCGAGACGCCCCATCCCTCGCCCACGCCGCCGAGTCGGCGGTTCTCCGGCACTCGCGCATCGTTGAAGAAGCACTCGTTGAACTCCGCTTCACCCGTCGCTTGGAACAACGGGCGAACGTCGACACCCGGTGCGTGCATGTCCACCAGAAATGCGGTGATTCCTCGGTGCTTGGGCACGTCGGGATTGGTGCGAGCGATGATGAGGCCGTACGCGGCCTCGTGCGCGAGCGTCGTCCAGACCTTCTGACCGTTCAAGATCCACTCGTCGCCGTCCTTCTCCGCGCGACAGGCGAGACCGGCGACGTCAGAGCCGGCGCCCGGCTCTGAGAACAGCTGGCACCAGATCTCCTCGCCGGTAAAGAGAGGTCGAAGGAAGCGCTCCTTCTGCTCCTTGGTGCCGTGCGAGACAAGGGTGGGCGCGACCATGCCATAGCCAATGACATTGCGACCAAAGGCCGACGGTGTGCCGAGTTTCGAGATCTTGCGCTGCGCGTAGAGCTGGTCGGCCGGACTACCGCCGAGTCCGCCTTCACCTTGGGGAAAGTGCACCCAGGCCAAACCGCGGTCGAACTGCTCGCCCAGGAACTTGACCGGCTCCGTCGCACTCGGCGGGAATGACGACACCAAGTCGTCAATCAGTTCGTCAAGCTGGGCTTCAGTGGTGGCCATGGCACTCCTCGGTGATTCGCTCGTCCGAGCAAATACTAGAGCGCGCTAGATGTCGTACAACGAGACGATCTGGGACCAACCGTCGCCATCCATGTCGCCCTGTTGGACCGCCTGCACCGCCAAGCGCATGAGATCAACATCGCGATACACGTGTGGCCACCCCGCCAAGCATTCGCGCCACGCGCGAGGGATGACCATCGCGCCGCACCAGGCGCCCACCAGTGACCCCGCGATAGCCGCCACCGTGTCGGTGTCATCACCTATAGAGACCGCGAGGCGAAGCGCCGCCTCGAACGGGGCGACCTCGTCGCGTGCTGCGAAAATCGCCGACCACGCCGCTTGTAACGCGGTGACGACGTAGCCGTTCGGCGTGAAACTCGTCGTGGGGAGTTTCTCCGCTTCGTCCAGCAACGAAGTCCACTGCTCTCTTCGCTCTTCGGGGAGAGCGTCGAGACCGAGTCGCGGTCCGATGAGTTCGCCCGTGCGGATCGCGTGGTCAATGGCGAGTGTCCACAGCACGCACGCGTCCGCGCAGAGTTCACTCGGGTGGGTCAACGACGACATCGCTCGCGCCGCCGAGACGAGCGCCCCACGGTCGCCCCGATGCGCCAACGCGACGGGGCCGGTACGCATCAACGACCCGTTCCCCGCACTCGTCGGATTCAGCGCCTGCACCTCATTCGCCGCATCAGTGATCGACTGACCACGAGCGGCTCTTGCGAGGACGGTCCTCGTGTGCACGCCGATGTCAGCAGGAGAACTTCGATACCACTCGACGAATCGCTCGCCCACCCTCGTCGCCGCCTCATCCGTCAAGAGCGTGCCCAACGTTGCAGCGGTTTCGAGGATCGCGATGGCCATGGCGGTGTCATCGGTCCAGTGGCCCGCGGGTTCCCCAGTCAAGGTGCCCCGTCGCATCGTCACCGACACTGCGTCAACGGGAGGGCCGAACTCGTAGCCCGCGCCGAGGGCGTCGCCGACGGCCCCACCGAGCACCACGCCAATTGCCCGATCGAGTTCATCGTGACTGAGCACTACTGCCATCTGATCTCCTCTTCGATGCAACGTTACGCACGTGCAGTGACACCGCGACCGTGGGCGTCACTCACCAATGCACTAGAAAGAGACCATGACCACACGGCGAATTCTTGCAACTTCAGGCGGCTACGTGCAGGGGCCGGTACAGATGTCGGGGCGCCTCGGCACAATGCTGAGAGACGCGCTGGCACTCACGGGCAAGACCCGCCCGCGAGTCTGTCTGGTCAACACCGCGTTGGGTGACTCGCTCTCGTACTACGCAATGTCGTATGAAACGTTCAACGAGGCCGGCTGTGACGTCACCGAGATGAAGGTCTACCCCCAACCCTCGGCCAACCCCGAGGAGCGACTCTGCGGCAGTGACCTCGTGTGGGTGGGGGGCGGCTCGGTTGCGAATCTCCTCGCGCTGTGGCGACTCCACGGCATCGACGACGCCATGCGCAGCGCCTGGGAGCAGTGTCATCCTGGGCGGCGTCTCAGCGGGCAGTCTCTGTTGGCACATGGGCGGCACGACGGACTCCTTTGGACAGATTCTCCAGCCCGTCACCAACGCCCTCGGGTTCTTGCCTTACGCCAACGGCGTCCACTACGACGCCGAAGCGCAGCGCCGTCCACTGCTCCACGTGTTGATGAAGACAGCGGTGCTCGGACCCCTCGCCTACGCGCCGGACAACACGGTGGGCGTTTGGTACGAGGGCATCGAGGCGACGACCGTCGTCGCCGACAGCGACGTCAACCCCGCCAGCGGACCGGCCGCCTACAAGGTGGAGTTGGTCGACGGCGACATCGTCGAGACGAGATTTGGGGTGGGTAGCTCCTTCGATTGATTCCTACGGCCCGGTAGCATTGAGGTCGTAACGGTCGACGAGAGTAGGTCACCGCTCGCGCCAGCCGAAAGAGACGCTTCAATGTTCATCGCCACGTCAACGGTCGCCCGTTCCTTCGGGTACATCGCCCCGACGCTTACGATCTGGCAGTGCCTCGCCCAGGCCGCGCGCATCCGAAAGACCGGGGCCAGTGGCGTCTCGCTCGCGACGTGGATCCTTTCGTGCTTCGTGTCAATGATCTGGTTCTGTTACGGCTTCATCTTCCACGTCACCGCCGAAGTCGTCGCGAACACGCCGGCCATCATCGTCTCGGGAATCGTGGCGTTCCTCGCGGCCCAGAGTCAAGACAAGATCGCGCGCAGTCTGCTCGGATTCCTTTCGGTCACCGGTGTCACGGCCCTGGCCACCATTGCCGGATCGCTCCACTCACTTCGCTGGGTCTTAGCGACGGTCGCCATCACCAGTTCCATCATCATCTACCTGCCCCAACTCGCTCTGGTGATTCGCCCGAAGGACTTGAGTGGCGTCTCCATTGTGAGCTGGCTCCTCGCGAGTCTTACGTCACTGGGCTGGTTCGTCTACGGATTCCTCATCCATCAACCCGCGCTCGCCGTGCCGAGTTTCGTCATGTTCCCCGCGGCGTTCACCGTGTTCATTCAGGTACTGCGTCATCGCCTGAGGAACAACCCGGCGACCGGCCTTCAGGCGCCCCTCGTCGAGTAATCAGTGCGTCGGCGTGGGCAACGCCGCACGTACCGCGTCCATCCGGGCCGACAAGCCCGACGAACGCTCGAGGGCGTCAGTGGCACCGCACTCTACGAGCCAGTTGGCCAACATGATGTAGCCGTCTTGGGTGAGCACCGACTCGGGGTGGAACTGCACACCTTCCAGCGGCAAGTCATGGTGACGCATACCCATGATGAGGCCGTTAGACCGGGCGGTCACGTCGAACGTGCTCGGTAGTCCCTCGTCTTCCACGACCAGTGAGTGGTAGCGCCCGGCGACTAGAGGTTGATGCACTCCCTTGAAGACACCCGCTCCTTCGTGCACCACGAGGCTCGAACGGCCGTGGAGTAACTCGGGTGCACGTGACACGGTCGCCCCGAAGGCCTCCCCGAGGGCCTGGTGACCGAGGCAGACCCCCAGCATGGGAATCGCGTGCTCGGCGCAGTAACGAATGATCGCCACGCAGTTGCCGGCGTCGCGGGGGTGTCCTGGTCCCGGCGACACCAAGACGCCGTCGGGGGCCATTACTGCGACGTCCTCGACGTCGACCTCGTCGTTACGTCGCACCGTCACCTCGGCACCGAGTTCAGCCAGATACTGGACCAGGTTGTAGACGAAGGAGTCGTAGTTGTCCACGACGAGGATCGTCGGTCTGACGTTCATGGTGGAAATTCTACGTCTGGGGAGTTACTAATAGGACTGGACGTCATTCTTAAGTTGAGAGATGATTTCCACCGAGCCGTCGACTGGTGATCACTCGTTTTTACCGAGACTCGATCTCTAAGGTT
>Ga0208586_1000569_pt1 | contig 13269 bp, 10 predicted proteins | sample NGESurshal072012_6_FD_184471 | JGI IMG/M metagenome (GOLD analysis project Ga0208586, IMG submission 184471) | Arctic peat soil microbial communities from Barrow, Alaska - NGEE Surface sample 53-3 shallow-072012 (SPAdes) | ecosystem: Environmental > Terrestrial > Soil > Wetlands > Peat ... | reverse complement strand
TTCGAGACGCCGCGCAAGGCGCGGCTCCTCACCATGAGGGTCTGAGTCCTCATCCAGAGGAGCATCGCGAAGCGATGCGTCTCGAAGGATGAAGCCATGGAGGACTATCATGTCTAGACATATTTCAATTGTCTAGACATAATGAAAAGCTGTCGCTTCTTCGCAAGGAGAGATGATAGGCATCGGCTGTCCAATTGCGAGGCATCCGCGAGAGCGGCCCCGCGCGATGCCGGAGTAGGAGAGATGGATCGTTTCAACCTTGGCAGCCATAGCAGAACTATTTCGACAGGCGCGCCGGAAGCCCAGCGCTGGTTCAATCTGGGTTTGAACTGGTGCTTCGCCTTCAACCGGTCGGAGGGCGTCAAATGCTTTGCAAGGGCGCTCGAACACGATCCCGAATGCGTCATGGCGCATTGGGGCATCGCCTATGGTTGCGGGCCCTTCTACAACATGACGTGGCGTGACCACAGTGCGGAAGAGGCCAATATCGCGACCAGTACGGCCTACGAGCATATCCAGAAGGCGCGCGCCCTGACCCGGCGGGCGACGGAGCTCGAGAATTGGCTGATAGAGACGCAGGGCCGCCGGGTCCAGAAGCCGCATTCGGTTGAGCCGGAAGAATTCGACCGCTGGGACGATGACTACGCCGCGGAATTGCGCAGGGTCTATCATCAACATCAAGACGATCACGACGTGGCGGCCCTGCTTGTCGAAGCCTTGATCGTTCGAACGCCAAGACGCCTGTGGAATGTCAAAACCGGATTGCCCGCGAAAAATTCGGACGTGATCGAAGCGCTCGAGGTGTGCGAGGGCGCGATCGGTCTGGTTGAGCGGAAAGGCCTGAAACAGCATCCGGCGATCGTGCATTTGCACATCCATGTTCTTGAGACGTCAAACGAGCCGGAGCGCGCGATGGGCTCGGCGACCGCTCTTGCCACGATGTGCCCGGACGCCGGCCACATGAACCATATGCCGGCCCATGTTCACGTGCTGTGCGGCGAGTACCAAAAAGCAAAAATCGCCAGCGCGAAAGCGATCGCCGCCAACGACATCTATCTCGGTTACGCCGGCGTCCTCACCCCCTACACGACGGCCTGCGCGCACGATTTGCTGTTGATGATGCATGCCTGCATGTTCATGGGCAGATATGAGGACTCGATCGCCGCGGCGAACAAATTACGCGGCATGATCACGAAGGAAGTGCTCGGCGTCAAAGGCCGCCCCGGATTCGTCTCCAGCCTTGAAGGCTACTACTCGATGAGCGTGCATGTGATGGTGCGTTTCGGGCGCTGGCAGGAGATCATCGACGCGCCGCTGCCGGATGATCCGGAGCTGTATCCGGTTTCGACCGCGATGTGTCACTACGCCAAGGGCGTCGCTCACGCCTCGCTGAAGCAGTTCCGCGATGCCGAGCAGGAGCGTCAATTGTTTCACGACGGCCTGCGGCGCATCCCCTCGCAACGGAAAGTTTTCAACAACACCGCCCGCAGCATCCTGGCGGTGGGCGAGAAGATGCTGGACGGCGAACTCGAATATCACAAGGGCAATCGCGAACCTGGCTACGCCCATCTGCGGGAGGCGGTCGATCGGGACGACAATCTGGAGTACATCGAGCCCTGGGCCTGGATGCACCCGCCGAGACATGCGCTGGCGGCCCTGCTCGCTGAACAAGGCCATTACGGCGAGGCCGAGCAGGTCTGCCGCGACGATTTGGGCCTGAGCGGCCGGATTCAACGCTGCGCCCAGCACCCGGACAATGTCTGGGCGCTGCACGGCCTGGTGGAATGTCTCCGGCAGCGTGGTGAGGTCGAGGAACTGGCTGTCGTGCAGAGAAAGCTTGCGTCCGCGATGGCGCTTGCGGACGTGCCGATCATGTCTTCGTGCATGTGTCGAACGACGATCCAGACCGCCGAGCCGGACGGCTGTTGCCAGCAAGGGGGCGCAGGCAGCTGAACGCGTAGCCCGGATGAAGCGAAGCGCAATCCGGGAATCACGGATGGGATGACCCCGGATTGCGCTGCGCTTCATCCGGGCTACGATCCCCGTCATTTGCAGGTTCGTCAGACGTGGACCGTGGCGCGCACGCGGCCGGCATTGCCGAAAATGCGCAGATATCGCTCGACCTCCGACTCAATCCCGGTCGCTTTTTCCGGATTGTCCGCGAGTTTTACCGCCGGTCGGCCGTCAACCGATGTCACCTTGCAGACGATCGAGATGGGATCCAGATCGACCGATCCGTCGGGCGCGCATCCCACGAAATCATTGGTCAGGTTGGTGCCCCAGCCAAAGCTTATCCGGACGCGGCCGGCAAAATGACGGTAGGTCTCCTCGATCGATCCGACGTCCATGGCGTCGGAAAAAACCAGCAGCTTCTCCCTGGGATCACAGCCCTTTTTCTTCCACCATTTGATGATTTCTTCGCCTGCCGCGATCGGCGGCGCACTGTCGGGTCGAAAACCGGTCCAATCCGCCACCCATTCGGGGGCGTCGCGCAGGAATGATTTGGTGCCGAAGGCGTCGGGAAGGGCGATCAGAAGATTGCCGCCATAGATATGGCGCCACTGATCGAGGATGCGGTACGGCGCCCAGCGCAGTTCATCATCGTCATTCGCCAGCGCCGCGGCGACCATGGGCAGTTCATGGGCGTTGGTGCCGATCGCTTCAAGGTCGTTGTCCATCGCCAGCAAGACATTGGAGGTGCCGGTGAAGGACGGTCCGAGGCCTTCCTTGACGGCCTCAACGCACCAGCGCTGCCACAGGAAGCCATGGCGGCGCCGCGTCCCGAAATCGGAAAGACGCAAATCTTCCAGCTTGCGCAGGCGCTCGACCTTGCTCCAAAGCTTGGCCTTGGCGCGGGCGTACAGAACATCGAGGACGAATCGACCCTGTCCCTTCACCACCTGGCGCGAGCGCAACTCGTTGAGAATGGCGAGCGCCGGAATTTCCCACATCGTGGTGTGGGTCCATGGCCCGTGGAAATGCAGTTCATATTGGCCGTCCACCTTGTCAAGCTCGTATTCAGGGAGGCGAAACGCGGCGAGCCAGTTGATGAAGTCGGGTGAAAACATCTGGGTCTTGCCGTAGAAGGTATTGCCGGCCAGCCAGATCAACTCCTTCTTGCTGAACCGGATGGTGCGCGCGTGGTCGAGCTGGGCGCGAAGTTCACCCTCGTCGATCACCTCGGCAAGACGCACATGGCGGCTGCGGTTGATGACCGAAAAGGTGACGCGCTGGTCCGGGTAATAAGCCCGAATCATTTGCTGCATCAGGAGCTTGTAAAAATCGGTGTCGAGCAGGCTGCGCACGATCGGATCGAGCCGCCAGCCGTGATTATAGGTCCTGCTCGCAATGTCTGTAACTGCCATGGAGGAACTCTATCGTGCCGGACGCCGCCCAACCAGTGGCTTTCTTGCGCCGCCCACGCGGAAAAGGGCGGCGCACATGACGGCAACATGGTTCGAGACGCGCGAAGTCGCGCTCCTCACCATGAGGGTCCAAAACCTCACCGGGAGGTCCACCTCATCCTGGGGAGCAGCGCGAAGCGATGCGTCTCGAAGGATGAAGCCATCGGGATGGAAATTGCGCTAGCTAGACCGGAAGATAGCCAAATCGGGCCATCTGTTCACCGTGATCTCTGACAATTTGGTCGACCTGTTGCGGGGTCAAGATCTCTTTCCACTGGCCCGCACGGCCTTCGCGGAAAAAGCGTTCCAGGTGCTGCGGTCGTTCCCGGAAGCCACCCGCTTCTTCCTGAGCTCTCAATTTGTCGAATGCGGAACGATCGATCGCGTCGGTGAGCTGTGCTGCTGTCGGGGCCATCAGCAAATGGCGAGCAAGTGCGTCAAAGGTTGCCTCTGGCGCTGCGAGCATGTCCTCGTAGCGCATGATGTAGATCGCTTGATGCGGCTTTCGCGTCCAGCTCAGCACGTGCTGGCTCCAGGAGCCAATGACTTCGTGAACCTGGGTATCCGTGACATCCAGTTCAATGTTCTTGGTCCTCATGATTGCTATGGCCCTATCGATCGATTGACCGAGATGGTGAGCGAGCGAAATGACCACGTCGAGCGGATTGCGAACGATATAGATCGCGCCGGCCGTTACTTCGAAATCAATCGTCGTGGAACCGCGATCCACCGTCAGTGCCTGGTGGGTTTTAGCAAAAATCAGACCTTCGAATTGCCCGGCGACGTAACGCTGGACCTGGTGCCGTACCGCGGCGGTCTGCTCGCGATGTTGGTCGGTTGGTTTGAACCCCAACATTTCGGCATAGAGATCTCTGCCGCTGACGGAGACGGTGAAGCGGTTCAGGCCGTTGATATCCTGGATGTCGTCTTCGTCGAAGATCGTCTTGAACAGATTGTGCAAAAACGCCCGCGTCCAGGTGTTGCCCGATTTGGGATAAGAGGCGAGCCAGACAAAGCCGGACCGGGGCTCAACCGCCTTTTGCTGCTGGCCGGCATTCCTTCGTGGGCTGGTCGCTATGTTCTTCAAGACAATCAGTCCTCGAGTTCAGCGGAAATGAACTCTCGATAAGGAGCGGCGCACTCGGGATCGCCGGCGATTGCGGTTGAATGTCCATCATGAATTGATATGTCACAGAGGTCTGCTGCCATTCGCAACGTCAAGTCTGGATCCGCGATCATGTCCTCATAATGAACTACCCGAACAATATTCGGAAATTTTGCGGCCATCAAATCGATCATTTCATGATACCATAGGATATGCTCGCGCGCAGCCTTCAAATCGTAGGCGTAAGCGTTTGCTTCTCCATACTTCCGCATATAGGTCCGCAGCAGATTATCATCCAGGTTGCGCTTCATGAGAATGAAGCGCGTCCGCTCAAACACGGTGGCTATGGATGCGGCCTCGAAGATACAACCGGAATTTGTATTGGTGAAAATCTTTGCCGAGCCGGTGCGGCGTATGAGTTCCTGGAGATAGATTCCGCGACAGAGCGGATAGGCTGGCGGTGGGAGATGGCTGAGCAAGGTGTCTGCCGGAAGGGCAGATAGTTGAAAGGTCCGACGTATTGCGTCTTCGACGATGGGATTCTCATAGCCACGCTTGACGCCAGCAAGCCCGCTAACGAGCCTTTCCATGGTTGACTTCCCGGATCGGGAAGGCCCAAGGATGAAGAGGGACATGGGATTTTCCCCGTTGTCGGTTTCGCTGCGTTCGGATGTTTCCTTTTGCTCGCGCAGCGTGGCAAGGCTAGTGCGCCGCCTTTCGGCCAGTTGCTTCAAGCTGTTCTCCATCGCACGACGCATGATCCGGTTCGCATCTGCCGCACATTTCCAGGCTTCGGCATGACGGCCTACGCGATCGAGCGCAGCCGACCGGATGAACGCGGCGGAGATTTGGAACTCTGCATCGTCTTCACTTCGGTCTCGCGCCACCCTGGCCAACTGCGCCAGCAAATCGATGCGCACCTCTCCTGCAGGGAGCGCGGCCAGAGCGCGCAGCGGTTCAATCAAACGTGGATCGCGCCTGGCGACGTCCTCAAACACCTCTACCGCCTCGGGAAAATCACCGATCTCCGCGCAGCACCAGCCCAATCCGATCTCGGCCTCAACCATGCTGCGATCGATCGCCACGGCTCGACGGTAGGTGTCGCGGGCGATCTCGTATTCGCGTTGCTCTCGACGGACGTCAGCCAGCATGAGAAGCACGCTGGCGTCGCCCGGTTCGATGGCTGCCGCCTGCTCGATGGTTTGCGCCGCCATTTCCGTTGCGCCCAGTCGGAGGTAGACTCCGGCCAGCGCGGTAAGAGCCGTCCAGCTACGCGGGCTCAGCATCACAGCGCGCACCAGATAGCTCAGTGCATCACGGTGTCTTTCCTGGTCCGCCAAAACCAGTCCGAACGTGTGCAACGCCGCCACGTAGTCCGGATAGCATCGCAGGAGGGATTCGCAGATGGCCTGAGCTTGATCGAACCGCCCGTGCTGGCGGAGCGCCTCGGCCTGCTGGACGCGAAGGAAGCTGTCCTGAAATATGGTCGCTGTTGTCACCTGTCACTCGGATCGCCGGTCGAGAGAGATAGCTTTGCGTCAGAAGAAGGTCATGGTCGCCCGCAACATCGGGCCATAATAGAAGCGATCCTGGTTTCTGATGTCGGCATTGGCTTCCAGCACCTTCAACGCGCCCCAATAGCCATCGAACCGGTAACTTGCCGTCAGTTTGAAGTTTGGAGCGATCCAATACGAAATCCCGACCTGGGCATCGAGATTGAAGACCGCAGCTGCACCGGACTGGTTGAGGCTGGTGGTCGGTATCGCGGTAAAGGCCCCACCGGTGGAAATTGCATTGAGCATTTGTGTCGCACTGAAGGTGCGGTCGCCGAACAATATTGCGACACCGCCAAGATACTCGAATACCCAGGAGCCCGCGAGTGGCTGGCTGCCTTGGACGCCAAGACGCGGACCCACACCCAGGAAGCGGCTTCTGGACTGGAAGGCAAAGTTACCGCTAACCTTGGTGCAAAATGGATAAGAAGTAATTGGGGTCGTCGCCAAACATCCCAGAAGATTTCCGTTGCCGGTTGCAGTGGATGTGATTTCGGCGACTCGAATTCCAAGGGTGCCTTGCGCAATTCCGGAGCCGAGGGCGAAGTCCCGGCCGACCGCGAAATCGACCAGCCAATGGCCTTCCCGAGAACTATCCGATCCAGTGGCATTGACGTTGGCAGGCGTGGGCGAGAAGAAGAATGGCGTTGCAAGTGTTATCGGGAACGGGCCGCCGCTGAAATTTCTTGAGCCTCTATCGTTCTCACCGTAACGGAACTGCATACTGATATGATAAGGCGACCACTCACCACGCCTGTAATCGAATCCAATGGCGGCTTCCCAGCCGGGTCCCGGACTGAAGGTCGCGATAGCCGGCACCAGAAAACCAATCGACGGATCGCCGGCCGGAGGTCCTGTGAATCCACCTTCGACCCACCAGCTCCATTCGTCCTTCACGATTGCCGCGGGCGCCTTGGTAGGAAGGACCGGAAGGTCTGCGGCGCTGACGTCGGAGCAAGCGACCGCCATCGCCAGGATGGAAGCACTTGCCAGTAGCACATTCTTTCGCGCAATCGGCACTTCAGGAGTTCTCATGGCGATGACCCTCCCTGACCCATCGCAACATGCCAATACCCATACTCGAATGTGTTCTGCAGTCTGTCCTACCGAAAGCGCAACTGTCCTACCGAAAGCAAAACTAGCTGCTTGAGGCGCGTCGTCCAGTAGTAAGATCGGAGTCTTGCCGCAAATCGAGTGGCACAACGTGACACAACCTCCGATTTCATGCCGTGAGCCGCACCGCAAGATGCTGCTGTTCGACCCTCATGGTGAGGAGCGCGTCTTCGCGCGTCTCGAACCATGAGGCCTCGGGAGAAGCAACAATGATTCGAGTGAACCGGAAAACGTCTTAGGCATGGGTCGACGCCAAATTGAGAGCCGACCACGCGCAGCGAATGGCGGTCATCTGAGTTGGGCGGCCCTATTAGAATATGCGACGGAACACGCGGCGCTAGCCTTGTTTGCGCCGCGAGGCGCCGATGCTACTACGCCAGATCACCTAAACTGCGGCTCCTTCACTCGCTGCTTGCAGCTATCTCAAAATTGAGATATACGCAACTGTGCATTGGCGAGTTGAAATTCTCAACGAAGCCGTCGCCGCGGGGTCGTCGTCGTCCGAGCGTTCGTGAAGAAGACGCAAAAGACGCCGCGCGCTGAAATCGAACTGGCGCTGCTGCGGGCAAAGGAGATTACATGACGATCCCGTTCGAGAAGCTCAAGGCTCGTCTGCTCGCTAATCCCAAGGTCAGAGCGGAGTACGACGCGCTCGCTCCGGAGTTCGAGATTGCCGCCGAGCTGCTAAGAGCGCGCCTGCGGGCGGACCTCTCCCAAGCCGAGTTGGCCGCACGGATGGGCACCAGCCAGTCCACGATTGCCCGACTTGAAAGCGGTCAAACGCTCCCAAGCACGAAGACACTCTTGCGCTACGCCGAGGCGACCGGCAGCAAGTTTCACGTGCGGCTGTCGGCGGCCTAATCGGGATCGGCGCCGCTCCCGGCAATGATATCGTAGAATGGCGCACCCGACACGATTCGAACGTGTGACCTTTGCCTTCGGAGGGCAACGCTCTATCCAGCTGAGCTACGGGTGCGTTGAGGTTCATTTAGCCGATTGGCCCGGCCTCGGCAACGGCAGTCGGAGGCGGGCGCAGGCGGAACGCCGGAAAAACGGCGGCCCTGAAGCCCCCCGAAGTTTGAGCCGTTTTGAGCGAAATGGGTACCGGTTTCAATCAGAACGGAACAGCCTGTCAGGCCGGCACGATCACCTTGCCGATCGGCCACAGCGCGATGCCGGCCAGTTTTACATGCGCCCAGGCGAAGGGAAGGCCGATGATGGTGACGGCCAGCGCGATCGCGGTCGCGATGTGCCCGAGTGCGAGCCACCAGCCCGCCAGAACCAGCCAGATCAGATTGCCGATCAGGCCGAGCGGCCCGGTACCGATGTCGGGCTGGCCGGTGAGGCTGTCGCGCCGCACCGCCCGCTGGCCGAACGGCAACAGGGTATAGGCGGCGATGTTGAACGCGGCCCGCGCCCAGGGCAGGCCGACGATCGTAATCGCCATGATCACGGCCGCGACGATCCAGGCGATGGCCATCCACAGGCCGCCGAACAGGATCCAGAGCACGTTCAAAAGGATGGATACGGCAGGCATGTGGTCTCGTTGAAATCGCACCCAAGGCGCGCCGAACAATTCTTCAGAGGTGTTTATAAACCGCCTGCCGCCGAGGCGATAGTAAGCCGGCCAGGAAAAAAGCGGCAGCGGGGCGGCAGAATCGGGCGTCTCAGCGGCGATGGCGCTCGCCGCGGAAAACGACCGGGCGGGCCTGCTGGACCGGGCGGCTCGATGAAATGACCCGCGTCTCGCTGAAAATCCGCGTCGCCGGCTTGAGTTCTTCAAGAAAAATCGGCCGGGCGAAATAATAGCCCTGCGCATAGCGGATTTTGGTGGCGGCCTGCAGATAGGCCAGTTCCTCGAAGGATTCGATGCCCTCCGCGATCACCGTCATGCCGAGCGCTTCGCCGAGCGATTCGATCGCCCGCAAAATGCCCTGGCTGCGCGGGCGCTTGTGAATGTCGACAATGAACGAGCGGTCGATCTTGATTTCATCCGCGGTGATGTCAGCCAGCGCCGACAATGACGAATAGCCGATGCCGAAATCGTCGATCGAAATCCCGACGCCGAGCTTCCGGAAGATCGGCAGGATCTCGCTCTGGAAATGGGTCTTGGCGATGAAAGCGTCTTCCGTCACCTCGATCATGAAGCGCTCGGGATAGCCGGTCGCCTCGAGTGCCTGCGCGAGCGAACGCATGAATTCCGGGTTGCCGGCCTGTTTCGCCGCGACGTTCATGCTGATGCTGGTGTCCGCGCCGAACGTGTCGTTAATGAGGTCGATCGATTTCACGATTTCGGCCAGCACCAGATGCGTCAGCTCGTCGATCAGCCCAAGCTCGACCGCGAGATCGATGAATGTGCCGGGAGCCTGGATCACTCCCTCGTCGTCGCGCAGCCGAACCAGGGCCTCGATGCCCTTGATCGCCTCGGTCCTGATGTCGACCTTGGCCTGGAAGGCGCAGCAAAAGCGTTTTTCCAGGATGGCCTGCCGCAGCGACTGCTCGACCTTCATCCGCGCCAGCGCTTCACGCTCCATGCCGGCGTCGAAGAAGGCCGCCGCGCCCTTGCCGCCGCTCTTGACGCGGTACATCGCAATATCGGCGTTCTGACGCAACTGCTCGTAGCTGCGGCCGTGTTCGGGATAAAGGCTGACCCCGATCGACGTCGACGCGAACATTTCCGATCCATCGATGAAGAACGGCGCCTTCAGCCGTTGCAGCGTGACGTCGATATATTCCGCCACCTGCTGCTCGCCCTCGATCGGATGCAGCAGAAGCAGGAATTCGTCGCCGCTGATCCGCGACAGCATGTCGGATTCGCGCAAGTCCAGTCCAAGACGCTTCGCGATCTCGACCAGCAGCGCGTCGCCCGCCGCATGGCCGTAATAGTCGTTGATGTGCTTGAAATTGTCGATGTCGAGAAAGGCCAGTGCGAAGCTGGCCGGCGTGTCGCGGTGCTGCAGCAGCGTGTTGGCCCGATGCTCGATCACCCGCCGGGTCGGCAGGTCGGTCAGTTCGTCGTAATAGGCCGAGCGGAACAACTGGTCCTCGAAGGCCTTTTGGGCACTGATGTCGGCAGAACTCGACAGCAGCAGGTTGCGCTCGGCGATGCGAACCGGCCGATGGGTGGTGAGAAACGTCTGCTTGCCCCGGCCGCTGGCGATGCATTCTTCGGTAACGGCGGTCTGGCCGGCGCGGAGCAATTCGAGCCCGGCCGCCCGCCGGCGGTCCAGTTCCTGTGACGGCGCCAGCGCCTGCTGCGCGGCAGCCATCCGCAATTGCGCGGCGGCGGCGTCGTTCACCAGCAGGAAGCGGCCCTGCTCGTCCTGGACCGTGACGCCGTGGGGCAGCATCCTGAACACGTCGTTGAGGAGGCCCGGCTCGGTATCGGCAATGATCTCGGGCTCGCCTTCAATCGCGGCGGCGGACAGGAAGAGATGACGGCTTTGCATGGAGGCCGACTCTGTCGAACTCCCTTGTAGTTTTGGTTAAGACGAAACCCCGAAAACGATGCAACCCCGTCACACGCGGGTTCCGAATCGGCGTTGCCCCGATCGTCATTAACAGACGGTCAACGCCCGACCATACCGTGACCGCAGACGTCGCTGCGGGATGGCTTAGCTCGCGGGCAGGCGGCATTGCATCGTGCAGTGAACGCCGGTTTTGAGGAACGAGCTCTCGGTCTTGCCATCGAACGGCAGCAACGCCGATCTCAAGAGCCGGGTGCCGAAGCCGGCTTGCCCGATCGCACCGACGACCGGACCTTCGGTTTCGTCCCACACGATACTGAGGCGGCCGTCCGAAACCGTCCACGACACCTGCAATAGCCCGCGCGCAGACGAAAACGCGCCGTATTTTCCGGCATTGGTGGCCAATTCGTGGAACATCAGGGCGAGGCTGACAGCCAGTTTGGCGGGCAGGAACAGCGGGCCGCCGTTCAAGGTAAATCGGACATGCCCGTATGGCCCGAGTTCGGACAATAGCAAGTCCTTGATGTCGCAGCCGGTGCCGTCAACCCTTGCGATCAGATCGTCGGTCGCCGACAGCGCCCGGATCCGCTGGTCGATGCTGCCCCAGACTTTCGGCTGGTCCTGCAGCACCTGGTGCAGAACGGCATGAATGGTCGACGATTTATTTTTCAGGCGGTGCTGCAATTCGTCGACCACGAGCCTGCGGTATTCTTCCTCTTCGATCAGGCGCTTTGATATCCGCCGCTGCTGGGCCGCGACCGAGCGAAAATGCTCGACGCCCCAGATCATCAGACCGCACACCAGGAGATAGATCGCCGCCAGCGCCAGTCGGGCAAAATCGGCCGACATGTCGCTGAAATTGACGGTCACCCCCAATGCGCCCCCGGCCAGGGCCGTCGCAATCCCGATCCGGAAGCCGCCAAACGCGGTGGCAAAGAACACGGCCGGGATATAGGGCGTGAAAAATACGTCGGGCCGGATCAGCGAAAGGCCCCACCGGGCCGCCGTCGACAAAGCGAGGCAGCATGTCACAAATCCAACGACAAATAACCGTGACGGTTGAGATATTCCTTGCCAGCCGCGGCGAAACTCGTCGATCAATTTGGTCATGTGTTACATCAACCGATCAGCAAATCCGAAATAAGGCCGAGCATAAGGCAAAAACCGCAGCCGGAGTCGGCAGAGCAGGTGTTTCGGCATCACGCCCTCCATGTCAGGCGGCAAGCATGGCTTGCGTTGCGCCGCCAAGCCGGGAATATAGCGACAGGATGGTCTGGAGAGGGGCGCGACATGGGACGGCTCGACGGCAAGGTTGCGGTGATCACCGGTGCGACGAGCGGAATCGGGCTGCGGACCGCGGAAGTTTTCGTCGCGGAAGGGGCGAAAGTCGTCATCGCCGGCCGCCGCGTGCCGGAGGGCGAGGCGCTGGCGAGAAGACTCGGCGCCCATTGCATCTTTCGCCAGACTGACGTCACGCTCGAAGAGCAGATGCGCGCCCTGATCGGCGAGGCCGTGGAGAAGTTCGGCGGAATCGATTGCCTGTTCAACAATGCCGGCGGCCCGGCACAGACCGGCGGCATCGAAGGCCTCGAGGTGGCGCGCTTCGATAGCGCGATGGCGACGCTGGTGCGCAGCGTGATGCTCGGCATGAAGCACGCCGCCCCCCATATGCGCCGCCAGAGATCCGGCAGCATCATCAACAATGGCAGCATCGCCGGAAGGCTCGCCGGCTTCTCGTCGTCGGTGGTCTACGGCGCCGCCAAGGCTGCCGTCATTCACCTCACCAGATGCGTGGCGATGGAACTCGGCGAGGCCGGTATCCGCGTCAACAGCATTTCGCCGGGCGCGATCGCCACCGGCATCTTCGGCAAGGCGCTCGGCCTTTCGGTCGAGGCGGCGGAGAAGACACCCGATGTGATGCGCGAGGTCTACAAGACCGCGCAGCCGATACCGCGCGCCGGACTGCCCGAGGATATCGCGCAGGCCGCGGTGTTTCTCGCCAGCGACGAATCCAGCTTCATCAACGGCCACGATCTGGTGGTCGATGGCGCCATCACCGGCGGCCGCAACTGGACTCAGCAGCAGCAGGGCTATGTCGCGCTCCGCAAGGCGTTCGATCAGGGAGCCGGATAGCCGCATCGGGAGGCATCGATGGTCACAACCCAGACTTTGTCGCCGGTGCGGGCTGAATTCCGGCCGTTCTGTTGGGCGGTGGTCGGCGGTCTCGCCTGTGCGCTGCTGATCGGGAAGGCATTGCCGGTCACGATGGACGCCATCGAGAATGTGGTCGCGCCGCTATGTGCGGTCGGCGATTCCGCGGGATCCGCGCTTGATACCGTCGAGCCGATCGCCTCCTATGCGCTGCCGAACGTGCCGGGCAAGCGTGTAACGATCGTGCGTGTATTCTACGGTCCGGGTGGATTTACCCGCGAGCATCGCCATGCCGGTTCGGTCACCGCCTACATCGCCAAGGGCGAAATCCGCTCGCAGTTGGGTGGCGGTCCCGTCGAGACGTTCAAGGTGGGGCAGTCGTTTTTTGAGCCGCCGGGCGCGACGCATCTGATCTCGGCGAACGCCAGCAATACCGAACCTGCGGAACTGATCGCGGTATTCGTCGCCGACGAGGG
>Ga0208586_1000563_pt1 | contig 13323 bp, 10 predicted proteins | sample NGESurshal072012_6_FD_184471 | JGI IMG/M metagenome (GOLD analysis project Ga0208586, IMG submission 184471) | Arctic peat soil microbial communities from Barrow, Alaska - NGEE Surface sample 53-3 shallow-072012 (SPAdes) | ecosystem: Environmental > Terrestrial > Soil > Wetlands > Peat ... | reverse complement strand
CGGCCTTCGTGATCGGTGTGGTCGTGTTCCCCTACGTAGCCAAGCCTTTGCGCGCCCAAGCTCTGTCCCTGCGCGAGCGTGAGTTCGTCGATGCTGCCCGCATCATGGGATATCCGCCCCCGTTCGCCCAGCTAAGGATCATGGCAAGCGAGATACTGCCCAACCTCGCCTCCACGATCATCGTATTTGCGCCTCTGATCGTGGCCAACGCGATCCTGCTCGAGGCTGCCTTGTCCTACCTGGGCGCTGGTGTCCAGGCGCCGAGCGCCTCGTGGGGCACGATGATCGCCGACGGCACCCGCCTGATGCCCGGCGCGATCCACCTTGTGCTGGTTCCCGGGATCATGCTGGTCTTGACAGTGCTCTCGGTGAACGTGTTCGCCGACGCCGTGCGCGACGCCTTGGACCCGAAGGCTTCGCTGCGAGGACGTTTGTGATGGAGGCATCCTCGGCGCCCATCCCGACTTTGAGCGGTGGCTCGTCGTCGCCCCGCCTGGCCTCTGCCTTGTCGAAGCACGCATGGATAGCGCGATTCCTCGTGCGGCGCCTCGCGTCGCTCGTCGCGGTCTTGTTCGCGATCACGGTGCTCACCTTCCTGATCTTCCAGGCGATCCCTGACGGTGACCCGGCTTTGCGTTTGGCCGGGCGTTTGGCCACGCCCCAGCAGGTGCACGACGTGAGGGTCCAATGGGGCTTCGATCAGCCGATCTACGTCCAGTACGCAAAGACGATGGAAAAGATCTTTGACGGCAGCGTCATTTCCTATTCCCAGCAGACCAACGTGGAGCAGGAAATAGTCAAAGACCTACCGCCCACGATCTCCTTGGCGATCGGCGCCGGCATCATCTGGCTCGTCGTGGGAGTTCTTTTTGGACTGCTCTCGGCAGTGCACGCGGGAGGCTGGCTCGACCGTGCCTTGACGGTCGTGTCCTTGACGGGGATCTCGATGCCCGTGTTCTTTCTGGGAGCGATCATGCTCTACTGGCTGGGCTACCAGTGGCACCTGTTGCCCCTGGAAGGCTATGTGCCCCTGACAAGCGACCCGTGGGGGTGGTTCACCCACATGCTGATGCCTTGGGTGGCCCTGTCGGTGGTTTCGATCGGCGTCTACTCGCGTCTGCTGCGGGCCAACCTGCTTGACGTGATGAGCGAGGACTATGTCCGCACCGCGCGTGCCAAGGGCCTCTCCGAGCGGCGCGTGCTAATCAAGCATGTTCTGCGCAACTCCCTTACGGGGATCGTGACGCTATGGGGTCTTGACTTCGCCTGGGTGATCGGTGGCGGTGCGATCTTGGTGGAGTCGGTCTTCAACCTCGGTGGCGTGGGCCAGTACGCGGCGCAGTCGATCGGGCGCCTGGACATCCCCCCGGTGATGGTCGTCACGATGATGGTGGCGGCGGCGGTGGTCATCCTCAGCACGCTCGTGGACATCGCCTACGCGCTACTCGATCCGAGGGTCAGGATCTCGTGAGCCCCGGCGGGCTGCCACCCGATCCGCTTGCCTACCGAGGCCTCGATCCCACGGGCTTGGACCGCACGGGCCTCGGTCGGCCCGTCGGGGATTCCCCGCAAGCCGAACGACCCGTGGGCGAGCGTTCCGAGAATGCCGGCCTGGTCTCCACCGGGGCCATCCCCCTGCTCGACGTACGCGACCTGAGCGTGTCGTTTGCCACCCGCGAAGGCGAGGTGCGCGCGGTGGAGGGAGTCTCGTTCGCCCTCGGCCGCGGCGAGGTGCTCGCGATCGTGGGCGAGTCCGGATCGGGCAAGTCGGTGTGCGCGATGACCCTGATGGGATTGACTCGTGGCCCGAACACCACGATCTCGGGCCGTGCGCTGTTTGAGAGCCGCGACCTGATCGGGGCGTCCGAGGCGCAGCTGCGGCGCATCAGGGGCGCCGAGCTTGCGATGGTCTTCCAAGATCCACAGTCCTCGCTGAACCCGGTCTACCGCGTGGGCGATCAGATCGCCGAGCAGATCAGGGCTCACGAACCATTCGTTTCCAAGCCGCGCGCTTTGGAGCGTGCCGCGGAGCTGATGGAGCGTGCTCGCATTCCCAAGGCCCGCGAGCGCGTGAGGGCCTATCCGCACGAGCTCTCCGGCGGGATGCGCCAACGAGTGATGATCGCGATGGGACTTTCGCTCGGCGCCAAGGTCCTGCTCGCCGACGAGCCCACCACGGCGCTCGACGTGACCGTGCAGGCGCAGATTCTGGCCCAGCTGAAGGACCTGCGCGAGCAGGAGGATCTCAGCATCCTCCTGATCACCCACGACTTCGGTGTGGTCGCCGACATCGCCGACCGTATTGCCGTGATGCAGGCAGGTCGGATCGTCGAGCAAGGAGCCGCCTCGGAGATCTTCGAGCGTCCCCAGCACATCTATACCCGGGGCCTGTTGGAGGCGCTGCGGCCTTCGGCGAAGGCCAGGCCCGCGCGCTCGAGCGACGGGGTCCTGGTCCACGCTGCGGCGGGCACAGCTGAGGAAGGGCTCCTGGCCCACCCTGCCGAGGGCACAGCGGAGGAAGGGGCCCTTGCCCGCGCCGCTGCGGGCTCAGCGGAGGAGGAGCTTGTGTCTTTCGCAAAGGGGTGCCCTGCGCGCGCGTGCGGCCTGGAGACGAGATCTAGTTCTTTTAATAAGACCGCGGGCCCGCGGGGGGCACCCCTTTTGGAAGTGGACAACCTCCGCGTCGCCTACCCTGGTCGTGGCCGGCGCGACGATCCGATCGAGGCGATCGCCGGCGTCTCGCTGACGCTCGCCGAGGGCGAAACATTGGCGATCGTGGGGGAGTCGGGCTGCGGCAAGACGACCCTGCTGCGTTCGGTCGCCGGCCTGATCGAGCCGAGCGCGGGCACGATCCGCCTCGGCGGCCAAGATCTGGCCGCCGCGAGTCCTCGCCAGCTTGCCGCCGCACGCGGTGAGCTGGGAATGGTCTTCCAGGACCCCCAGGCATCTCTGAACCCGCGTCGTCGGGTAGGTCGCACTCTGGAGCGCGTCCTGCGCGCCCGCGGGCACGCAAAGCCCGCCGCCCGGCTCGAGTCAGTGCGCTTGCTTGAGCGTGTGGGCTTGCGAGCGGAGCAGGCCAAGCGCTTCCCCCACGAACTCTCAGGCGGGGAGCGCCAACGTGTGGGGATCGCTCGCGCGCTTGCTTGCCCACCCCCCGCGATGGGGGGTGCCCCCCAGGGTGCCAATGCCCCTCGTGAGGCCCGTGCCCCCCAGGGTGCCAATGCCCCTCGTGAGGCCCGTGCCTCCCAGGGCGCCGATGAATCGCGCCTGGTCTTGCTCGACGAGCCGGTCTCCTCACTCGACGCTTCGATCCGCCGTGGCGTGATCGACCTGCTCGCACAGTTGCAAGCGGAGTCGGGCTGCGCCTTCGTCCTGGTGTCCCACGATTTCACCACCGTCGAAGCGCTGGCCGATCGGATCGCCGTGATGCACGGCGGCAAAATCGTCGAGCAGGGCGAGGCCCGCGACGTGCTCGAAAACCCCAAGCACCCCTACACCCAAGAGCTGCTGGCCGCCTGTCCCCGCTTGCCCGGTGGCGTAGGATCGGAGGCGTGGACGACGCAACGCGGCTCCTTCAGCGCCTGATCCGCTTCGACACCGTCAATCCGCCAGGCAACGAGCGGGCCGCTATCGAGTATCTGCAGGCGATCCTCGAGGACTCCGGCTTTCAGTGCGAGCTACTCGGCGCCGAGCCTGAGCGGCCGAACCTGGTGGCAAGGTTGAAAGGTCGAAGCGAGGGCTCCACGCTGTGCTACCTCGGCCACGTGGACACCGTCTTGGCCAACGCCGGCGAGTGGTCCCACGATCCGTGGTCCGGGGAGATCGCCGACGGCTGCATGTGGGGTCGGGGATCGCTGGACATGAAGTCCCAAGTCGCCGCCGAGGTCGCCGCGGCAGCCGGCTTGGCGCGCGAAGGCTGGAGACCCGCCCGCGGCGATCTACTCGTGGTGGCCGTCGTGGACGAGGAGACCGGCGGCGAGCTGGGCGCCAAGTGGCTGTGCGAGACGCATCCCGAGAAGGTGCGCTGCGACATGCTGCTCAACGAGGGAGGAGGTCCCCATTTCGAGTTGGGCGGCCAGCGCTACTACGGTGTGTGTTGCGCGGAGAAGGGCGTTTATCGCTTCACGGTGAGCACGGAAGGCGCGGCAGGTCACGCCTCAATGCCCAAGCTCGGCGAGAACGCTCTCCTGAAGCTGGCTCCCATACTGGAGCGCTTTGCCACCAGGCAGCCCGCGCTCGCGCCCACCGCCGAGCCACTGGCGTTCCTGCGCGGCGTGGGCGAGGACGAGTCCGATCCGGTTGCATCGCTCGCGCGCCTGGAGGCGATCGACCCGCGCCTGCTGCAGCTACTCGAGCCTATGTTCGGTGTGACGTTCGCGCCGACCAAGGTCTCGGCCTCGGAGAAGATCAACGTGATTCCCTCCAAAGCGGAGCTGAGGGTCGATTGTCGGGTGCCGCCCGGTCTCGGCGAGGCGGAGACCAGGACGGCGATCGAGCAGGTGCTCGGTGGGCTGGACGGTCTTGCGCTCGAGTTTGCCGGCGGGGCGAGGGCGGGCGCGGATGGCGGCACGGTGGCCACCGGCGCGACCGCGGATGCGCCGACGAGCGATGGGCTTCGCGCGCGAGGGACCTTGCGGATCGACTTCACCGAGCGGATCTCCGGTAACCGCTCGCCGATCTCCTCACCGCTGATGGACGCGCTCTCGACTTGGATCGAGGCGAACGATCCGGGCGCCAAGACCGTTCCCACGATCCTGCCCGGCTTCACCGACTCGCGCCACTTCAGGGCGAGCTTTCCGGAGTGCGTGGCCTACGGTTTCTTTCCCCAGCGCAACCAATCGCTGCTTGAGACCCAGGCCTTGATCCACGCTCCTGACGAGCGAATCGACATGCTCGATCTTGCCTGGGCTGCGGCGTTCTACCGGCAGCTCGCGCTAGAACTGCTCGGTTGAGGGCGTTGGTTGGATGATGCTGCTCGCGACATCGCTGGTCCAAAAGATCCAGGAATGGTCCTATCAGTGGTCCAGCGTCGTGATGATCCTGTTCTTTGCGGCGCTCATCTACTTGATGTGGCGCACCTTGAAGGTGATGCCGCGGGTCAAGCCACAGCAGATCAAGCCCTCTTCCAACCAGTCGGTCGCCTGGAAGGACATAGCCGGCGCCGACGAGGCCAAGGCCGAGCTGCAGGAGATCGTCGAGTTCCTGCGCGACCCCAAGCAGTTCGAGAAGCTGGGCGCCAAGGTGCCCAAGGGGATCCTCTTGCATGGACCGCCCGGAACCGGCAAGACCCTTTTGGCGAAGGCTGTCGCACACGAGTCGGGCGCCCAGTTCTTTGCCCAGTCCGCGGCCGCCTTTGTTGAGATGTTCGCGGGCCTCGGCGCCGCTCGCATCAGGCGCCTGTTCGCGATCGCCCGCAAGCAAGAGCCGGCGATCATCTTCATCGACGAGCTCGACGCCGTGGGTGGGCGACGCGGCTCGGACATTTCGGGCGAGAAGGACCAGACGCTCAACCAGCTGCTCGTGGAGATGGACGGCTTCGCCACCACCGGTCGTCTTGTCGTGATCGCCGCTTCCAACCTGCTCGAGAAGCTAGATCCAGCCCTGCTGCGGCCCGGCCGCTTCGACCGCCAGATCTTCGTCAGCCCGCCCGACGTCAAGGGTCGAAGGGGTGTGCTGGGCGTGCACACGCGCGATAAGCCCTTGGGCGACGTGGACCTGGGACTTGTGGCGCAACAGACCAGCGGCCTGACGGGCGCGGACCTCGCCAACATCTGCAACGAGGCCGCGATTTTCGCGGCGAGGCGCGGCGGCAAGGCGATCACGGGCGCCGACTTCGACCAGGCCTTGGAGCGTGTGATCGCCGGGGTGCAGTCCCATCGGGTTCTGAATGACCATGAGAAGCGGGTCGTCGCCTTCCACGAGGCGGGTCATGCGCTCTGCGGCGAGCTTTTGCCGTCGGTCGATCGGGTGCATCGCATTTCGATCGTGCCCCGCGGGCGAGCACTCGGCTACACCCTGAACCTGCCCGCCGAGGACCGCTACCTGAAGACGAGGGAGGAGCTGCTCGACTACATGACGGTCCTGCTGGGCGGCCGCGTGGCCGAGCAGGTCGTCTTCGGAGCGATCACCACAGGCGCCTCCGATGACCTCAAGCGCGTTGCCGACATTTCCCACTCGATGGTCCACGACTACGCGATGGGCAGCGCCGGCGTGGGGCGCACCCCCGACGGGAACATCCGCCTGTCCGAGACGACCCTGCGCCTGCGCGACGAGGAGCGCCGCGAGCTCATCGACGAGGCGCGCCGGGCCGCACGCAAGATGATCTTGTCCCATCGCGCCCAGCTCGACGCACTCGCCGCCGAGCTGCTCTCCAAGGAGTCGATCGACCGTGAGGCGATCGACCGCGTGATGAAGGGCGTGCCCCGCCTGGAACGCAGGCCCGGTGTCGGTCTGCGTGTCGCGGCGGTCGTGTCCAACGAGATGCCCTCTGGGCTACCGCCCACGGTTCCGCCCAAGCACGCCGAGTAGGGCAACTTCCCAGGCGTGGCAATTTTGTCTCGGGTCGGCCTACTAGACTGCCGAGCGTGTTCAACCGGATCGATCACATCGGCGTGGCCGTCGAGGACATCGAGGCCTCGCTCGCCCTCTACAGGGACGCCTTCAAGATGGAGGTTGCCCATCGCGAGATCGTCGAGGAGCAGGGTGTCGAGGCTGTGTTGCTCGACGTCGGCGAGAACCATGTCGAGCTGCTGGCGCCGCTCGGCCCCGATACGCCAGTCGGCAAGTTCTTGGCCAAGCGGGGCGCCGGCTTGCACCACGTCGCCTACCAGGTGTCCGACATAGAGGCGACCTTGGAGGAACTGAAGGCGGCCGGACAACCCCTGATCGACAAGGCTCCGCGCGTGGGCATCCGTGGTGCCCTGGTCGCGTTCCTGGAGCCCAAGGGCACCGGGCGTGTGCTCACCGAGCTAGTTCAACCAGTGGAGGTTCACTGATGGCCCATCAGCACCGGCGCGTGAGCGTCGGCTTTCAAGGCGGACAAGTGCTCTCCCTGCGCGTCACCGACGAGCAGCTGCAGGCGCTCTACAAGTCGCTCGGCGACGGTGGCTGGCACGAACTCGAAACCGAGGAGGGGCCCGTGCGGCTGTACCTCGGCCAGGTCGTCTATGTCCGCATCGAGGACAGCGACCTACGCGTAGGTTTCGCTGTCTAGGCGGCCTAGAGGCAAGCTCGTATGAGCACCCGGATAGGCATCGTGGGGCTGCCCAACGCGGGCAAGTCCTCCTTGTTCAACGCACTCACCAAGGCGGGCGCGGAGGCGGCCAACTATCCCTTCACCACGATCGAGCCCAACGTGGCGGTCGTACCCGTTCTCGACGAGCGCCTCCTGGAGGTCTCCCAGACCGTGGGCGCCTCGGAGATCGTGTGGGACACGATCGACTTCCACGACATCGCCGGTCTCGTCGCCGGCGCCCACAAAGGGGAGGGCTTGGGCAACCGTTTCCTGGCCAACATCCGCGAGACAGACTCCATCGTGCACGTGGTCAGGGCCCACGGCGACGAAAACGTGGTTCATCCCGAGGGGCGCGTGGACCCGCTCGCAGACATCGAGACGATCGAGACCGAGCTGATCCTGGCCGACCTCGAGCAGGCCGAGCGCAGGGTCGATCGCGTAGCCAAGCAGGCCAAGGGTGGAGACAGGGTCGCGATCGCCGAGGAGGCTTGGCTGCGCGAGGTGATCGGCCAGCTTCAATCGGGCCGGCCGGCCCGCGGGGTGCCCGCGCCCGAGGACGCTCCACACGCATTGCGCGACCTGGGGGCACTCACGGCCAAGCCCGTTCTGTTCGTAGTCAACGTGGACGAGGGCTCCGACGCTGTGCCACCTGCGGTGGCCGACCACGCCGCCGCCGAGGGTGCCGGCGTGGTCGCGGTCAGCTCGCGTATCGAGTCCGAGCTGGCCGAGCTGGAGGACGAGGAAGCCGCCTTGATGCGAGCCGAGCTCGGCGTCTCAGAATCGAGCCTGCAGCGAATCGTGCGGGGCGCCTTCTCCCTGCTTGAACTGATCGCGTTCTTCACCGCGGGCGAGGCCAAGCCCGCCCAGTCCTGGCACCTGCGCGACGGCCTCACGGCCTGGCACGCGGCGGGACAGATCCACACCGACATCCAGAAGGGTTTTGTGCGTGCCGAAGTCGTCGGCTGGCGCGAGCTGGTCGACGCGGGCGGATATTCAGGCGCTCGCGACCGTGGCACGTTGCGCCTGGAGGGCCGCGACTACGCCATGCAAGATGGGGATGTCATCACGGTGAAGTTCACTCCATAGCGTCGAGACGCTCGGCCAAGCGCTTCATCCCCAGCTCGCGTGCCTTTGTGGCACCGCCCGCGAAGTCGGTCGGCGTGTCGGGCGGGCGCTCCACCTCGATCGGCACGAGTGTCGCGATCCGCTTGAACGTGCGCAGCAGGTCCGCGTTATCGCTCAAAGCGCTCGCCACACGCGGGCGTAGGTCGCCGAAGTTCGCCTCCTCAAGCTGGCGCTCGGCCGCCTCCAGCAGAGCCTCCAGCGTGCCATGGCTCTGAAGCAGAGCCGCCGCCGTCTTGGCCCCGATCCCCGGGGCCCCCGGAATACCGTCGGAAGGGTCTCCCCGCAACGCGATGAAATCGGTCACCTGTCCAGGCGACACGCCGTAGCTCTCTTGAACGTGCGCCGATCCCCGCGACACGCACGCCCCTCCCCTCCCCAAATCCAATACCGCCACGTGCTCGTCCACGGCCTGGTACAGGTCACGGTCCGCGGTAAGCAGCAACGCACGCCCACCCACGCCGGCCTCCACACGAGCGTAAGAGCCCATCGCGTCGTCGGCCTCCAAATCCTCGGCATCGGCCACGTGCCACTCGAAACTAGCCAGCAGACCGGGGGCCAACCGCCACTGTGCCGCCAGATCCGCGGGCATTGGGTCCCTGTGGGCGTGGTAAGCGGGATAGGCCTGCACCCGGTAGCGCGCCTCCTCGGCGCCGAAGCAGGCCACCACCGCCCGCGGCTGCTCAGATTCGATCGCAGCCAGTAGCGCGTTGACGGTGCCCAGCAGCGCATTCACCGGCTCCCCGTCCGGGCCCTTGATCGATTTGGGTAGCGAGAAGTAGGCCCGATACAACAGCCAAGGCACGTCGGCGACCAGGAGCGGCGCGTCCATCGCTATAGCGTATGTCCATCCGGCCGAGACGTCCCGTACCCGTTCGCAGGGGTCCAAATCCATCCGCCCGAACGTCCCGTGCCCGTTCACCGTGGTCTACGTCCATCCGGCCGAGACGTCCCGTGCCCGTTCACTGGTCCACGTTTATCCGGCCGTCACGCCACCCTGCCCGTTCACCCTGGCCGGCTGGGCCGTCGGCGCTCCCGGCGCGGCCGCCGACCCGCCCTGCCTAGTCACGCTCGCCGGCTGGGCTGTCGGCGCCGGCGCCGGCGATGAAGGCGTCGGGACCGTCGGTGGCGCAGTAGGCGCAGTAGGCGCAGGGCTCGCCGGGCCGCTCAGATCGGGCTCGGCATGGACACCCCGCGCGTCCTTCACCCCGAAGTAGGCCCACGTCGAATACAGCCCCAGGCGCGCCGCCAGTTCGGGCCCGCTCACGACCTTGTGGCCCTTGGAGCCAAGCACCTCGGCCGACACGATTCGCGGCGAAGTGCCCCGCCCCAGCACCTCGATGCCCTCAAAGGACCCTTCGACCAGCCCGCTCAGACGCGCGGCCGCCGAGGCAAAGCCCAAGCTCTGGGTCCAGCGATGCAGTGGCCCAGTGTCATAAGGGTCGCTCACCCCGACCAGCCAGGGCTCTGCAGTGGAGCCCAAGAAGGAGTCCTGGATGTTCTCGGTGTGCCCGCCCGAGCTGGCAAAGAAGTAGGTGATCGCCGGCTGGCTCCCATAGGTCACGATCTGTCCCGCCGTCGCCGCCACAGCCGCGTTCGTGCGCGACGTTTCAGCCGCTTTGCCCTTGTACACCTGCGAGCGGTCGTCGGTATACACGTCGAACTTGCTGCCACCCGCATGCGCGGTGATCGCATAGGTCCTGCTGGCCACCGCCTGTGCCTCCAAGGCAGCCGTCGGCCAGCTTGCCGAGACCTCCGCGGAGACCACACCCCGCACATACGTTTCGAGCGGTATGGACTCCACCTTGGAGCCGATCAAAACCTTCACGACGGCGCCCGCCGGTGCCTGCCTGAGCGAGGTCCCCGTGTAGTAGTGGCTCAAGATCGCCTGATAGGACCATCCGTGCTCGGCAAAGCCGAGGGCTCCCTCCTGGCTCATCCCCACCCCGTGTCCATCGCCCGCGCCGTCGATGACCAGCGTTGAGGCCCCGGCTGTGGATGAGCCCACAAGCAGAGCAAGCGCCACCACTGCGCCTGGAGCGCGTCTAAGGAGGGTACGAAGTCGGTGATAGGTTGATCTCGTGAGGAGCATCCGTGCTCAGTGCCGTACCCGTTTAGTCGCTTGCTCTCTCGGCGTGGGCGCGCACATGCGTAGCCTCGGACGATCGGGCCTCCGGCTTGAGCCATGCGAGACCTGTGGCGGACGACCGTGAGCCCCACTCCTTGCAAGCGAGGCCTATCGGGGTCGATCGTGAGCGCATCTGACCAACAGGCACTCTTGGAACGTACGCCCACCGACCTCTACATCGGTGGCGCGTGGCGCCCGGCCACAGGCGGCAACACCCTTCCGGTCGAGGATCCTTCGACCGGGCAGACCTTGGTCGAGGTGGCCGACGCCACACCCGAGGATGCCTTGGCGGCTCTGGCCGCCGCCGCCGAAGCCCAGGCTTCGTGGGCGGCCACCGCGCCGCGCGAGCGGGGGGAGATCCTGCGCCGCGCCTACGAGCTCCTACTCGAGCGGGTGGATGATCTGGCGCTCCTGATGACCCTGGAGATGGGCAAGGCGGTAAGCGAATCGCGCGCCGAGCTGAGCTACGCGGCCGAGTTTCTGCGCTGGTTCTCCGAGGAGGCTGTGCGCATCCATGGGCGCTACATGACCAATACCACCGGAGTGGGCCGCATCCTGACCACGCGCCAGCCGGTCGGCCCATGCGTGTTTGTGACCCCTTGGAACTTCCCCACCGCGATGGGTACCCGCAAGATCGCTCCTGCGATCGCGGCCGGCTGCACGATGGTCGTCAAGCCGGCCCAACAAACGCCTCTCTCGATGCTCGCCCTGGCCGCGCTGCTCGAGCAGGCCGGCCTTCCGGGCGGCGTCCTCAACGTCATCACCGCTCACCATTCGGGCGCCGTCATCGAGCCGCTCTTGAAGGATCCCCGCACGCGCAAGCTCTCGTTCACCGGATCCACCGAGGTCGGCCGTGCCCTGATCGCTCAGTCCGCCGAGCAGATCCTGCGCGTCTCGATGGAGCTCGGTGGCAACGCCCCCTTCCTCGTGTTCGAGGACGCCGATCTCGACGCCGCTGTCGGAGGCGCCCTGATCGCGAAGCTGCGCAACGTCGGCGAGGCGTGCACGGCTGCCAACCGCTTTCACGTGCACGAGTCGATCGCGCCCGAGTTCGCACGCCGGATGGCTGAGCGCATGAGCACTTTGAAGGTGGGACCCGGCACCGAGCCCGGCGTGGACATCGGCCCTTTGATCGACAATCGCCAGCGCGGGATCGTCGAAGATTTGGTCGCCGACGCCCGCGCCGCCGGAGCCACCCTGCTGTGCGGCGGCGAGTCGCTCGACGGCCCCGGCTATTTCTACGCTCCCACCGTGCTTGCCGACGTGCCCGCCCAGGCCCGCGTCCTGCGCGAGGAGATCTTCGGCCCGGTCGCTCCGATCGCCACTTTCGCGACCGATGCCGAGGCGATCGAAGCGGCAAACGCCACCGAGTACGGTCTCGTCGCCTACCTATACACCCGCGATCTCTCACGCACGTTCCGGGTCAGCGAGGCGATCGAGGCCGGCATGATCGGCGTCAATCAGGGCATCGTCTCCAACCCCGCCGCCCCCTTCGGGGGCGTCAAGCAATCCGGTTTCGGTCGAGAGGGAGGTTTCGAGGGCATCGACGAGTATCTGGAGACGAAGTACGTCGCACTATCGATATGACGCCCAAAGATTTGACCTGATTCGCGTAGCTCGTTTCGGGGTAGCTCAAGCGGACGTCGAATTCGGCCGAATAGACGAGAAGCGGAAGAACGGAGTGCTTTTCGTGCGTGGAGTAACAAAGGTTGGCTTGGAACGGTCCACCCCACGCGGGGCGGCGCTCTCGCGCGGGCGCGCCGGCCTGTCCCCTGGCGAGCCCGAACAAAACTCGGCGCCCCGCAAGCTGCGAGCGCTGCTGGGCGGCTCCGCCGGCGAGCGCCCGCAAGGCGATGAGGCGTCTCCGCACGAGCCGCACCCCATGATCCCCGAGCCCGACCATCATCGTCGAGGAGATCGTCGGAGGGCACCCTGGCATAGGGCGCCCGCTCTGGTCTTGGTCGTGCTCGGCGGGGTGGCAGCTGTGCTCTTCGGCGGCACAGTGCTGACCGTGCTCGGCGCCGCCATGCTCGCCGCCGCCGCGATCCTCTCGGGCTGGCTCCTGGGTGAGGATCGTCGCCAGATGCTCCAGGTAGAGGTCGACGAACGCAACGACGACCTGCGCCGCGCCCTCTCCGAGCTGGAGATCGCCCAAGCAGAGACCGTCCGTCGCCTCTCGATGGCGGTCGAGTTTCGCGACGAGGACACCGGCGCACACATCGAGCGCATCGGACGCTTCTCCACGCTCCTATCCGAAGCGATCGGGATGAGCCCCGAGTTCTGTCGACGCATCGGCCACGCCGCGCCCCTCCACGACGTCGGAAAGGTGGCGATTCCCGACGCGATCCTGCTCAAGCCCGGCCCCTTGACAGCCGAGGAGCGCACGATCGTGGAGACCCACGCCGAGGAGGGCCACCGTCTCCTGCGCGGCTCCTCCTCCTCGATCCTCGATATGGGAGCCACGATCGCCCTCGCCCACCACGAGCGCTGGGACGGCGACGGTTATCCGCGTGGCCTGGCCGCCGAGAGCATCCCGATCGAGGGTCGCATCGTGGCGATCGCCGACGTGTTCGACGCGCTGACCTCTCACCGAATCTACCGTCGAGCCTTCTCGGTCGAGAAGGCCGTCGAGATGATGCTCGAGCAGGCCGACCGCCACTTCGACCCGGTCCTCTTGCACAAGTTCATGGAGGTGCTCGACTCCTCCGGCGCCGACGCCCGCACGCGCGAGCGCTCCGATCCCAGCACGCTCTTGGCGGGTGCCTTGGAGATCTACACCGACGCGATGCGCCTGTACGGCTCCGACAAGCCCGACCTGCGCGTCAAGCTGCAGCTGACC
>Ga0208586_1000562_pt1 | contig 13337 bp, 15 predicted proteins | sample NGESurshal072012_6_FD_184471 | JGI IMG/M metagenome (GOLD analysis project Ga0208586, IMG submission 184471) | Arctic peat soil microbial communities from Barrow, Alaska - NGEE Surface sample 53-3 shallow-072012 (SPAdes) | ecosystem: Environmental > Terrestrial > Soil > Wetlands > Peat ... | reverse complement strand
CGCCGTTCACTGGCTGTGCGATTTGGCCGATTTGCAAGCAGTTTGTTTGACATGGCGATGTCTGTTCTGGGTCAACACCGGATCATTCGACCACCTCGTCGGCAAGCGCCAGTACCGTTGGCGGAATTTCGAGGCCAATGGATTTCGCAGTCTTCAGGTTGATCACAAATAGGTAGCGGGTCGGTTGCTCGAACGGCAGATCAGACGGCTTCGCGCCCTTGAAAATGCGATCAACCATCGAGGCAGCACGTTCGAACGATTCTCGCAAATCCGGCCCATAGGACATCAAACCGCCCTCGCGAACGAGCGGGTCGTATTCGTAGATTGCTGGCAGCCGGCGTGCGGCGGCATATTCGAACACGCGCTTGCGATTGAGGCGGGTGAGGGAGTCGGAAACCATGAGAATAGCGTCCGGTGGCTCACGATCCATCACCGCGAATGCCTCATTGAAATCGTCCGGTTCACGCACCCCTACCGCCTGCACAGCGACTCCCAACGCTTCGGCTGCCTTCGCCGACGCGGCGTAGCGCAGCGACATCCCGAGGTCGTCTTTATTCCATAGCATCGCGACACGATGAAGCTTCGGCAACAACTCCTTCAGTAAGCCCAGTCGCTTGGTACTGAGGGTCGTCGCCACATCCGAGATACCGGTTATGTTGCCTTCCGGTCGCGCAAGATTCACAACAAGTCCGGTCGCAACCGGATCGCCTACGCCAAACGCCACAACCGTGGGAATAGTAGCCGCCTTGGCCGCGACCGCCGCCGGATAACCCATGACCACGATGACGTCGACCTTGGCCTTCAAATCCTCCATCAAATGCGGGAGCTGGACGGCCTGCCCAACCCCATGAGGTTCTTCGAGGGTTAGATTTTGTCCAAGCTTATAACCATGCTGCGCAAGTCCGCCGAGGAGAAGCTTCGCGTAAGGGGCGGAGTCTGGTAAAGTTCCACCGGGATTAACGAGCGCGAGGCGATAGACCTTGGTTGGCGTCTGTGCGGAGCCCGCACGAGACCTAGTTATTGCTGCGGTGCCGACAAGAGCGATGAACTCACGCCTTTTCATGAACGCCTCCCTATTGATCACATGGTTGCAATCCTATTCGTAAGAACGCGACTGTCCGAGATGGGTCAGATTCGGACTCCCGCACCGCAGCAAACAAACTTCGCTATTCGATCACCTCGTCCGCGCGGCCGAGCAGCGAGATTGGAACGGTGATACCGAATGCCTTAGCGGTTTTGAGGTTGAGGATTAGCTCAACTTTCGTCGCTTGCTGCACCGGCAGGTCGGAAGGTTTTTCGCCCTTGAGGATGCGGCCGGTGTAGATGCCCACTTGGCGATAGGCATCGGCAAGACTGGTTCCATAGCTTATGAGGCCACCGGCCGCGGCGAACTCGCGAAACTCGTAGATCGCAGGAACCCCGCGAGCGAACGTCATCTCACCGAGCTGCCGGCTCCGACTCGTGAAGAATGGATCACCACCAATGATGAGCGCGCCTGCTTGAAGTTGGGCCACACTTGCGAAGGCCGTATCAAAATCGCTGTCGGATGCCGCATGCAGAACATGGAGCTGAAGCCCGTAGGCGCGGGCCGCCGCCCTCACGTCCCCCGCTATGACTTCGGCAGCAGGCGTGGCGGGGTTTACGAGCAGGGCCACGACGGTTGCCGTGGGGATCAGCTCATGAACCAGTTCCAGCCGCTTCGGTCCTATTTCTACATCCAGAATACTTACGCCGGTGAGATTGCCGCTTGGTCGGCTTAGGCTGGTGACAAGGCCAAATGTGAGCGGGTCGAACCCTACCGCGAAGACAATTGGGATCGTCGAAGTTGCCGCCTTTGCCACCATTATTGGCGGGCCATTCGAGACGATCACGGCTACTTGACGGCCAACGAGGTCGGCCGCCAACGCCGGCAGTCGGTCATATTGGTTGTCGGCCCAACGGTATTCGACGGTAACGTTTTGGCCTTCGACATAGCCGACTTCTTTCAGGCCCCGACGGAACGCGACCAAGATGGCTTCATTCTCTCCGGGTGCCCTGCTGCTAAGAAATCCGACTACAGACATCGCCGGCTGCTGCGCACGCACGGCGAGCGGCCAAGCTACCGCTGTGCCGCCGAAGAGCGTGACGAACTCGCGCCGTCTCATGTGACTGGCCCGCAAAAGGTGCCTTGCGCAATTGCTAATCTATAGCAACCCCGAACCGCCAGCGAGCGAGAAATAATGCCTGTGTTGCGTCGACCGGTTGAGCCGGCTCCAAAGCGTCCATGGCCACGTTTACGAGTCCACGCCCTGCGCCAGTTCGGCTTGCTGCAGGCGGCGGCAAAAATCGACGGCTTCGTCGACGAACACCTTGGCGGCCGGCGTGACCGAACGCGAATCCAGCATGCAGATCGCGAACACCATCTGGGCCTCCATCAATTCCGTTATCGAAATGGTCAAAAGCGTGCCCGCGGCGGCCTCTCTCGCTGCGGCCGAGCGCGGCAGCAACGTGCATTGACCCTCGAAGCTCGCGATGCTCTTGGCCAGGCTAACCGAATTGGTGGTGCAAAATGCGGTCGGGTCGATCGACTGGCGCTCAAAGGCCCTGTCGATTTGCTGCCGCAGGCCAAACGATGCCGCGGTAAGAACCAGCGGAAACGCCGCAAGCTCCGCTAGCGATACCGTTCCGGATTTCGCCAGGGGGTGACCGGGCGAGGCGACCGCGACGATGGTATCGCGAAAGATCTCGATGCTGACAAGCCCGTCGCGGGCCGGCGGATTGACGACCAGGGCAATCTCGGCGACGCCCTTGATCAGGGCCTCGATCGCCTCATCCGTGCTGCTCATGGTGACGTTGAACAGCACGTTGGGATAACGCCCGGCCAAATTCGTTCAGCATCGGGGCAAGAAAACTCTCGATCGCGGTCTGAAAGCAAAACAGATCGATGGTGCCGGAGTGGAGGTTCTGCAGAGCGGTGATATGAGACTTGATGCGCGCGAACTCGCGCATCATCGTCTCTACCTTTGCCTGCAGCATCTGGCCGGCCACCGTCAGCTTCATGCCCTGCGCGCGGCGGTCAAAGACCGGCGCCTTCAGCTCATGCTCAAGCTTGGCAATTTTTCGGCTGATTGCAGATGGCGAAACGTGCAGGCGCTCCGATGCCGCCCTGATCGATCGCGAATTGGCGGTCTCATTGAAATATCGCAGCGCGGTGAAGTCCATCTGGCGGCCACCCTGTTCACGGGTCCCAGGACCATCGTTCACTTACGAATTCATGCGCAGGTCGCGGGCTTGCTTCGGACCCCTGTCGCGGGCAAGCCGAATTCCACACTCTCGATCGACCGTGGCGCGTGTTGCCGCATCGGCAACAACGCGATGCCGAGATTGATATGGCATCGGCGCTACTTCAAGTCAACATTGCCGGCACTGCTTCCCGCCACCGCAGCGGGAAATCCCGATCTCGGACTTGGCACAACATACCTAGCTGGTGCTTCACCGAAAAGGAGACGACATGCCCTACCTGCATCTGTTGCCCGATCCAGGCATGAACTACACGCTTAATCGGCCGCTTCTCGACGGGCTGTCGCCGGCCCGGCTCAAGGAAATCGGCGCGGTGGCGCCGCGCATCAAGGACTACGAAAGCTGGCACAGCGTCTGGCTCGAGCTTGCAAGGCGCGCCGAAGCCGAGAAGCGATGGGCTGATGCCGCATCCTACTATCACGGAGCGGAATTCTACCTTCCCGCCGGCGACACCCGCAACAAGCTCTACGATGACTTTGCCCGCAACTGGTCGCTGGCCATGCAAGGTGTCGAAGGATACGAGCGCATTGCCGTGCCCTATCCCGGCGGCAATCTGCCCGGATTTCGCCTGCAGGCGAAGGGCAAGGAGCGGAGCACATTCATTTTCAACGGCGGATACGATTCCTTTGTCGAGGAATTCTACGCCTTCCTGCTGCCGCTGACCGAGCTCGGCTTCACCGTCATCGGATTCGACGGCCCCGGCCAGGGCGGCGCCCTGCGGCAAGGCATTTATCTTGAGCACGCCTGGGAAAAGCCGGCCAAAGCGCTGCTCGACTATTTCAAGCTGGACGCCGTGGACTGGCTCGGGGCCTCCTGCGGCGGCTACATGTCGATCCGTGCCGCCGCGTTCGAGCCTCGGATCAGGCACATCATCTCGATGCCAACCACTTATTCGGGCCTCGACATGACGCTGAAGCAGATGCGACCGGGCAAGGCACAGCAACTGATCTCGCTGTTCAAGGCCGGCGACCGCAAGGGCACCGAGGCGCTGGTCTCCGAGGAGCGCCTGCCGAGCTCGGTGTTCGAATGGTGCATCACCCAGGGCATGCACATTACCGGCACCCGAACGCCGTTCGACTTCCTCACCGCGATCGCGCAACAATCGCTCGACGGCGTCCTGCACCACGTCAAGCAAGACATCCTGTTGACCGAAGGCGAGCAGGATCATCTGTTCAATGTCGACTGGCTCTATCGAACGATGCGGGAGCTGGTATGTGCCCGTTCCGTCACCGCGCGGATTTTCACGGCGCGCGAGGGCGCCGAGCAGCATTGCCAGCTCGGCAATTCGGCCGTCGCCCGCCAGGAGATCGTCAACTGGCTGGGCCGTTTCTACCCTGACATGCCGAGAGCCTGCCAATGAGGCTGCCACCGGTCGCCGCCACCGCGCTCGCAGCGGCAATCGTCGCGGGAATCTCCGTGCTCGCTTTCGCGTGGATTCCGGCCTTGCTGCCGTGGGCGGCCTTCATCGGCTGGGCCTGCTACGATCAATCGGGCGCCGATCCGCAAGCCTGGCTGCGCAGTTCAGCCGGTCTGGTGTTCGGGGTTGTCATGGCCGGCGCCGTCGCGATCATCGTGGCTTCGAACGCGCTGCCGGTCGCCGCTTCCGTCGCCACTGCGGTCTGCGCCGCCATCGCCTCGTTCCTGATCGTGACCGGCTCTGCCGTGCTGACGCAGGGCGCTGTCGCGGCCGCCTTCTACGGCTTCGCCTCGACTTTCGCCTTTGTGGGTCTTGCTCCCGGAGCATCGACAATCGGTGCCATGACCAGCCTGAGTGCCAGCAACGCCCTGCTGGTCGTGCCGGTCTCGTTGTTGATCGGGACCTTGTTGGGCGTGCTGCATGGACGACTGGCGAAGGTGCTCGCCGCCAGCAGCGAGGGCGGTGCGCATTGGCGGTCTATTCGGCTCGACGGGTCAGCGCTGCCACGTCGCGACGATCGAAAAGCGGGGCCGCTACGGCACACCACCAAACTGCATGAACGGTAGCGCACGACCGAAGCGCGGGTGGCAGTGGTACTCACCTCGATACCATCGGGCCTTCGGCGTGCGTGACGGGGGCGCTTACGCTGGCGGCGGCGATCGTTGTGTCCGGCATGATCTGGGCGTAGATCGGCGATGTCGCCACGGCGCGATCAAGCAAAAGCATTCGCTTTATCTGGCGCTCATATTGGAGAGGCGACCTGGAAATGGCCCGTGTTGAACTGGACCTGCCGTATCTCTACCAGGATCTCGCTGCGGACAAGATCTTCCGGAGCCAGAATATCATCGATCGGCCCTCGAACATCCTTCACGACCGGCTCACGGAGTTCAGGGTCATCAATGACGGCTCCTTCATGGCGCTGGTCGATATCACGATAGCCCGGAACTATACGCTGCGGCTCGCGTCCCGGAACTATGTGCTGTTCGTCTTTTACCTCACCGGCAAGCTTGTCCTGCCGTGGGAGCGCGGCAACAGCTCTCAGACTGGCCCGGGCGCGGCTGTGACGGTGCTCTGGGACAGCGCCCGCCCGTGGGACTATCCCCGGGAGATCGGTCAAGCCTATAAGAGGCTGACCATCTTTATCGACGCGGCCAAGCTCGCGGATCAATATGGCCTCAGGGTCGACACCCTTCCTCCGGCCTGGAACGGGATTTTTTGCGGCCGGCCCAACGCGCGCGCGGCCATTCCGCTCCCGTTGTCGCCGAGGGCGTGGCTGGCGCTGGACGCCGTGTACCGATGCCAGATGGAGGAACCGCTCCGAACGCATTACATCAAGGCCAAAGGCGAAGAGCTGATCTGCGAGACGGTCGTTCAACTCAACAGGATCGGACGCGCCGGCAAAAGCTCGGTACTTGCCAAGGCAACCAAGGAGCAGCAACTGATCGAGACCGCGGCGCTGATCTACCAATCGGAGCTGCATGACCAGCCAGATCTCGAAGGCCTGGCGCGGCGCCTCGGACTGAACCGCAACAAGCTCAGCGACGGATTCCGGGAAATGTTTGGCATGAGGCCCGGCGAATATGCCAGGCGCGTGCGGCTGGACTGGGCCCGCGACCAGGTGCGCGAAGGAATACATTCAATCGGCGCAATCGCGGCCGCCACCGGATATGCAAACCTGTCCTCGTTCACGCGAGCCTATATCCAGCAATTCGGTCGGCCGCCTTCGCGGGAAAAATAACGAGCCGTGGCGGCTGCGTGTTGCTCGGCTCCGGTCAGCCAATGCGGACGCCGCGTTGCCTGCGGACCTGCTCAGGCGAACTGCACAGCCCGATGCGCTCCTGCGACGGAAGTTTGCCGAACATATCGCGATAGTCAGCGGCAAACCGGCTGAAATGCCAGACGCCCCATCTAGCCGCGATATCCCCGATCGAAACCCCGGCGTTGTTCTCGGACAACAATTCCCGCCGGATCGCATTGAGACGAAGCGTACGAACATATTGGTAGGGCGATACCCCGAACGCCTCGATGAAGATGTTCTCTAGGGTGCGGCGGCTGGTGCCGATGATCGAACAGAGCCTGGACATCGTCAGTCCGCAGGCGAGTTTGGCGTCTATCACTTCGCAGGCTCGACGCAGCAAATGGGTGCGGTGCGCCGCGCAGCTGCGCTTCGGCTCGGCTTCGCGATCGAAAGCCGTCGTGAGCGCCCAGGCGGCGGCCGAAACAATCGACCGTTCGAAGGCTGCGACGACCTCCGGGCCCGGAGCGGGCAAATCCCGCCTGAACAACTGTTCGCGCGCGGTCGCGATCGTTTGCTGGAACACGGCAGCCGCCGAACCCCTTACCTGGGATCGCCCTGCTTTCGCCAGCGTCCACAGTTCCTTGCCTGGCGGCATCATCGCGGCAACCTCGGCCTCCGCAAGCGTGACCCAGCAGCCTCGATAGGTTTCGCCAAAATGCAGATCGAGCGATGTCGATGACAGATTCACGCTGGTGTCGCCGGTAGGCAGAGGTACGCCATTGCCATGGCAGGCGAACTCTCCAAGCAGGAAGCCGACTCGCAGCTGTCCCGGCAGGACCTGAAATTGCTTGCGGATGCTTTGGTTCGCCGTTTCCACAAAGAAGGCCGCCCGATCGGAGACGACATAGGATTCCAGCCGGCCCTCAAAGCGGCCCCGCGTCAGCTGGGTATAGGTTTGCTGGTGTCCCGCGATACTCGCCGCTTGCGCTTCGATATCCTGGTAGCGACACCGCACGACCTTGACACCCTCGGCCGCAATTGCCCGGCCTGCCGTGGCGAGTGTTCCGAATATCATGAGCGGAAACGGCTCTCACCACAGGGATCGCCGAGGGTGTCCAATGTGAGATTGTTGCCGTGGCAGATCGACACGAAGCGCGCTCCTGTTCCGCAGCCGCCTCACCTCGGTTCCGATTTGTCGCACGCCTTGTTTGCGACCGTTTTGAAACAACCGGGACAGGGCAAGAAATGCACGTCGCGACTTCGCTTATGTACGATGCGAACGGCAGCCGGAAGGCTCGCATATTGGGTTGTGCGGAATTGTTAGAAAGACGTGCAAAAACGGTAATTCCGGTCAAGCCGGCGGCCTGATGCCGGGCGGCACGCCGCAGGACCGTCCTCTGCATGCGTTGGGCCGCCCGCCCTCTGGGCGGCGGTTTTTGGCCGCTGCGGCTGGCAGATTTCTTGCTGCTGGCCTGTCATGCAAGCCCACAAGGGCCCGTGGCTGTACCAGAGCGGAGCGAAACATGACCGAACAGACCTATTTTGAGACGACCCAGCGTGCAAACCGCCGTTCGGAACGGTCGCAGGACCGGCCACGCCCGATCCGTGATATCCGCCGGGAGCTGAAGTCGATCGAATCCCGCTGGCGCGAGGCCTCACAAATCCGATCGATGATCGCCTCGCTCAATCGGGAGGTCGCAAGTCTCGACGCCAATATCGCAGCCGAACTGCAAACCTCCCGGGTTCGCGATCCGCGGCACTACGCCTATCCGACCATGGCGAGAGCCATGGATCTACGGAAGCAGAACCTGAACGCGACGATCGCCGCGCTATCGAGGCGGCTGGATCAGCTGGACCATGCCGACACTTCGGAAGCGCTGATTTTCGGTCTGCAGCCCGCCTGAATAGCAGATGGCGGGGCAATTGCCGCCCTGGCGGCGTTTTCGCGATCCCTTATTGACGCGCGCGGGTCAGCTTGCGCCGCTCTGCGGTCAGCGCGACGCCGGCTCCGATCAGGATCAGCGCGAGCGTCGCAACCAGGCTTCCCGGCGCGATGCAGTTGATGCAGGTACCGATGATAGCGGGTGCCTCGTACACGGTCGGCTCTCCTTGTTAATGACCCGGATGAGGGGGTGATTTCGGATGAGTATATGCAGAAAACAAGTCCGGATGCCGGGAAATGTCCGATTCATTGTTGCCGCTCGAAATAAATTGCGAGCCCAGCATACCCGCAGCTCGAGCGGAGCCGGCGTCATGGTTCGAGACGCGCGAAGACGCGCTCCTCACCATGAGGGTCTGAGTCCTCATCCAGAGGAGCATCGCGAAGCGATGCGTCTCGAAGGATGAAGCCGTTGAGGTGGAAGTTGCGCCAGATGCGTTTGCCATCTGCCGGCCTGTTTGGTATTGACCGCGCGAGTTTAAGCTAAATCCTGACGCAGGTGCAGATGCAGACCAGGTCCAGCAACGATTTGCTGCTCGTCATCGACGTTCAAAACGATTTTTGCCCGGGCGGCGCGCTCGCGGTTACCGCCGGCGACGCGGTTGTACCGGTCATCAACCGGCTTTCGGAACGCTTCGACCATGTGGTGCTGACCCAGGATTGGCATCCGCCGGGCCACAACTCCTTTGCCAACAGCCATCCGGGTTCGGCGCCGTTCGAAAGCGTAACCATGCCCTATGGCCAGCAGACGCTGTGGCCCGATCATTGCGTGCAGGGAACGTCAGGCGCCGGCTTTCATCCGATGTTGAAAACCGACCGGGCGGAGCTGGTGATCCGCAAGGGTTTCCGGCCGGAAATCGATTCCTATTCCGCATTCTACGAAAATGACCGGTGCACACCGACAGGTCTGGCGGGCTATCTTCGCGAGCGCGGCATGCGACGCATTTTTCTGACCGGGCTCGCCACCGATTTCTGTGTCTATTATTCCGCGATCGACGCTCGCCGGCTTGGCTTCGAGGCGGTGTTGCTCGAAGCGGGCTGCAGGGCGATCGATCTGGCGGGGTCGCTCGAAACCGCCCACCAGGCAATGGCCGCAGCCGGCGTCCAGCGTGTCGGCGATCTGGCGTAAAGCGTTTTCCGGTTCACGCAAATCATTGTCGCTTCTTCCGGGGCCTCATGGTTCGAGACGCCGCGCAAAGCGCGGCTCCTCACCACGAGGGTCTGAGTCCTCAGTCTGAGGAGCATCGCGAAGCGATGCGTCTCGAAGGATGAAGCCATTGAGGTCGAAATTGTAGTTTGTTGTCTTGACGCGTTTTCTTCACGCGAACCGGTACTCACTTCGCTCGAAGACGCTATTGATCACGCGGTCCGCGAGCGGCGGTTCGGCATGCCGCCGAGGGCGACGATTTCCGCACTCAACTGCTCGATCGTCGTGCGATAGCGCATTGCCGTCTGCCGGATCAGCGCAAATGCGTCCTCTTCGCAAAGCGCCGGCTGCGCATGACATGAGGCACCGCGGCGAAGACGACGCGTCGGGACCGAATACGATCCTCGAGCCGCTCGATATGGGCGCCTTCTTCGCTGCGGCGGCAGCAATGAATCCTATGGCACGAAGCGCAGCGGATTCAAAAGGACATCCGGGAAACTCAGCAGACGCAGGCGTACGCTTGCTCCTTGGCAACTTCACGTTTCGGCTAGTGCGATGATCTGTCACGGAACTCTTGTCTCGTCCCCGCGTTCCGTCTCCTTGAGGAGGAACTCGCCATGAAACTCAAAGGAATTTTCGTTGCAGCCATGTTGCTGACGCCAACCGCTGCGCTGGCGGCGCCGGGAATTGTCACCGCCTCGGTCGGCTTGAGGGCGGGGCCGGGCCCAGCCTTTCCGATGGTCGACCGCATTCCCCAAGGCACCCACGTCAACATCCATGGCTGTCTCAGGGGCGACGCGTGGTGCGACGTGAGCTGGTCTGGCGATCGCGGCTGGGTTTCATCGCAATATCTCGAATACCTCTACCGCAACCGCTACGTTTATCTGCCTGACTATGTCGATGTCATCGACGTTCCCGTTGTACCGTTCGTGCTGAGTTCCTATTGGTCGAGCTACTATTCGGGGCGGCCCTGGTATCACCGCCGTGCCCATTGGAGTAGCTATTGGCAATCGCACGCCCGCTTCGCAACGCGGATGCCGACGACCGATCGGTCCACCCGCCTCGGCAGAACGGAGAGGCGCACGGCCGTTACCGAAGGACGGACACGCACCAGGGTCGGGCCAGGCGTAACTCGCCACCCGAGTCTGGCCACCGTTCGCGGTGCCCAAGCCACCCGAGGACGAATGGCGCATGTGAACGGCGCGAACCGAACCTTCCCTCGCACGCAGCAGCCGATGGTCCGCCGGCATGAAGCAACCCGCTTCTCCGCCGCACCGGCGGCGCGGCGGACGGTGCCCGCACATATCGCGCAGCCGAACGTCGGCCGCCGAGTCGGTGGCCCGCCGATGAACGCACACGCGCAAATGGGCGCGCCACGTGCAGCGCCCGCAATGCCACATGTGGGTGCCGGCGGCGCCCCTCACATCGGCGCCGCTCCCCATGTTGGCGGCGGCCGTCCCACTGGAGGTCCTCCCGGCCATCAGCGCCACTGAATGAACAGAAGCCCGGCCAAGGAGCCGGGCTTCTTGTTTGGGGGGACAGCTCGTGGCCTGGGCAACCGTGGCCCACGCCTGGGTCTCCCCGTTCGGACCGCCAGAACTTTAAGCTCGTCATGGAACGGCAACAGCATGTCGAGTTGGCGACGCGTCGGGTTGGGTGAAGGCCCAGCCTCATTGAATCTAAATAATGAGAACCACAATCGAGCCTGTCTTATATTACTTGATCCTAACTGTTATTTTATCTGAAACAAGCGGCGGGTTGAACGGATAATGCTTGGCATCCCCCAACACCAGTTGGAGTGTGTGTTTACCGGGCGGCAGCTCTATACGCCCCTCGGTTTGGCCGGCTCCGAAATGAAGATGGGTCTTGTCTTGCGCAATCGGCTCGTTGCGGTCGAGTGGTTCATTCACGTCGACTAGCAAATGGTGATGGCCGCTGTTCTGAAAATCGTCCCCCGCGTGGGTGACGCCCATGTTCCGCAGACCGAAGCGACACCAGAATGCGCCTTTAATCGTCGCGCCGTCGTGCGGCCAAATAAAATACAAAACCGCATCCTTTGGCGCGGGCTTTCCTTGAGCGTGGGCAGCGCAAGACGCGGACAGCAGCGCCGCCGATAGCACGATAAGCGGGGCCATCTTCATGAACATCCTCCTCTGAAGCTTTTAGGGAGACAGAGCGACTCGCAATCCGTGAGTCGGATATCGAACGTCCGTGTCATAACTATCGCGGTTCGCCGGGCGCGCATAGCGCGCATCGTTCTTCCATGACCCTGACCGAATGACATGCGACCCGCAGTCGCTCTCGACCCACGGTGAACCGTCCGATGGGGCGCCCTGATAATTCCTGTGCCAACAATCCTCTACCCACTGATCGACGCCGCCACCCATATCATACAGCCCAAAAGGATTTGGCCTAAAACTGCCGACCTTAACTGGTTGATCGGCGGCCGCGACGTCGGCGCAGTTCTTGCAATTGGCCATTCCGAATTGAAACTGGTCACCCCACCAGTACTTTGTTTGCGTACCGCCGCGGGCGGCATATTCCCATTCGGCTTCGCTTGGAAGCCGATATGCCTTTCGCGTTGCTGCCGCGAGCCAAGCAGCAAATTGCTTGGCATCGCTCCAGCTTACGTTCGTGATCGGCGCGTCATCCTTGCCGGTTGCCACGAACGCGCATGCTTTCGCTACGGCGCATTCGTTCCATTCGCGAACGGAAATCGGATACTGACTGATCGCGAACGGCCTGATCGTGACCTGGTGGGTTGGCCTCTCCGTGAGATCGTCATTGCTGCCCATAATGAAGCTGCCGCCGCGAAGCAAGTTCATCTCCGGTTCTCGGACGGCAGAGGTCAGCGGTGTTGCAGGAGCGGGCTGAGGTTGCGATGCTACTTGTTTTGCTGACGGGGCGACCAAAGGAGCGGGTTGGATTTGGGGTGATGATTGCGGGGCGGTAGGCGATGCCGGAGGCAAAGGCTGAGGTAGTGGCGCAGCTTGTTTTACGCTGGGCGGCGGCGCTGAGAGTTCCTTCGGGATCTCCCGGGAAACCGGCCCTGACGCTCGATCCGCTACCTTGCCATGCGGTTGCCAAAATATATACCAAAGGGCACCGCCTCCGACGACGAGCAAAATCAGGCTCAACAGGAAAATCAGAATATTCTCGCGTCGCTTTCGGGATCTGTTGAAGGCGGTCGGATCCGGAAGCACGCGGTAGACCCTCACCGGGTCGGCGATGTTCTTAAGTTTGCGATCTCCGAGCGACTCATATCCGCAAACCAGCTTGTGCTTGATCTGCTCGTAAATGCCGCTTGAGATGAAAACTTGGCCAGGCTCGGCAATACCCTCAAGACGCGAAGCAATATTGACTCCATCACCATAGACGTCGCCATCCGCAACGATGACGTCGCCGAGGTTGACGCCAATCCGATACTCAATCCAATGATGCTTGGGCAGCGATGCGTTGCGTCCGACCATGTCTTGTTGGATGACGATGCTGCACCGCACGGCTTCGACAGGACTGTCGAAAATCGCAATAAAACCGTCGCCGGTGGTTTTGACGAGCCGTCCATGATGCCCTGCAATGCTGGGCTCGATGAGGCCGCGCTCGATCCGCTTCACGCGACCGTGCGTTCCTTCTTCATCGATTTCCATCAGCCGGCTGTAGCCCGAGATATCGCCAGCGACGATCGCAGCAAGACGTCGCGATGAGTCTTGCGGGGGCTTGCCGCTCTTGCTCGATTTAAAATCCCTAATTTCGCCCATGGCCCGGATTCGGTCTCCTCAGACCGCAAACGACAGTGTCAGGCGCGCAACGATTTTTC
>Ga0208586_1000560_pt1 | contig 13357 bp, 9 predicted proteins | sample NGESurshal072012_6_FD_184471 | JGI IMG/M metagenome (GOLD analysis project Ga0208586, IMG submission 184471) | Arctic peat soil microbial communities from Barrow, Alaska - NGEE Surface sample 53-3 shallow-072012 (SPAdes) | ecosystem: Environmental > Terrestrial > Soil > Wetlands > Peat ... | reverse complement strand
CACCGCAGAGAAACCGAGCAGCCACATCGCTGCCTCCTGTCTCATGCCGTCCCGCCTGGCATGGCGCCAGCGGCAGGCCCCGGGGGAGACTCAGCCCGATAGACGTTAGCGCTAACAAATCCTCTCTGCCTGCAGAGACTGAAGGGGCTGAGCCGGGAAGTCCCGCTCATTGTGAGCGATAACAAACCGGCGGTCAATGGGTCACCCCCGGTCCATTTGCCAAGCAGGTAAGTGGCCCGGGCAAGCAGCAGCGTCCTTGGCGGTCGCCGACTGGCTGGGATCCCACAGTCACGATCTGGCTGATGCGGGTCTATTTCACTGAAGTCCCGCGCGAGCTTGACGAGGCGGCCTGGATCGACGGCTGCAGCAAGATGCGCGCGCTCTGGAAGGTGGTCCTGCCCACCGTCTGGCCCGGCCTGACCACCGTCGGGCTGCTCGTGGGCCTGGCCTCGTGGGGAGAGTATTTCGGGGCGCTGATCCTGACCGGGCCACGCACCGAGACCGCTCCGGTGGCGGTCGAGGGGTACATCGGCACCACCTTCGCTAACTGGAACGAGCTGGCCGCCGCGGGCGTGGTCCTCGTCGTTCCCGCCCTGCTGGCCACGATCGTGGTGCAGCGAGGCTTCGTGCGTGGCCTGACCTTTGGCGCGGTGAAGCAGTAGCCGGCCTTCGCCGCCGCAGCCGGGGAGGCCGGGGCTGCTCAAGCGCGGCGGATACCGTCAGTCCCGGTCCTCGTTCCGGCTCGGCTTGACGTACCCGAAGAACGCGCGGCGCTTGATGAGCTCGGCGACATCCGCGGGAACCATGCCTTCCCACGAATCGTCGTTCGCGGCGATCCGGCGGAGCACGTCGCGGCTGAAGATCGGCAGGAACTCGGGCTTGTAGTTGTCGAGGTGCACGAAACTGCCCCGGCCCGCCAGATAGTCATACAGCGGCTGCAGCTCGGGCCGGACCCTGATGTCGTTCACGGTCGTGAGCTCTTCGCCCGGCGAGCGCTGCAGCGGGTAGACGTACAGCTTCAGGTCGTTCTTGAACAGCCGCCCGAAGCTTTCCAGGATCCCGCCGGGCAGCTGGACGTGATTGCTCTCGTCGAACAGGTCGATGAGGCTCGGCACGCCCATGACGATGCCGATCCGCTCGCTGGTCCGCTCGGCGATGTAGGCGGCCAGGCGGTAATAGTCGAAGTAGTTGCTGATCAGGACCATCATCCCGCAGGCCGCGAGCAGTTCCGCGCGGGCCAGGAAGTCACGCCGGTCCACGTCCGCCCCGCCCGCGAGCAGGTTGCGCATCGTGATCTCGGTGAGGGCCAGCACGGGCTTGCCGCTGACCGCCGGGTCTTCCTCGAACCGGGCCCGGGCTGTCTCCAGCATGTCCAGGTTCACGTGCGTCGGCGGCCGGAAGCTGCCCCGTTCCACCAGGATCGCGTTCTTCCGCAGCACCTCACTCGGCTGCAGCACCTCACGGTCCGGCCCGAACATGGCCACGCCGCTGAGGCCGAGCTGGACCAGCTTGAGGGCCATCAGCCTGTTGTCCACGCCGCGGAACTCGATGCCGCGGAACTGGATCATGTCGATCTCGATGCGGCCCGTGGTGAGCCGGTCGAGCAGGCTCTCGATGAGCTTGTCCGGCTGGTGGTGCTGGAAGAACGCCCCGTAGAGCAGGTTGACGCCGACGATCCCGAGCGCTTCCTGCTGCAGCCAGGCCTCCACGTCGAGCATCCGCACGTGCATCACGATCTGGCTCGGCTCGTCACGCGGCTGGGCCTGGAACTTCACGCCCATCCAGCCGTGGCACTCGTTGCCGCCCCGGAAACTGCGCGCCACCACCGTGTCGGCGAACGCGAAGAAGCAGTTCTCGTCGCCGCGCTCATCGTCCAGCCGCTCGACGTTGAGCTGGAATTCCTTGTCGAGCATGCCCTGCAGCCGCCCGGCGGACACGTACCGGTCCGCCTTGCCGTAGACCGCGTCGCTGACGGCCATGTCGTAAGCGGAGATCGACTTCGCGATGGTGCCTGCGGCGCCGCCGACCCGGAAGAACCAGCGGACCACCTCCTGGCCGGCCCCGATCTCCGCGACCGTCCCGTACCAGCGGGGATCGAGGTTGATGCGCAGGGCCTTCTGGTGGGTGTCGGATTCATGGGCACCGTTGGCGAGTTCGGTCAATGCATCCCCCCCGCCTGCGCCCGGCCGCTTAACAGCCTGGCATCCTCGTTCAAGGTCAGGCCCGACATCAGCGTCCGACGCGGTGATTGTACTAATGACGTGTTATCCGGCGCCAGACCCGGCCGGGCGAAGTGACTAGCCAGGAGCCGGTCGAACTCCTCAGCGCGCAGCGGGGGCGAGAAAAAGAAACCCTGGGCGACCTCGCAGCCGATCGCCTTCAGGCCCGCGACCTGGCGGCTAGTCTCCACGCCTTCTGCGACCGTCGCGATGCCCATGGCGTTGGCCAGGTCGATGATGGCCCGGACGATCGCCGAATCCACCGGGCTCTCTGCCACGCCCTGGACGAACACGCGGTCCACCTTCACCTCGTGGACGGGGAACTGCTTGAGATACGCGAGTGAGGAATGCCCGGTACCGAAGTCGTCGATGGCCAGGCGGACCCCCAGCCGGTTCAGCTTCTTCATGATCTCCCGGGCGCCGGAAAGATCGGCCATGACCATGCTCTCGGTGATCTCGAAGATGAGCAGCTCCGAGGGCAGACCGGTCGCCTCCAGCATCGTCCCCACATACGCCGCCAGGCCACTCTCCTGAAACTGCCGCGGTGACAGGTTGATGCTGATGGGCAGCCCCACGCCCAGCCGCTCGCGGATCGAGCACGCCTGCTGGCACGCCTTGTCCAGCACGTACCGGCCCACCGGCAGGATCAGCCCGGTCTCCTCGGCTATGGGGATGAACCTCTCGGGGCTGATCAGGCCGTGCACCGGGTGACGCCACCGGACCAGGGCCTCGGCGCCCACGATCTGTTGCTCATCGAGCGAGTAGAACGGCTGGTAATGCACCTCGAGCTCGTCCCGCTCCAGCCCTTTGCGAAGGTCGGCCTCGAGCTGGAGCCGCTCGGACGAGCGGGTCCCCATGGACGCCTGATCGAACACCTTGTAGGTGCCGCCCCCGCCCTTGGCCTTGGCCTCGTACATGGCCACGTCGGCGTTGCGGAGCACATCGTCGGCGCTCTTGCCCGGCTCGGTCAGGGCGACGCCGACCGACACGCTGGCGACTAGCTCGTAACCGTCGGGCAGCACGATGGGCTGCTGGACGGCGGCGCAGATGCGCCGCGCCGCGGCGGTCGCCACGCCCACCGCGTCCACGTCTTCGAGCAGCACCACGAACTCGTCGCCGCCGAAGCGGGCGAGCAGATCGCCGCTGCGCACCACGGCCTTGAGGCGGCCCCCGATCGCCACCAGGAAACCGTCGCCGGTCACGTGACCGAGGCTGTCGTTGATGCTCTTGAAGCGGTCGACATCGACGAAGATCAGGGCGTGGGTCTTCCGGTCCAGCACGGACCGCCGAAGGGCCTGATCCAGGCGCTCCACCAGCAACCGGCGGTTGGCCAGCCTGGTCAGGCTGTCGTAGCAGGCGTGCTGGTGCAGCTCGTCCTCGAACGCCTTGCGCTCGGTGATGTCCCGGAAGGTGATCACCGCGCCCGACGGTGCGCCGTTGCTCGCCACGGCCGACGCCGTGTACGCGACCGGGATCGCCGCGCCGTCCTGGCGGCGGAACCGGGCGTCATCCTCCCGAATGGTGCAGCCGGTGCGCATGGCCTCGCGGGCCGGGACGAGCAGGAAGTCCGGGGCCATCGGGGCACCGTCGCTCACCGGGTCGTCGATCGTGATGTCGAGCGACGGCAGCTCGATCATGCTGGCCGCGGCACGGTTGACAAAGGTCAGCCGCCCGGCCGCGTCGATGGCGCAGACCCCTTCCCCGATGTTGAGCGTGATCGAGGAGAGCCGCTCCCGCTCGACATGGACCTGCTGGTACAGCTCAGCATTGGTCAGCGCCCCGCTGCCCACCGCGGCCAGGGCCCGGAGCAGGCCCCGGTCGGCGTCATCGAACGGCTCGTCCCTCCGCCGTCCCGACGCGACCAGCCACTGCCGCCGACCGGCCACGGTCATCGGCGCGGAGAGCTGGCCAGTGCCGGGCTCGTCAGCGGTCAAAGTGACCCCCGGGCTGCGGAGCAGCCGCCGTACCGCCTCGCGGATGGTCTCGAGCACGGCCTGCTGGCGCAATCGCCGGTTCGCCTCCAGAGTGACCTCGTATAGACCCTTCATCCGGCTGTGGTCATGCAGGGCCGCGAAACGTGCGCTGATGAGCTGGCGTTCCAGGACGAGTGCCGGGATGGCCAGCGCCAGGGCCCACAGGTGCGCCTGGATGGCCAGGGCCAGGATCAGGCCGGACATTGCGCCCGCGCCTGCGAGCATCATCTGGATCGGAAGATCGCGCGCGAACTCGTTCCACGTGGCGCCCATCGGGAGGACGACACCGGCGATTAGGACCGTATTGACGAGGACGAAGGCACATACCCCGGCGACCATGGCGGCCAGCTGGCCGGCAGTCAGAGAGCCAGAAGGGACCGCGACACTCCGGGATAAGGCGAGTCCCAGGCCGGCCGCGATGAGAACCTGGCCGGCGTTGAAAGCGGACTTGATGAGCGGACGCCGGCGGGCCACCTGGGCCAGGACCGTCGCCAGGGCCATGACCCCCAGGGTGAACAGTGGTGACACGAGCAGGGCGAGGATCACGAAGATTCCCTCGTCCGTATTAAAGGCCTCCGATTCGCCACCGCGGTATACGACGATCGGCCACAGCCAGCTGGCCAGGGCGAGGACGCCCATCGCGGCCGCGACAACGCACTGGCTGCCGCTGGCCTGTCCCAGGCCTGGGTGCCGCCATCCGACCAAGCAGAGGGTGCCCAAGCCCCCCGCGACCGAAGCGGCGATGACGCCCCAGGTAGTGCGGGGGATCTTCGTGGTCTTCATGGCCCGGCTGCCTGCCGGGCTGGTCACTTCCATGCTGAGCTGTTCCAGGCGGAGCCGTTCCAGGCCGCTCCGTTCCAGGCCGAGCCGGCCCAGCCGCCGTCGTTCCAAGCCCGGCTGTTCCAGTCCTTGCCGTTCCACTCCGCCCCGGCCCAGCCGCCGTCGTTCCAGGCCCGGCTGGTCCAGGTCCAGCCGTTCCAGGCTGAGCCGTCCCAGGCCCAGCCGCCCCAGTTCCCGCCACCGGCCGGCCCCTGATTCCATGTGATCCCGGACCACAGGCTCGCGTTCCAGGTGTCGGCGGAGCCGGTGGGCGACAGGGAGACCGTGGCCCCCAGCAGCGCGCCGAGCAGGCCGCCGGCCGACTGGTTCAAGTCCATCGGACCCGAGGTGGCCGCCGCGTAGGCGTCGAGAGCCCCGTGGCCGTCGACGAAGGGGTTGCCGACCGGGCCAGGGTTCGTCGTGCCGAGCAGGCGCGCCTTGACCTCATCAGGGGTGAGACCAGGATTGTCCGCGAGCACCAGCGCCGCCGCCCCGCTGGTGATCGCGGCGCTGAACGAGGTGCCCGAGCCCACGAAATTGGCGGGGCCGACCCGGGCCGACGGGTAGTTGTCGTCGATCGTCGAGCCGGGGGCGGCCAGGCTGACCACGGACCGGCCCGACGACACCAGATCCGGCTTGACCCAGCCGTCACGTGACGTCGGCCCCACACTGCTGAAGTCGTTCATCTCGTCGTCCGCGGGCGACGGCGTGGCCATGTCGTCCAGCGCGCCCACGGTGATGACCAGCGGGTCGTCACCGGGGGACAGGATGGTGCCGTTGAACGGCCCAGCGTTGCCAGCCGAGGTCACCACCGTGATTCCGGAGTTCCAGACCGCCTCGACCGCCTGATCCAGCGGGTTGGTGACCGTGGACTGGCTGGACTGGAACCCCAGGGAGAGGTTGAGCACCTTGATGCCGTAGGCGGCCTGGTGATCGACGGCCCACTGCAGGCCCTGGATCAGGGTGCTCAGGTGGGTGAGGCCGTCCGGCCCGGCCACCTTGATCGACACCAGCCGGGCGCCCGGCGCTTCACTCGAGTACTGCCCGCCCGACGAAGCCCCGTCCCCGGCGATCAGCCCGGCCACGAACGTGCCGTGCCCGTAGCTGTCCTGGAACGGGTTGTTCCCGCCGGTCAGGTCCACGCCGCCGGCCAGCCGGCCGGAGAAGTCGGGCAGGCTGTCGATCCCGGTGTCCAGCACGGCCACGGTGACCCCCTGGCCGGTATCGCCCTGGGCCGCCAGCCGGTCAGCGCCGGTCTCCTGGAGGAACGCGTCGGACGGCGTGTGGGGGCCGGTGGACTCCGTCGTGGACTGCACGCTCACCGGAAGGTCGGGGGTGACGGTGAGACCCGGTACCGCCGCCAGTACCGGCTCCAGGACGGTGGGGACCAGAGCCTCGACCCCGTCGATGAGGTGGTACTGAGCCAGGATGGTGCCGCCCACCCCCAGCACCGCGCTGACCGGGTTCAGCAGCCCGGTCGCGGTGACGATGACGGTCTCCTCCAGGCTCGCTGACGCGGCCGGGACACCCGCGATCGACGTGCCCGCTAAGGTGGCCGCCAGGACGGTGACCGCCGCGGCGATCCGGCCTCGCTGCCGGCGGGCTCGCCGCGGCCGGGCATTGACACCTGCGCCGAATGAGACATGTGGCCACATTGAGTAGCCCCTCCCCCTAGGTGCCTTTTGATCCACCTACCGTACGCGTCAAGTCCGGTTTTCGCGGGAAATTGACTTACACAATTTGCGATTCTGGCCATTACCAACTAATTCCATGGATATTAGTAGTGACGGGCCAGATTCCCTTATGCGTATTAGTAGTAAGCGGCCAGTCAGTATCGGAAGCGGATTCCGGCAGATTCGCCCGGGAAAAGAAGGATGCCGCGCTATGCGCACTACATCCCGATCCCGGGGCTGGGTCAGCCGGCCAGCAGGTCCAGCCCCAGATCGAGCGCCGGGCTCGAATGAGTGAGAGCCCCGACGGCGACGAAATCGACGCCCGTCTCCGCGACGGCCCGGGCTTCCGCCAGCCGCAGCCCCCCGCTGGCTTCCAGCCGGGCGGCCGGGAACCGGGCGGCCAGGGTCACCGCGGCCCGCAACCCGTCCAGCCCCATGTTGTCCAGCAGGATGAGCCCCGCCCCGGCGTCCAGGGCCTCACGGACCTGGTCCAGCGTGTCGCACTCCACCTCGAGGGGCAGGCCCGGCGCGGCCGCGCGCACGGCCTCGATCGCCGCCGTCACGCCGCCCGCCGCCACCACATGGTTGTCTTTGATCAGCGCGGCGTCGCCGAGCCCCATCCGGTGGTTGCGGCCGCCGCCGCAGCGCACGGCGTACTTCTCGAGCTGGCGGAGCCCCGGCGTGGTCTTCCGGGTGTCACGCACCGCGCATCCCGTGCCGGCCAGCGCGTCCGCCCAGGCCCGCGTCGCGGTGGCGATTCCCGACAGGTGGGTGAGGAAGTTGAGCAGGGTCCGCTCGGCGCCGAGCAGTTCCCGGAGCGGGGCGCGGACCCGCAGCACATCGTCGCCCGGCTCGATCCGGTCCCCGTCCACGCGCCGCGGCCCGGCGGCTTCGGGCGGGATACCGGCTACGTCGAGAACGGCGAAGGCGACCGGGAGGCCCGCCAGCACGCCCGGCTCCCGCGCTACGACTCCGGCCACCGCCTGGGCGTCCGGCGCGGCGGTCGCGGCCGAGGTGATGTCAGGACCGTAACGGAGGTCCTCGTCGAGCGCGCCGCGGACGATCCGCCAGGTGCCCTCCGGGTCCAGTCCCGCGGCGGCCAGCCGCCCGGTCACCGTCGCGCTGCCGGTCATCCGGCCGCCCCGGCTCCGGCCCGGACGGCCCCGGAGGACCGCTGGCCCGCGTCCACGCGCAGCACCGTGTGGCGGCCGCGGGCGTCCGGCCCGGCCAGCGGCACGTGCCGCCACCGATGGCAGCCGCGGCTCTCGCTGCGGGCCAGCGCGGCCGCCGCGACCAGGACCGAGACCGCGTGCAGGCTGGCCGCCTCGGCGGCAGCCAGGTCCAGTGGCCGGCTCGCGGGCCGGGCCTGCCCCAGCATCTGCTGCAGGTGTTCCAGCCCCTCACGATCCCGGGTTACCCCGGCGTGCCGTGACATGGCCGCGGCCAGGGCCGGCCGGCCGGCCGGGTCCACGCCGGGGCCCCCGGGCGGCAGCTGCAGCCGGGCGGGCGGCTCCGGCAGGTCCCGCCCGAGCAGGTCCCCGGCGCGCCGCCCGGTGATCAGGGCTTCGGTCAGGGAGTTGGACGCCAGGCGGTTGGCGCCATGCACCCCGGTCGACGCGGCTTCTCCCACGGCGTACAGACCGGGGACCGAGGTCTGGCCGTCCATGCTGGCCCGGATGCCGCCGCAGGCGTAGTGCGCGCCCGGCGCGACCGGGATCGGCTCCGTGACCGGGTCGATCCCCCGCGCCCGGCACAGGCCGGTCACCGTGGGGAATTCCCGTTCCAGCCGGGCGCGGCCCAGCGCGGTGGCGTCCAGCCAGAGATGGTCGTCCGGCCCGTCTCCCTGGGCCATCCGCTGCTGCATGGCCGACGACACGACATCCCGGGGGGCCAGGTCGCCGAGCGGATGGCGGCCGGCCATGACCGGCCGGCCCGCCGCGTCGACTAGCACAGCGCCGGCGCCGCGCAGCGCCTCGGTGATGAGCGGGCACTGACCCCGGGCCGCCTCCTGCCAGAGCACGGTCGGGTGGAACTGCACGAACTCCACGTCCCGCAGCTCCGCGCCCGCCCGGCCGGCCAGCGCCAGCCCGTCACCGGTCAGCCCGGCCGGGTTGGTGGTGGTCGCGTAGGCCTGGCCGTACCCGCCGGTCGCCACGACCACGGCGCGCGCCGTCACCGCGCCCACCCGCAGCACCCCGTCGTCACCGGGTATCCCGGCCAGCACCCCGCCCACTGGCCCCCGGTCACCGATCAGGGTGTCCAGCGCGACGCACCGGGTCAGCACCTGGACGCGGCTGGCCAGCAAGGCCGCGGTGAGCACCCGGTGTACCTCCCCGCCGATCGCGTCACCTCCCGCGTTCACGATCCGCTTACGGCTGTGCCCGCCCTCCAGGTGCAGCGCGGTGCGCTCCAGCCGGGCGCCCCGGGCGACCAGCCGGGTGATCTCGCCCGGGGCCTCGGACACCAGCGCCGCGACCGCGGCCGGATCGCACAGTCCGGCGCCCGCGTCGAGCGTGTCCCGCTGGTGCAGGTCCGGGGTGTCCCCAGGGCCGATGGCCGCGGCCAGGCCGCCCTGGGCCAGCGGGGTCGAACCCGCGCCGATGCCGTCCTTGCTGAGCAGCAGCACCCGGCGGCCGTGCCCGGCGGCGGTCAGGGCGGTGGCCAGGCCGGCCGCCCCGGACCCCAGGACCACCACATCGGCGTCGCGTTCCCAGCGCACCGGCGGGTGAGGCAGGCCGCGGAGCTCGGCGCGGGTCACCGCGCCGCCCTTCCCGCCGGCGCGGCCGCTGAGTCCCCGGCCGTGATCATGGCCTGCACCGCCCGGCGGGCCCGGCTCGCCACGCTGGCCGGGACGGTCACTTCCTGCACGCCCTCACGCAGGCAGCGCAGCAAGGTGGCCGGGGTCGTCATCTTCATGAACCGGCACACGGCGCCGGGGTTGACCGGCTCCCAGCGCACGGCCGGGTTGGCCTGGCGCAGCTGGTGCAGCATGCCGGTCTCGGTGGCCACGAGCACGGACGCCGCCGTGGTGGTGCGGGCGGCGTCGAGCATCCCCCCGGTGGACAGCACCCGGGTCCGGCCGGCGGGCAGGTCGCCCTCCCCCGCCTGCCACAGCGCGGCGGTCGCGCACCCGCACTCCGGGTGGATGAACAGCTCGGCCCCCGGCTCGGCCGCCGCCTTGCGGCGCAGCTCGTCCGGGCTGATCCCGGCGTGCACGTGGCACTCGCCGAGCCAGATATGCATGTTGGCCCGGCCGGTGACGCGCTGGACGTAAGCCCCGAGGAACTGGTCGGGCAGGAACAGCACCTCCCGGTGCTCCGGGATGGACGCCACGATCTGCGCCGCGTTCGCCGAGGTACAGCACAGGTCGGACTCAGCCTTGACCTCGGCGCTGGTGTTCACGTAGGCCACGACCGCGGCGCCGGGATACTCCGCCTTCCAGTCCCGCAGCTGCGCCGCGGTGATGGTGTCGGCCAGCGAGCAGCCGGCCCGGGGCTCCGGGATCAGCACCGTCCGGTCCGGGGCCAGGATCTTGGCCGTCTCGGCCATGAAGTAGACGCCGGCGAACACGATCACGCTGGCCGTGCTCGCGGCGGCCAGCCGCGACAGCGCGAGCGAGTCGCCGACGTGATCGGCCACGTCCTGGATCTCCGGGGCCTGGTAGTTGTGCGCGAGGATGACCGCGTCGCGCCGCGCCGCCAGCCGCCGGACTTCCGCCGCCCAGTCGCCGCCGGGCTGCTCCCGGCCTGCCCGCGCACTGGCGGCCTGTGTCCCCGTCATGGTCTGCCCCAATCTCCCAGAGGTTTTAGACTCTGAGTGTAAAACTTTTCGCCTCATGATCTAAAACTGGGGCCCAGTACCATGCGGAACGTGCCCGACGATGAGCGGTTCTTGCATGAGGCGCTGGCGGTAGTCCTTCAAGTCCGCCATAACGGTCTTCACGTTCTGCTGTGGCGCCGGGGCGCGCCGCCGTTCGAGGGACGGTGGGCCCTGCCCGGGGGGCCGCTGGGATCAGGCGAGCGCCTGGGCACGTCAGTGGTGCGGCACCTGGCCACGAAGGTCGACCTCACCGACATCGCCTACCTGGAGCAGCTGGAGACCCGGAGCGACCCGCAGCGCGATCCCCGGGGCCGCATCCTGGCCACCGCCTACCTGGCCCTGGTCTCCGCCGATGTCGACCCGCGCATTCCCGCGGACACCGCGTGGCACCCGGTCGGGGACCTTCCGCCCACCGCGTTCGACCATGGGTCGATCATCGAATCGGGCCGGGACCGGCTGCGGGCCAAGCTGTCCTACACCAACATCGGGTTCGCGCTGGCTCCCGAGACGTTCACGATCGCCCGGCTGCGCGACGTTTACGCCGCCTCGCTCGGCTACCCGGTCTCGGCCACCAACCTGCAGCGGGTCCTCACCCGCCGCGGCGTCATCGAGGCCACGACCGCGGCCACCCGGCCGACATCCCTGGGCGGCAGGCCTGCCGCGCTCTACCGGTTCGTGGCCCGGACCCTGGTCGTCACGCATCCCTTCGCCGCGTTCCGGCCGCCGTCCCCGGCACGGGCCGGGCTCCCCCTGACGGCGACTCCGTGACCGGGACGGTCAGCCCCCGCCCTGGTGCGGGCGCCCCGGCGTCACCGCCGGCGGCCCTGCAGACCTGAGCCGGGGCACGTCGGCCATGAGCTGCGCGGTGTAGCTGCTGCCCGGATCGGCGAGGACCTGCTCGGCGGGCCCGGCCTCGACGATCTCGCCCCGCTGCAGGACCACGGCGAACTGCGCGACGTTGCGGACCAGGGCCAGGTTGTGCGTGATGAAGAGCATGGCGAGGTGCCGCCGGGCCGTCGCGGCGCGGAGCAGCTCGACGACGACCGCCTGCACCGAGACGTCCAGCGCCGAGGTGACCTCGTCGCAGACCAGCAGGCGGGGCTCGGCGACGAGGGCCCGGGCGATCGCGACCCGCTGGCGCTCACCGCCGGAGAGCTGGTCGGGATAGCGGGACAGGTAGCGCCCGCCGAGGGCCACGTCCTCGAGCACGCTGATCACCCGGTCGGTCTGCTCGCCCCGGGGCACGCGCAGGAGCCGCTGCAGCGGTTCGGCCACGATCTGGCCGACCGTCTTCCGGGGGTTGAGGGAGGTGTAGGGGTTCTGGAACACGCACTGGATCTGCTGCAGCACCGGCACCGGGCGCTGGCGGGCACCGTGCGCGAGCCGGGCACCCTGGAAGGTCATCTCGCCGGTCCAGTCCCGGTGCAGCCCGACGACGCAGCGGGCCAGCGTCGTCTTCCCGGAGCCGGACTCGCCGACGACGGCGACACACGACTGCGGCGGCACCTCCAGGCCGATGCCGGAGAGCACCGGCACCGGGCCGTACCGGGCCGACACCCCGCGGACCGAAAGCACTGGCGCTCCTGACGGCGGGCCCGCCGCCGCCGCGGCCTGCCGGGGCTGCGTGCGGGCGGCGCCGGCCTCCGCCGCGCGCAGGCAGCGCACCGTGCGTCCCGCCATCGGCGCCGGCTCCGGCACGCGCCCCCGGCATTCGTCCAGCGCGATGCCGCAGCGGGGAGCGAAGGAGCAGCCCGGGCCGCGGTGCCCGGGCGGCGGCTGCTGGCCGGGTATCCCGGCCAGCAGCTGGCCGCCTTCCGGGACCGGGACCGAGGCGAGCAGCCCCTGCGTGTAAGGGTGCAGCGGGTGGCCGAACAGCATGGCGGCGGGCCCGGCCTCCACGATCCGGCCGGCGTACATCACGGCCACCTCGGACGCCAGCTCGCTGACCACGGCCAGGTCGTGGCTCACGTAGACGGCCGCCACCCCGTAGACCCGGCACAGGCGGCGGACGGTGTCGAGAATATGCCGCTGAGTCGATACGTCGAGGCCGGTGGTGGGCTCGTCCAGGACGATCAGCGAGGGCCGGCAGGAAAAGGCCATGGCCAGCGCGACACGCTGCTGCTGGCCGCCCGAGAGCTGATGCGGGTAGCGCCGCAGCATGTCCGGGGTCGCCTCCAGGCGGACCTCGCCCAGAACCTCGAGCGCTCTGTTTTCCTCGACGTCGCGGTCATGGACCCGCAGGGCCTCGCGGAGCTGGTAGCCGATCCGCAGGGCTGGGTTCAGTGCCGCCGAGGGGTCCTGCGGCACGTAGCTGACCCTGGCCCCGCGCACCTGCCGCAACCCGGCCTGGCTCAGCCGCAGCAGATCCACCCCGTCCAGGCGGATCTCGCCGGCGCTGACCGACAGGCCCCGCCTGGTGTGCCCCAGCAGGGCGAGAGCGACCGTGGTCTTGCCCGACCCGGACTCACCGACCAGGCCGAGCACCTCACCCGGCCGGACCGCGAAGGAGATCTCGCTGACCACCGGCGGCCCGTCGCGGCCGCTGCGGATCTCCAGGTCGCAGACCTCCAGCCGGTAGCGTGCTCCTTCGCCCGCCCGCTTCCCCTCCACCCCGCTCATCGGACTCCGCTCCGGGCAGGACCGAGCTCGTCGACCAGGGCGGCTTCCTCGGGCTTGCGGTCCACCCCGAGGGCGGCCCGGCCGACCGCGTCGGTCAGCAGATTGGTGCCGACGGTGAGCAGGGCGATCAGCAGGGCGGGGATGATCACGGCCCAGGGGTTCAGGGCTAGGCCGGCCCGGTTCTCGTTGATCATCGTCCCCCAGCTGGGGGACGGCGGCGGCTGGCCGAAGCCCA
>Ga0208586_1000558_pt1 | contig 13391 bp, 12 predicted proteins | sample NGESurshal072012_6_FD_184471 | JGI IMG/M metagenome (GOLD analysis project Ga0208586, IMG submission 184471) | Arctic peat soil microbial communities from Barrow, Alaska - NGEE Surface sample 53-3 shallow-072012 (SPAdes) | ecosystem: Environmental > Terrestrial > Soil > Wetlands > Peat ... | reverse complement strand
GAGGTGGACGCCGGAGTCGGCGGCAAGGCGGCGGTCGAGATCGGCCGCCGGCTGGCCCGGCTGGCCCGGCTGGCCCAGGTCATCGTGGTCACGCACCTGCCCCAGGTGGCCGCGTTCGCCGATACTCACCTGGTCGTGGAGAAATCCGACACCGGTGCCGTCATCAGCAGCGGCATCACCCGGCTGGACGACGACGGCCGGGTCCGCGAGCTGTCCCGGATGCTGGCCGGGCTGGAGGATTCCGAATTCGGCCGGGCGCACGCCGGAGAACTGCTCGCCGCGGCCGCCGCCGAGCGGGCCGGACTGGGCGGCTAGCCCGCGGCTAGCCCCGCCCCCGCGCAGTCCGGTCCGGGCCGGAGCCCCTACCTCGCGGAATCTGGCAAACTGGCTATCCGATGAAGGTCCCGAACCGCAATCACTCCGGAGCGCGCCGGTCCAGGCCAGCTGACCTGCCCGGGGTGTCGGGACGGGCGCGCCTGGACCGGCGGACCAAGACCCTGACCCGGCGGCTGCAGCCCGGCGAGATCGCGATCATCGACCACTCCGACCTGGACCGGGTCAGCGCCGAGGCCATGATCAGGCGCCAGGTGGCCGCGGTCGTGAACGCGGCCCCCAGCATGAGCGGGCGTTATCCGAATCTCGGCCCGCAGCTGCTGGTCGAGGCGGGTATCCCGCTCGTCGACGACGTGAGCCCGGAGGTCTTCGACCAGGTACGCGAGGGCCAGACCGTGCGGCTGGACGGGGACACCCTGTACCTCGGCGAGGCCATCGTGGCCAAGGGCACCCAGCAGACGGCCGAGTCGGTGGCCGCGGACATGACCAGCGCCCGGGAGGGCCTCGCCGACCAGCTCCGGGCCTTCGTGGCCAACACCCTGGAGTACATGACCCGGGACTCCGAGCAGTTCGTCGACGGCCTCCGGCTACCGGACCTGCGCACCAAGCTGGCGGGCCGGCACGCGCTGGTGGTCGCGCGCGGCTACCGGCACCAGGAGGACCTGCAGGCGCTGCGCGCCTACATCCGGGAATTCAAGCCCGTCATGATCGGCGTGGACGGCGGGGCGAACGCGCTGCTGGACGCGGGCTACCGGCCGCACATGATCATCGGTGACATGGACTCGGTCTCCGACCGGGCGCTGCACTGCGGTGCCGAGATCGTGGTGCACGCCTACCCGAACGGCTTCGCGCCCGGGCTGCCCAGGGTCCAGGACCTTGGCCTCGACTCGGTCACCTGCCCGGCCACCGGCACCAGCGAGGACGTGGCCGTGCTGCTCGCCGACGAGGCGGGCGCGAGCCTGATCGTCGCGGTCGGCATGCGGTTCTCGCTGGTAGAGTTCCTCGACAAGGGCCGGTCGGGAATGGCCAGCGCCGTCCTGACGCGGATCCGGGTAGCCGACAAGATCGTCGATGCCAAGGGGGTCAGCCGGCTCTACCAGAGCCGGATCTCCGCCAAGGCACTCGTCCTGCTCGGCCTCGTCGCCCTGGTGACGGTACTGGTCGCCGTGCTCTCGCTGCCCGTAGGGCCCATCTACCTGCAATACCTCGGCGTGGCGCTGGCCCACGTGCGGGACTGGCTAACGGGACTCTTCTAGTGATCGATTTTCGGTACCACCTCGTCTCGATCATCGCCGTCTTCCTGGCCCTGGCCATCGGCATCGTGGTCGGCGCCAACGAGCTGCAGCCGACCACCGAGACGGCCCTGAGCGCGGCCGCCCACCGGGTCACCCAGCAGAACGCGAGCCTGAGCCAGCAGAACAAGATCCTCCAGCAGGAGGTGAGCACGGACCAGGAGTTCGCGCAGGCCGCGGCGCCCCGGCTGGTCAGCCACCTGCTGACCGGCCAGAGCGTGGTACTGGTCACCGCGCCGGGCGCGGACGGCAAGGTGATCACCGGCGTCACGGCCATGCTGCAGCAGGCGGGCGCGACGGTCAGCGGCCAGCTGTCGCTCACCGCGCAGTTCTTCGATAGCAGCGACAGCACCGAGGGGAAGCTGACCCAGCTGGCGCAGTCGCTGGCCTCGGCGGCCGGGATCACGGTTTCCAGCCAGCCGGTGAGCGGCGCCGTGACCGGCCAGGCGGATGCCGCCCAGGTGATCGCCGCGGCCATCGTGACCAAGAACGGCGCCGGCCTGACTCCGGCGCAGAGCCAGGGCATCCTGAACGGCTTCGGCCAGAGCGGCTACCTGCAGGTCAGCAGCACCGGCAGCGGGACCGCCACGACGCTGGCACCCGCCTCTATGGCCGTCGTAATCGCACCCGCGACGCCGCCGACCGGCACCGGTGCCAGCGCGGCCAACCTGGCCCTGATCGCGGTGGCGGAGCAGCTCCAGTCCGCCAGCGACGGGACCGTGCTGGCCGGATCACAGGCCGGGTCAGGGCGGGGCAGCGCCATCGACGCGGTATCGGGCACCGGCAAGGTGAGCACGGTCGACTACGCCGACCAGCCGGTTGGCCAGATCATCATCGCCCAGGCGCTGCGGGAACTGCTGTCCGGGCACGCCCCGGCCAGTTACGGTGTGAACCCGGGCGCCGTACCCAGCCCCGCCCCCACGCCGTCGGTGAGCGCGACGTCCGCCGCGGGCCGACCAGGAAAGTAATGAGCCGACTCCCGATCCGATCCGCGGCCGCGGCCGCGGTGGCGGCGGCGATCGCCCGCCTGTCCTACGCCGGGCTGCGCCGCCGGCCGCCCGGCGGCGACCGCACCTGGTCGCGCACCAATCACCGCGGCGAACCGGTCACGCTCCTCGAAGGGCCGGCCATCACCCTCGGCGGCATGGCCGGAACTCTCCTGGTGCCGGGCCTGCCCCGGCGCAGCCGGGCCGCCATGCTCATCGCCGGCGCCGGCGCCGCGGCCCTGGGCTGCTATGACGACCTGGCCGGCAGCGGGTCCAGCCGCGGGTTCCGCGGCCACCTGGGTGCGCTGCGCCGCGGGGAGCTGACTACCGGGGCGGTCAAGCTGGCCGGCATCGGCGTGACCGGGCTGGCGGCCAGCGCCCTGCTCCGCGGCACCGGAACCCCCGGCAGCGGACCGGCCCCCGCCGCCCGTACGGCGCCCGGCTCCGGCACCACCGGCACCGCCGGCACCCCCGGCGCCGGCGCCTGGGATGCGGCCGACCTCCTGATCAATGCCGGCCTCGTAGCGGGCGGCGCGAACCTGCTCAACCTGTTCGACCTGCGGCCGGGCCGGGCACTCAAGGTCGCGTTCGCCGCCGGCGCGCTGCTGGCCGCGGCGCCGGGCCCGGGCCGTCAGGCGGTGGCCGCTCCCCTCGGCGCCGCCGCGGCGCTGCTGCCGGACGACCTGGGCGAGCGGGCCATGCTGGGCGACGGCGGCGCCAACGCCCTCGGGGCGCTGCTCGGGACCGCCGCCGCGGTCACGCTGCCGCGGCCGGCCCGGCTCGTGACGCTGGCGGCCGTGGCCGGGCTGACCGCGGCGAGTGAGGTGGTCAGCTTCACCAGGGTCATCGAGCGGACCAGGCCGCTGCGGTGGCTGGACATGCTCGGCCGGCGCCCCGTGGCCGCCCCGGCTCCCGGCACGGCGGTCCCCCGTGACCAGCCGGAGCCGGCCGCGCCGACGTCCCCGACCCCCCGGTGACCGAGCAGGCGGCACCGGTCACTCAGGCAGGCCCGGAGCCCAGCCGGGCGGCGCTCCGGTGACCGGGCCCGGCGCGGCTGGCCTTCGGTGACTGGGCTGCGGGTCGCCTACGTGCTGGGCACCGCCTCCGGCGGCACGGCCCAGCACGCGGGCCTGCTGGCAGAGGGCAGCCGCCGCGGCGGCTTGCAGGTAACGGTCCTCGGGCCGGCCAGCTCGCGGAGCGCGGTCGCGGCCGGGGCAGCGGCCCTGCCCGCCGAAGCCGGGACCCCGGCTGATCCCGGCGCGACAGCGACCCACCACCCCGCGATCGCCTTCGGGGTGGCAGAGATCTCTGACCGGCCCCGCCCCGGCCGCGACGCCGCGGCGGTGCTCACGCTGCGCCGGCTACTCGGCGAGATCGGTCCTGACGTCGTGCACGCGCACGGACTGCGCGCGGGCGCGTTCTCGGCCCTCGCGCTGCTGCGGCCGTGGCGACGAGCCCGGCGCCCGGCACTAGTAGTCACCATTCATAACGCCCCGCCGCGCAAACTCCTGGCTCAGCTGGCGTACGCCGTCCTCGAGGCGACCTGCGCCTGGCGCGCCGACGCGGTCCTGTGCGCCTCGGCCGACCTCGCGGCGCGGATGCGACGGCGGGGCGCGGCGAACGCGACCGAGTTCGACGTGCCCGCGGCCCGGGGACCGGCCCCGTCGGCGTCGGACGTAGCCCGCGCCGAGGCCGATATCGGGGCGGCCGGACGCCCGGTCATCCTGGCGGCCGGCCGCCTGGCCGAGCAGAAGGGGCTCGACACGCTGCTGGCCGCGGCCGCGGCGTGGCAGCGACGGGAGCCAGTCCCGCGCCTGGCGATCGCGGGGGAGGGGCCGCTGGCGGCCGAGCTGGCCGCGACCGCCAGCCGAGCCGGCCTGGACCTCGTGCTGCTCGGCCAGCGCGACGACGTTCCGGCCCTGCTGGCCGCGGCCGATGTCGTCGTGGTGCCGAGCCGGTGGGAGGCGCGCCCGCTGATCGTGCAGGAGGCGATGCGGGCCGGGCGCCCCATCGTGGCCTCGCGAGTCGGCGGGATCCCGGATCTGACCGGCGCGGAGGCGGCGATTCTGGTGCAGCCGGCCGACCCGGCGCAGCTCGCCGCCGCGGTCCTGGCCGTCTTGGACGACCGCGAACTGGCGGCCAGGCTGTCCGCCTCGGCCCGCGCCAGGGCCCGCGAGCTGCCCGGCCCGGCCGACGCCGTGGCGGGCGTTATCGCTGTCTATCAGCGGCTAGCCGGCCAGCCGGGCCGGGCACCGTCGAGCGGGCGCCGCCGCCGGGCCAGCGGGGACCCGGGCAGTAATGGTCCGGGGGGCTCGGCCCGGAAGTAACGGGACGATACGATCGTGAGCCGCCATCGTGGGATAGCCGCATTTTGCACGTAACAGACTGCATATTGCGGCTCCAGAAACCATCAAGTTTTTGGTAACAATCAGATCTTTCGCCTCAACAGCCGCTACGTAATGTGATGAGGTAACAAGTCTGGGGTCGTATGTCTCCCTGTCGGCGACCCCGGGGGGTAGCTCATGAGCAAGGCCGCCGGTCCTGCGCCGTCCGGTTACCAGGGCAGTGCTGTCAGTGACGCGCGCCCGGTGACAGGCGGCCGGCCAGCTGCCGATCTTGCTCCCGCCAGCCCGGCTCCTGTCAGGCCGGCCCTCGCCCGCGACATCAGGGCTTCCGGCGCGGGGGGCGCCGGCCAGCCGGGCCCTGAGTCCGAGACCGTCAGGCCCGGCAACCCCCGGCCCAGCGCCGCCCGGCCCGGCGCGTCCCAGCCCAGCGCCCCTGCGCCTGGCGCCGCTCAGCCCGGCGCGCCCGAGTCCGGCCCCGCCACGTCGGGCGAGTCCCGGCCCGGTGCTCCCCAGTCCGGTGCTCCCCAGTCCGGCGCTCCCCAGTCCGGTGCTCCCCAGTCCGGCGCCCCCGGGCCGGCCGTAGTCAGGTCCGGGGTCTCCCAGCCCGGCAATCCCCCGGCGGGGACTGGGCGGGACCTGGAGAAGCGGCCCAGCGCCGTGCCGGCCGCCGGCGACTACCTGCTCCCGGCCCGGCCGGCCACCGCCGGCGTCGGCGAGCCGTCCTGGGCGCAGGTCATCGGGACGACCCTGAGTCTGTGGCTGCATCGCCGGGTGCTGCGTGACCAGCAGGTGCCCGGCCAGCGACGGCCGCGCTGGGGGCGGCGCGCCGCGGTCCTCGGCCTCGTGGTCGTGGTGTTCGCGGCCGGGGCGCTGACCATCACGCTCGTGCAGGGCCGGCCTAGCTCCGCGGCCCGCCACCACCGCGCAGCCGCGAGCAAGGCCCGCGCGGTGCAGTCCAGCCCGCCCAGCCCGGCCAGCCTGGCCGCCGCGGCGGCCGGCCGCCAGGCCGCGGCCACCTGGGTCGCGGCTCAGGTGGGCCACAACGTCATCGTGTCCTGCGACCCCATGATGTGCTCCGACCTGATGGCCCGCGGCTTCCCGGCCGGGGATCTCATGTCGCTCAGCGCGTCGGCCACCGACCCGATGGGCTCCCAGATCGTCGTGGCCACGACCGCGCTGAGCAGCCAGTTCGGCAGCCGCCTGGCCGACGTGTACGCACCAGTGGTCATCGCCAGCTTCGGCGCCGGCGCGGCCCAGGTGGACGTGCGGATCGAGGCGGCCGACGGCTCGGCGGCCTACCTGGTGACGCTGCGCGCTGACCTGCTCGCTCGCGTGACCGCCGGCCAGCAGCTGCTGAAGAACAAGGCGTTGCACGTATCCGGGGCGTCGCGGCAGGCCATCGCGGACGGCTATGTCGACTCCCGGCTGCTGATCACCCTGGTCGGCCTGCTGTCCGAGGAGCACCAGGTGTCCATCTCCCAGTTCGGCGACGGCGGGCCGGGAACGGCGGCCGCCGCCGGGGGGGAGGTCCCGCTGCGGATGGTGCGGATTTCCGGGCTCATGTCGGGCCACGGGAAGCACGAGGACGCGTACCTCAGCTCTGCGATCAAGTTCCTGCAGGCCCAGCAGTCGCCCTTCCGGTCCGTCTTCTCCGTGCTGCATCTGCACGGCAAGCCCGTCATCCAGATCCAGTTCAGCGCGCCCGCCCCGCTAGGGCTGCTGGGGGCAGGCGCATCACCATGACCCCGCATTTCCGTTGAACCGTGCCGCGGCTGCCGCGGCACCCAGATTGAAAGTGACCATGCCCATGAGAGTTTTTGGGGGGACCGTGGGGCTCAGCAGGCTCGTGGCCATCTCAGCGGCAGCGCTGGGTGTGCTCGGGCTGGCCGCTCCAGCCGCGTCCGCTGCACCCGCGTCATCGTCGGCCGCCGTCGGCTGGATCCGGATGGCGCACTTGTCGACGAACACCCCGGCGGTGGACGTCTACCTGTACTCGTTCGGTAACTCCAACGCGCGGATCGTGCTCCATCACGTGGCCTACGGCGACGTGTCGCCGTACGAGAAGGTGGCGGCCGGGGAGTACACGGTGGCGATGCGCGCCGCCGGCGCGCCAGGCGCGTCCAAGCCGGTGCTGTCGACCTCCATCAACGTCGCCCCCGGCGGCGCCTACACGGTGGCGGGAGTCGGCCCGGAGGCCGGCCTGCGGCTGCAGGTGCTGACCGACCAGCTGACCACGCCCAAGGGCAAGGCGCTGGTCCGGGTGATCCAGGCGTCCATGCACCAGGAAAAGGTGACGGTCAGGCTGAATGGCACCGACCTGGCTAACGAGATCGCCTTCTCCCACGTGAGCTCCTACACGGCCGTGCCGCCCGGGCTCCTCAGCGTGCACGTGACCGGCCCGTCGGAGTCGGCCACCCGGACGGTCAAGCTGACGCCCGGCAGCATTCATACCCTCGTGGTCCTCGACGGCGCCAGCTCCCTGGCGGTTGATGACCTGATTGACGCCCAGGGCAGCAAGGTCGTCCCCAACGGCGGGGTGCGGACTGGCTTCGGCGGGACGGCGGCGCGACCGGGGGCGGCGCTGCTGCCCTGGGGCAGTGCCGTCGCTGCCGGCCTGCTGCTGGCAGTCGGCGGAGCGCTGTTCGCCAGCCGCCGCCGCCGGCCCGCCCTGCATGCGCGGTAACGGCGGGCAGCATGCGGGCTGACCCGCGAGCCGGTGGCCGATGAGACGGCGGCCACCGGCCAGCGGGTCACCGGCCCAATCGGATGACGCTCAGGCGCGGCGCGGCCGGCACATCTCCTCCATCCGGGTGGTGCGCCGGCCCGTCGCCTCCGCGGCGCTGATCGCCGGGCTGCTGGTGGCCGGGATTGCCGCGGCCGGACTGTCGGTAGCCAGCCAGACCGGCAAGGCGGCCGCGCCGGTCAGGCCGCCGGTCAACCCCACGAAACTGGTCCCGATCCCCCACGGCACGTATGCCGCGCCGCCGCCAGCGGCGAGCCGGACGGTGGCCGAGCCGGTCAGCCTCCTCATCCCGGCGATCGGGGTACGGACCAGGCTCGTCCACCTCGGCATTACCTCCGGCGGGACCTTGCAGGTGCCCGGCACCACGGCGGTGGCCGGGTGGTACACCGGCAGCCCGCGACCGGGCGAGCCGGGCGGCGCGGTCATCGCCGGGCACATCGATTCCCGGCAGGCCAAGGGCGTGTTCTACCTGCTACGACTGCTGCGCCCCGGCGAACGGGTCTTCGTCCGGCGTGCCGACGGCACGCTGGCCGCGTTCCAGATCACGGTGGTGCGCTCGTACCCGAAGACCAGGTTCCCGACCAGTGCCGTCTACGGGCCCACGCCGGACGCGCAGATCAGGCTGATTACCTGCGGCGGGACGTTCGACTGGACGACCGGGCACTATCTGAGCAATACGATCGTCTACGCGTCCCTGGTGTCCTGACGCGCCGCCGTTGCCGCTCTATCATTGCCCGCATGATCCACATTCGCCCGGCCGGCGCCGGCGATGGCCTGGCCATCGCGCAGATTCGCGCCGAGAGCTGGCGGGTGGCCTACGCCGGGGTTCTCCCGGCCCGGATGCTCGATGAGCTGATCGATCCCGAGGCCGTCGCCCGGGAGGCGGAGTGGCGCAGTACGCACCCCGCGGACGGCGTCCTGATCGCCGAGGCGGCCGGCAATGGCGCTGACCCGGAGACCGGCCTGATCGGGTTTGCCGCATTCGGGCCCGAGCGCGGCGAGGATGACGAGCCCGGCTGGCCCGGCCCGCAGCCGCCCGAGCACGGCCGGGCCGAGCTGTACGCGATCTACGTCGGCCCCGACCACTGGTCGAGGGGCGCGGGCCAGGCGCTGATGGACGCGGTGCTGGCCGTGGTGGCCGGTGCCGGCTATACCGACATCAGCCTGTGGGTGATGGAAGCCAACGAGCGCGCCCGGCATTTCTACGAGCAAGCCGGGTTCCGGGTGACCGGCGAGAGCGCGGTGCTGGGCCGCCTGGCGGGCGTCACCCAGCTCCGCTACCGGCGCCTGCTCGGCTGAACCGGGCGAGCGCGAACCGGTCATCCGGCAGCCGGGACCAGCTCGCCGCCCTCCGTGGTCCGGGCTGGACCCGTGGTCCGGGCTGGCCGTCGATGGCCAGGCCCGCCAGCCACTCGCCCAGCAGCGGCCCGAACTTGAAGCCATGCCCGGACGTGCCGGAGCCGATGACCACGTTCCCGACCCGGTCGACGATGAAGTCCTCATCCGGGGTGGTGTCATAGACGCAGCGCTCCACGCGAACGGGCCGCGAATCCAGGCCGGGCAGGTGCCGGCGGGCGGCCGCGGCGAGGCGGGCGGCCAGGACCGGATCGGCGGCCTGGCGCTGATCGTCGGGCCGGACGGGCGGCCCGCTCGGGTGAATGCCCGTCTTGTACAACGCTGACCCGGGCACGGGCAGCCCGTAGGGCGACTGGCTGCCATGGCAGATGAAGATCGGCATCGCGGGGCCGGACGGCGAGGTCTCCGCCGGGCCGAGGTAGGCCACCTGCTCCAGCGTCGGCGCGGACGCTGCCCGCCAGCCGTCCCAGGCGCCGGCCAGCAGCTCCGCCGTCCACGGCCCGGCGCAGACGACGGCCACCCGGGCGGACAGCCGCCCCTGGCTCGTGCGCAACGTTACGTGCCGCCCGTCGTCGGCCAGCGCGCTGACCCGCACCCCCGTCCGGATCTCCGGCACCCCGGCGGCCAGGGCCTCCAGCGCGGTGTCGGCCGCGATCACGCAGGAGTCCGGTTCCAGCAGGACCGGGCCGTCCGCCGCGACGGCCGGGAACCTGGCCGCCGCCTCGGCGGCCGGCAGCAGCTCACCGGGCGCTCCGGCCAGCGCCATGGCTTCCTGGACGGCCGTCAGGCCGGTCCCGAACGACAGCTGCGGGGTGGGGAACAGGATCGGCCGGGAACTGTCATTTTCTAGCGCATGCCAGAGCTCGCGGGCCCGCAGCGCCGCCTCCACGTAGGCCGGGTCGGGGTAGCCGAGCCGGAAGATGCGGCAGCTGCCCTTGGAGCCGGCGCCCTCGTGGCCCGGACTGGCCTGCTCCAGCACGATGACCTCGCGCCCGCGCCGGGCCAGCGCCCGGGCGGCCGCCAGGCCCAGGAGGCCGGCGCCGACCACCACGTAGTCGTGGTCAGGCTGCTGCGCGCGTCCCGCGAGCCGGCCGCGGTCGGCCATGCGGGCTCACCACCCGCGGGCTCGCCACTCCGGGACCTGCGGGCGCTCGGCGCCCAGGGTGGTGTCCTGGCCATGACCCGGGTAGACCCAGGTCACGTCGGGCAGCTCGGCGAACACGCGGTCCTCCAGGTCGGTCATGAGCTGGGCAAACCGCTCCGGGTCGTGCTGGGTGTTGCCAGGACCGCCGGGGAACAGCGAGTCGCCGGTGAACAGGTGCGGCTCATCGCCGGCGTTATAGCGCAGGGCAATGCTGCCAGGTGTGTGGCCGCGCAGGTGAATAACGGACAGCTCCGCGTTCCCCACCTTCATCACGTCTCCGTGCCGTACCGGGTGACTCACGGGGACCGGCAGCGGCCCGGCGTCGTCGGGGTGGGCCACGGTCTGCGCGCCTGTCGCCTGCTGGACCGCCTTCAGCGCGCCCCAGTGATCCCGGTGCTGGTGGGTGGTGATGATCGTGGCCAGCGGTCGGCCGCCGATCAGCCCGAGGAGCGTGTCGGCCTCGGCGGCCGCGTCGATCAGGGCCAGCTCGCCGGTGGCGGTGCAGCGGAGCAGGTAAGCGTCGTTATCCATCGGTCCCACCGCGACCTTGGTGATGGTGAGCCCGGGAAGCTCCCTGGTATCGGCTGCGCCGCCGACGGTCACGTCACCTGTGTAGTCCATGCTCTCCTCATTTCCCGGCCCCGCTGCCCCGCCGCCCATTATGTACTCCCGCGCCGTGGCCGCCCGGCGGGGTCCGCGCGGTCCGGGTGGTCTGGCCCGTCGGCAGTCGTGGATGTCCCATAGGTCACCCGGGGGTGTTACTCATCGCACATCCACGATCGGGACCGGGAAATCGGCGCGTCCCCGGCAGCTTGTGATTACGCTCAGTTGCCGTTGGGGGCAGAAAGTAACTAGGCGGGGCGGGGCCATGCTGGATGGCGGGGCTGGGCAGGACACTGACGACGAGGCCGCGGGCGCGGGCGTCAGCAGGCGGGCGATGCTGCGCGCCGGGGCGCTGGGCGGCGGGGCGGCCGCGGCGCTGGCCGCCGGGGGAGTGAGGGCGGGCGCGGCCCGGGCGGCGGCGGCGCGGGCCGGGGCCACGGCGGGCGCGACGGCTCCGGTGGCAGCGACGTTTCCGGCGTTCGCGCTGTTCGCGCAGGAAGACCTCAACTTCGAGACGCTGATCGCGCTGGGCAGTGCCGGCTACGGCACGTCCGAGGTGGGCGAGATCGTGACCGCGGTCAACGAGATCAACGCCCGCGGCGCCTCTTACCAGGCCTACTTCGAGTCCTTCCGGGCCATCGCGCGGAGGCTGTCCGCCCTGGCCGACAGCGAGCTCGCGGCCGGGCACAAGATCAGCGCCCGCAGCGCCTACCTGCGCGCGGCCACCTATCACGACGTCAGCCTGTTCTTCGTCCTGGGCACGAGCTGCCGGGCGCAGGAGGCGGCGGTGTACGCGAGCATGCAGCACAACTGGAACGCGGCGACCCGGCTATTCGACCCGCCGTTCGAGCGGGTGCAGATCCCCTACGGCAACAGCTGGCTGCCCGGCTACTTCCTGCGGCCCGGCAGTTCCGGCGTGGCCCGGCCGACCGTCATCCTGAACAACGGCAGCGACGGGCAGAACGTCGACCTGTTCGCCTTCGGCGGCGCGGCCGCCCTGGAGCGTGGCTACAACGCCCTGATCTTCGAAGGACCGGGCCAGGGCTCGATGCTGTTCGAGCGGCAGATCTTCTTCCGGCCGAACTGGGAGCACGTGGTCACGCCGATCGTCGACTGGCTCGTGGCCCAGCCTGACGTGGACGCCAACCGCATCGCCATCACCGGCTGGAGCATGTGCGGCGAATCGGTCGTCCGGGCTGCGGCTTACGAGCACCGGCTCGCCGCTGTGGTCGCCGACCCCGGCGTCCGGAACGCGTGGCTGGCCTTCCCGGCTTTCCTGCAGAAGCTGTTCCAGGGCGGGGCCTCGAAGGCGGAGGTCAACCACATCTGGAACACCGAGATCGCGCCGCACATGAACGCCCGCGAGCAGTTCACCTTCGCCAAGCGCTCGGAGCTGTTCGGCCAGCAGTACCTGACCGACGCCCGGGCCGGACGGCCATTCACCGACCTCTACGACCTCGGCCAGACGATCATGGCCGTGAACTGCACCTCGACGGCGTCGGAGGTCACCTCGCCGACGCTGGTGAACAACTATGTCGGCGACCAGTTCTACCCCGGCCAGGCCAGGGAGGTCTATGACCTGCTGCCGGTGAACCTGCCCAGGGCATTCCACACGTTCACGGTGGCCGAGGGGGCGGAGTACCACGACGCCCCGATGGCGCCGCAGACCCGCAACCAGGTGGTGTTCGACTGGCTCGACGGCATCCTGGGCTGATCCCGGTGCCCGCGGTCCCCGATCCGCGGTGCCAGCGGCCCGGCGCTGCTAGCGTCGCGGGCCATGACGGGACGGGTCTACGTGGGCAACGCGGAGGTGGACGGGGCGCTGAATCGCGGCTGGCTGCTCGGGCATTTCGTGCCAGCGGGCGACATCCGGCGCAGCGACGACGTCGAGATCAAGTGGGGGGTGCACCCGCCGGGCGACCAGCGCGCGCAATGGGTGCTCCAGGAGGAGCGCACGTCGCTGCACGTGCTGGTCAGCGGCCGCTTCCGGATCGAGGTGCCGGGCCGCGGCATCCTGCTGGCCCGGCCGGGCGACTACGTGGTGCTGCAGCACCTGGGTCATTCGTGGCGGGCAGAGGAGCAGTCGGTCCTGCTCAGCGTCCGCTGGCCGTCGGTACCCGGGTACGCCGTGCCCGGCACCTGACGCGGCCGGGAATCTGGAGCCAACCCGGACTGTCGGACCCCCCGGATAGCATGGCGAGGCGTCCACCTGAGCCCCGCGAGGGGCTCGTGACCCGCCGGGAGACGCTACCGACACCAGGAGAATCGAGCGCTAAGTGGCAGATCGTCTTGTCGTCCGCGGTGCGCGCGAGCACAACCTCAAGGATGTCTCGCTCGACCTGCCCCGGGACGCGATGATCGTGTTTACCGGGCTGTCGGGGTCGGGGAAGTCGAGCCTGGCGTTCGACACGATCTTCGCCGAGGGCCAGCGGCGGTACGTGGAGTCGCTGTCGGCGTATGCGCGGCAGTTCCTGGGCCAGATGGACAAGCCGGACGTCGATTTCATCGACGGCCTTTCCCCGGCAGTCTCGGTTGACCAGAAGACGGCGACGCGCAATCCGCGGTCCACGGTGGGGACCATTACCGAGG
>Ga0208586_1000557_pt1 | contig 13392 bp, 12 predicted proteins | sample NGESurshal072012_6_FD_184471 | JGI IMG/M metagenome (GOLD analysis project Ga0208586, IMG submission 184471) | Arctic peat soil microbial communities from Barrow, Alaska - NGEE Surface sample 53-3 shallow-072012 (SPAdes) | ecosystem: Environmental > Terrestrial > Soil > Wetlands > Peat ... | reverse complement strand
TGGGACACCAGCCACGGCGTCGGAAGAATCTTCGAGTACGACGGAGCGGGCGGCTGTTACGAGCGCTTCGATTTCTCCACCATCGGGTCGGGCACTCCCTTCGCCGAGAGCACGCTTCGTCTCGGGTTCAGCGTCGACCTCACCCGTGACCAGGCACTGGAACTGGGCGCCCTGGCCATCTACGAAGCGGGCGACAACGATCCCTCGACCGGGGGGCCGGATTTCGTGCGCGGCATCTTCCCGATGATGGTCACCATCTCGGGTGAGGGATTCCAAGAACTCGAATTTGACGACGTGGCGGACCGATTTCGAGTCATCAACGAACGACGGACCCAGTCGGGTGGACGGGCGGAAGGGTCGCTGCGATGAGCAACTACTTCTACGTCGCCCCGGAACAACTCATACGCGACCGCGCGGAGTTCGCTCAGAAGGGCATCGCTCGTGGCCGATCGATTGTCGGCGCGATTTACGACACCGGTGTCGTGATGGTCGCCGAGAACCCCTCCGCGTCGCTCTTCAAGATCTCCGAGATCTACGACCGCATCGCCTTCGCCGGCGTGGGCAAGTACAACGAGTTCGACCGCCTCCGCGAGGCGGGCATCCGCTGGGCCGACGGCACCGGCTTCACCTATTCGCGCGGCGACGTGGACGCGCGAGCGTTGGCGAACTACTACGCCCAGCACCTCGGTGACATGTTCACGGAGGGGCAAAAACCGCTCGAAGTGGAGATCCTCGTTGCCCAATTGGGCAATCGAATCCGACCGACCAAGCTTTACCGCATCGCGTACGAGGGCACCATCTCCGACGAGCCGAGGTTCGCGGTGCTCGGTGGTGACGCCGAGACGATCAAGACGAGGTTCGCCGCCTCCGAAGACTCCCTCGAGTCACTCGCCACGACCTTGCGCAACGCCGTTGACGCGTTGGCCGGGCCGGACCGCACGATTGAGGTCGACGACCTCGAAGTGGGCATCCTCGAAGACCGCGGTGACCGACGGACGTTCGCGCGACTCACCGACGAACACGTGAGCGAGCTCCTGCGCTGAGAAATCGGCACGGGTGAGATCATGCTGCGGCGAATCTACGGCGTCGAAACGGAATACGGCATCACCTTCTCCCTTCGGGGGCAACGTCGACTGAGCCCGGACGAAGTGTCGCGCTTCCTCTTTCGCAAAGTCGTCGCCTGGGGACGTTCCAGCAACGTCTTTTTGGAGAATGGCAGCCGACTGTACCTCGACGTCGGTAGTCATCCCGAATACGCGACGGCCGAATGCGACTCGCTCGTCGACGCCGTGGCGCAGGACAAGGCCGGCGAATCGATTCTTCGCGAACTCGTCGAATACGCCCAGGGCCAGCTGAGCGACGAGGGCATTCGCGGCGACATCTTCCTCTTCAAGAACAACACCGACTCGACCGGCAACTCCTACGGCTGTCACGAGAACTACTGCATCGAACGAATCGACGACCTGACCCGTTTGGAGCAGGTCTTCATTCCCTATCTCATCAGCCGTCAGATCTTCACGGGCGCGGGCAAGGTGGTCACCAACGCCAAGGGCACGGCGTACTCCATGAGCCAGCGCGCTGAACACATCTGGGAGGCCATCTCGTCGGCGACGACGCGCAGTCGTCCCATCATCAATACGCGCGACGAACCCCACGCCGACCCCGAGAAGTACCGCCGACTCCACGTCATCGTTGGCGACTCGAACATGAGCGAGTTCGCCACGTACCTGAAGCTCGGCACGGCCGCCGTCGTGCTCGCCATGATCGAAGATCGCAACACGGTGTTGCGCGACTACAACATGGCCTCGCCGATCAACGCGCTGCGCGACATCTCCTACGACTTGTGGAGTAAGGAACCGGTGAAGTTGAGCAACGGCCGCGACCTCACCGCGCTCGAGATCCAAGAGGACCTCTGCGAGCGCGCCGAGCAGTTCATTCAGGGACATCCGCTGCCCGACGATCAGGTGCACGCCGTACGACTGTGGCGCGAAGTGATCGAGCAGTATCGCACCGACCCAATGGGACTGGCCGACCGCGTCGACTGGATTGCGAAGTTGCAGATCATTGAACGAGAGCGAGAGCGCAGCGGCGTCGAGTTGAGCGATCCGAAGATCGCGCTCATCGATCTGCTCTATCACGACACCAGTTTCGAACGCGGTCTCTACTACCGTCGACAGGCCCGCGGGCACTTCCAGCGCATCGTGAGCGACGACGAGATCGCGACCGCGACGCATACGCCACCACCGACGACGCGCGCGCACATGCGCGGCACGTTCATCAAGGCCGCCAAGGAGTGGCGCCGTGACTACACCGTTGACTGGGTGCACCTGAAACTGAACGACGAGATGCAGCGCACGGTGCTGTTGAAGGATCCCTTTAAGAGCACCGACGATCGATTCCAGAAGTTGCTGCTCTCCTTAGAGCGCCATGGGTGAGGACTAAACTTACCGAGTGCCTGACGAGACCCCCCTCGCGCGCTCCGACGTCATGACGTCCGAGGCGCCGATTGAAACGAAAACGCCAAAACGAAGGAAGCCCCGTCGTCGCGCCGCGATTGAGTGGACGATCATCATTATCGTCGCGATACTCGTCTCCTTTCTTCTTCGTACCTTCGCGTTCCAAACCTTCTACATCCCGTCGGGCTCCATGGAACCGACCTTGCAAATTGGTGACCGGATCATCGTCGACAAGCTCGCCGTGACGTGGGGCCATATCAACATCGGCGACATTGTCGTCTTCAAGGCCCCGCCGTCGGAGAACTGCGGCGAGGTCGTCACCGACCTCGTGAAGCGCGTCATCGGACTGCCGGGTGACCACTTGACGTCGAAGGGCAACACCATCTACGTGAACGGAACGGCACTGAAGGAGAACTGGCCTCATAACGAGCCGCTCGGGCAAGCCATTGGCAAGGTCACGGTTCCGCAAGGTCAGTACTTCATGATGGGGGACAACCACTCCGATTCGTGCGACAGCCGGATGTGGGGAACGGTGCCCCGATCGGACATCATTGGCAAGGCGTTCGTGCGGATCTGGCCCCTCTCCCGCATCGGATTTCTCTAGGGTCGGACCTACAATGGACCGATGTTCTTAAGTCCCATCAAAATCCTGGTCATCGTGGCCGTGGTTTTGTTGCTGCTGGGTCCCGACAAGCTACCCGAGGTCGCTCACCGACTGGGATCGAGTTGGCGCGCCATCAAACGTCTGCAGGAACGGGTTGAAAGCGAAGTGCGCGAGGCCATTCCCGACTTACCGAGCACGGGTGACATTGCACGCATCGTTCGCAGCCCCATCAATCTCTTGAATCAACTCTCGGATAGCGTGGACGCCCGCGAGGTGGCCGACGCGAAAGCCAAGGAACCACCCACCGAAGCGGCGGACCTGGAATCCGCACCACTCATCACTCCGCCTGCTCGACCGGTCGCCGTGCGGCCCGACAGTTCGGCACTGCCTCCCGACCCGTCGCTGAACTAGGTCGTCCGTGTCCAAATTCCGTAAAGCCGAGACCGGTATGACGCTGGCTGAACACCTAGCCGAAGTCCGACACCGTTTCCTCATTTGCACGGTCACCATTCTGCTGTTCGGAGTCGTGTCATTCATCTTCTATCCCCATATCCTGGACTTCCTCCAAAATCCCTACTGTGACGCCCGACGTCGAGTGCACGGTCACTTTGTCGGTCACTGCACGTTCCTGGTGACCGCGCCGCTCGACGGCCTGAATTTGCGCATCAAGATCGGGTTCTTCGGCGGACTCCTCGCCTCGTCACCGGTGCTCTTCTGGCAAGCGTGGCGATTCGTCACGCCGGGTCTCAAGGAGCGCGAACGCAAGTACATCATCCCGTTCGTCAGTTGCTCACTGGTCTTCTTCTTCGCCGGGATGGCGGTCGCCTACTTCAGTTTCGGCCACGCCATCCAGTTCCTCGAGTCGATTGGCGGCAACTCACTGTTGACCGAGTACAACCCCAATCAGTACCTGACGTTGTTGTTGCTCATGTTGTTCATCTTCGGCGTGACGTTCGAGTTCCCCGTCGTCCTCGTCGCACTCCAAATGGTCAACATGGTCACGCCCAAGCAGTTGTTGCACTTCTGGCGCTACGCGCTCATTGGCATCACCATTGTCTCGGCGGTCTTCACCCCGAGCGGTGACCCGCTCTCGATGTTGGCCCTGGCACTCCCTCTGACGTTCTTTTACTTCATTGCGATCGGCGTCGGCAAGCTGTTGAAGAAGTGAGCGACGCCGCGTACCGCAGCGCGTTCGTCCACAGCCTCGCGTTCGGTCTCGACCGATTCCAGGAGGAGGCGATTGACGCCGTCGACCAACACGTCAACGTGCTCGTCAGTGCCCCGACCGGATCGGGCAAGACGCTCATTGCGAACTACGCCATTGGCCGCATTCTCGAGCGGGGGGAGCGCGCCTTCTACACCACCCCACTGAAGGCCCTCTCCAATCAGAAGTACGGCGAACTGTGCGGCCTCTTCGGAGCGCAGCGTGTTGGACTGTTGACCGGCGATATCTCGCTCAACGCCAGCGCGGACGTCGTCGTGATGACGACCGAAGTACTTCGCAACATGTTGTTAACCGAGTCGCACCACCTGGACAAGCTCGGACTCGTCGTGCTCGACGAGGTTCATTACCTCCAAGATCCCTTTCGAGGCGGCGTCTGGGAGGAAGTCATCATTCTCACTCCACCGGCCGTTCGATTCGTCGCGCTGTCGGCCACGATCAGCAACGCGAGCTTCATCGGTGAGTGGTTCGCCGAAGTGCGCGGGCCCACGTCGATCGTGGTGGAAAAGAGTCGCCCGATCCAACTGCACAATCACCTCGCGGTCGTGCGTCGCGGCGAGCCGACGGTGGAGATCGTGGACCTACTCGACGGTCAGCGACTCTCCGACGGGGTGCGGCGAATCGACAATCTGATGAAGGCGACACGAAAGTTCCGGCCCGGCGCCAGGTGGAAGGGACCGAAGTCGAGCGCGCCGCCGCCCCCTTTTCGAGCTCCTCGTCGAAGCGAGCTGTTGCGCGCCCTCGAACACGAAGACTTGCTGCCGGTCATCATTTTTATCTTCTCGCGCGCCGCGTGCGACGACGCCGCCCACCAGTGTCGCCGTGACGGCCTCATGTTCACGTCGCCAGAGGAACGACACGAGATTGAAGCGATTGCGCAGTCACGACTCGTGGACTTCAGCGACGAGGATTTGAAGGCGCTCGAGTATCACGACTTCATCGACTGCATCCGTCGTGGTCTGGCGATGCACCACGCCGGAATGGTGCCGGCCTTTCGCGAGATTGTTGAAGTCTGCTTCGAGTTGAACCTCCTGGCCGTCGTGTTCGCCACCGAGACATTGGCGCTCGGGGTCAACATGCCCGCACGATCGGTGGCACTCGAACGCTTCACTAAGTACTCCGACGCCGGTCGCAAGTTCTTGACGAGCTCGGAGTTCTCGCAGATGACGGGACGGGCCGGTCGCCGCGGCCTCGACGACGAAGGTCACGCGATTGTCTGTTTTGCCCCCGAGGTCGCCCTCGTGGACGTGGGACGGGTGGCGCTCGCGCAGCCGTCGGACCTGCACTCGTCCTTTCGACCGACCTACAACTTCACGGCGAACCTCGTGAACCACTTCGAGTTCGACACCGCTCTAGAAGTTGTGTCGCGTTCGTTCGCGCAGTTCGAGACGGACCACCGTCCGACCGGCAACAAACGGCCCTTGGGCGACCAAATGGTCGCGCGCCACCACGTGCTCGAAGAGCTGGGCTACGCCGACGGATGGCACCTGACGGACCGGGGCCAACTCCTTCGCTCCATCTACCACGAGTGCGACCTACTCATCGCCGAATCAATCGGCGCCGGCGTCTTCGAGGGTCTCGAGCCCTCACAACTGGCCGGCCTGCTCTCGTGCTTCGTCTACGAGTCCAAGCGCACCTCGAGGGCGCCGAACGCCGCGCACCACGTGACGACCAAGAAGAAGCGAGTCCTCAATGACCGTCTCGGTCAGGAACGCCGGGTCAATCTGAACGACCGACTGGCTGAGATCGCCATGACCGCGATCACCATTCAAGAGATTGAGAACCGCTACAGCGTACCCAACGCCAAAGAGCCCGACGGCAAGTTCGCCACCACCATCGCGGCCTGGGCGAGGGGGGCCTCGCTCGGCACGGTCCTCGACCTCGCCGACGTGGAAGTCGGCCAGACGTCGCCCGGCGATTTCGTCCGGAATGCCAAGCAGGTAGCCGACCTCTGCGAGCAGTTAGCGAGAATGAGTCACCTCACCGACGTGGCCCAGGTGGCCGTGGAGGCCCGTGACGCGGTACTTCGAAGCGTCGTCGCGGGCTCGTCGAGCGTCCACCCACGCGCCTGATTTCTCCTTTAACCTCGGAGTCCCATGCACGCCTACGTCGTCGAAGAGTTCACCGAGACCGAAACTGCCATTCTCCGGCGTTATTTCACGAATTTGGAGGGTCCCGTCTTCGCCCTGGTCAACCTGCCCGAGGTGGTCAAGGGTGCCCTCTTTGCGCGCTATTCGCGCTCGTCGAAGAGTCTGCGACGCCTGTTCTTGGACGAATTCGTGGGCGACCTCGATCTCACGGGTGACGCCTCAATCGACGCCACCGTGGGCATGGACCGGGCCGACGAGCTCTACCAGCGGATCTTCGTCGAATACGGGGACGACTCGGTGGCGCAGCTCGGGGGAGTGCACCTCGCCTGCGAACAGGCGAGCAACGTCCTCACCAAGGTCCTCGAGTGGGGTCGCCTGATGAGTTACCTCGAACAGTCGACGCGCTATCTCGGCTACGACCGACGGCTGAGTAACGGTCACTATCGATTTTACCGAGATCACGACGTCCTGGAGTCGCGTTTTGGCGCGCGCTACGTCGGTGAGATGGATCGGATGTTCGACACCTACGCCGAACTGCTGCCGGTGCTCACGGATTGGTTGGGTAAGAAGTACCCGAAGACTCCCGAGGACACCGATTTCGTCTACCGTCAGGCAATCCGCGCGAAGGCTCTGGACGCCACGCGCGGTCTCTTGCCGGCCAGTGCGCTCTCCAACCTCGGCATCTACGCCTCCGGTCAGGCGTACGAATCACTTCTCTTACACATGCGCGCGCACCCCTTACCGGAAGTTCGCCTCTACGCACAGTTGATGCTCGACGAACTCGTGAAAGTGATTCCCTCATTCTTGAAGCGGGTCGAAGTAGCCGAGCGTGGCGTCGCGTGGTCGACGTACATGGCGACGACGCGCGGTTCGACGCGCAAGTTGATCAACTCCATGTGGCCGTCACTCGAAGAGGAAGAACCGGGCGAACAAGTCCGTCTCGTTTCGTTCGATCCCGACGGTGAGCGACGCGTGCTTGAGGCGATTGTCTTTGGCAACTCGACCATGAGTCACGACGAGGCGGCGAAGCGGATCGATGCGCTCAACGAAATTGAACGCTCGGTCATATTGAAGACCTACGTGGGCGACCGCAAGAACCGTCGACACCGTCCCGGTCGCGCGTTTGAGCGCACCGACTATCGCTTCGAACTCGTCACCGACTACGGTGCCTTCCGCGACCTGCAGCGCCATCGACTACTGACGATTGAGTGGCAGCCGCTCACCGCCGACCTCGGTTTTGACGTCCCCGAGGTCATCGTGGAGTCCGGTCTCGCTGAACGGTACGAGGAGTCACTCCTTCGCTCGGCCGATCTGTATTACGACATGCGCGGTGACTTTCCCGAGCAGAGCCAGTACGCCGTGGCCCTGGCCTTTCGAATTCGCTACGTCATGCAGATGAACGCGCGTGAGGCCATGCACCTCATTGAACTGCGATCGGGTCCCCAGGGCCACCCGAGTTACCGACGAGTCGCCCAAGAAATGGCGCGACTCGTGCGCGAAGTCGCCGGTCACCACGCGATCGCCGACGCCATGAAATACGTTGATTTCTCCGATACCGACCTGGAACGACTAGAGGCCGAACGGGCCGCGGAACGAAATCGCCAGAATCGCTAGTATTTAGCGTCCTTATCCAGTCTTTATGCGGATTGGCGTCACTTGACGCATAAAAGGCTCTACACTTCCAGCGCTACAGAAGAGGAATTTATGGCAAGTGACAGCAGCACAGAAGAGGTATTCGACGAGGAAGAGCTCGCCGACGGCTTTGACGAAGAAGTAATTAGTGAAGAGGAACTGGAGGACGTTGACGACGCGGACGAGGTTGTCGACGTGGAAAGCGAAGACGTCGCCGACGTCGATGACGTGGAAGAAGTTGAGGACGAGGATGTCGTCCCCGAGGTCGTGGTGGTCGAGGATGACGATGTCGTCGACGACGCCGATATTGAATTAGCGCTCGACGAAGTTTTGGCGGAGACCATTCGCCGCACGTCCACGCCCGAAGACGACGAAGAAGTGCCGGGGGAAGTCGACACGCTCGTCGACCCCGCTGAAACGATTCTTCCAAAGCAGGACGATGAGTTCCGGTGCGCCTCCTGTCGCCTTTTGAAAAAGACGAGCCAGCTTTCCGACCGAGCGAACTTGCTCTGTCGAGACTGTGTCTGAGCTCATTGCGCTCGGGTATCGCCCGGTGACTTGAAGTGAAAATCGAAGCGACGGACGAGGTCACGACGGATCTCGAACAGTTGTGGCACGCGGCCTTGAAACGAATGGAGTCACATCGTGGTGGCCCAGAACTCTTGGCGACCATTCGTGGTGACGTGGCGTCCGAGGACCTGTTGGAAACGCTCGTGGACGAGGGCGCCGTCTGGACGATCGGCAACGACGAACATCTAGCCGGCTTCGCCGTGGTGCGCCACGGAGTCGTGGAGGGCCTCTTCGTCACGCCCAATAGCCGTCGTCAGCACGTCGCGACGTCGTTGCTCAACGAGTTGGTGGCTTCGGGCGATCCGCCCCGAGACGGTTTCGCGTTACCCGGCGATAGGGGAATGAAGTCCCTCTACGAGTCGTTTGGGTGGAAGGCGCGACTTCTTACGATGCGCGGCGAGTAGGCGGACGGCGAGAAGGCGGTCGGCGCACGATCCGTGTCGGCGGAGGTGGCGGCGGTACCTTCATGCCCAGCAATTTCGCCAATTCGGGGATTGCACCGGCATTGTGAATGGCGACCGCCTTTGAGGACTCGTCGTCGGGAATGCCCACGGGCTTTACGTTGCGTCGAATCGAGGTGTCCACCGTGAGGGTCACGATTTCTTTCCACAGGGTTGGATCGGTGTCGGCCGTCAAAGCCTCCGACGTCAGCGTGACGACCTTCGCGGCCATCTCGGCACTCACGCGCGTCGACATATCCGGAGGACGCGCCACCAATCCGAGGGCTTCCTTGACGTTCTTCGACGCCACGGCGGCCTCGAGCTTCTCGTTCCACTGCGTGCGCAGGTGTTCGAGACGAGCCGTCAGTGCCGCTTGAAGTTCCTTCTGCTGCGCACGGGCCTCTTCATCGAGAGAAACGGTCTTGGCCGACGTCACGACGGCACGCAAATCACGAAGGCGCAGTTCACGTCCGGCCCCGATGGCACCGGCGGCACGGTCCTTCCAGAGCGCGAGGTTCGACCGGCTGAGCAACTCTTCAGCGATTCGGTCGATGGTCGTCGCATCAATCGTCGGTCGTCCCTGCGCCGTAGCGTTCTTGTTCTGCTCGGCCACGGCCGCACGTACGGAGGGCATGCCACCGCGTAGCAACTGTTCGGCGACGGGCAACTGCTCCGGAGAGAGTGTCGCGAGCAACGCATTGCGATGCGTCGTCGTCATGGGGGGAGCTACGGGACCGGCGGGACGCTCCGGGCGCGGTGGTCGTGCGCCCCGTTCGGTGCGCGGTGCGCGGGCCGGCCGTTCGCCACCGGCGTTCGCACTCGGACCACGTTCTTTGTCGGCCGGACCTCGGGAGGGTCGATTCGCGCGATCGGGGCGATCAGCGCGTGGCGCGCCGCCTTCGCGACTGTCGCTCGTACCAGCTCGTGCCGGTCCATTCTCACGACGACCGGGACTGGCTTCACGTCGCCCCGGTCCGCCTTCGCGTCGACTGGGACCGCCCTCACGTCGACCGTCGCCGTCTCGGCCACCTTCGCGACGCGCACCGCCGCGGCCCTTGGGGGCGTAGGTGACGACGACGTCGGGGCCTTGTTTGGCCGTGGGTATACGTTCAATTCGTTCGTGTCGCGGGTCAACGGGCGACGCCGTCTTCGGAGCCATCACGGAGAGCACCTCGATGCCCTCCATGTACTGTTCGACGTCCGCGCGGTAGACGTTGCCGATGACGACGCCACCGGGGACGAGCGTCGCGTTCAGCACACCTTTGGGCAACTTCGCTCCGGCAGCTCGCCACGTGGCCACGTCACCAGTCAGGCTCGTAATTTCGATCTCAATGCGACGCGACATAGGGACCCCAATCTAGTCGTTCCCTTGAACGCAAACATTTCACTCGTATTTAGGTCAATTTTAGATTCGCGTGCCTAGCATGTCCGGATGAATGATCTTCCAGTTGACGGCACTGATCCACCCGCGACGGAAGATAGCGCATCAAAATTATCGCCCGCAGAACCGGAGGCGAACGAACCGGTTGCACCGCCGATCGCATCGTGGTCACCGGCCGGTTCGGAACCGATCGAACGCGTGTTGCCGACGCCGTCAAGCAACGACGCCGTCGCTGTCGATCCGCCATCCACCGCCGTCTTCACGGCGCCCGCCATCGTTGACCAAGTGCCGCTTTCGTCGCAGCCTTCGCCCAGTCCCGCAAAGAAATCACTCTGGTCCACCCGACTCTCGCTGTTGCTCGTGGCCGCGCTCGTTGGCGGATTGGCCGGCCACTACGCCTCCTCGAACACCGGCAGTGGGGGAGTGACCATTCAGGGTTCGAACAACACCCCCGGATCTGGCTACCTCCCCGGAGGCATCAGTATTCCGAAATTGATCGACAAAGTGTTGCCCTCGATCGTCTCAATTGACGTGAAGGGTCAGGGCTTTGAAGATCAAGGCACCGGCATGATCATTACGAAGAATGGTCTCGTCATCACCAACAATCACGTGATCGCCGCGGCCGCGACGAGTGGCACGATCACCGTCACTCGAACCGGTTCGACGAAGGCACTGCCCGCCACGTTGATCGGCACGAATCCCATCGACGACGTGGCGCTCGTGCGCATCAACAATGCTTCCAATCTGACTCCGGTGACGTTCGGTAACTCGAATGCCCTGGTCGTGGGGGATTCCGTGATCGCCATTGGCAATGCCCTCGGTCTCGCCGCCGGTACACCGACGGTCACCTCGGGCATTGTGTCGGCCCTTGGTCGAACGGTCACCGCGGGCGATTCGGCATCCTCGACCGAGACGCTCAACAACATGATTCAAACCGACGCCGCGATCAATCCCGGTAACTCCGGCGGCCCGTTGCTCGATTCCAGTGGTGACGTCATTGGCATGAATACGGCCGTCGCCGGCACCCTGCCCGACGGCACCAGCGCGCAGAACATCGGCTTCGCCATTCCCGACGCGACGATCGAAACCTTGCTGAAGCAATTGAAGGCGGGCGAGAGCGTCGTCAATCACGGCGCCTTCATTGGCGTAGAAATCACGTCGCTTACCGCGTCACTGAAGGCCGAATACGGCTTCACCGTCAACTCCGGCGCCGTCGTCTTGAGCGTTATCTCGGGTACCGGTGCCGCGACGGCGGGCGTCAAGCAGGGCGACGTCATCGTGGGTATCAACTCAACGACAATCAACGGTGCACAGGACGTGTCGAGTGTGATCTCGGCCCTTCGACCTGGCGACGTGGTGACGCTCCATCTCGTGCGGGGAAAGCATCACATTGTGATCAAGGTGACGCTGGGATCGCAGCCCTCGAGCTAGGCCAGCGTCGCGATACCACCGTCAACCGGAATGATCACACCAGTGATGTAACTCGCGGCCGGCGACGACAAAAAGATCGCCGTACCGGCCATGTCGGACGGTTGACCGATTCGCTTCAATGGGGCGGCATCGGCAATCGCATCACCAAAGGCTTCCAACGTGGAGTGCATCATCTTCGACTCGAACGGGCCGGGCGCGATGGCATTGACGGTGATCTTGGGTGCGAGCGACTTCGCCAGATGACGAGTCATTTGATGTACGGCGGCCTTCGACGCCGAATAGGACCACGTGTCCATCGCGGGAACGTGGATCCCGTCAATGGATCCGATGTTGATGACGCGCGAAGGATTGGCTGCCGTTCCGTTCTTCTCGAGAAGGGGACGCAGGAACCTGGTCATGTGAAAGACACCCTTCACGTTCAGTGAAAGGACGCGCTCCCAGGCCTTCTCGTCGTGCTCTGCCATTGGTGCGCCCCAGGTGGCCCCAGCGTTATTGACGAGCACATCGAGGTGATCTTCGCGCGCGGCGATCTCGTTCGCAAGACGTTGGCATTCGGCTTCAGTCGAAAGGTCCGCCGGAATTGAAATGCAGGTGCCCTTGGCGGAGAGCTCCTTCGCTAAAGCGTCGCCGACCTCGGCCTTTCGAGAGGAGATGTAAACCTTGGCGCCTGCATCAACGAAACCGCGAACGATCATTTCACCAATACCTCGGCTTCCGCCGGTCACGAGTACGACTTTGCCACTGACATCAAAGAGAGAGTCCATTGGCGAAGTGTAAACCAGAAGGATGTTTTCGATTGGTGGGCCGACGTCAATAATCTCCGGTTGCCCGATAGTTGAGTGGTGATGCAGGTCAATCTCTGGCCTGGAGGTCGTCGGTTAGCATCTCCACGATGAGCGACGCCATTGACTGGTCGGCCGTCTTCAATCAAGTCTTTTCGGTGGATCCCTCGGACGTGCAGGATAAAATCTGGCGAGAGTCATTTGGCGACGAGTACCCGGATGAGGTACGACCGTATAGCTACATCACTCGAAGTGAACTTGCGCAATTCGTCGAAGAGATGAAGGTCGATAGTCATTCGACCGTTCTTGACATCGGATGCGGACGTGGGGGACCCGGGCTGTGGATCGCGGCAATGACCGGCGCGTCCATCATCGGCGTCGATATTTCGACGTCGGCCCTCTCCAGCGCGCGAGAGCGTGCCGCAGAGCTGGGACTCACCTCCCGAGTCACGTACGAGCTCGGTGACTTCGCTGCGATCCCAGTACCAAGCAATTCAGCTGACGCTCTCATGAGTATCGACGCACTACTCTTCGCGCCTGACAAGCGAAGCGCATTGGTCGAGATAAGCAGGGTGCTCAGGCCCGGGGGTCGGTTTGTCGCAACAACGTGGGATTACCACACTCAACCGAAGGGACGTCCTCCTCAAGTTCCCGATCACCGCCCACTTCTCGTCAATACGGGATTCGAAGTACTCCGTTACGAGGAGACGCACAATTGGCGCCACTACATGGAGCGAACCAACGCATTGACGTTGGAACGCGTGGTCGATTTGGCGCGAGAGGA
>Ga0208586_1000555_pt1 | contig 13439 bp, 11 predicted proteins | sample NGESurshal072012_6_FD_184471 | JGI IMG/M metagenome (GOLD analysis project Ga0208586, IMG submission 184471) | Arctic peat soil microbial communities from Barrow, Alaska - NGEE Surface sample 53-3 shallow-072012 (SPAdes) | ecosystem: Environmental > Terrestrial > Soil > Wetlands > Peat ... | reverse complement strand
GTCGCGAACATCGGCGGACACGTAAACCTCACCGGCACGGTGCCGAGCTTCCCGCAATACCTGCAGGCGTCAGCCGCCGCGCGGCGGGTCGCCGGGGTGACCAGCGTGGACAACAACCTGGAGGTGGCGCTGCCGGAAAGCAACTACCGCGATGACGTGAAGCTGACCACCGCGGCGAACAACGCGCTCGCCGCCAACGTCACGGTGCCGGACAGCGTGGAGGCGATCGCAGAGGACGGCAACGTCACCCTGACCGGCATGGTGTCCTACGGCACGGAGCGCACCGCCGCCGCAGAGGCGGTGGCCGGACTAACCGGCGTCCGCAACGTCTGGAACGAGATCGGAATCAGCTACAGCATTGATCCGGTGGACGTCGACTTGCACGTCCAGGAGGCGCTGGACCGCTCGGCGCTGGTCCCGGACGGCAGCGACGTGACGGCCGGCACCAAAGACAACGTCATCACGCTGAGCGGTCATGTCCGCACCTGGGCTGAACATGACGCAGTGCTCGGCGCTGCATGGATGGCCTATGGGGTCATCGAGGTTCGCGACGAACTCCAGGTCACCGGCTGACCGGTAGCACCCCTAATAGCTGACCCCCTCGCGCGGGGCACCGTCAGCGCATCCGGGCCGGTGCCACCACCGTCAGGCGGCTAACCGGCCCGGACGGCTGAGCGTGGATGGCCCCGCAGCGAACCGCTGCCCAGCGTGCACCCGATCTGGTCACCACTTCTTGACATATCCGCGATCATAACTGATTATCTATCTCATAACTGATGAGTCTTGACAGAAAGACTGAGAGGCGAAGGGGTCAGTGGTGATGGCACAAGACAGCCGGGCGACCGCTCAGGCGTGTGAACGACGGGACCAGGACCCGCACCGGGCCCTGCACAGCGAAGACGGCCCGCTGGCGGGGGAGCATCCGGGGCGGGCGCGCAATCCGCTGGTCAAGGTGGCCGGGCTCGCGTGGCTGGAGTTCGAGAAGCCCGACCTGGATCGCGCCGAGCGGTTCATGACCGACTTCGGCTTCACAGTGGCCGACCGGATGCCGGACACGCTGCTGCTGCGCGGCCGGCAGGCGACCGTGCCATGCCTGGCCATCCGGCGCGGCCCGCGGGCCCGGTTCACCGGTGCCGTCTTCCAGGCCGCCGCCCGCGAGGACCTGGACCGGCTGGCCCGCGGCACTGGCGGGACGGTCACCGCATACCGAGGCGGCCATGCCGTCGCACTGCGCGACCCCAGCGGGATCCCGGTACGGGTTGTGCACGGCGTCCCAGACCTGCCGGCGCTGCCCGGGCGGGGCCCGCTACCGCTGAACTTCGGGCCGGTGCCGGCCCGGGTGAACGCCCCGCAGCGGCCCGTCCCCCGGCCCGCGGAGATCGAGCGGCTGGGCCACGTGGTTCTCGGCACCACCCGGTTCGGTGCCGCGCTGGACTGGTACCTGGACACGCTCGGGCTGATCGTGAGCGACTTCCTGTACCTGGACGGGCAGCGCGAGCGCGGCCCGGTGATGGCCTTTACTCGGTGTGACCAGGGCGCCGTCCCGGCCGACCACCACACCCTGGCCATGCTCCTGGCCCCGCGCACCGGCTACGTGCACTCGGCCTACCAGCTCACCGACCTGGACGAGGTCGCCGCGAGCGGGCAGTACCTGCGGGAGCGGGGCTACCGGCACGCCTGGGGTATCGGCCGGCACATCCAGGGCAGCCAGATCTTCGACTACTGGCGCGACACCGACCGGCTCATGTTCGAGCACTACGCCGACGGTGACGTGTTCGACGCCACGGTGCCGCCCGGCTGGGCCCCGCTGTCGGCCAGCGGGCTTGCCCAGTGGGGACCGAAGGCCACCGCCGAGTTCACCGGCACCCGCGATCCCGCCACCGTGCTGGCCGCGATCAGGGCGCTGCGGGAGAAGGGCAACGAGATCAACTTCGCCGCGCTGCGCGGCCTGATCAAGGCGATGAGCTCATGACCGCCCGCCTGGCCCGCACCGCCGACGGCTGGTGGCTGGTCACCGCGGCCGGCCTGATCCGGCTTGGCCTCGCCGCACCCACCACGGCCCGGCTGCTGGCCGGCCGGTCCGCCCTGGATGCCGCCATCCAAGCCGGACACAAGGCGGTGGCCGCCGACCCCCAGGAGGCGATCCCGGCCGGGTCCCTGGACTTGCTCAGCCCGGTGACCGCGCCCGCCCGGATCGTGGCGCAGGCGGTGAACTACCGCTCGCACGCGATCGACTCGGGCATGAACCCTGATACGGTCCCGCCGACGTTCTTCCGCAAGGCCTCCCACTCCCTGACCGGCCCGACCGGGGACATCATCCGCCCGGACGGCGTCTCCTTCCTCGACTACGAGGTCGAGCTCGGCCTGATCATCGGCGCCGACCTGCCGACCGGCACCACGGTGACCGACGCCACCCTGGCCCGCTATGTGGCCGCGCTGGTGGTCACCAACGACGTCAGCGCCCGGCAGATCCAGCTCACCAAGACCCAGTTCTACGAGGCCAAGTCCTACCCCACATTCACCCCGGCCGGCCCGTGGCTGACCCTGGTCGACGCCGCCGACCTAGCCCGCCTGAGCTCGCTGAGGCTCACCCTGTCAGTCAACGGCGAGGTACGGCAGGACGCGTTCGCCACCGACATGATCGTTCGGCCTGCAGAGGCGCTGACCGTGCTGTCCCGGTTCCAGCCGCTGGGCCCGGGGGACCTGCTGCTGACCGGCACGCCCGGCGGCACCGCATTGAAGGCGCCTGCCAAGGCGATGGAGAAGCTGGCCGGGCTGCTGCCGCCCGCCGCCAAGTGGAGGCTGTTCTTCCGCCGGCAGGCGGCCAACCCCCGCTACCTGCACGATGGCGACGTCATCACCGCCACCATCGCCACCCCGGACGGGCAGCTGAACCTCGGTACCCAGCGCACCACCGTGATCGGGAAGACGCCATGACCACCACGCCAGAGGTCCTGCCGCTGCCTGAGTCGACCTACCAGCTGCTGCTGGATGCCGCCCGAGCCTGGCCGGACGGCATCGCCACCCAGTGGATCCCGGACCCAGGTGCCTACACCGACTGCCTCACCTGGACCTATACCGATCTGGCCGGCACAGTGACCCGGATCGCCAACGGCCTGGCCAGTCTCGGTGTGCGGCGGCCCGACGCGGTCACGCTCTGCGGCCCCAACACCTCCCAGCTCTTCGCCGCGACCCTGGCCGCGCAGGCGGCCGGGATCGCCGCCCCGGTCAACCCCGCCCTCAGCGAAGAGCGGATCGCCGAGTTGATCCGCCGCACCGGGTCACGGATCCTCGTCGCAGCCGGCCCGGAACTGAACCCGCAGCTCTGGGAGCGGCTCGTCACCGTGGCCCGGGAGGCGAGGATAAACGCCATCCTCGCGGTGCGGCCCGACGGCGCATCCGGCCGTCCGCCCGCCCTGGCCGCCGACGGCGGCGTGCCCACCGCCTACCTGGAGGACCTGATCGCCAGGCAGCCCTCCGCCAGCCTGACCGCGATCAGCCTCCCGGCGGCGGGGGATCTGGCCGCGTTCGTGCACACAGGGGGGACCACCGGAGCGCCGAAGATCGCCGCGCATACCCACGCCAACCAGCTGGCCTGCGCCCGGGGGATCACCGAGAGCAGCGGCCTGGCCCCGGGCGAGGCCATGCTGGGCGGGCTGCCGCTGTTTCACGTCAACGCCCTGATCGTCACCGGCATCGCCCCCCTGTTCAGCGGCGCCCGCGTGGTGTGGCCCGGCCAGGCCGGCTACCGCGACCCCGCCCTGTACCAGCATTTCTGGAGGATCGTCGAGCACTACCGGATCGCCGCGATGTCCGCCGTCCCCACCGCCTACGGAACCCTGGCCCGGCTCCCGGTGGACGCCGACATCAGCTCACTGCGGCTGCCCATCGTAGGCGCCTCCCCGCTGCCGTCCGCGGTGCGCGAGGGCTTCGCCCGGCGCACCGGGGTCCGCCTTCTAGAAGGCTACGGGCTCACCGAGGCGACCTGCGCCAGCACCTGGACCCGGCCCGGCGAGGAACGGACCGGATCCGTAGGACGGGCCCTGCCCGGCCAGCAGGTGAAGGCCGTCCGGATCGGAGAGGACGGGTCGCAGGCGGACTGCGCCCCGGGCGAGACCGGGGTGCTGACGATCGGCGGCCCGGCCGTGTTCGCCGGCTACATCACCGATCCGGGGCCCGGCGGCCTGCGGGTGAGCCGCGGCGGCGCTGTCCGGGACGGATGGCTGGACACCGGGGACCTCGGGAGGGTGGACGCGGACGGGTTCGTCTACCTCACCGGCCGGGCCAAGGACCTCATCATCCGGGGCGGCCACAACATCGACCCCCGCGTCATCGAGGAAGCCCTGCTCCGCCACCCCGCCGTAGCCGCCGCGGCGGCCGTCGGGTCCCCGGACCCGCATTCGGGTGAGGTGCCGGTCGCCTACGTCGTCCCCGCTGATCCCGGCCAGTTCGACGAGGACGAACTGCTGGCCTGGGCCGGTACCAGCATCGGTGAGCGCGCCGCCCGGCCGAAACGGATCTACCCCCTCCCAGCCATCCCCCTCACCGAGGTCGGCAAGTACTACAAGCCCGCCCTGGCCGCCGACGCTGCCGCGCGCGCCACCGCCGAGGCCCTGGCCAGCGCCGCCCTGTCGGCCGGCTTCGAGGTCAGCGCGGCCCACGAGGACGGCCAGCTGGTCGTGACCGTGACCGGCGCCGACCCCGGCGAGGTCCGCGCGGCCCTGGCCGGATACGCCTTCGCCGTCCGCACCCGTACGCAGGTGGCCGAAAGCAACACGGACGCCCCGCAAGAAAGCGAGCACCGCCATGCAGGACCAGCACCCCGGCGCTGAGGCGCATTCCCGTACCGCCCAGCCCGTCATCGTGGTCGGCGCCGGCCCGGTCGGCGCCGTCGCCGCCCTGCTGCTCGCCGACTCCGGCATCCCGGTGACCCTGCTGGAACGGCACCTCCAGCCGCATCCGCTGCCGCGCGCGGTCCACATGGACGACGAAGTGGCCCGGATCCTGCACCGTCTCGGCGTCAGCGAAGGCTTCCTGGCCCGGTCCCGGCCCGGCAGCGGGCTGCGCCTGCTCGACGCCCGGCACCGGGTGATGGCCGAATTCCGCCGGGAGCAGGCCGGGGTGCACGGCTTCCCCCAGGCCAACATGTTCCACCAGCCCGACCTGGAAGAGCTCTTGCTGGCCCGGGTGGCGCAGCAACCGCTGATCAGTTTCTGCCGCGGGACCGAGATCATTGCCTATAACGATCCGCCGGGGCCGCTGACCGCCGCCCCGGTCCAGGTGGTGGCGCGGCTGGCGCCGGACGAGCCCGTGCGCACGTTCACCGGATGCCTGGTCCTGGGCTGCGACGGCGCGGGGAGCACGATCCGGGACCTGGCCGGGATCACCATGGAAGACCTCGGATTCACCGAGCGATGGCTAGTCGTCGACATCCGGGTCCCTGGCGGGCTCGACACCTGGGACGGCGTGGAACAGGTCTGCGACCCGGCCCGGGCGGCCACCTTCATGCAGGTCACTGGTGACCGTTACCGCTGGGAGTTCCAGCTGCGCGACGATGAGGACGAGGCCGGCCTGACCACCCCGCAGGCCCTCGGCGCCCTGCTGCAGCCCTGGACCGGGCGGGATGACCTGGCCGGACTGGAGATCATCCGCAGCGCAAGCTACACCTTCCGCGCCCGGCTGGCCGATCGCTTCCAGGCCGGGCGGGTCTTCCTCCTCGGCGACGCCGCCCACCTCACCCCGCCGTTCATCGGCCAGGGCCTGGGAGCCGGGCTGCGCGACGCCGACAATCTCGCCTGGAAGATCGCCCATGTGCTGACCGGCCGCGCCGGGGAGGACCTGCTCGCCACCTACGACGCCGAACGCCGCCCCCACGCCCGGGCCATGGTGAAAAAGGCCGTCAGGGTCGGCTGGGCGATGACCGGCGGCCAGGACCGGGCCGCGGCCGTCCGCCGGGTGGCCCTGGCCGCGGCCGTCCGCAGCGCCCGCCTCCGCGATGCCATGGCCTCCACCGCGACGCCACGGCTGAAGACCGGGGCGCTGCAACCGGGGCCCGGGTGGTTGCTGCCGCGCCGGTTGCCCAGGCCGCGTGGCGGTGGCCTGCTCCCCAACCCGCTGGTGCGCGTGGGTGATGGCGAGCCGGTCCGGCTGGACATGCTCCTGGCCGGGCGGACCGCCGTGCTCACCGCGCGGCGGCCCGAGGCCGCCTTGCGGGATCTGTGCCGGCGGCACGGCCTGCTGCTGATCCGGATCAGCGCCGGGTCCGGCCCCGCGTCCGTCAAGGCCGGGGCGGACTGGACCGAGGCCCGCCTCGCCGGTGGCGAACCGCTCGCCGTCTGGCGTGCCCTCACCGCCGACCCGGCGCTGACCGTGGTCGTGCGGCCCGACCGGGTGGTCGCCGCCGTGGCGGCCGGCCGCACCCTGCCCCGGCTGCCCTGGGCCGTCCCGCCCGGGCCGTACCCACCGTCTCCCGGGACCGCCGCACCCGGGCGGCCCGGGACCGCCGTCCCTCGTTCCCGTCCTGGCCAGGCCGCCCCGCCTGGCCCCTGATCCTGGAGACTGCCATGTTCACTGCTCTCTCGATACTCCTGGCCATCACCTGCCTCGTCCCGGCCGGCGCCAAGCTGTCCGCGCACCCGAAGATGCAGGAGTCGGCCCGGCACTTCGGCATCCCCTGGAGCCGTTACCGGCTCATCGGCGCAGCCGAACTAGCCGCTGCCGCCGGAGTCGTGGCTGGGCTGTGGTGGCACCCGATCGGCGTGGCGGCCGCGGCCGGGATGGCCGCCCTGCTCATCGGTGCGCTGATCTCCCACCGACGGGCCCGGGACAGCGGCAAGAACACCATGCCTGCCCTGGTCACCCTGGCCATCACCGTGGCTTACCTGGTGACCGCACTGGCTGGCTGACGAGGCCAGCCCGATGGCCGGCGAGTCACGCTGCTGGCTACGGGCCGGTGGCGGCGGCCTCTCCGGCCGGCTCAGCCCACCGTAGCCAGCAGCGCCCGGCGGGCGGCCGGCAGGGCGGCCGGGAGCGTCTGGAGCAGCTGCCCGAGGGTGGCGCCCTGGTCGGCCTGGCAGGCGAGGAACGCGCCGTCGATGGCGGCCAGCGCGAAGCGCGCCAGCTGGTCAGTGCCGGGCTGTGCGGGTCGTCACCGAAGGACGGCGGGCCAGTAGCCCACGAGCCCGTCAGCTCAGCACGGTCGCGATCACGGCTGCCCGACGGAGCTGCCTGGGGCGCCGGCGAGGTGGGGGTACCCAGCGCCGGCCGCGGCCCGCGGGCCGAGCCCGGCTAGAATTGCATCTCTGCCATTGACAAAATGTTGTTTGTGCGGCTGCTGCGACGGGCGTGATGCCTAGGTCGTGGAAGAGGGTCTGCATGTCGATGCGGAGGGTCTCGTGGTCGCGGTCCACGCGGGGTCCAGAGGTGGCGGGCGTGCGTCCCATGCGAGGGCTGCGGACTCCGTCGTCACGCTGACCGGCCATGTCCGCACGTGGGCCGAACACGACGCAGTGCTCGGCGTCGCGTCGATGGCCCGCGGGGTCATCGACGTCCGCGACAACCTCCAGGTCACCGGCTGACCGTCGTCAGCGGGACCCGGTGCTAGGCTCCGGAAGGTGGTGGCAAGCACGAAGCCCGCCGCATCCGGCACGGGCGGGGACAAGACACCCGGCCCCGGTGTGCATCCGGCTCGTGAGCAAAGCGTCGCGGCAGGCAAGGCGGGCCGCCAGCTGGCCCCGCTGGAATCCCACCGGGACTTTCCTGCTGCGGCGTCCAGGGACCCGGTAGGACTGCTGCTGGGCCAGGACAAGTCCCGGGTGCCGGAGCTGGTTCCAGTGCGCCACGGCCGGATGGTGGTGTCGCCGTTCGCGTACTACCGGGGTGCTGCGCTGCCGATGGCCGCCGACCTGGCCGGCATGGGGTCCTCGGGGCTGCGGGTGCAGTTGTGCGGTGATGCTCACCTGTCGAACTTCGGCGCCTTCGCCTCACCCGAACGGCGACTGGTCTTCGATCTGAACGACTTCGACGAGACGCTGCCCGGCCCGTTCGAGTGGGACGTCAAGCGGCTGGTGGCGAGCCTGGCCGTGGCAGGCCGCGACAACGGTCTGGGCACCAAGAAACGGCGCCGGATTGGCCTTGCGACCGCGGCGGCTTACCGCACCGCGATGCGGGAATTCGCCGCCATGTCGATCCTGAACGTCTGGTACGCCCGCTTCGACGTCGAAGACGCCCTTGCCCGGCTCAAATCTGACATGCCCAAGAAGGCGGTGCGCCAGGCCAAGACCCAGATGGCTAAGGCCCGCACCCGCGACAGCACCCAGGCGCTGGCGAAACTGACGACCGTTAAGGACGGCCGGCGCCAGATCATCAGCGACCCGCCGCTGATCGTCCCGATCGAAGAACTGGCCGGCCACCTTGACGTCGACGCTGTCTACCAGTTCCTCCGCCGCATCTTCACCGGGTACACGCAGACCCTGCCGGCCTATCAGCGCCGGCTTGCAGAGCGATTCACCCTGGCCCGCGTGGCCCGCAAGGTCGTCGGCGTCGGCAGCGTCGGCACTGAGACATGGATCTTGCTGATGGAACCCGACGACGGCCTCGAGCCGCTGCTCCTGCAGGCCAAGCAGGCCCAGCGCTCGGTGCTGGCCGACTACGCCGGCCAGAGCGGATACCGCAACCAGGGCGAGCGTGTCGTCGTCGGCCAGCATCTGATGCAAGCCGTCAGCGACATCTTCCTCGGCTGGCAGAGCGCCACCCCACCCGGCCGCCGCTCTTCCCACTACTACTTCCGCCAGCTGCGCGACTGGAAGTACTCCGCCGGCATCGAAAGCATGAACGCCGCCGCGATGACTGGATACGGGCGCATGTGCGGCTGGACACTCGCCCGCGCCCACGCCCGCACCGGAGACCGGATCGCGATCGCCGCCTACCTCGGCGGATCAGACAAGTTCGACCAGGCCGTGGCCGACTTCGGCGAGACCTACGCCGGCCAGACCGAACGCGACCACGCGGCACTGGCCGACGCGGTCGCCTCCGGGCGCGTGCAAGCCCAGATGGGCATCTAGGCCTCCGCCAGGGCCTGACCGCCGCCCAAACACCGACATCAGCGCGGTGCCGCCGGCCAACGACACCGACACGCCGGGGTTGACGGCGAGGCGGTAGACGTCAGCCCACCGCTGCGGTTCGCTCTCCGGCCGGTGGCGCTGTGGGTCCGGATCTCCCCGCGCCACCCGGGCGCCTCGCCCAGCGCGTCTCCACCTCCGGGGCTGCCCACCCGCGTGATGGCGCAGCTCCTGGGAACCGTCGTGGCCTGCGAGGCGCTCTATGTCCACCTCGACCTGCACGTCTATCTTCTGGTCACCCTCGGGTCACCGCTAGCCTGCCGGAGAGTAAGCGGCCGTTGGTTTCCAGTTCCGGGTACCGAGAGGGATGTATGACGTGACGGCTCGCAGGCATGCTCAGCACCCCGACGGGAGCCCGTCAACGCCGGGAAGCCCGGTCCGGTCGGGGTGAAGGCCGCCGTGGTAGATGCCGCGCAGGCGCGCCCGCTGACCTGGAAAGCGGTCGTCATGCGGGCGCTGGCCGTCGCGGTGGCCGGCGGCCGTCTACGTGGTGCTGCCCAAGCTCATCGCGGTGCTGGGGGCCTGGCCGCCGCGGTCGACGCTGAACCCGGTCTGGTTCACGGTCTGCCTGGCTGCCGAGCTGGTGTCTTTCACCTGCAACTTCGCCTTGCAGCGGCTGGCGCTGCGCACCAAGGGCTGGTTCCTCGTGGTCACCGCCGGTCTGGCCGGTAACGCGGTCACCAGCAGCCTGCTCGGCGGCAGCGCGGCGGGCGCCGCCGTCCAGTTCAGGATGCTCACCACCGCGGGGTTCGACACCGACACCGCCGTCGGCGGCCTCACCGCGTTCTCGCTGCTCGAGGTCGGCGGCCTGCTGGCGCTGCCCATCTTTGCGCTGCCCGCCATACTGGCGGGGTGCCGGTCAGCCGGGGGCTCGTCCATACCGCCCTGCTCGGCATCGCCGCGTTCGTGTGGGGGTGCTGGGGCTGCGCTCGCGGCCGGCCTACTCCTGGCCTTCAACGGCCGGGTCCCGGCGACTCAGGCGGCCCGCTTCTGGGGATGAGCAGTGCGCGGTCTCCACGCCGCGCCTACGGGCACGCTCGCCGATAGCGAGCAGCTCGGCCGGGCCCGTTTGGCAAAGCCTTCCATGTCGCCGGCCTGCCCGACCCCCCTCAAGCAGCGCCGTCTTGCCGATGCCCGCTTCCTCCGCAGCACCAGCATCCCGCTCAGCTCGCTGCGGGCAGCCGCCAGCACACTCCAGGGCGAGCGGTCCCGGACTGGACGGCCAGCCCATGGCGTTCATGTGATTTCGGCAGTTTCGTTGTCGGTACTGCCGACGATCGCCCACGTTAGCGTTCGCGTCGCCCTGGCAGCCCCGAACTCCGTCTGCTGGCCAGCCGGAATAGCGCGAACCAGCCCGGTCGGCACGCCCTGTCCGCCCGGGCCGCGATGACGCTGTGTCCGGCTGGGGCGCCGATCCTACGCCGCGCGATACCGCCACGCCGTGACTGCAGTCACCGGTCGGTGGCCGACCGCCGGAACAGCACTGGGCGCACCAGCTCGCCCCAGCGATGCATGAGCCCGGGCCCGAGCGGAACGCCGGTCAGTTTCGGCGCGTAGTGCAGGAACGTAAACCCCAGCCGATAGGCGAGTATCCCGTCGGTGGGGAGCTGATCACCTGCCACGGCGCCCGGCCGGGGAAGGTCGTGGTACGGCGCGGTCCGCAGCGGCTTCCCGGCGGACGCCAGGTACCTGACCTGAAGGCCGTCGCAGGCCGGGACGGCGGACGGGCGGCGAGCCGAGTTGGTCGCGAAGATGACCACGCGCACCGACGGAACCGTCGTGACGCCGCCGAGGATGCGCGCGATGCCCTGGTCAAGTGATTCCTGGCTGCCGTGCCAGGGCGCGACCAGCGGTTCCACGTCGAAAATCAGAGTCCTGACCGATAGCTCCCTGGCCTCGGCGAACAGGCCAGCTAGCGCGGTAACGCGTACATAGTTGCTTGTCACCGGATCCTGCCTTTCCGCCGGAATACCTGCCGGGGAGCCGGCAATCCCGGGATGGTGACGCGAACAAGCCGCGTGATCACCCGGCCAGCACTCATGAAACCACGGCACCTACTGGCTCAGCCGCAGGCGCCGGGGATTCCTGGGGCTCGTCCGGAGCCGTGGCCTGCCAGACCTCCTTGACCAGCACCTGCAGCGCCCCGGCCGTCGGGATAGCCAGCAGCGCCGCGACGAAACCGCCGAATATGCCGCCGATCAGGCTGCCGAGCGAGGCCCCGACCAGCACCGCGATGAATACGAGCAGCGGGTTGATCCGCACCGTCTTGCTCATGACTACCGGGTTCAGGGCGTGGTTTTCGATCTGGGTGTAGACGGCGAAGACGACCGCGGTCACGATGCCGGCGGTGAGGCCCTTGGCGATGAACGCGAACAGGACGGTGGGGATGCCGGCCAGGGCCCCGCCGATCATCGGCAGGAAATCCACCAGGGCCACCCACAGGCCCCACAGCAACGGGAACGGCACACCGAGGATCAGCAGCGTCACGAACACCACCGTCCCGGCGGTAAGCGAGGTCAGCAGGTTGCCGAACATGTACCCGGTGACCTTCTGGCTGACCTCGGCCGCTATCCGGGTAACCGTGGCCTGGTGGCCCGGGGTCATCTGGCCGAGCGTCCAGTTCCACATCTTCGGGCCCTCGAGGAGCAGGAGCAGGATCAGGACGAAGAGCGTGAACAGCTCGATGATCAGGGAGACCGCGCCCTTGCCGACGGTCAGCGCCGGCTTGCTGAGCGACTGGGCGTAGCCGACCAGCTTGGGCGTGTTGCGCTGCACCCAGCTCTGGACGTGGGACCTGGCCACGAGGTGGCCGATCCAGCCCCCGCCGTGCTGCGCGCTGACGACGTAGCCGGGCAGCCGGCCCGCCAGATGGGTGATCCCGTTGACCAGCGGCACGCCGAACGCCGCGACCAGGCCGATGAAGACCAGCGCGCCCCAGAGCGTGACGATCGTCACGGCGAGGCCCCTGCGCGGGACCCGCCGCTGCACTCTAGCCACGGCCGGGTTGAGCAGCATCGCGACGAACCCCGCCACGAGCATCAGCAGCACGATGTCCCGCAGCCGGTAGATCAGCTTGCCGGCCACGTAGGCAGCGACGACCATCCCGGCCGTGACCAGGATGGTCCGCAGCGGGACGTGGCGCCGGTCGGCCGCCTCGAACAGGCGCGCTAGCCGACCTCGCGGCCTTTCGTTGCCGACGGGCTGTGTCGTCATGATCGGCTCCTCACATCAGACGACTGAATTCATCGATCACTTCTGTGATAAATCATCAGTTATGATTGCCATCGTGTCAAGCGATGGCCCGGCGGGGTGAGGCACCCGGGAGCCCGGCAGCGACGCAACCGAAGGGAACTGTCATGCTCAAGTCACTCAGCACGTCCCTGGCCGCACGCGGCATCCTGGCTGTGGTGGTTCGGGATCGTCGCGCTGGCCTGGCCCTCGGTCACGGTGCTGGCGCTGGTCATCTTGTTCGCCGTGTACGCGTTCATCACCGCCGGGCTGAAGGCCGCGGGGCTTGTGGTGCGGTGAGCACGATCTCGATGCCGATGGAGGCAAAGACCGCGTCGAAGGCAGCACCGGACTTCGCGTCACGGTCGCCGATCATCGGGCGTCGCGATCGCCCAGGTCAGCTGGATGGCCGCATTCTCGACCAGGACAGGCATCGTCGTAGCCCCGCGTGGGCGGCTGGTCGTAGTCACCCTCACGTTCGGCGAGGACCGGATCTCCGGATACACCGTCATCGCCAATCCGGCACGACTCGGCAGGCTCTCGATCTCCGTGCTGGACTATCCGTTCGCCCGCTGACCTCGATCGCCGAACCATGTCCAGCGCGCGGCAGGCGCGTAGCCGCCCGTCGCGCTGAGGGCCGGGCCAGGGGGACGCGCCAGTAATGACCGGGCCTCCTGGCCCACGCATCACATGTCGGGCACCGGGGTCTGCGTTAAGCGCCAGGCTCGCGGCTAGGCCAGCGGCCAGGCGCCGGGAGTGACGACGACGCCTGAAGACCGTCCCTGGGTGGCCGGTGCATCTTCGGCATGGTCACTATGAGTAGTCGATGGATGGGGAGTCCCGTCCCTGGTTATGCTCCTGCCCGAGTAGTCGAATGTCCGTTCGGTCAGTTGTGATCATGCGGCTGGGCAGTCTCAGGGAGATCATTCTGAGGGGCACTTTGAGGGGCAGAATGGTGTTAGCGAGCGTCAGCCTGAGTCAGGCTCAGCTCGCGTGAGTTAGTGTTTGCGCAGTCGGCGCAGCGTATGGCGTCGGCCGTGGACATGCTGGTGGTTCATGGCATGCAAGAGGTCAGCGGTTCGAGCCCGCTTA
>Ga0208586_1000554_pt1 | contig 13452 bp, 15 predicted proteins | sample NGESurshal072012_6_FD_184471 | JGI IMG/M metagenome (GOLD analysis project Ga0208586, IMG submission 184471) | Arctic peat soil microbial communities from Barrow, Alaska - NGEE Surface sample 53-3 shallow-072012 (SPAdes) | ecosystem: Environmental > Terrestrial > Soil > Wetlands > Peat ... | reverse complement strand
CGCAAGGAGTCCTACGTCGGCCCCTGGCTGCCCGAGCCGCTGCTCACCGCGCCCGACGTGGCCGAGGACGTCGAGCTGGCCGAGAGCGTCTCGATGGCGATGCTGCTGGTGCTGGAGACGCTCACGCCGGGCGAGCGGGCGGTATTCGTGCTGCGCGAGGTGTTCGATCTGGAGTACGACGAGATCGCCGAAGCCGTCGGCAAGAGCCCGGCTGCGGTCCGCCAGATCGCCCACCGGGCACGAGCACACGTCGCTGCGCGGCGACCGCGCGGGATAGTTTCCGCAGCCGAGGCCCGCGGCGCTCTGGACGCGTTCCAGCGGGCGATCGAAACGGGCGACCTGCAACGCCTGCTCGACATGCTCGCGCCGGACGTCGTCCTGCTGGGTGACGGTGGCGGAGTCGTCCAGGCCGTGGTGCGGCCCATCGTGGGAGTCGACCGGGTGGGTCGCCTGCTGACTGGCGGCCTGCCACGGATTGCCGGCCAGATGTCGGTCGAGCCGGTGCAGATCAATGGCTGTCCGGCGCTGATTGTCCGGCTCAACGGGGAGATCGACGATGTCGTGGCGGTGCGGATCGACGACGGCTTGATCACCGGGCTCTACGTCGTGCGCAATCCTGAGAAGCTGTCGCGTCTCGAGCGGGAGACCGCTGTGAGCCGCTGAGTCCGAAAGACTCCGCCGGCCGCTCTGCCAGACGGGTCGCCGACCGACCCCCACCGTACCGGCCTCATTCCCGCGCGAGAACTTCGTCGCCTTGCGCCACATCGCCGCACGAGGCCGGTGGTCAACTGGACCGCCCCGGGAGCGATCGCGGTAGCCCGAACCATGGGAGCACGCTGTTGTCGAAGCGGGTCATAGCGCAGATCCGGTCGGCGGTGAGGGTGAGGACGAATAGGCCGGTCCCGTGGCGGATGCCAGTAGCAGCGCGCAAGTAAACCCCGAACGCCGGCTGGCCGTTGGCTCGCGTCGGTACGAGGTCGACCTTCCGGCCCGCGCCGAACAGGCCGCCGCAGAAGCGGGCCACGATGTCCCGGCCCGCGTATTCGAAGGGCATCGGCGGCATCGACATGAAGACGTCGTCGGTCAGCAGGGCCACCAGCGCGCCGAGATCGGCCGACTCGTACGCGCTGACGAATTTGGCCACAATCGCCTCCTCCGAACGCGAGCCTGCGGGAGGCGGGCCGGCGGCTGGCCCCGATTGGCGCTGCAGGCTGGCGCGCGCCCGTTTGAGCGCGCTGTTGACCGATTCGACGGTCGAGTCCAGCATGCCGGCGACCTCGCTGGCGTGGAACCCGAGGACATCGCGCAGGACGAGGACGGCGACCTGGCGGGGCGGCAGGACCTGAAGCGCGGTGACAAACGCCAGCGAGATGGATTCGGTCTGCTCGAAGCGGGCCTCCGGGCCGGGCGGCACCTCGATCGCACCCTCGAGGAGGACGTCGGGGTAGGGCTCGAGCCATACGACCTCGCCGAGCCGGCTCGGCTCGGGTGGTTCAACCCCGGGGATGTTCCACTCCCTGGCGGGCCGGCGGCTGGCCGAGCGGCGCGCGTTGAGGCACCGATTGGTAGCGATCCGGTAGAGCCAGGTGCGGAGCGAGGCACGTCCCTCGAACCCCCCGAGGCCCTGCCAGGCGGCGAGCAGCGTGTCCTGGACCGCGTCCTCGGCATCCTGGAAGGATCCGAGCATCCGGTAGCAGTGCACCTGCAACTCCCGGCGGTGCGGCTCGGTCAGCTCCCGGAAGGCGTCGCTGTCCCCGGCCCGCGCTCTCGAGATCAAGTCGGCTGCTACCACCCTCGCGCCACCTTCTTCCCGCACCTTGGCACATCACCATCCGGTAGAGACACCGGGCGCAGGGCGAACTGGGCGGTTGACCGGCGCCCACTTTCCGGCGCCGCGGTGTCTACACCAGTGGTAGCCGACAACACAGCCAAAGGAGACCCGGCATGGGAAAGATCATCGTGAGCGAGAACGTCTCGCTCGATGGAGTCGTCCAGGACCCGACCGGCGAGGAGGGCTTCAGCCTCGGCGGCTGGTTCGGCCAGACTGGGGACAAGGACCGCGGAGAGTGGGCCAAGGTCGAGCTCGACGAGGCGCTGGGCGCCGAGGCCCTGCTGCTGGGCCGGCGCAGCGACGCGTGGTTTGCGGAGCGGTGGCTATCCCGCAGCGGCGAGTGGGCGGACAGGCTGAACAGCATGCCTAAGTACGTCGTGTCCGCAACCCTCGCGGAGCCCAGGTGGAATAACTCGACGGTCCTGCGGGGCGACATGGTGACCGAGATCTCGAAACTGAAGCAGGAGCTAGCTGGGGACATCGTCGTCTACGCCAGCATCCAGCTCGTACACACGCTTATAGCGCACGACCTCGTGGACGAGCTACGGCTGATGATCTACCCGGTCGTGCTGGGAGCTGGCGAGCGTCTATTCGCTGAGACCAGCGGCAGGAAACCCGTGCGCCTCGTCGACACCCGGACCGTCGGTGACAGCCTCGCCTTCCTCACCTACAAGCTCGTCCCAGACGCCTAGCAGGCGACGGCGCGCGCGTCACGGCCCACAAGACCATGGCCCCGTGGCGGATCATGAGGTACCCGCGAAACGGCCGCGGGCCCAGCCAGTTTACGGCGGGCTCGCGGCGCTTCCGGGCGTCACCGGCTGGCACGACTGGGCGGTCAGGCCTGGCAGGTACTCGTACCTAACGGCGGACTGGCCAGGGGTGATGGTGCGCGGCTGAGCCGGGACAGGCGGGGGTCTTCACCCTGGCACGGGTGCAGCGACGTCACCTGGTCGTTGCGGGCCGTGGTGAAGATGGCGCTGAGCACCACCATGGCGGACCGTCCGGCTAGTGCGGCAGGGTCTGGGGCAGCCCGAAGCCGGGGAACAGGCTGCTGTCACCGAACCGGGTGATGGCGCAGATCTTGTCGCCGGCCAGCGTGAGCACGATGAGGCTATGGACGTGCGCGACCCGCTCGTCCGGATCGGGAGGGTAGTAGCCGAACGCGGGCTGATTGTTGGCACGGGTGGGCACAAGCCGGGGTGCCCGGGTCCCCCACCGCTCCATCCGTGTCTGGAAGAACCCGGCGATCGCGGCGTGGCCCCGGTATTCCAGCGGCTCGGGCGGCATCGTCAGCCACGCGTCCCCGGTGAGCAGGGCCACTAGGCGGTTGGCGTCGGCGGCCTCGAACGCGTCGGCGAACCGGCTGGTGATCTCGCGCTCCCGGGCCGACCGCGGCGCGGGCGCGCTGTCGCGGCCCGTGGCAGGAAGCTGGGCGGCGAGCGTGGCGCGGGCCCGCTGCAAGGCGCTGTTCACCGACACCTCGCTGACTCCGAGCATGCCGGCGGCCTGGGCCGCGGGGTAGCCCAGCACGTCGCGCAGCACCAGGACGGCGCGCTGGCGGGGCGGCAGGCGCTGCAGCCCGGCCACGAACGCCAATGCCACCGCTTCCTTGGTCTCGTAGCGTGCTTCGGGGCCGGGTGCGGCGTCGGGCAGGTCATCGAGCAGCGTGTCCGGGTAGGGCTGCAGCCACAGCGGCTCGGCCCGGCGGGTGGGCTCTGGCGGGGGGGCAGACCACGGGGACCTGGCCGCGGCAGCCGGGCGGCGGCCGGTGTCACGCAGCACGTTCAGGCACCGGTTGGTCGCGATCTTGTACAGCCAGGAGCGCACCGAGGCACGTTCCTCAAACTGGCCGAGCCCGCGCCAGGCGGCCAGCAGCGTTTCCTGCAGCGTGTCCTCGGCGTCATGGACTGAGCCGAGGATCCGGTAGCAGTGCAGCTGCAGCTCGCGCCGGTGGGGGTCGGTGAGCTCGCGGAACGCCTCCTCATCGCCCGCCCGGGCGCGGGCCAGCGCTGTCGTGGTCACGATCACATCCTCGCATCGCCTCACCCTTCCGGGTCCTTAAGGGAACGACACCAGCCAGGCCGGAAAGTCATCGGTCAATTGGCGGCTGCCCGCGGTGTCTCAACCAGCAGCAAGCACCCCTACGCACCACTGGAGGACACGTGAACACCGCGAGCAGCCAGGACGCCGTGACCCGCGCCCAGGGCTGGGCCCTGGCGCTGGCGTCGGCGGCCTCGTTCATGGTCATGCTGGACCTGCTGGTCGTCTCGACCGCGCTGAGCACGATCCACCGCGACCTGGGCGCCTCGATCGGGCAGCTGGAGTGGACGGTCAACGCGTACACCCTGACCTTCGCCGTGCTGCTGATGACCGCGGCCGCCGTGGGCGACCGGTACGGCAGGCGGCGGATCTTCGCCATCGGCCTCGGCGTGTTCGCCGCTGGCTCGGCGGCGTGCGCGCTCGCGCCCGGGGCCGACGCGCTGATCGCGGCGCGCACGGTGCAGGGCGTCGGCGCAGCGATGGTCATGCCGCTGGCGCTGGCGCTGCTGAACGCGGCCGTCCCGCCGCAGCGCCGTGGCTGGGCGATGGGCATCTTTGGCTCGGTCACCGCCCTCGCGGTCGTGGTGGGGCCGGTGCTGGGCGGCGCGATCACCCAGGGCATCGCCTGGCAGTGGATCTTCTGGCTCAACGTGCCGGTAGGCCTGCTCACCATCCCGCTGGCGCTGCGCCACCTGGACGAGAGTTACGGGCCGCGCGCCGCACTGGACCTGCCCGGCGTGGCGCTGGGCACCGGCGCGGCGCTCGGGCTGGTGTGGGGCCTGGTGCGCGGCAGCTCGGCCGGCTGGGCCAGCCCCGAGGTCACCGGGACGCTCGCGGCGGCCGCGGTGCTGGCCGTAGCGTTCACCGGCTGGGAACTGCATGCCCGCGCGCCGATGCTGCCGATGCGCTTGTTCGCCATCCGGGGCTTCTCCGCGGGCAACGCCGTGACCTTCCTCATGAACGCGTCGATCACCGGGGCGGTCTTCTTCATGGCCCAGTTCCTGCAGGTCGGCCTCGGCCAGGATCCGCTCGGCGCCGGGCTGCGGCTGCTGCCCTGGGGCGTGGCGCCGTTCCTGATCGCACCGAGGGCGGGGAAGCTGGCCGACCGGATCGGCGAGCGGCCACTGGTCGTCTCCGGGTTGCTGCTGCAGGCCGCCGGGTTCGCCTGGATCGCCGTTATCGCCTCCCCCGGGCTGGCCTACCCGGCGATGCTCGCGCCGATGATGATCTCCGGCGCCGGGCTTGGCCTGGCCGTGCCCGCGGTCACCAGAGCCGTGGTCGGCTCGGTCCCGCGCGGCGACATCGGCAAGGCGTCGGGCAGCTTCAGCATGATGCGCCAGCTGGGCGGCGCGTTCGGCGTCGCGATCCTGGCCGCCGTGTTCGCCACGGCTGGCGGCTACACCTCCGCCGCCGCGTTCAGCGACGGGTTCGCGCCCGCCATCGCGGCCGCGGCCGGCCTGGCCCTGGCCGGGGCCCTCACCGGCCTGGCCCTGCCCGCCCGGCCCGGCCAGGCACAGGACGCGCCGGCCGAGCGGGTGGCCAGCCAACAGCGTGCCTGAGTGGGTGCATCCGGAAGTTCGTCGGGGGTGATAGCAGGCGGACTTCTAGGGCGTCGGCTGCGGCCGTTCGCCGTGGTGGGCTGCCGGATCCGTGACCGGCAGGACGCGGCGGGTTTTCGGCGAGCCGGGCTGTGGCTCAGGTGTCCGGGGACGATATGGGGACGCCGGTGATCTGGGTGATGGCGCCGCCGGAGACCGTGAACGCCTGGCGGACATGCTGCGGCGGCAAGGGGCGAGTGCCGTCGGCGGGACTGGTGAGGGCGACCGTGAGAACGATCGTGTCGCCCGTCAGTTCGGCGCTGGTCACGCTGGCGCGGACGCTGTGCGCCGCCGCGGCGTACCAGGCGAGCGCCTGCTCTCTCGTGTGGCAGCCGTCCGGCCCGCTGCTGCCCCATTGGACCGCGGGATCGAGCAGCGACGCCAGCAATTCCATGTCGAGCGAGTGGTAGGCCTCGGTGAGCTGTTCCGCGATCTCCCGCATCAGGTCGGGGGCGGGGGGCCCGGCCGGCCCGCTGTCCGGCTGCGGGGGCCGCCCGCCCTCGCCCGGCCCGGGCTCGCTGTCGGGCTGGACGCCGTACTCGCGCAGCACCTCGGCGACCTCGCCGCTTGGCGGCTTGCCCCGCCAGCCAGACTTCCTCGTGGGAGGCGCCGGCGTCGAGCAGCACGCGTAATGTGGCTGGCCAGTCCCCCTGCCGGTCCGTGCCTTCCCCGCTGCCCACGGTGGCGTACGCGAGCGGCGTCCCGTCGAACCGCTCATCCCGGGCGTCGAGTTCGGCGCCGAGGCTGAGCAGGTACTGGACTGTGTCGGCGCGGCCGGCGTAGGCCGCCGTATGCAGCGCGGTCTCACCCCAGTGGTTGCGGGCGTCCGGTGGAAAACCGAGGCCGACCAGCAGGCGCACGGCGTCGGCCGGGGCGCGGCCCGCCGCGCCGGCGAGCGCGCCGGGCTCTTCGGCGGTCAGGCGTTCGGCCAGCCCGGGATGCGCGGCCGCAAGCCGCTCTACCTCGGCCTGGTCGGCGCGCATGCAGGCACCAAGCAGCCGGTCGGCGTCCGTGACCTCGTCGCGTGCGCCGTGGCTCGCCAGGGCGGCGGCCGCTGCCTGGTGGCCGCCCCGGATCGCGCGCTGCAGCGGGGTCAGCCCGTCGTCGGGATCGGGCACGTCCGGGTCAGCGCCGGCGCCGAGCAGCGCCTCGACGGCCTCAGCTGGGCCGTTGTCGGCCGCAGGTGAGAGGGCGCGGGTGGCCAGGGCGGCCACCTCGCCGGGTTCGTCGCGGGCAACCGCATCGAGCAGCAGGCGCAGGCCGGACGTGTTGCGTGCGCCGGCCGCCGCGTCCACCGCCCAGTTGCTCGCTACGGCCGCGCCATGGCTGAGCAGCAGTTCCAGGCACGCGCAGTCGGGGTAGGTGGCCGCCTGGTACAGCGCATCACCATCGTCAGCCGACGCGCCGCGGTCGAGCAGTAGCTGCGTGATGGCCGGATTGTTCACGGCCACCGAGCCGTCCAGGGCGGAGCGCCGGCCGTGGCCTGCTCGCCGGCCGTTGGTGGTGGCTGGGCTGGCCCCAGCGTCCAGCAGCAGGCTGGCCACCGCGCTGAGCCCGGCCGCCCGGGCGGGGTCGATCCGGTGCCAGTGCGAGTAGCACGCGTACAGCAGCGGCGGCCAGCCACGGTCGTCATCCAGGCCCACAGCCAGGGTGAGGTCGGTGGCGATGAACTCACCGACCAGCCCCGCCTCGCCCAGCGCGGCGGCGGCGAACACGCTGGCGTGCCCGATCTGGGGGTCACCGGCCAGCAGCCGGGCCGCCTCCCGCGTCCGGCCCGCCACGCTGGCGGTCAGGAACGCCGAGACGTGCGGGGACCGCTCCCGGCGCGGGCGTCGACCGCGGCCTTCAGCTTGGGCCAGCTTGGGAAGCCGTGTTCGCGTGCGATGGTCAGCTGGGCGATGGCCAGCGTGACCGCGGCCGGGTCGCGGGGCGCAACCGAGCTGGCGATCCGCGCGAGCGCGGCGGCGCCGCCCGCGCGTGCACTGTCGCGCAGTTCTTTGGCCTGGCGGCGAAGCTGGCGCAGATCCGGGGGGTCGGGCAACGGCTGGGACATGGCGTCTCCCCCCACGCCTGTGGTCCGCGTCTCAGGCCGAGGAAGAGGCCGCACCAGGGCAATCGGCAGGCCGGAGGTGGACTCAGTCCTTCCCGCGGACCCGGCAGCGCCTTGGCCTCGAAGTCCGGGTCGCGGGGGTAGATCCAGGACCCGTACTGCCAGGGCTTGACCGGGTGCTCGGCCAGGATCCACAGCACCGAGGACACCGAGATCTGGTCTCCGGCCCCTGCCTTGGTGATCTCGGCGGCCAGTTCCGGGCCGGTCCAGCGGGCCCCGGTGGCGGCCGGCAGGCCAGCGCGACCACGGCCGCCCGGGTCAGCTCGCTGATCCGCCGAGGCCGCCCGCATCCCGCAAGAAGCCCTCGACACCGCCTGCACCGTTCACCTCGCCGGACTCGGCCACAAGCCAGACCCTCACCCCGGCCCCCGACTAACTCACGGGGTTACCCACTAAGTCAGGGGCAGGATCACGGCTCGTCGCCGGCCGTTTCACGCATCCGGGCCGTAGGCGGCGGCGACGTCCTGCGAGCTGCCCCACCGGCTGTAGGTGGGCGACTGCGGCCACCCCTGGGGCGAGTCCTGCCACTCCTCCTGCCGCCCGTAGGGCAGCAGATCGATCAGCGCGAAGGTGTGGCTGAGCTGCTCGGTACCACGGCCATTGGTGTGCCAGGTGCGATACACAGTGTCACCGTCGCGCAGGAACACGTTGACCGCGAACCCGCCGCCCGGCGCCGCGCCAACGTCGGTCCCGAATGGGCTGTTCGCCGAGGAATACCAGGTCATTGTGTTCCCGACGCGCCGCTTGTAAGCCAGCGCCTCGCCGATCGGGCCCTGGGTGACGATGACGAACCGGGCGTCGTAGCTACCCAGGAACTCGAGCCTGGTGAACTGCGAAGTGAACCCGGTGCAGCCTGGGCACTGCCACTGCTCGCCGGGAAACCACATGTGGTTGTAGACGATCAGCTGTGACCTGCCGCCGAAGATGTCCGCGAACCGGACCGGCCCCTCCTCGCCGTCAAGGGTGTAGCCGGGCATCGTCACCATCGGCATCCGGCGTCGCTGCGCGGCGATCGCGTCGAGTTCCCGGGTCGCGGCCTTCTCCCGGACGCGCAGTTCGTCGAGCTGGCGCTGCCAGGTGCCGGCGTCGACGACAGGCGGCAATGCGCTGGTGGTCATGGCTTCCTCCGAGGTGGGTCCGGCTGCGGTCTGCAGTACAGACGCTGCCCGGCGGGCGGACTCATCGGTGGCCCGCCACACGGCAGGAGGGATCACGACGACGCAGGGGTCTTGTTGCCCAGGCCGAACAGGCGATCGGCGTGCAGCGTGTCGGTGAAGTTGCGGATCTGCGAGATCAGCCCGTCGCGGCAGGTGTAGACCCAGCAATAGTCGTTGCGGTAGTGCTCGCCGCCGTGCGTCGTGGCGGTCTTCGACTCCAGCGCCACCGCGGTGTCGCCGTCCACGACGATCCCGGTGACCTTCCGCCTGATCGTGGAGACGTCCAGCCAGTTGTCCGCCGCGCCGCCGGCCAGGGCGGCGCTGACCGGCCCGGCGCCGGTAAACGGGCCAACGCCAGCAGACGGCGGCAGGTGCCACGTCGCGTCATCGGTGATCAGCTCCCTGATTGCCTGGGCGTCAGCGCGTTCGTGCGCCTCCAGAAAGCGCGCGATCAACTGCCATGTTTCCTGCGTAGCGGCTGCGGTCATGACCGTGTCCTCCTCGAAGACGGGGTCGATGGGCTCATGACTTGAGCGTCTCCGCTCCCCCAAGGGGAGGGTCAAGCGGGCGGGGGATGCCATCCGCCCGTGCGCGACCTGGAGTTCCCAGCCCGATGAGCGTCTACTGCTTGGCGTCCCGGCGGCTCTGGCAGGCGGCCGATGGGCCATGATGCCCGGCATCCTCTTGCGCATCGGGAGGCGGCACGTCGCAGTCACCGAGCCGGAGCCGATCCGGCCCGACCGGCTCGGTAATGATCTGCCAGCCGTTCGGGCCGTTCTCCACCCACAGGCCCTCAGCGCGGACCGCCCACACGTCGCTGGGCGAACGGGCCATCGCCGTAAAGAAATCCCCTCGTCACGTCTGTCGCAGACAAATACCGCCGCAAGCTCCGGTTCTGCACTCCCGGCGATCCCTGGCGCCGCACCCATCCGGTGCCAGTCCAGGCCGTGCCGCGAAATCGACTCGCGGTTTGCCACAGCCGTCACATGGAACAGCTCACCCTGGCCCGGCATCACCCAGAGCCTGGACCGGCGATATCGCGGCGCACTTACCCATGCCCGTTCGCGCCGCAGCGCCCGGCACACCGCGCTCACCCACGGGTCCCCGGCCGGGACACCCGCCGCGACAGTAAGTGCTCCGCGCTCCCCGCGGCATGTCACGCACACTACAAACCGCCGCCACTCATTTTCTGGCTCCGGCGGCGCGACGTCCCCGTCACAGGCGTCCCCGTCACAGTGGCCAGCCGCTCACACCACCGCAGCGGCTCAGCACCACCGCGGCGGCTCAGTAGCACCACCAGCATCCCTGCCGGCCCGTCCCCGCTCTGGATCCCCCACCCGCTCAGCGCTTGTCAACCACACGGGCACGAAGGTAGAACAAATAGGAATGTCTCCAGGCAGGGGCGAGATCGTAGTGATCATCGCAGTGCTGACCCTCGTTCTGACCAAGCCAGCCCCCCGGTCGCGGAGCGGTGGCGTTACCCGGCCGGGTGTCCTGTCTCGCGCCAGAGGCCTCAGGTCGTCGCAGTGAGTGACCAGTCCGGGGCCACGGCTAAGCCGTCCCTAGCCGCCAAGATCGATAGCCAGAAGGCCCACCCGCTGACCTGGCAGGCGGTGGTCAAGCGCGCTGCGGTGGTCGCCATCGCCGGGATCTCCCTCTACCTGGTGTTCCCCGCGATCACCGAGGTGTTCGCATCCTGGCCGCGCCTGTCGACGCTGGACCCGCGGTGGTTCGCCCTGGCCATCGGGGCCGAGGTCGGCCACTTCTTCTGCACGTTCGCCCTGCAGCGCCTGGCCCTGCGGACCAGGGCCTGGTTCCCGGTCATCACATCCCAGCTGGCCGGCAACGCGATCAGCCTGATCATGCCGGGGGGCGCGCCGGTGGGGGCCGCGGTGCAGTTCCGGATGCTGGCGACCAGCGGGCGGGACACGAGCTCGACCGTGGGCGGGCTGACGGCCTTCTCCCTCCTCGGCGTGGGCGGGCTGCTGGCCCTCCCGGTCTTCGCCCTGCCCGTCATCCTGGTGGGAGCGCCCACCCACCGGGGACTGGTCAACGCCGCCATCCTCGGGGCGGTGGGCTTCGTGGTCTTCGCCGCGCTCGGGGCGGTGGTCCTGGCCTACGATGCGCCGCTGCGCTGGTGCGGCCGGGTGGCCCAGCGGGTCAGGAACTGGATCTTGCGCAAGCGTCCCCCGCTCACCGGGCTGGATGAAACCCTGCTCTCCCAGCGCAACGAGATCCGGGTGGTGCTGGGCGAGCAGTGGTGGCAGGCGCTGCTGCTCTCCGCCGGGCGCCTGGCGCTCGACTACCTGTGCCTGCTGGCCGCCTTGCGGGCCACCGGGGCCCGCCCGCGGCCCTCGCTGATCCTCGTGGCCTACGCGGTGGCCGGCGTCGTCGGGATGATCCCGGCCACTCCCGGCGGCCTCGGCCTGGTCGAAGCGAGCCTGACCGGGCTCCTCGTACTGGCCGAGGTCAACTCCAGCCAGGCCGTACTGGCCACGCTCACTTACCGGCTCGCTTCGTACTGGGCACCGCTGTGTGCTGGGCCAATCGCCTACGGCTTGTTCCGGATCCGGTATCGAAGCCACCCGTTACCCCCGCCGTCCACCGCGGCTCGTTCAGCGGGACGGGCGGGTCCACTGAGCTGATCGGGTGCCGGCCCGCCTCCGCGCGGCACCGTCCTGGTCACCGCCAGCTTCCACATTTGACGCAACCATTCGGTTGCTATACGGTGGCAACCGTTCAGTTGCTACTTAGTGGAGGCCGTCATGGGTTTTCCTGATCGCATCGAGCGGACCGTGGAACTCGCTCACCCGCCAGGCAAGGTGTGGGCGGCGCTCACCACGGCCGAGGGCCTGGCCAGCTGGTTCGGCCAGCAGGCGACGATCGACCTGCGCCCGGGCGGGCCGGCCAGCATGAAGTGGGACCACGGCCACACCGCCGACATGCGGGTCGAACGGGTCGAGGAGCCGAGGGTGTTCGGGTTCACCTGGCACATCTACGGCCTGCCTGATGATGATCCGCGCCGCACCTATGTCGAGTTCACCCTCGAGCCGGCCGGTGCGGGCACCCGGCTGACCGTGGTGGAATCCGGCTTCAGCCAGCTGCCGGAGGACGCCCACAACCAGGCCTTCGAGGGCAACACCCGGGGCTGGGCGAGCGAGCTGGGTGAGCTGGCCGACTACCTCGATGCCGCCTGACGTCGAGGCGATCGCCGAACAGGTCTTCGCTGCCCTGGCCGACCCGAGCCGGCGCGCCATCCTGGCCGCGCTGGCGTCGGGTGGTCCCGCTACCGCCACCGACCTGGCCGGGCGCCTGCCGATTACGCGGCAGGCGATCGCCAAGCACCTGGCCCTGCTCGGCGAGACCGGCCTGGTGACGGCGGAACCGGGCGAGCGGCGCCGGGTGCGCTACCGGCTGCGTTCCGCGCCGATGCAGGTGGCGCAGCAGTTCCTGGCCGCGCTGGCCCGCGACTGGGACGGCCCGCTCGGCGCGCTGAAGGACCACCTCGACCGTGAGCCTGGCGGCCCGGCCACGACCCTGCTCCCCGAGACCCGGGCCCAGCAGGGCTGATCACGGATTCCCCGCCGCCTCCGCGGCAGGGACCTCAACTGGAAGGCGGACATCATCATGAAGACTCCCCCGGTCGTCACGCAGCCCGAATGGGAGGCGGCGCGCCAGCAGTTGCTCGTGAAAGAGAAAGAACTGACCCGCGCCCGGGACGCGCTGGCCGCGGAACGCCGGCGGATGCCGTGGCTGGCGGTGGAGAAGGACTATGCGTTCGACGGACCTGACGGCAGGCGGAGCCTGCGCGGCCTGTTCGAGGGCCGCCGTCAGCTGATCGTCTACCGCGCTTTCTTCGAGCCCGGCGTGTACGGCTGGCCCGACCACGCGTGCCCCGGCTGCTCGCTGGTGGCCGACCAGGTCGCGCACCTCGCGCACCTGAACGCCCGCGACACCACGCTCGTGTTCGCCTCGCGCGCGCCGCAGCCCGACATCGAGCGCGTGAAGGCGCGGATGGGCTGGGACATCCCCTGGTACACGATGACCGACGACTTCGACGCCGACTTCGGCGTGGACGAATGGCACGGCACGAACGCGTTCATCCGTGACGGCGACCGGGTGTTCCGCACCTATTTCGTCAACAACCGCGGGGACGAAGTCATGGGGGGCACCTGGAGTTACCTCGACCTGACCGCGCTCGGGCGGCAGGAAGAGTGGGAGGACTCGCCCGAGGGATCCCCCCAGACCCCGCCGTACGGATGGTGGCGGTGGCACGACGCGTACGACGACACCGAGCCGTCACAGGGTTAGCTCCCAGGCTCGCCGAGGAGGCGATCATGAACAACAAGCCGGAGAAGGCGGGGTGGCCGGCAGCCAGGGCCGCCGGCACACCAGTGGTGGCCGACCGGGCTGCCTTCCAGGCCGAACTGGATGCGCTGCGGGTCCGGGAAAAGGCGCACACCCGGGAAGGCGACGCGATCGCCGCGGCCCGGCGGCGCCTGCCCATGGTCGAGGTGGACGCCAGCCTGGCCCTGACGGGCCCCGCCGGGCCGCTCACCCTGCTTGAAGCGTTCGAGGGCCGCCGGCAGCTGATCGCCTACTACTTCATGTGGCAGGCTGGCCGGCCCGCCGCCGAGCAGTGCGAGGGCTGCACGTTCTATAACGGCCAGATCGGCGAGCTCTCTTACCTGCATTCGCGGGACGTCACGTATGCCA
>Ga0208586_1000552_pt1 | contig 13471 bp, 13 predicted proteins | sample NGESurshal072012_6_FD_184471 | JGI IMG/M metagenome (GOLD analysis project Ga0208586, IMG submission 184471) | Arctic peat soil microbial communities from Barrow, Alaska - NGEE Surface sample 53-3 shallow-072012 (SPAdes) | ecosystem: Environmental > Terrestrial > Soil > Wetlands > Peat ... | reverse complement strand
CCTGGCCTCGCTCCCCGCGTCACCGCAGCAGACCCTGGCACGTGCCAGATCCGCCGAAAACCGATCCTGAGCGGTCTGATCAACGAATACGAGCCAGCCGCCTGAAACCCGAGAAGGCCCAGGTCAAAGCCGGAATCCTATTTTCGAGCGGCACAGGGTCGGCCAGTGCCCGGCAGACGCGCGCGTGCAATTCGTTGATCCCGGTGGCATCCAGTCGCGCCACGCCCGCTCCTCGGCGGCTCCGGCGCCCCGAGCGAGACGGCGAGGTGAGATTATGCCGCGAGACAGGGTGCGCTACCTCGTGGCCGAGCTTGTACCCGGATTGGGGAGCGCTTGGGGCGGTGCGGCCAGCTCATACCGGGCGTAGCGCGTATTCCTCAGCCCATCATGCCCATCTGATGCATGTCGTGGTGCCATTGCTGCAGATGGGCGAGTTCCGATTGCCGTTCCGTCAGCAGTGCGCGGGCCAGTGCGCGGGCCTGTGTGCTGGCGCCTGAGCCAAGCTCGTGCCGGCACAGGGCAACCTCGGCGTTGTAACTGCTGATCATGGCATCCAGCCAATGGCGGTTGAACGACTGCCCGTGCTCGTGGCTGATCTCGGCCCAGTCGGCAGCATTCATCATGCCGGCGCCCATCATTCCGGCGGGCAGGCTGGCGCCGGGCGAGTACGGCGCAGGCATGGGCTGGCGCCAGCCGCCCACGAGTTCGCGCATGCGCTGGGCATCGCCCGCCCGCGCCCGCACGTGGGCTGCGAACTGCTGGAGTTCCGGCGTTGCCGTGTGCCCAGTGACGGTCCCGGCCATGGCCGCCGCCTGCTCCTCCAGCCCCAGCATGCTGGTAGTGAAGGTGGTATCAGCGGTATTGAACGCTGCAGTCGCAGATGTCGAGGCCCGGACCGGCGCTTGCGTGCCGGGGCTGGCGCCGGTGCCGCAAGCGGCGAGGGCCACAGCGGCTATCACTGCCGCACCTGCCGTCGCAGCGGCGGCGGCGTAGTTCCTGGATGTCATGATGCTCCCCATTTGCTGTAAGGGTTGAGGGAAATGAGCCATCCGACCAGGCCAGTTGTGGTGCATGCGGGGCGCCGGACGCGACGAGCGCGCCTGGTCATTCCCGCCGGTAAATACCCTATGGGGCATATCGAAAGAGGCGTACCGCCGAAGGGCACCTTCGGGCGGGACCGAGGTCCCGGCCACCAGTCCATCCGCCGCCCCCGGCTCCCCGCCGGGCTGCGGGAGTTGCTGCCGAACTGCACCGTGGCTAACCGGCTGCCGCCTGATCCGGCACAGCCGCGGGTGGCCGGGCCGGGGCGCGGTCGCGGGTGACGGCGAGTCGGTAGCCGGTACCAGTCACTGTCTCGATGAGCCCAGGCTCGCGGGGACCGGTGTCGATCTTGCGGCGCAGATTGCGTATGTGGGAGTCGATGGTGCGCTCGTAGCCTTCGTATTCATAGCCGCGGGCCCGGTTGACGAGCTCGTAGCGAGTGAATACCCGGCCCGGGACGCTGGCCAGGGTGGTGAGCAGTTTCCATTCGGTGGAGGTGAGGCCCGCGGGCTGGCCGTGCGCGGTGACATGGTGGCGGGTCTCGTCGATGAGCAGCTGGCCGCCGCCGTAGGAAGCCAGCTGTTCAGCATCGGCCTCGCCGGCAGCGCGGCGCAAGATGGCGCGGACCCGGAGGACCACTTCGCGGGGGCTGAACGGCTTGGTGACGTAGTCATCAGCGCCGAGTTCCAGGCCGTGAATGCGGTCGGCGGTACCGGTCTTGGCGGTGAGCATGAGGATCGGGATGGCCGCCTGGGTGCGGACTTCACGAGCGACGTCCTCACCGGGCACATCGGGCAGCCGCAGGTCCAGCACGATCAGGTCAGGATGCGACTGGCCGGCGAGCGTGATCGCCTCGGCGCCGGACCCGGTGGTGATGACGGAAAGCCCGTCATGCTCGAGATAGGTGCGCAGCAGGTCGCGGATCTTCCGCTCGTCCTCGACGACCAGCACGCACTGCGTCACTGCCATCACCTTCTCCCCCAGACCGATCCGACCACACGGGCGAGCCGGCCGGGAGGGGCGGACGCCCCGGGCGGCCAGGGCCAACGCCCCTAACGGCAGGCCCGCGGGCCGCGTTGCCTGGGAGTATGGGGAAGTCTCGCGGGCGGCTGCTGGGCCCGCTGGGGTGGCGGCTGTTCGCCGCGTTCACCCTCGTCGGGGTCGGCGCGGTGGCGCTGCTCGCAGTGCTCGCCGTGGTCTCGGTGCGCAGCCAGACCAGCGGGCTGGTGGCCTCCCAGCGCGACCAGGCGCGCCACGACATCGCCGCTGCCCTGTCCGCTGCCTATGCCAAGGCCGGGTCCTGGCAGAAAGCGGACCTCGCCGGGGCACAGGCCCTCGCCGACAGCACCGGCGCACGGCTGATCATCCTCGGCGCCTCCGGCCGGCAGGTCACCACCATCACGCCGACCCACATGCCGGGCCACGAACCAGGCGACGAGCCGGGCGACGAGCCCGGGCACGGAACCGGCGGCACGAACATGCCGGGCATGGATCACGGCGGGCACAGCACCGAACCGTCGCACAGCCATCACCAAGGTGACAGCGTTGCCCTGGCCGCCCGGTCCGCCGCCTTTCCAGCGGCCGCGGCAAGCCCGGCGGCTACCCCGGGGCCCGAGGCCACGGCCACCTCGGCGGCCGGGACGGCGCGGGTCCTGGTGATGGCAGGCGGGCGGCAGGTCGGCACCGTGCTGGTGGACTTTCCCGCAGCATCCCAGACCGCTGCCTGGCAGGCGCGCGACGCCATCCTGCGGGCCGTCGCCGCCGGCGCGCTGCTGGCCGTGCTGCTGGCCGCCGCCGCGGCGCTGTGGGTGTCACGGCGCACCACCCGGCCGCTGACCGCGCTAGCCGCCGCGGCCGGTGCTGTCGAACGCGGCGACCCGGAGGCGGTGTCGCTGCTTCGCCGCGGCCCCGGCGAGCTGGGGCAGGTCTCCGCGGCCTTCGCCGCGATGGCAGGCACCTTGCAGCGCGAGGACGAGCTGCGCCGGGCCATGGTCGCCGACACCGCCCACGAACTGCGCACCCCGGTCACCATCCTGCGCGGCGCCACCGAAGAACTGCTCGACGGGCTCGCTGAACCCACCACCAGCAAGCTGACCTCACTGCACGACGAGGTACTGCGCCTGGAACGGCTCGTCGAGGACCTGTCCGCGCTCGCCGCCGCCCAGTCCGCGACGCTCACCCTGGACCGCGCCCCCGCCGACCTCGCCAAGATTGCTGCCTGCGCAGCGGGTGAACTCCAGGCCCAGTTCGAGGACGCCGAGGTGCACCTGACCGTGGACGCCAGCCCGGTCATGGTGCACGCCGACCAGGCCCGCGTCACCCAGATCGTCACCAACCTGCTGACCAACGCGGCCAAGTTCAGCCCGCCCGGCGGGAACGTCACCCTCACCACCCGCCCCGCCGGCGACAACGCGGAACTCACCGTCACCGACACCGGCCCCGGCATCCCCGCCGCCGACCTGCCCCACATCTTCGAACGGTTCTGGCGCGGCACCGCCGCAGCGGGCCGGGCCGGCAGCGGCATCGGCCTCGCCGTGGTCGCGGAACTGACTGCCGCCCACGGCGGCACCATCACCGCCACCAGCCCACCCGGCGGCGGGACTGCATTCACCCTGACCTTGCCCGCCTCCTGACATGCTGATGTCCCGGCCACCAGGCGGCCGGGACATCGTCTCTCACTTCTTGGCTGGCATTCAGCCGTCACCGCAGTCATCACCGTGGTGCGCACGGGTCATCATCCCGCTGCCGGCCCCGGCACCCTGCTGGTCAGCCGCGTGCCCACGGTCGCAACTTCCCTGGCCTCCGCAGCCCTGATGGCCGCGCCGCGCCGTCACCGTCACCACCGGCGCCATCTGGTGCTGACGGCACGCGCCGCCGCTGTGGTGCACGTCCGCCTGCTGGACAACCGCCGTGCCCGCCGGAGCACCCGCCGCCTGCGCCACCGCGACACCGCCACCGGCCAGCAGCACCGCCGGGACCGCTGCCAGCGCCATCATCGTCCGCTTCATCATCATCCTCACGCCCTTCCAACCTCACTTTCAGTACACGCCGCCGCCATGCAGCCGGTGCCGCGAACATGTGCAGGCCATGTCAAGAACGGGCCCCGGAGCCCGCCGCCGCGCGGAAGCCTGGCTCAGTCAGTGATTCCTGGATGGCATCAGCCATTTCCCGGGCTGCCTGGAATGGCTGACCCGGCCAGCGGTGGCTGGCCCGACTGCTGATGAGCCGTCGCGGTGGGTGCGGGAACGTGCCTGCGGTTACCTGCTCCTGATCAGTCCCGGACGGCGCGGACCAGGGTATCCACCGCCTGGCCTGTGGCGACCGGGCGCCGGACTCGCTCCGCCCGGACCACGGTGAGCCCGCCGAGAGCGCGCGTGATGGATTCCGGCGTGTACAGGACAGCCGGATCCGGCGGGCCGCCGGCCCCCTCCGTCAGGTTGGTCACATCGTGGCCCACCACCAGCAGCACACCTGCGGGCGCCAGCGCTGCCGCGGCCCGGCGCAGCACGCCGTCCAGTTCCGCCTCGCGGAGCTGGAGGTAGGCGATGAGCACGAGCTGGAAGGAGCCTTCCTCGGGCTGGTAGTCGCGCAGATCGGCGTGCACCCAGTCGATGGCCAGACCGCGCGCCCCGGCCAGGCGGCGGCCCTTATCCAGCCCGACGGCCGAAAAATCCACTGCGGTAACCTGCCAGCCGCGGTCAGCAAGCCATACCGCGTTGCGCCCCTCACCAGCACCGACGTCCAGTGCCCGCCCGGGTGGCAGCGCCTGCAACTCCTCCACGACGAACCTGTTCGGCTGGGCCGTCCACACCAGCTCAGCACCGGCGTAGCGCTGGTCCCACTCCTGGCTGTCCACTTCTGCCACCACTCCGCCCGCGACTCATGGATATACCCGCCAAGGTATCTACGATCGCGACCGCTGGCCGGGCTATCCTCTTCAGCGGCCTCATCGTCATGATCGGCTTCCTCGGGCTGCTGGCCATCGGGGTACAGATCACGACATCGTTTGCCATTGGCGGGGCAGTGGTGGTCGCCACCGCGGTCCTGGCCGCCCTGACCCTGCTTCCGGCCCTGCTCGCCATCCTGGGCCCGCGGGTGAACGCGGTGCGCCTTCCCTTCCTGGAACGGCGGCCCGGCTGGCTCAGCCGGCCCGCCCAGGAGCCCGGCACGAGCGACACTCCGTCAGCTGGCGGAGCGGCAGGCCGGCGAGGCTTCTGGCACGCCTGGGCGCTCGCCGTCATGCGGCGGCCCGGAGTCACGATTGTGGCCGTCCTGCTGCTCGTCGCCCTGCTCGGCTGGCCAGCTCTCGCACTCAAGGTCGGCGTGCCCGGCGCCGATGTCCTCCCGGCCCAGTCCAGTGAGCGGCAGGGTGTCGCCATCCTCCACAAGCAGTTTCCCGCCCTGATGCAAGACCCCATCTACGTCGTCGCCCAGGCCAGGGACGGCGGCAGCATCCTGGCCCCGGGCAACCTGGAAGCGGTAGACAGGCTCACGACATGGATCGCCGCGCAGCGGCACATTGTCAGCGTCACCGGCTTGACCAGGGTCGCGGCGACACCGGGCACGCCCGCGCCCGGCCCCCGTCATCTGATCGCGCTCTATAGCAGCGGGAGGTACCGGCAGGTTCCCGCCCTCGAACAGTTCGTCTCCTCGGTCGCCGCAGGCGATACGACCGTCATCGTGGCCCGGCCGGACACGACCCTGGAGGGCGCCCAGGGCAAGGCGCTCATCTACCATCTGCGGTCCGGTTCAGCAGCGGGCCAGCACCTCGACATCCGCGTCGGCGGCTTGCAAGCGCTGAGCGTCGACCTTGACAGCGCGCTCTACCGCAACCTCCCCCGGACGATCCTCGTCATTCTGGCGACAACGTATCTTCTGCTGCTCATCATGTTCCGATCCGTCGTGCTGCCGCTCAAGGCCATCCTCATGAATACCCTGTCGGTCGGCGCCACCTACGGCGCGCTGGTGTACATCTTCCAGTGGGGCAATCTTGGCTTCCCCCGCGTACCGTTCATCGATGCCATCATTCCCATTCTCCTCTTCTGCGTTCTTTTCGGGCTCTCGATGGACTACGAAGTCTTCCTGCTCAGCCGCATCCGCGAGGAATGGCTGCAGGCGAAGGACAACCGCGCTGCGGTGGCAAGCGGCCTGGAGAAGACAGCAGGAGTCATTACCAGCGCGGCCTGCCTCTTCGTCATCGTCACCGGCGCATTCACATTCGCGAGTCTCGTCACCACGAAGGAAATCGGTGTGGGCATGACAGTGGCCGTGCTGGTCGACGCAACCTTCATACGACTGCTGCTGGTGCCGGCGACGAGCGCCTGCTCGGCCGCTGGAACTGGTGGCTGCCGGGCCGACCTGGCCCGGATCGGCATCGACCACCTCGCCGGCGCCGCCACCGGCACCCCGCAGGACTGGGCCGGCGAGCAGCCACTGGCCTCCTTCCCCGTCGCGAGCTTCGCTGACCTGGCCGCTGTGCGCCACCACCGCCCGGTCACCGTCCTGGACGTGCGGCGCGCGCTCGAATGGGCCGACAGCCACCTCGACGGCGCGCTGCACATCCCACTGCACGAACTGCGTGACCGCATCAGGGAGGTTCCCCCGGCCGAAACGTGGGTGCACTGCCGCTCCGGATACCGCGCTGTCATCGCCGCCTCCCTCCTCCAGGCAGCCGGGCACGCCGTGGTCGCCATCGACGACGAGTACACCCGCGCCGCTGATGCCGGACTCTCCCTGGTCACCAGCACGGCGGCCGCGAGGGCGGCATGAGCGGCTGGCCCGGCCGCCTGTTCCGGCAGCGGCCCAAAGCCAGCGCGGAGCAGGCCAGCCAGCTGATGCGCCAGGGCGCGATCCTGCTGGACGTGCGCGAGGCCCCCGAATGGCGGGCCGGGCACGCCCCGGCGCCCGGCACATCCCGCTCAGCCACCTTCCCGCCCGGATCAAGGACCTGCCACCACAACGCACCGTGGTCACCGTGTGCCGCTCCGGCCACCGGTCCGCCCTGGCCGCCAAGATGCTGGCCCGCGAGGGCCGCGAGGTCATCAACCTGTCCGGGGGCATGCACGCCTGGGCGCGCGCCGGGCTGTCGGTCGTCGCCGCCGGCGGCCGCCCCGGCCGGGTGGCGTGAGCCAGTGATCGGGGTGGCCGTCGCGGCGGGCCTGCTGATCGGGGCCAGCCTCGGCGCGCTCGGCGGCGGCGGATCCATCCTCACCGTGCCCGCCCTGGTGTACCTGCTGGGCCAGAGCGCACACCAGGCCACGACCGCGTCACTGATGGTTGTCGGCACCGCCGCTGCCGTCGGCGCGCTGGTGCATGCCCGGGGCCGCCGGGTCCGGCTCAAGGCAGGCGCGACGTTCGGGGTCCTTGGCATCGCGGGCTCCTACGCCGGATCGAGGGCCAGCGCAGCGGTCCCGGCGAGCGTGCTGCTGGCCGGGTTCGGCCTGCTCATGCTCGCGGTGGCGGTCATGATGATCCTGCGCCGCCGCGGCCAGGCTCAGCGCGCCCAGGGCGCCGCGCCTGCCGGCGGGGCCCGGCAGGCCATCCTGGTCGGGGCCGCCGCCACGGGCGTCGGGCTGATCACCGGGTTCTTCGGGGTCGGCGGCGGGTTCGTCGTCGTCCCCGCGCTGGTCCTGGTCCTCGGCTTCGACATGCCCACGGCGGCCGGAACCTCCCTGGTCGTGATCGCGGTGAACAGCGCGGTAGCCCTCGCGGCGCGCGCTGGTCACGGCGGCCTGACCCTGGACTGGGCGCTCATCGGGGTATTCACCGGCGCCGCCGTAATCGGCGCCCTCGCCGGCAGCAGCCTGGCCGGGCACGCCAGCCCGCAGCGGCTGAGCACGGCATTCACGCTGCTGGTCCTCATCGTGGCCGGCTACACGCTCACCCGCAGCCTCCCCGGCCTGCTGTGACGCACCGCAGGACATATACCCTGCCGGGTATACTGAGATGAGTGAGATGAGTGAACAGCAAGGGAGACGGTGGATGAAGATCGACGAGGATGCCGCAGGCCAGGTGCTCAACCGGCTCCGCCGCGCACACGGCCAGCTGGCCGGGGTCATCGCCATGGTCGAGTCCGGCCGGGACTGCACCGACGTGGTCACCCAGCTCGCCGCGGTATCACGCGCCCTGGACCGGGCCGGATTCAAGATCGTGGCCAGCGGCATGCGGCAATGCCTGTCCGGAGACACCGACTCCCCGATGACCGAGGAACAAATGGAGAAGATGTTCCTCACCCTCGCCTGACGCAGACGCAGGAGGAGACATGGGTTACGGCATCAGCATCCGCACTCAGGCCCTGTTCGCCGAGGCCGTAGCCCGCGTGCGCGACGCGCTCAAGGCCCAGGGCTTCGGCGTGCTGACCGAAATCGACATGCGGGCCACCCTGCGCGACAAGCTCGGCCAGGACATGGAGGACTACCTGATCCTGGGCGCCTGCAACCCGCCCCTGGCGCACCGGGCGCTCGGCATCGACGCCTCCATCGGCCTGCTGCTGCCCTGCAACGTGGTGGTGCGCGCCGACGCGGGCCAGACCATCATCGAGGCGCTCGACCCGCACACCATGGTGACCATCACCGGCCAGCCAGCCCTCCAGCCAGTCGCCGACGAGGCCGCAGCCAGGCTCAGGACAGCCCTGGACTCCCTGCGCGAGACCCCCGAAACACGCTGAGGCCGGTTACTCCCGACCCGCCAGCCCCCGCGTCTCCCCGCGCTGGAAGCCTGTCAAGGGCCGCCGGGCTCGTCAGCAGGCGCTGCATGATCGCCGGCCGCCTGGCGTCCCGCCGGGCCGCCGTCCGGCCGGCGGGACGGCAGCCGGGCGGAGTAGATCGAGTAACCATCCACGTAGAAGGCGACGGCGGTGGCGGTGACGGTGGCTGCCATCATCGGGACCATCAGCCCGAAGCCGCTGTGCGTGAGTTCCAGGACCAGGGCGAGGCCGGCCAGCGGGGCTTGCATCGCGGCGCCGATCATGGCTGCCGCGCTGACCATGGCGAAGGCGCCCGAGGGTGAGCCTGGCCAGGCGAGGCTCACGGCCATCCCGAGCGATCCGCCGAGCACGGCACCGGTGCTCAAGGTGGGGGTGAACAGGCCCCCGGATGCCCCGCTGCCCAGGCACACCGCCGAGCGGGACGTTATACACGGCAGCCAGCCCGGCGCCCCCGCCGCACGCCACCAGCAGCCGCCGCTGCCGGGCAGACAGGCCGGTCCAGCCGGCCAGCATGCTCGCCGACGCGCCGCCCAGCAGCTTGGGGGCTGCCTCCCGGCCGATGGAGGCCCCCATGCCGATGACCACCTCGGAGATCACTGACGTCCCCAGCGACCGCCGGAACGACAGCCGCCCGCCGCCATTCCACAGCGACTCGTCGATCTCCGAGTGCTCACCTTTGGTATAGCGGCGCAGCAAAAACCACGCGACACCGCCGAACGCGCCAGCGATCAGGAGGGAACCCACACGCCGGGCCGCTGAAGCATGCTCGACCCCGGACTGGAGACTCCCAGTGTGGTAGCCGAACGCGAGGTGCTGCATGCCGAAGAGGATCACCATCATCAGGTCGCCAAGCAGGCCGGTGGCAACACCGGTGGCGGCGACCATCACCCAGAATACGGGGGTAAGGACTGCTTCCCCGTCGCTGGTGACGTTCGGCTGCTCGGTGGCAGGGCTCCGGCGTGTTCCCGACTTAGCCTGGTTTGTCAGGTATACGGCCGGTGAGGCGGCTTCGCGCGGTTTGTGGGCACGGGCACGCCACGTGATCATGTAGGTCTCTGAGGTCTGCGTGAACGAGGTGTGGCGTGCCCGCAGTGGCATTGTCGCGCGCCGGTGCGCGCGTGGCCGGGGTCCGGTCCCGGCGGCGAGGATCTGACGGCTGGTGCGTGGCAGCGGCTGGAAGCGCTTGCCGGACCCGCGCTCCCCGCAGGGGCGGATCTACCCGCTGCCCTGCCTGATCCGCGATCGCGGTCTGCGCGTTCACCGCCGCCGGGAACGACCGGCTCACCGCGGCCGGGCAGTGGACCAGGCGGGCCAGCCAGGAAGACCTGGCCCGGCTGCGCGCCCCGCAGGACCCGGTCGCCGGCCGGTACCGGGCACCGGATGAGAAGACGATCAGCGTGGTCCTGGACCGGCTGGACCCGCGGGCCCTGGGCCCGGGCCCTGCCCGGCCCCCGTCCGCGCCGGCGGCGGCGCCCCGGCGGGGCGCCGGCGGCCAGCGTGCGCGGTTACCGGGCACGGCGCGCTGCCGGGCAGGCGAAGAGGCTGGCCCGCGGCCGGTTACGGGCCGTGGCGGTGGACGGCAAGACCTCCCGCGGAGCCCGCCGCGCCGATGGCACCCGGGTTCATCTTCTCGGCGCCGCTGAGCATGGCGGCCGTCTCCTGGACCACCTCGAGGTCGGCGTTAAGCACAACGAGACCAGCCACTTCAGCGGGCTGCTGGAGCCCCTGGACCTGGCCGGTGCCGTGGTGACCTTCGACGCCTTCCACACGGTGCGGGCGAACCTGGACTGGCTGGCCGGGGAGAAGAAAGGCCACTACATCGCCGTGGTGAAGAAAAACCAGCCGCTGCTGCATGCCCGGGTCAAGGCCCTGCCCTGGCAGCAGGTCCCGGCCGGCAGCACTACCCGCGACGCCGGGCACGGCCGCCCCGGGACCCGCACCCTCAAGACCGCTCACGTCAGCGGCCTGGACTTCCCCGGCGCCCGCCAGGCCATCAAGATCACCCGCTGGCGGCAGGACACGGCCACCGGGAAGGTCTCCCGCGAGACCGTCTACGCCATCACCAGCCTGACCAGCGCCCACGCCACCGCGGCCGACCTGGCCCGCCTGGTCCGCGAGCACTGGACTATCGAGGCCCACCACCACATACGGGACGTGACATTCAGCGAGGACACCGCGGCCAGCCGCACCGGCTACGGGCCTGTCAACCTGGCCACCATCCGCGACGCGATCATCGCGGCCATCAAAGACGCCGGCTACCTGCACGTCCCCGAAGGCCGGCGCGACCACACCACCCCCGCCGACGCCCTCTCCCTCCACGACCTCGATTAGGACACACACGGACAATCACGGAACGCGCCGGAGCCCTGTGCTCGGTGGCCCCACGGCCAGATGACAGCCGCTGCCTGAGCAACGGCTGAGGATTGCGGAGGCGCTCGCTTGCCCTTGCCCGCCTCATCGCCCGCTCACGGCCTCCAGACCCAATGCAAACACGCAGTAGCGGATTGATCCTGCTCATTGTCCCATCGCGGCCAGCACGAGCCGCTGGCCGCCGGCGCGAACCACCCAACATGGCGCCCCCAGCCATCCAGTAGCCCCAGCCCCCGGGAATCCCCCACCGCCAAGGCCGCTGGATACCCGGCGAGCTACGCACACTTTCCTATCCGTGACCTTGAGCGGCGGGCACCAGGGACGAAAGCCCAGCCAACTGGGCCGGTGGTCCCTGACGCGGCAGGAATCACCAAGGTGAAATTGAAGGTGAGAGGCAGCATAGCTGCGCGTGACGCGCGCCGTTCATGAGGAGGACGTACGAGTACCGTCGCCACCGCCCCGGCGAGCCGCATGACCCGGGCGCAGCCACAAGAAGCCCATATCTTCGGCAAGCGCTAGGTGCTGCCGCCGACAGCACGGTGCGCCATTCGTGTAGCCGCCAGTCCGGCCGTCACCGAGACGGCAGAAGAGGGATGCCGAAGGCAACGGAGATCGTGACGAGCCATATCCCGCGGGTAAGTAGCCGTCCCCCCGTGCCGGGCCGCCGCCATGCGACTGATTTCCGGGCATGGACTCTCGTGTCCTGACGGCTGATGGTTCGTGAAAAGAAGTTCATGGTGCTAGATCGACTTCGGCGCTGTAGCACATAGAGCAATGTGGGGGTATGGGGTCGATCCCCCCTCGATCTGGAACCCCTCCATCTGAGAGTGACTCTCGCCCCGCGGATGCGCTGGTACCAGAGATATTTGACCCCACACCCGGAGCAGTGCCGAAGCGCGGGGGCAACCGTAGGCCGGCGGCAGGTCCAGGAAAGGTCCATCACAGTCTGCACAGACCACGACCGGCGGTTTCAGGCGGCCGTGGTCGCCGCTGTACTGGTGCCGCTCGGCATCTGGCTGGCGCTGACCCGGCCATCCCGCCCGCAGGACCCCGATCGCCCGGCCCGGCTGATCCCCGTCCCGGTCCTGGTGATCCTGGCTGCCGCGGTGGGCTGCGTCGTCGGCGCAAAGCTCTTCGGACTACCTGACGGAACCTGTTCAGCGTTCCGTTCGGCCAGCCCGCCACCGCCAGCACCGTCAGGTGCGTCATGAGGCTCCTCACCAGCCATGAGGCTGCGCCGCGCACGCACGAGATGCCGGCGGATGGCCCGCCATGGAAGGCGCGGCCGGAAGGGGCCATGCCGGAGTGACGGACACTAGGCTCATGAGTATCGTTCGTGAAGTTTCCGGTACGGCCAGCTATCAGGCCGGGGCCAGTCCCGTGCCGGCTGTCGGCGGCAGGCGGCTCCCGTTCCTGGACCGGGCCCGCATATACGCGTGTGGGATCACCCCCTACGACGTGACGCATCTTGGCCATGCGGCGGCGTTCGTGTGGATCGATGCGCTGACCAGTACGCTGCGATTCCTCGGCATCGAGCCGGAAGTATGCCGGAATATCACCGACGTGGATGATGTCCTGGATGAGGCGGCCCGCCGGGCCGGGACGCCGTATGACTCATTCGCCGCGGTGCAGCAGTACCACTTCGAGCAGGATATGGCCGCGCTGGGCGTGCGCGCCCCAGTGCACGGCCCCCGCGCGCACCGGTATGTACAGCAGGTGATCCGGCTGGCCGCGGGACTGCTCGACGGCGGGGCCGCGTATGCCCGCGAGGGCAGCGTCTATTTCCGGGGGCAGGCCGCACCGGGCCGGGCGGGCCTGGAGCGGGCGGAGGCCTTGCGGCTGTCGGCTGAGTACGGCGGCCGTCCCGATGATCCGGCCAAGGAGGACCCGCTGGACGTCGCGGTCTGGCAGGCGAGCGAGCCGGGTCACCCGGCCTGGGACTCGCCCTGGGGAGCGGGCCGGCCAGGCTGGCACGCCGAGTGCGCCGCGATGGCACTGTCGGTGTTCGGCGTCGGCGTCGACGTGCATGCCGGCGGCAAGGATCTGCGCTTCCCCCATCACGCGTACCACGCCGCGATGGCCGAGACCTTCACCGGAGTCACCCCGTACGCGCGGGCGTGGCTGCACGTCGGCACCGTCACCACCGGCGGCGCCAAGATGGCCAAGTCGGCCGGCAACCTGGTCCTGGTGCGCGACCTGCTTGCCGGCTACCCGGCGGCGGCCGTCCGGCTGATGATCCTGGACCGGGGCTGGGCTGATGACTGGGACTACCGGCCTGACCTGCTCGACGCCGCGGCGGCCCGGCTGGAACGCCTGTACAGCGCCGCCGGCCGCTGGGCCGCCGATGACGATGTC
>Ga0208586_1000550_pt1 | contig 13552 bp, 15 predicted proteins | sample NGESurshal072012_6_FD_184471 | JGI IMG/M metagenome (GOLD analysis project Ga0208586, IMG submission 184471) | Arctic peat soil microbial communities from Barrow, Alaska - NGEE Surface sample 53-3 shallow-072012 (SPAdes) | ecosystem: Environmental > Terrestrial > Soil > Wetlands > Peat ... | reverse complement strand
TGTTCCGCTTTGCCATTCGCTCTCAGTCTCCGGACTTGTTCTGTGAGTCTCCCCTCGACTGCCTCGCCTTGTAGGCTTGAGAAGGTGGGCGATCGACTCCACGAATCTCGGAGATGCGCAACGGCCCAGGTTCGCGGCCATCAGAGTTGCCCAGTTGTGAATGGTAACGAGGATTGTCGGTGCCGGTGGAAGACTGACCCCTTTTCGCCGGTTGAGAATTGACCCTGTTGGGCGGTGGCGGAGGCGTCCGGGGTCGCGTGGAGCCTGGTTCGGTCGCTGTTACCGAGGCCGGGAGAAGGGTCGTGTTGGACGTGGAGCGTTGGGCCGAGTTGCGTCGGGAGCATTTTGTTCGTGGGGTCTCGATCAAGGAGTTGATGCGTCGTACGGGTTTGGCGCGCAACACGATCAGGGCGGCTTGCGCTCGGAGAAACCACCGGTCTATGAGCGTTCGCGGGCGCGCCGAAGCTCGACCCTATCCGGCAGTAGCAAGCGCCCCACTGGCAGATAGGCCCTACGCCGTCGGCGATCTCGCCCAGGGCCGCTACGCAGCGACGGCTACGCCAGCGGGACGTAGTGCTCGACCGTGAGGTCGTCGCGCTCAAGTGCGAAGCGCACGCCATCCTCAGCGAGCTGGTGCGCCTCGGGGTAGGTATCGGCAATCACGGTCCAGCGGGGCACGTCGGGCGATGAGGCGACCCAGGTGTCCTCGTCCTGGCGATAGAGCACGCGCACGGTCATAGCTTGCTTCAGAGTAGCGCGAGCGCGTCCTGTTCGGCAAGACCGACCTGATTGCAGAGGATGTCCTTGACGGTCCCTGGGCGGATCGTCTGATTGTCGTGGAAAGCGAAAGTGATCGGTGGATGGTTAGACGCTTCCAGCTTCCGGGCATACCGACCCAACAGTCATGCTCGGCATCTACGCTCAGGCGATGAACTCCAGCGACGACGGCCGCGAGCGGTTGCGGTCACTCGTGGGCGGCAATTTCTCGGGCGAAGATGTCGAGCAAGCGACCGGGGGCCTACATGCGTGCGACAAAGAGTGGCGATCCACCGCGCCAGACATAAAGCTCAGATAGCGAGCGGGCCAGCGTGCCCGAACACTTCTCAGGCGCCCGACTGGGCCCTCTGGTCGTGCACGATCGGGGCGCTGGAAGGAGCGGCGATGACTCTCGATATTTCGCTGCTCGACTTGGACTGGATCTCACCGTTTGCAAGCCTGACCTTCACATCACCATCGAGTACCCCGAACTTGGAGAGCAGCTTGCCGCGCACCTCAACCACGTCGGCAGCAGCTCCGTCCTGTAGTTCGACCCGGGCACCGACCCCGACCTTCTCGGGGCTCGCAGTACTCATGTCGTTCACGCGCACGACATCCAAGCCGCCGAGCGCCCCACCGCTCAGAGTCACATGCGCAGCCTGAGATGCCCCCGGCAGCACGGGCATCTCGTGTGGTGTGAACTCGCTTGCCATAAAATCTATTCTAGAGAGCGATAAGGAGGATTGAGTAGACCATCGTGACGAGAAGTGCGGCTAGGCCGAGCAAAAGGCGGATCGTCTTCGAGCGCAACGGCTGACCGATCCGACCTTGCGTTGCAAGGAGATCCGCGAGAAGCTGTACGAGAGCGGTCTCGTTAGGACTGTCCTTGTTCTGCATATAGAAGTCGCTCGGCGATGGTCCGAGGTCAAAGCGCGTCACGCCCATGACGGAAGCTCCGGCCGAGGCCGAGGCCACCAAGCCAGGGATCGGCACCCACCACAGGTGCCCAAGAAGCGCCTGAGCGGCAAGGACCGCCGCCGCGAGCGCAGCATCGAAGCCGACTAGGCCAAGCGCCTGGACATCGAGATTCGCTCCCCTCGCAAATAGCGCGGCGTTCTGCGCCTGGGCCAAGCCGATGAGCGCTTCAAGCACTGGGCTGGATTGGCGTCGAGACATTCATTGCCGTGCAGACTAATGACTTAGCCTGGATCCAGGCTAAGGCGGAGGAACTCAGAGCGTGCATACAGGTCCACGGCGATCTGGCAGTAGATGGCAGTGGGAGCGAAAATGGCGCGTCCGAGCCGAGAGTCGCCGCGAGCACCTGGGGCAAAAACCGGCTTGATTGTTAGCCATTCGACGCTTATGCCCCCGCCAGGAGTCGAACCTGGATCTACCGCTTAGGAGGCTGGCTTCAGGAGAGGGTCGAGAGGCCGGATCTATAGGCGATTGCTGGCGATTCTGCGGACAGAGGCGCTCGTGGTTTCCGCTGGATTGGGGGCGATTCGACCGCGTTTGGGCGCTGGAATCGAGCCAGTGCCCAAACAAAACCGTCGCAGTGGGCAGGTAGCCTGCACCGACGATGAAGAACTCGAATCGCCGGAAACCAACGAAGACGGCGCTACGGCGTGCCGTCGCGCCGTGCGCCAGCCATGTCGAAGCCCGGGCGGGCGCCTGATGCCACGTATCAGCACGTTCTACGGGATCGTCGTGACGATGTACCACAGCGATCACGCGCCGCCACATTTCCACGCTCGCTACGGCGAGTACGAGGCGCAGATCGTCATCGAGACCGGCGAGCCCCTGGCCGGGTACCTGCCGATCCGCGCCCTGCGCCTCATTCGAGAGTGGGCCAGCCTCCACGAGGCGGAGCTACGAGCCGACTGGGAGCTTGCCCAAGCTCGCGCCCCGCTCGCTAGCATTGACCCACTGCCATGAACTCGCCCCGAGCACTTCCCCGCATCACCAGCGTCGAGCCGCTGGAGGGCTTTCGGCTGCGGCTCGCTTTCACCGACGGACTCATCCGCGAGGTCGACCTATCTGACGACCTATGGGGCCAGGTGGCCGAACCGCTGCAAGACCCCGACTACTTCTGCCAGGTGCGCGTCGACAACGAACTCGGCACCGTCGTATGGCCAAACGGCTACGACCTCGACCCCGACGTACTTCACGGGGATTACAAGCCGGTCGGGCGACCTCCCGCACACTCAACCCAATAAAAGCCCGCTAGCAGCCGGTCGCTCAAACCTTGCTGACGGCGCTCCAATGGCGCGATGTCGATCTCGCCGCAAACCGGATCACGGTCCGCGCATCAAAGACGGACGCCGGACTGCGCCAGATCGACATCCTCCACGCTTCGAGACGAGCTGGCCACCTACAAGGCGAGCGCGGCTAGCACAGAACCCGACAGCTACGTGTTCGCCACCACCTGCGGCTCCGAACCGAAGCAGGGCAATATCCGCCGACGCGCGCTCGACAAGGCAGTGGCGAGGGCCAACGAGAAGCTGATCGAAGCGGGAGACGTACCGCTACCGGAGGGGTTGACGCCGCACAAGCTACGCCACACATTCGCCTCGATCCTCGTAGCGCTTGGCGTCGATCCCGGCAGCGTCATGGATCAACTCGGCCACGCCGACCCCGGCTTCACCCTCCGCGCCTATCGCCACGGAATGCGGCGCGACGACACCGCCAGGGAGCGCCTACGAGTGCTCGTCGGCGGCGCTGATTGGGCACCAACGGGCACTGGAGCGCCGCACAGGGCTTTGACCGACATCTTCGCCCCGCACGGCCAAACGCCAAACCCCGCATGAACACAAACGATCCGCCCGAATGCCCCCGCCAGGAGTCGAACCTGGATCTACCGCTTAGGAGGCGGTCGTCTTATCCATTGGACTACGAGGGCTCGCCGCTAAGGCTACCGGCGCAACGCCTGGGCCGGCCTAACTGGAAGGGCGATCCGGATACACATCGTCGATCGTGGTCAAGGCCAGGTATGGCGCGTCGGCGGCCGCTTCGATCGCGGCCCCACCCCCGGCAAGCCGGTCGAGCACGGACACGATTCCACAGATCGTGTGACCCGCCTCGGTGAGCGCAGCGATCGCGGCCAGCGTGGAGCCGCCGGTGGTGACCACATCCTCGACCACCAAACAGCGGTCCTCTCCCGTAAGCAAGGGGCCCTCGATGCGCCGCTGCAAGCCGTGGGCCTTGGTCTCCTTGCGCACGAAGAACGCCTTCGCTTGAGCACCCCCCGCCAGGGCGGCGCAGGCGACGGGGTCCGCGCCCATCGTCATGCCTCCCACGGCGGTGGCCTCCCACTCGTGGGCCCTGGCGGCGACGAGGGTCGCAAGCGCCTGAAAGCCCTCCGGTCGCAAGATCGCGCGCTTGGCGTCCACGTAGTAGGAGGCCTTGGCTCCGCTGGTCAGCGTGACCTCCCCGATCACAAGCGCGTGGGCACGCAGCTCAGAGACAAGTGTCGCCTTGGCGCTCTCCACGGCGCCCGCTGTGACTTGCGAGGACATGGCCGCAATCTAGCTTGTGCGGCGGTGGGACCCGTCCAACCAGCCCAGACCGTCCAGCCCTGAGGTTAGGCTGCGATTGTGTTTTTCTCGATGATCGCCCGAATCCTGCGCTTGGCCTCGATCGTGATCTGCCTGATCGCGCTCGCCTCGTTTGTCATCTTCGCGGTCGATGAGGCCGGCAAAGGCTCAAGCCACCAGCAGGCCGAGGTCAACGAAGCGGCCCCCGCCGGCACCACGACCACGACCAGCAGCTCCTCTGGATCGAAAAAAAAGAGCGGCCTGCACGAAGTGATCGACAAAGCCTTCTCCACGCTCTCCTCACCCTTCTCGGGGATCACGTCGGGCACCACCAGTCAGTGGACGATCCAGATCGTCGACACCCTCCTGGTCCTGCTTGTGTACGGCTTCGGCCTCAGCTTCCTCGCCCGCCTGCTTCCCGGGCGAATTTAGGCCCGAGTCAGGGACCCGCGTTTCCGCGCACGACGGGGCTGCCGCTGCCGTCGTCGGTATAGACATCCACCGGATTGCCAACCTGCACCCACGCGAACACGGCCGGAGCATCCGGGATCGGGATGCGCAGGCATCCATGGCTGGCGGCGTAGGCCGGCACTTCGGCATACCCATGGATCGCGTAGCCGCGAATGAAGTAGTTGGAGTCCACCATCCCCTCCGAGTTGGTGCCCGGCGTCTTTGAATACACGCGAAAGCGCCCGAGCACCGTGGGGGTGGAGGGCTTACCCGAGCTCATCGTGTAGATGCGCCTCACCTTTCCATGTTCGACCTCCACAAGCACCTGCTTGGAGAGGTCGCCCTCGACGTGCTTGCCATCGCCCGGATAGCGCACCTTGAAGTGACCCGCACCGTGCTGCAAGCGCTGGAACACGCCCGCGTTGGCACTTTCGATGCGCTCCAAGCCAACCACCTTGCGAAACGCCAACACGGCGCGCCCGGTCGCCGCGTCAAAGTGTCCGCTCACAGGCACCGCGTAGTGCAAACGCGCCAGCTCGTCCTGAAGCAGGAGCACCCTCGGACCGTGCATGCCGACCCGCAAGCTTCCCTTCATCCGGGCAGCATCGTGCTCGAGCGCGTGCACGCGCTGCTGAGAGGGCTTACCGGCAGCGGCCTGGCCGGCAAGAGCCTGGCCGGCGGCAAGCCCAGAGCCTCCCACGCACGCGAAAACGAGCATGAGAAAGAGCAAGCGCAGACGGTGCGCCGTCAGCCGGGGGAGGGAGTCTGCGCGGGCCATCACCGATAATCGTAGGCGCTCGACACGACGGGCCCCGGGATCGGTGGGTCTGAGATCAAGCCGACCCCGTGCGCAAGCCAGGCGATCAAGGCGATCAAGGCGAGCGAGCCCACCATCAACAGCGGGATCTGCCAACCCCATTTCTCCAGCTCGCCGAAAGCGAACGAGTTGTTCAGCGAATGCACGGCGATGCACGGATACAGCGAACCGGTGCGTCGATACAAAAAGCAAAGCGCAAACCCGAGCACCCCCAGTGGCACCAGATCCTCGACCGGGGCCGAGCCGACGTGCACCGCCCCAAACAGCACACCCGTAAGGATCGCTCCAGGGATCCAGCCCCTCCATTTGGAGAGCGCCGCAAAGATGTAGCCCCTGAACAGAGTCTCCTCGCAGATCGGGGCGATCACGGTCGTAAGCAGGGCGCTGGCGGCCAGTAGGAGCGCCGTTTCGTTGGTGCCAAGCGCATTGAGCAGCTTGGTGTCTTCTTCTTTGACGTTCAGCGCCACCACCCAGATTGCGCTGAAGATCAAAAACGCAACGATCGTCAGGGCCGCCAACCCGACCGCCCTGCGCAGCGGGGTCGGGCGAAAGCCGAACTGCCACGAGCGCACCGTGCGCCCCCCGAACTGGGCGAACATGATCGCGGTCAGCACGAACACGATGTCCTGCACCACCGTGTCCGCGAACTCAAGCCCTGGAGGGGTGTGCGCAGAGGTGATCTTCACGCCCAACACGAGCGCCGGGATGTCCACGATCAGACCGCCCACGGCCGCCAACACGAGCGCGGCCACCAGGACCGCGAAGCCGCTCCAAACAGGCCAGTCGTTGGCCGCCGGACCCTGCGGCTGGGCCTCGACGACAGCGATCGGCGACCCCTCTGCGCCCATGTCCTCCACGAGCGTCAAGCCACCCAGTGCCAGGTAGAGAACTCGCCCGCGAAGAACACCATCGCCAGCCCCGACACGGCCAGGACCATCCAGGTGAGGGCCTTGGGGCGTCCGACCAAGCGCACCGCCAGCCACATGTTGAGCGGGAACAGGACGAGCAAAAAGCGCGGTAGAGACATCAAAGGTTGGGGCGCGACCGGATAGGAGAGGGGCAGAGCCAGAGCGGCCAGCACATAGGCGCCGTAGGCGATCGGCAGTAGTCGCAAGACCCCTATGGTCATGCCGATCGCCGCCGCCATAAAGGCAAACAACAGCAGATTGTGTCCCGCGTTGATGAACGGGCTGCCCCCCGCCACCGGAAAGTAGACGTGGTGGCGCTGCATCGAAAGCATTTGGCGCATTCCCTCATAGGCCGCCTTGGCCCCCTCCCAAACGCCGCCATAGGGTCCCGCGAAGTCGCGCTTCCAAACCGCCTCGGCGTGAAACGGCGCAAGCACATCGCCGCCGGCCAAAGCCAGGTGCGCCATATACAAGCCCAGGCCAAGCGGCGCCAGGGCCAGCCACAGCGAGTCGCCTCGCACCCGATAGCGCGGCATCACCGCGTCGGCCAGCCAGACCATGGCGGAGCGAGCCGTCGCAAGCGCCGAGCGAGCACCAGCCCACGCCCACGAGCCGGCAAGCGAGCCGGCGCCTCGAGGGGACCGCCGACCGCGGGCACGGTCTGGCCCGCGGTCAGAGCGAGGCCCGTACAGGTAGATGAGTACGAGCGGGACCATCATCACAATCCCCGTACTCCGGGTCGCACTGGCCAAAGCGGCCAAGCCTGCGGCCCTGGCCCACTGCCCGCGCCGCGCGCACAGGAACACGCCGACGGACAGAGCGAAATAGAGTGACTCGCTGTAGACGGCCGAGAAGTAGAAAGCCATCGGCGCGAAGGCGACGAGCAGTACGACCAAGCGCGCCGACTCGCCGCCCTCACCCAAGCCCAAGCGCACGGCTTCACTGTCCATCAAGCGATGCAGGCCGTAAAGCCCCGCCGCCAAGGCCCCCACCGAAAGCAGGACCCCCGCGATCACAGGGGCCAAGCCAAAGCCCGAAAGCAGACGCAAGCCCAGCGGATACAGCGGGAAGAAGGCCGTGCGCGACGCCGTCATCGCCCCGAACTGGGGCCGATAGCCGTAATGGGCGATCACCAGGTACCAGGCAGCGTCCCAACGCGCCGCGGGAGCGGCCAGCAGGTCGCCGAGCGCGCCGAAGCCGCGCGTGACGCCCGGCGGATTGAGCGCGTGGCGCACCGGCCCGAAGCCGAAGCTCACCACCGCCCCCATGCCGCCGATCCAGACAAGCAGACGCGATACCCACAGCGCCCGCCACACGTCCCTCAGCGCCGCCGCTCTCGTCGTGCGCTCGCAAGCGCCCCCGCCCCAGGCCTCCACGCGTGCCGGCTCGACCGTGCCCCAGGCAGGCGCATGAGTGTGAGCGCCCGCTCCAAGCGCGAAGCCGTTGGGATGTTGGGCGATGGCCTGCTCGGCGGTCTCTGAGCTCATCTGAACGTCGAGGCAAGGTTGCATGCTTGCCGCGCAACCAGCAGGAAATCACACCGCGGGACGGTACAGTCACAGACGGGGTCTGCGAGAGAGATGTCAAGACAAGCACGACAGCGCCGGCAGCGGCGCAACCGCTCCGGGCCCTCCCGCTTCGTATTCATCGGCCTCAGCGGGATCCTCGGCGCGGCCTTGATCGCCGCCCTCGTGGCTGTCGGCTATGTCCTCTCGGTAGCCCAGTCGGCCCCCACCCTGGATTCGCTCACGCCCAAGCTGGCGGGCGCCACGTCCCAGGTGTACGCGGCCAACGGCACGCGCCTTGGGTTCATCCAATCCGATGTCCTGCGCTCGCCGATCACGAGCGCCCAGATGCCCACCGATCTGCGCAACGCAACCGTCGCGATCGAGGACCAGCGCTTCTATGAGAACAACGGCGTGGACTTGACCGGCATCTTCCGCTCAGCCGTCAAGGATGTCCTGCACGGTCAGACCCTGCAGGGCGCCTCCACGATCACGATGCAGTTGATGCGCAACATCTACCTGGGTAGCGACACCCACAGCTTCAAACAGAAGATCGAGGAGGCCAAGCTTGCGATCGAATACAACAAACATCACTCCAAGCGCTCGATCCTGACCGACTACCTCAACAGCGTCGCCTACGGCACCGTGGGCGGACAGACTGCCCTTGGGGTGCAGGCCGCATCGAGGATCTTCTTCAACGAGAGCGCCTACCAGCTCAACCTGCAACAAGCGGCCCTGCTCGCGGGCCTGCCCCAAGCGCCCTCCCAGTACAACCCCTTTCTCTACCGGTCGGCGGCCCTGAAGCGCCGCAACGAGGTGCTCGGCAAGATGGCCGAACTGCACTACATCACCCGCGCGCAGGAGGCCACCGCGAAGGCCGCCCCCCTGGGAGTGAAACATGGGAACTACTACACCCGCCGCCAGGAGAGCTTCTTCTTCGAATACGTGCGAAAAGAGCTGGTACGCAGATACGGCCTGAACACGGTCGAGCAGGGCGGCTTGAAGGTTTACACCACGATCGACCTGAAGATGCAGGGCGAGGCCCGCGAAGCCATCAAAAACGTGCTCGACGAGGAAGGCGATCCGGCCTCGGCGATCGTGACGATCAACCCCCACAACGGCTACATCGAGGCAATGGCCGAGTCAGAGAGCTATGACCAATCGCAGTACAACCTAGCCTCCCAAGGTCACCGCCAGCCCGGGTCCACCTTCAAGGCGATCGACCTCGCCGACGCGCTCGCGCACGGGATCGACCCGAACAGCACCTACTACGAGTCCCACACTCTCTCCCCCGGCTGGCTGCCCGGGTACCCAACCTATGAAGTGAAAACCTTCGAGAACACCTCCTCCAACAAGTCGATCAACCTGGTGGCGGCGACGCTGGCGTCCGACAACACCGTATACGCACAGTTGGCGGCCGACCTCGGCGAGGAAACGGTAACCCAGATGGCCTACAAGATGGGTGTGCGCGAGCATCTTCACTCCTATCCCGCAGAGGCCCTGGGCGGCCTCACCGTGGGCGTGAGCCCCCTGGAAATGGCCGACGTGTACGCGACCTTGGCCGACGGGGGCTATCGCAACACTCCGATCGCGATCACCAAGGTCGTATTCCCCGATGGACACGTCGACAACAATTGGGGCAAGCCCCACCGCGTGAAGGTGCTCTCCAACGGGGTCACCTCCGAGGAGACCAACATCCTGCACCAGAACGTGTTGGGCGGCACAGCCACACGCTCGGCGATCAGCTGCCCCACCGCAGCCAAGACAGGCACCACGAGCAACCTGGTCGACGCCTGGCTCGACGGCTACACGCCCAACTACGCAACCGCCGTGTGGATGGGCTACCCCAACAAGCTGGTCCCCATGACCGACGTGCACGGGGAGCCCCAGCAGGGCGGCTATCTGCCGGCGGAAATCTGGCACGCCTATATGGCCGCGGTCACCGAAGGCGAACCGTGCACAGAATTCCCCTCGGCCACCGAACCGCTCTCCTATGAGCCGTTCTTCGGCAAGTACGCGTCGACCGGGCGATCCACCGGCAATGAAGGCTTTGAAAGCGAAGAAAGCAAGAGCCCTCCCAACAAGAAACACCCGAGTGAAACGCACCTCCCGACAGTCGAAAAACCGTCAGCGGGCGGACCCGCCGCCGAAAGCCCTCACCCCACCCCGGCACCCCGAGTGCGCGAACCGGTCGAAACAGCCGCCCCTCCGGCCGCCAAAGCCCCGGCGGGGCCGGTCGGCGGAACCGGCGGGGCCGAACCACCCAAACATTAAGGCCGGGGCGGCGCTCATACGCTTGCGCCCGCACGTCGCACACCGTCCGGCCCGCCCGCGCCAGCACGCGGAAAGCGCGGCGCTGGTAGTTTGACGGTGCACACTTCAACACAGGGTCCTTCGCACAGGCGCAAAGCGACCCGGACAGGACGCGAGTCGTGGCAAAGGAAGACAAGGTCGAATTCGAGGGCGAGGTGATCGAGGCGCTGCCAAACGCGATGTTCCGCGTGAAGCTCGACAACGATCACGTGGTGCTGGGGCACGTGGCCGGCAAGATGCGACGCTTCCGCATTCGCATCCTGCCCGGAGACCGCGTTCGCTGCGAGCTCTCCCCCTATGACCTGGACCGAGCCCGAATCGTGTACAGGCACCGCTGAGTCCCAGCCTGAGTGTGCGCGCTTAACAATCCGCAGTCCGCAAACGTTCTGAGACATAGCTGAGCTCTCTCTGATCGACTCGATCGCCGCCGCGCTGAAGACGCGCGGAGGACGAGTCGTGCGTGGCATCGGCGACGACGCCACGGTCGTCAAAGCGCTGAAGCTGTGCGTGACCTCGGTCGACACGATCGTCGAGGGCGTCCACTTTCGCCTCGACGATCCCCAGGTCGGCTTCAGGGACGTGGGCTGGAAGGCCTTGGCAAGCGCCCTCTCGGACATCGCCGCAATGGGCGCCCAGACCGGCGAGGCCTACGTGGCGCTCGGGATTCCTCCCCACGTGAGCGAGTCCCAGGCGCTCGAGGTGATGCTGGGCGCCGAGGACTTGGCCGAGCTGACCGGCACCACGATCGCCGGCGGAGACGTGGTCAGCTCGCCGGCCCTGTTTGCGAGCGTGACCATCGTCGGCTGGGCTGAGCGCGACCAGAAGCTCGTCGGGCGTGACGGCGCCCGGCCCGGCGACCTGGTCGGGGTGACCGGCGTGCTCGGGACCAGACCGGTGCGACCGATGCCGAAGTTGAAGGAGGGTCGCGCGATCGCCCCGGCGGGTATCCACGCGATGATCGACCTTTCCGACGGGATCGCCACCGACGCCGCCCACATCGCCAAGCGCAGCGGCGTGGTTTTGAAGCTCGATCTGGACAAGTTGCCGGTCGACGAGCGCACGCTCCAGACCGCCGAGCGCATGGGGGTGGAGGCGTGGGAGGCGGCGGCGAGGGCGGGCGAAGACTACGAGCTGTGTGTGTGCGTGCCCCGCAAGCGCGCCGACCGCGCGTCCGCCGCGGCTGAGCGGGCCGGCGCCAAGATCACCTGGGTCGGCCACGTCAGCGAGGGCTGGCCGGGCGTGGTGCTACGACACGAGGGGAGCAAGCAGACGCTGACGGGCTTTGAGCACCGGTGGTAGGCGGGTGTGTTCTTCGCCAAAAGCCTGTTCCCCGCGCGCTCCCTGAGAGCGCACCAGGGCCGCACCCAGCGGGGTGGTCGACTCAAGGCGGGCGAACACGATCAAACGGTGCGAGGCGCTGAACAGGGGGGTGCAGGCGGACAGGATCAAGCGCGAGTAGCCGACCGAGTCCAGCACGGACACGTCGGTGGGGAGCACCACACGCGAGCCAATGACCCGGTAGAGCAGGCGCGCGTAAGGCATCTCCAAGAGGATCGACTCACCCCTGTGAAGCGCGTCTATGTGGCGAAACGGCGCCAGGTAAGTGGTGCGATGACCCGCGATCGCGGTCGTGCCAGGCACTCCCGGAAAGCTGGTTTCGGGGTAGATGCCAGGACCGTTCTGGAGTTCGGAGGTACCCGTTCCCTTGACCATCACAAAGCTCGCACCGATCGCGGGGATACGGATGCGCCCAACCGCGGACCCAGCTTTGGCATGGCGCTGGAGCACTCCAGCGAGATAGGCGACCCGGAGGCGCTCTTCGTGCAAACGAGCCAGCTCCTGTCTGGCTTGGGGGGGCGGCGAGGCGCGGTCGAGAGCCTGCAGGTCCTTGCCGAGGCTTTCCTGTTTGAAATGGGCATACAGCGCTGAGATCGGCTCCTGCCAGACCAAGGTGACGCCCGCGTCGGCGAGCAACAGCAGGCCGGCCACGATCAGGATCGCCCCCACCACCTTGGGCAGTCCTCTGCGCCTGTGCGTGGCGGCGCTCACACCCGGACCCGGACCCACAGACGAGGGCAGGGGACCAGTCGTGGGCGGTGACGTCTCCCCAGATTCGGTGTTGTCCTGGGACGCAGTCGTGTCCTGGGACGCAGTCGTGTCCTGGGACGCAGTCGTGTCCTGGGACGCAGTCGTGTCCTGGGACGCGGGCGGGCGCGCAAGCGAGAGCTCCTCGGCCGAGGGCTCCCCGGCTGTGTGCTCCTCGACTGTGGGCTCCTCTGCTGAACTGGATGGCAAAGACATGTTTGGCTAGCGTCGCAACGCCGACTCAGTGCCGCCGAGCGAGCCAGGACCAGCGTAGGTGCTCGGCCCGCGCGTGAGCACTTCGCTCCACTCCAGCGAATCCGGCTCGGTCGAAGCCGGCGGAGCGCAAACGAACAGGATCGCAGTGAAAAGACAGCCGCAGGCGGCGCTCCACAGCAGCGCAGCCACGGGGCCGACCAGGCCGCCGGCGAGCGCGAGCACGGCGCTCTGGGCAAGCCCGACCGGGCCGAGACCTAGTTCGCGCGCATAGAGGACCAGCAACAGGAGCACGGGCAAGGCGCCCGCCACGACCGCCGACAAAGCGACGGCGCGAGGCCCGAGAGAAAGGCGACGGCGCGCTTCCACAGCCAGGGGCCACAAGTGCGCGGCCGGTATCAACAGGAGGCAGGCGTAAGGGTTGAACAACCACACGAGCAAAGCGATGCCCAGCAGTAGGAGCGTGATCGCCAAGCCTGCCGCGTCCGCCGAGGGTCGCACAGGCAAGGACAGGCGACGCACCGACATGGGCCACGCGATCAGTGCAAGCACGACCACGAGACCACATACAAGGGTCGCTCCCGGAGCCGACCCGTCAGCGGGGAGCGACACCGCGGACAACTGCGCTGGGGGCGCCGCAAGTATTCCGAGGGCTCCAAGCAAGACGGCGGAGACGGCGCCGAGCAGGAACGGAAGCGCACCGGCCAAGGCCCACCCAAACCAAGGTAGGACCGGCTCGCGGCGACGGCGTAGACGGGCAAGCGCATCCACGCTTACGAGCAATGAAGGCAAGAGCAGGGCAAAGGCCAGTAGCCTGATCGCCCAGAGGGGCAGCAGCTTGCCGCCGACTTGCAGTTGGGGCGAGGAGGACACCGGGATGTTGGGCCCTTCGTCGAGCGCATAGATCGCGCTGAGGGCCGACCGACCGAAGCCGAGCAGGCGAGCCTCACTCACCGGCTCGCCGGCCGAAGG
>Ga0208586_1000546_pt1 | contig 13602 bp, 14 predicted proteins | sample NGESurshal072012_6_FD_184471 | JGI IMG/M metagenome (GOLD analysis project Ga0208586, IMG submission 184471) | Arctic peat soil microbial communities from Barrow, Alaska - NGEE Surface sample 53-3 shallow-072012 (SPAdes) | ecosystem: Environmental > Terrestrial > Soil > Wetlands > Peat ... | reverse complement strand
CAAGAAGGACCTGGCCCTGCAGGCCATCGCCTACGGCAACGTGTACGTGGCCCGGGTGGCGATGGGCGCCGACCCGCAGCAGACGCTGCGGGCGCTGCGCGAAGCGGAAGCCTACGACGGGCCATCGCTGGTCATCGCCTACAGCCACTGCATCGCGCACGGGATCGACATGGCCAAGGGCATGGACCAGCAGTACCGGGCCGTGGCCAGCGGGTACTGGCCGCTGATCCGCTACGACCCGGTGCTGCGGGCGGCCGGCCAGAACCCGTTCCTGCTCGACTCACCGCGGCCGCGGATCCCGCTGGCTGACTACACCAGCCGGGAACTGCGGTACCGGATCCTGCAGAACAGCAACCCGGCGGAGGCTGAGCGGCTGATGAGCCTGGCTGAGCACGAGGTCCGGCAGCGCTGGGCCAACTACGAGGAGATGGCCACCCGCGGCCCGGCCCGGTTCCCGGCGGACGCGCGCCAGGAAAAGGAGTCAGCCCAGGACACGCCGCAGGACGAGCCGCTGGCCGGAGGGCGGCCGGTGCTTTGAGGCCCAGGCCCATTAGGGACGGTGAGTTTTTTCCTGGTCGGTGAAGATCCGGGCGGCGTAGGCGGCGGCCTGGGTCCGGCGTTCCATGCCCAGCTTGGCGAACAACGTCGAGACGTAGTTCTTGACTGTTTTCTCCGCGAGGAAAAGGCGTTCACCGATCTGGCGGTTGGTCAGGCCCTCACCGATCAGCTCCAGGATCCGGCGCTCCTGGGTGGTGAGGCCGGTCAGCGGATCGGAGTCCGCCGCCTGGTCCCGCATCCTCTTCATCACCCGGCTGGCGGCCTCCGGGTCCAGCATGGACTCGCCGGCCGCCAGCGCCCGCACCGCGCCGACCAGGTCGGTGCCGCGGATCTGCTTGAGCACGTATCCGGCCGCGCCGGCCATGATCGCGTCGAAGAGCGCCTCGTCATCCCCGAACGAGGTGAGCATCAGGCAGGCCACCTGCGGCATCTTGGACCGGATGTCGCGGCACACGCTGACGCCATCCCCGTCCGGCAGGCGGACATCGAGCACGGCCACGTCGGGCCGCAACGCCGGGATTCTGGCCAGCGCGGACGCGGCGGTGCCCGCCTCACCCACGACGACGATGTCGGGCTCCGATTCCAGCAGTTCCTTAACACCCCGGCGGACGATTTCGTGATCATCCAGCAGGAAAACGCCGATCTGCCGCTGGCCCGCCGCTGATTCATCCATGTGGGCTGGGCCCTTCCTGTCTGCCGCTACGTCGCGCGCCGCGGATGTTTGCCGGTCGGTATCAGTTAACCCTAGCCGGGCCAGGCGGCCTGGTCAGGGGACCTTGGTCCTGACTGCGGCGAGGCGGACCGTGTTTCCCACCTGGCGCTGCTGGCGTTCGGCCGCGCGCCAGCCCGCCGCCCAGCTGCAGGACTAACGGCCCGGCGGAACAGGTCAAATGCCGTTGGCGGGCCTGCGGCCGGGCGGGTGATGCTTCCCCTAGTAGGCCAGGACGGCCTGCCAGGCCGCCGCAGCAGTCGGGAAAGAGGAGAGTGCCATGCCAATCCGGGTGGGAATTAATGGCTTCGGGCGTGTCGGCCGTGCGTTCGCGAGGCGTGCACTGGAGCGCGACGACCTGGATGTGGTGGCTGTCAATGACCTCACCGACGCCCGGACGCTGGCGCACCTGCTGGAATTCGACTCCACCTACGGCCGGCTCGGCCACGCCGTGAAGCACGGGCCGGACTCGCTCACCGTGGACGGCACGACGATCGCGGTGCTTTCCTCCCGCGACCCGGCCGGGATCGACTGGGGCGGCCTCGGAGTCAGCGTCGTCATCGAGTCCACCGGGAAATTCCGCGCCCGCGAGGACGCCGCCGCCCACCTCAAGGGCGGTGCGCGCAAGGTACTGATCTCCGCGCCGGGCAAGGAGGCCGACCTCACCGTCGTCGTCGGGGTCAACGACGACGAGTATGACGCCGAGCGTCACGACGTGATCTCCGCGGCCTCATGCACCACCAACTGCGTGGTGCCCATGGCCAAGGTCCTGCACGACTCGTTCGGCCTGCAGACCGGGCTCATGACCACCATCCACGCCTACACCGGCGACCAGATGCTGCTGGACGGGCCGCACAAGGATCTGCGGCGGGCCCGCAGCGCCGCCGTCAGCATCGTGCCGACCAGCACCGGGGCGGCCCGCACCGCTGGACTGGTCATCCCGGACCTGGCCGGCCGGCTGGACGGCGTCGCCGTCCGCGTTCCGGTCCCGGACGGGTCGCTCACCGACCTGACCGTCGTGCTGGACCGCGAGGTGACCGCCGGGGAGGTCAACCGGGCGTTTGAGCAGGCGGCCAGCGGCAGCCTGTCCGGGGTGCTGAAGTACAGCACCGACCCGCTCGTGTCCCGCGACATCATCGGCGACCCCGCCTCCTGCGTGTTCGACTCCGGCCTGACCCAGGCCTCCGGCAGCCTGGTCAAGATCTTCGGCTGGTACGACAACGAGTGGGGCTACACCTGCCGGCTGGCCGATCTCGCCGCCATCGTCGGATCCCAGCTCTAGCCAGGCATCTCGCGGAGGACGACATGACCGGCAAGCCGATCACCGTGGGGGCGGACGGCTCAGCGGAATCCCTCCGCGCCGTGGAATGGGCCGCCCGCGAGGCCGCGCTGCGCAGCGTGCCGCTCCGGATCGTCTCCGTCCCGGCCCTGCCGCCCCGGATGAGCCGGTTTCAGCCGCCGGGCAGGCCGGACGCGGTCGCCGAGAGCGCGCACGAGTCTTACGCGGCTGCGCTGGCCAGGGCGGCGGACCGGGCCAGGGAACTGGAGCCAGGGCTGGCGGTCCACACGGAGCTGCTGTCCGGGTCGCCCGCGGGAGCGCTCGCCGAGGCCACCGCCGGTGCCTCGATGCTGGTCGTCGGCTCACGCGGCGGAGGGAAGATCGCGGCGATGGTTCTGGACTCGGTCAGCGGTTATGCCGCGACCCATGGCCGGTGCCCGGTCGTGGTCCGGCACCGGGAGCGGAAGTCCGCCCACGGCGAGATCGTCGTCGGCGTCGGGGATCTGGACCAGTCCGCGGCCGCGCTCGGGTTCGCTTTCGAGGAGGCGACTCTGCGCCGGGCCAGGCTGACCGTCGTCCACGCCTGGTCCAGTTTCCTGCCCGCACCCGGCCCGGGAGACCGGGCCGGTGCGGAGCGGGCCGCGGCCAACTCCTGCCACCTTTCCCCCGGCATGGCCGCCCGGCTGCAGGACATGCTGGCCGGATGGCAGGAGAAATACCCGGCGGTCCAGGCCGGAGCCCAAATCATGCACGCCCATCCCGCTCACCTGCTCGCCGCCGCGTCAGACTCCGCCGACCTCGTGGTGCTCGGCCGGCGCGCCGGCGGGACGGACGGGTCCCGGATGAGCTCGGTTATCCACGGCGTCCTGCACCGTGCGCACAGCCCGGTCGTGATCGTGGCGGGCTGACGAGGTGCCGGTTAGCCGCGGACGATGACCACGGCACATGGTGCGTGGTGCACGCAGTGCTGGCTGACCGAGCCGAGCAGCGCTTCAGCGAATCCGCCGTGCCCGCGGCTGCCGACGACCAGGAGGTCCGCGCCTGCTGCGGCGTCGAGCAGGACCTGCGCGGCGTTGCCTTCCTTCACCTGCGCGCTGACCCGGACGCGGCTCGTGCCCACGGCCGCGCTGATGGCGTCGGAGACGGTCTCGTCGGCGCCCTTTTCGAAGTCGGCGGTCTTAAGCATGGCCGCGGGGGCCGGCCCCATCGGGACCGCGAGGACGGGATAGTGCCACGCGATCACGGCGTCCACGGTCGCGCCGGTGAACTCGGCCTGCCGCACGGCCCAGCGCAGGGCGGCCAGTGAGGACGGCGATCCGTCCACGCCGGCCACGATCCTCGGGGCAGTGCCATTGTGTCCAGACATATGTTTCGCCTTCTCTAACTAGCGGGCGGGACGAGAACTAGGGGGCACTTCGCGTCGTGGGCGATCTTGGTGGAGGTCGCGCCCAGGCGCAGGGCCGGGAAGGTGAGCTGGCCACGGGAGCCGACGACGAGCAGGTCGGCGTCGCGCGGGGCGTTGATGAGTTCCTCGGTCGCGAAGCCGTTCCTGGCCGTCACCGTGACTGAGGGCTGCTCGGCGCCGCCTAGCTCGTGCGCCGCCTTGGTGACAGCGTCCTCGGCCGCGGTGCGGGCTTGCTGCAGCATGACCGTGTCCTGCGGCATGACCGCGGGATTGCCGGTCCACGGACTGGCGGCCACCTCGTTGACCGCCAGTACGGTGAGTGTCCCGTGCTGGAGCGGTTTCTTTTCTTCCTGCGGCTGGTGCTTCTGCTGGACCGAATCGACGGCCCTGGACACATCGGCGGCGCTGGCCCGGCCGTGCAGGGATGCGTAGTAGGCAGCGCCCAGTTCACGGAGCGTGGCGTCCAGATGGTCATCTCGCCGGGTCATCGCTGCTCCTTCCCCGGGCATCGGAACGGCGACACTGCACGTCTCCGGCATGATCATTTTCCCGCCCGGTCGCCCTCGCCGTCATGGCTGTACGTCCCGGCCTGCTGGGACTTCCGTCATCACGGTCCGGGCCGGCTGGGCACGGCCGCCGCCCGGCGGCTGCCGGCCGGGCCATCCGGCCGGTAATGGTGATTACGTCTGGAATAGGCCATTGTTTGGTGGCGAATCCGGACGTAACATCTGGGCACCGGGAGATTGGCGCTGAATCTTCCGGAGAACGACGCCCCGAACGGATCGGAAACCTTAGTCTGGCTCACCCCGTCTATCTGCATGCCCGGCCCGGGCAACTAGAGTGAAACGTTTCATATTTATGGCCTGAAATGTTTCCTCCGCGCTCCCGCACGCCCATTCCCAGTCCGAGGAGTGACATGATCACCGGAGATCGAGTCCCCCGCCACCGCCGGCTGTACGCGGTCGCGATCCTGGCCTGCGCGCTGGCGCTGGCCGCGTCGCTGCTGGCCCGCCCGGCACCCGCCGCCGCGGGCCCGAGCGCGCCAGCCGCTTCCTCGTCCGCCACGCCCTGGCCCTCCAGCCCGAACTGGCAGAGCTACGTCGAGACCCCGGGCAGCTCCAACGTCTGCCCCCAGGCCATCCAGAGCACCTCGGGCACGGTGAGCGGAGCGCAGAACCTGGTCTGCGGCGGATCGGGTGGCGCCACGCTGACCATGACCTCGGGCGGGGCCACCCCGGCCATCGTGCTCGACTACGGCCGGGAAGCCGGCGGGGTGCCGTACTTCACCGTGTCAGCGGAGTCTGGCTCGCCGAAGCTCCAGGCCGGTTACAGCGAGGGCCTGAACTACCTGTCGGCCACCGGCGACGGGGCGACGCCCTGGGCGGAGGGCGACACCTCCCGCGCGGACACCTACACCTTGACCGGGCCGGGGACGATAACCAAAGCCCAGGTGCAGGGCGGTGAGCGGTACGAGGAGATCACGCTGACCTCGCCGGGCACGGTGACGCTCAGCGCCGCGGGCCTCACCTACATCGCCGATCGCAGCAACTACCAGGGGTACTTCGTCTCCAGCTCCGACGAGCTGAACAAGATCTGGGCCGACAGCGCCTACACCGCGCAGATCGCGTCCTTCCCATCGGGGACCACCGCGTACCCGGCCGGGACGATCGGGTTCCGCGAGTACTCCGCCGAGGAAGCCGACTTCCGCAACCTGACGGTGACCAGCAGTTCCGGCTCCAGCCTCTACAGCAGCCCGCTGAACGCCAGCTCGGACCTGTCGGACTTCGCGGTGCCCGGCGTCAACAGCCTGCCGTCCATCCTGGACGGCGCTAAGCGCGACCGGGCCATCTGGGCAGGCGAACCAGCTGTCCAGCGGGTTCGTCACCGGCGACCTGCCGCCGCAGGACGCGCTGCACACCGGCGCCAATGAGAGCGGGACGACCGGCACCTATTCCGCCTCGTACTCGATCTACTGGGTGCTCGGCCTGGGCTCCTATTACCAGTACACCGGCGACACCGCCTTCGCGGCCCAGGAATGGCCGGTGGTCCAGGCCGAGCTGGCCTGGAACGCCTCGCAACTGGACGCCAACGGGCTGCTCGTCACGAACAGCAGTGACGGCAACGACTGGGACTACTACGACGGCGCCAAGACCCAATGCCACTTAGCCTAAGTTGATCTTTGGTTTCGGGGCGTGTCGCTCCGTGGTGTTCTGCCTGGTGGCCGGCATGATCGCGGCTTATGGCAGACAATGGCGTGGTGGCGGGCGGGCGGCTGACGGACTGGGTTTCTCTCGGCGTGCTGGCCTCATTCGTGCCCCGGGATGCGGTGGATGACGCGGTCGCGGCGGCGGGCAAGCAGGCGAAGCGGTCGGACGGGAAGCTCCCGCCGCACGTGATGGTGTACCTGGTGATGGCCCTGGCTCTTTTCGCTGACGATGACTATGAGGAGGTCGCCGCCCGGCTGACCGAGACGCTGACGGCGTGGGGCTGCTGGGACGATTCGTGGAGCGTGCCCACGTCGGGCGGGATCACCCAGGCCCGCCAGCGGCTGGGATACGAGCCCATGAAGGAACTGTTTTCCCAGGTGGCGGTCCCCGTTGCTGAGGAGCTGACCGCCGGGGCGTTCCTCGGGCCGTGGCGGCTGATGGCCATCGACGGGTTCGAGTGGGACGCCCCCGATACCAAAGAGAACGCCGCCGTGTTCGGGTTCTCCGGCACCGCGGCCGATGACCCGGGCAGGCCGGCGTATCCGAAGGTGCGGGTGGTCACCGTCACCGAGTGCGCCTCGCATGTGGTGGCGGGCGCGGCGATGGGCGCGGTGGCGGGCAAGGGCGCCGGGGAGCAGTCGCTGGCCCGCACGCTCTACCGGCGGCTGGACGACGGCTGGCTGCTGATCGCCGACCGGAACTTCTTCAGCTGGGCGGACTGGTGCACGGCCGCGGACTCCGGCGCAGCGCTGCTGTGGCGGGTCAAGGCCGATCTCACCCTGCCGGTCCTGGAGATCTTGCCCGACGGGTCCTACTCCTCGGTGCTGATGAGCCCGAAGATCCGCGGCAAGGCCCGGCAGGCGCTCATCGAGACCGCCCGCGCCGGGGAGGACCTAGACGAGGACCAGGCCCGCTACGTGCGGGTGGTCGAATACGAGGTCCCTGACCGAGACGGTGACGGGAAGGGCGAGGTGATCGCGCTGGTCACCACGATCACCGGGATGACCGCGGCCCCGGCGCCGCTGCTAGCGGGGGCGTACTCCCAAAGGTGGGAGCATGAGACTGGGAATGCCCAGCTCAAGACGTACCTGCGCGGCCCTGGGCGGGTGCTGCGGTCCAGGAGCCCGGACATGGTCCGCCAGGAGATCTACGGCTATTTACTTACCCATTACGCCCTGTCGGCCCTGATCTGCCGGGCCGCCACCGAAGCCGGCATCGACCCGGACCGGGTCAAGTTCAAGCGGACCGTCCGCATTGTCCGCCGCCGGGCCGCAGGCCCGGCGGCCTTTCCCCCCTGAGCACCGCGAACGCATCCTCGCCAGGATCATGGCTGACATCACCAGGGAAAAGCACCTCAACCCCCGGCGCCGGAACCGGACCTACCCGAGGGTCATCAAGCGAGCCCGCCACAACTCCTACCGCGTCAAACGAGCCGGTGACCACGGCACCCGCCACCCCGGCCCCGCCACGATCAAGCTGGTCAACCTGCACCAGCTCACACGCGCAGCATGATCAACTAAGCCATCAATTTAGGCTAAGCGGCATTGCGCCAAGACCGGTGAGGTCACCGAGTACAACCTGCTGTACTACAAGGCCCTGCTGGACGGGGCGCAGCTCGCCACCGCCGCGGGCCAGAGCAGCCAGGCCGCGACCTACACCCAGGAGGCTGCGGCGCTCAAGACGGCGATCAACGCCCACCTGTTCAACAGCTCGACCGGGCTCTACTACATCAGCAGCACGCAGACGACCGGCGTCGCCCAGGACGCCAACTCACTGGCCGTGCTCTACGGCGTCGCCCCGGCGGCCGACGACGCGCCCATCCTGGCGGCCCTGAAGACCGACCTGTGGACCAACCCGTACCGGCCGATGCCCTTCACCGCCAACACCGGCTACTCGCAGCGGGTCAGCCCGTACGTCGGCGGCTACGAGCTCGACGCCCGGCTGGCCACCGGCGACACCGCAGACGCCGAGCAGATGCTGACCACCGAGTGGGTCACATGATCGCCGCGGGCCCGGACGACACCGGGACGATGTGGGAACTCATCAACAACGACGGGACGCCCGGCTTCGGGGCCTTCACCAGCCTGTCGCATGGGTGGGCGAGTACGCCGGCTCCGGCGCTGCCGGAGTACATCCTCGGCATCCAGCCGGTCACCCCCGGCTACGCGACGTGGCTGGTGCAGCCGAGTCCCGGCGACCTGGCCTGGGCCGAAGGCCAGGCACCGACACCGCACGGCGCCGTCCAGGTCGCCTGGGCCGGCGAAAGCGGCGCCCACGAGTTCAGCATGAACGTGACCGCCCCTGCGGGCACTAACGGCACGATCGCCGTGCCGACGTACGGTGCCGCGAACCCGATCGTCGAGGTCGGCGGCAAGGTCGTGTGGAGCGGCGGCTCGTTCACCGCGACCACCGGGATCGGCGGCGCCCACCAGGACTCCAGCTACGTCTACCTCACCGGGGTCCAGCCGGGCACCTACACCGTCGCCGCCAACCCGGGGCCGGCCGGGCCGCCGTCTGGCTACACCGCCTGCGCCGCGGAGAACGGCACCTGCTCGTTCACTGGCACGCAGTCCGTCGCGTACGGCGCGGACGGCATCTTCGCCTACCAGACCCTGGCCGGCGGCACGGCGTCTTCGGTGACCCCGACTACGGGGTGACCAAGTCCTGTTACGCCGGCCTGGTCACCTCCGGGCCGTCCGGGTCGGCCTACTGTGCACCCGAGAACGGCATCTGCTCCTTCTCGGGCACCGCCACCGTCGCCTACGGCGCGAACGGCACGTTCACCGACAAGACGCTGACCAGCGGTACCCCGTGCGACAACGCGGTGTTCGGGGATCCCGTCTACGGCACGGTCAAGGCGTGCTTCCTGGTACCGGCCGGATAAGAAGCAGCGCCGGCCCCTGGTGTCCCGTATATTGTCGGGAGAAGTTCTACAAGATTCGTAGAAGCACGTGGGGCCCCGACCTGAGCATCAGCCACCTCATCACCAGCTACGGCTACTGGGCCGTGTTCGTGCTGATCATGCTGGAGAGCCTGGGTATCCCGCTCCCTGGTGAAACGGCACTGATCATCGCCGGGGCCTACGCCGGCAGCACCCATCAGCTGTCTGCATGGGCCATCTTCGCCGTCGCCTCAGCGGGGGCGATCATCGGCGACAACGTGGGTTTCTGGATCGGCGGCCACGGTGGCTACCGGCTGGCCCGCGCCTACGGGCCCAGGATCCGGCTGGACGAGCAGAAACTGAAGATCGCCAGGTACCTGTTCCACCTCTACGGCCCGAAGGTCGTGTTCTTCGGCCGGTTCACCGCCGTGCTGCGCACCTACGCGGCGTTCCTCGCCGGAGCCAGCCGGATGGCCTGGCGCCGCTTCCTGCCCGCCAACGCCGCCGGCGGGATCGTGTGGGCCGGGGTTTACACGTTCGCGGCGTACGCGGCGGGCGGCACGCTGCGCCGCCTGTCCGGCCCCATCGACGTGGTGCTCACCATCGTGGGGGTGCTGGCCATCGTCGCCGTGTCCCTGGTCATCCGCCGTCAGATGCGCAAGCTCGCTCCCCGGGCTGAGGCGGCCTACCCCGGCCCGCTCGACTAGCTGGCTGGCTGTGCCTTCCCCCGCGCCTGATCAGGCGATCGTCAGCCCGCCGTCCACCACCAGGGTCTGGCCGTTGACGTAGCTGCTCGCGTCGCTGGCCAGGAACACCAGGGCCGCGGTGAGCTCCTCGGGGTCGCCCATGCGCCCCATGGGCACCCGCCCCATCTGGCCCTCGAGGTAGCCGGGGAGATACTCATCGGTCATCTCCGAGGGGAAGAAGCCCGGGGCCAGGGCGTTGACCCGGATCCCCTTACGCCCGGCCCACTGCTGGGCGAGGTCGCGGGTCAGCCCGAGCAGGCCGGCCTTGCTCGCGGTGTACGCCGCCTGCGGCAGGCCCGCGGTCGTCAGGGCGAGCACGCTGGCGATGTTCACGATGCTGCTGCCGGGCTGCATCACCCTCCCGCACGCCTGCGCCATCCAGTAGCAGCCGTTGAGGTTGATGTCGATGACGCGGGCGAAGTCTTCGGGGGTCTCCCGGGTGGCCGGGGCGGCGGACGAGATGCCCGCGTTGTTGACCAGGATGTCGATCCGGCCGAACTCGGCCAGGGCCGCGTCCGCCAGGGCCTGGCAGTCACCTGGTGAGGACACGTCGGTGGCCACCGCGATCGCCTTCTGGCCCAGCTCTGCGACCGCGTCCCGGGTCGCGGCCAGCCGGGCGGCCCGGCGCGCGCCCAGGACCAGGTCGGCTCCGGCCTGCCCCAGGCCCACCGAGAAGGCGGCACCCAGGCCGGAGGACGCGCCCGTGACCACGGCGACCTTGCCTGACAGATCGAAGCGATCGAGCACATTCGGCATGCCGGCCATATAACAGGAGACTCAGCGCTCCCGCCAGCGGGCATACTCATCCGCGGGTGACATCACGGCGCCGGGCCGCGTCCGGGACTGGGCGCGGGCGGGACGGCGGCCGCGGCGTCACGGCGTGGGGTCGAGATGGGCGGGGGTCGTGACGGGACCGGGGTCGTCGGCTGCGGCACGGGCGCTCTGGCGGGCGCAGGCGGCCGCCCGCTATGCCCGCCGGACCGGATGTGACATCGGCGAGGCGACCAGCATGCTGGCGGAAGGCGGGGCGCCCCCGGCCAGCGGTGAGCGGGCGGTCCAGGCTGAGGTCCGCCGTGGGCTGTCCCGGCGGCAGATCCTGCGCGGCGCCGGCGCGGCCGGCCTCGCCGTGGCGGTTCCCGCGGGCGTCGCTGGCTCCCCGGCGGCCCGGGCGGCGGTCCGCCCGGAGCCGCGGGTAGTGATCATCGGCTCGGGCATCGCCGGACTCGGCTGCGCGTTCCGGCTGTGGGCCCGGCACGGCCTCGCCAGCGAGGTCTACGAGTACAACCCCGCCCGGGCCGGCGGCCGTATCCACACGCTCCGCGGGTTCTTCGCCGACGGCCAGTACGCTGAGGAGCACGGCGAGTTCATCTCGAGTGAGCACACCGAGATGCGCCGGCTCGCCGCGGCTTTCGGCCTCACCCTGGATAACGTCAACGCCTACCCGGCGCACACCCGGGCCGCGGATTACCGGTTCCGCTTCGACGGGCGGTTCTGGCCCCAGGCGGCGCTCGACCGCGAGTGGCACGACTGGGGTTACCGGCTGTTCCACGACGCCGCGTTCGTCAAGGCGCCCTGGCCGACCCTCCTCGGCAGGCACACCGCCTGGGCCCGGCGGTGGGATCACACACCCGCGACGGAGTGGATCGAGCGGTACATCCCCGGGGGCCTGGCCAGCGACTTCGGCCGCCTGTGCGTCGCCATCCTCCTCGACGAGTACGGCGGTCCAGTCGCCGGGCAGTCTGCGCTCAACCTCATCTACCTGCTGGGCACGTACGACAGCGTGCCCAGCGGCCGGCAGCCGAAGAGCCACCCGGAACTGTCGGCCACCGACGAGAAGTGGCACATCCGGAACGGCAATGACCAGCTCATCCAGGGGCTGATCAGCAGGCTGCCCGCGGGCACGGTCCACCTGGGGCAGCGCCTCGAGGCGGTGCGCAGCCGCGGCCACGGCCGGTACACGTGCACCTTCTCCTGCGGCACCGCCCGCCTTGACGTGCCCGCCGATCACGTCGTGTTCGCGCTGCCGTTCACGAAGCTGCGCGAGGTGGAACTGCGCGGCATCGAGCTGCCCCCGCCCCAGTTGCGGGCCATCCGCGAGGAACCGCTCGGCACCAACGCGAAGATCCAGATGCAGTTCGCCCGCCGGGTGTGGAACGCGGAGCACTGGACGGGCGACCTGTACACCGACGGCATCGTCCAGGGCGGCTGGGAGACGACGGTGGATCAGCCCGGTAAGCCGGGGATCCTCATCGCCCTGCCCGGGGGTGAGACCGGCGCCGACATCGGCCGGCGGTACGGCCTCACCACCTACGAAGGGCCCGCGCCGCAGGCCATGACGCGCGATTTCCTGGCCTGCTTCGACCAGAGCTTTCCCGGTGCCGGTGCGGCCTACAACGGCCGGGCGTACTACTCCTGGTCGGCCGGCGACCCGTACACCGGAGGTGCCTACTCCTACCTGAAGACCGGCCAGTACACGGCCTTCAACGGCATCCAGGGACGGCGCAGCGGGAACCTGCACTTCGCCGGGGAGCACACCTCGGTGAACTTCCAGGGATACATGGAAGGCGCGCTGCGCAGCGGTTACCGCTGCGCCACGGAAATCGCCAGGCGGAGACCAGCCTGATCCCAGGCCTCCTGGCCCGGCGGCCTGTCTAGGATCACGAGGTATGCCGGAGCCGACCGACCCGATCGTCGAGATCTTCACCGATGGCGCGTGCTCGCCCAATCCGGGTCCGGGCGGGTGGGGAGCCATCCTGCGGTACGGCGGCCACGAGAAGGAGATCTACGGCGGGGAGCCCGCGACCACGAACAACCGCATGGAGATCATGGCGGCGATCCAGGGGCTGGAGAGCCTGACCCGGGCGTCCGCCGTGCACGTCCACACCGACAGTGTGTACCTGCGCAACGGCATCACCCAGTGGCTGCCCACCTGGAAACGTAACGGCTGGAAGACGTCGGACAAGAAGCCGGTCAAGAACGCCGACCTGTGGACGCGGCTGGACTCAGCCGCCCGGCGGCATACCGTGCAGTGGTTCTGGGTCAAGGGCCATGCGGGTCATCCGGAGAACGAGCGCGCCGACGAGCTCGCCTGCCGGGGGTCCGCCGAAGCGGCCGCTCACGGCCGCGCTGAGTGACGTCCTGGCGCGTCCGCGGGCTCGTCCCGGTGCGCCCGCAGGAACCGCCACACGGCGATGACCACGGCGATCACCACGACGGCGGCGATGATGTAGGTCGGGCCCTTGAAGCCGTTGACGATCGACTCCCAGTTGGCGCCCACGGCGTAGCCGGCCCAGGCCAGCGCGGCCGTCCAGGGGATGCAGCCGATCGTGGTGTAGATCCCGAACCGGACCGGGTCCATGCCCGCGATGCCTGCGGGCAGCGAGATGAAGGTCCGGATCACCGGCAGCAGGCGGCCGATCAGGACGGCCCGCGGGCCGTAGCGGTCGAACCACGCGTTGGCCCGGTCGAGCTCGTGCTCCCGCACGTGCAGGCGGCGGCCCCACCGCCGCAGCGCGGCCTGGCCGCCATACCGGCCCACAGCCCAGGCGATGTAGCTGCCGGCCACGTTCCCGGCCACGCCGGCGATGATCACGCCGGCCAGGTTGAGCCCGGTGCCCGGCACGGCCCCGGCGGCCAGGGCGCCACCGAAGGTCATGATCAGCTCGGAGGGGATGGGTATGCACGCCGACTCCAGCAGCATGAGCAGGAAGATGGCGGCGTACCCGTAGGTGGCGATGAAATGCTGCATTACTTCACCAGACCCAGGTAGAGGACGCTGGCCACGCCAGCGATCAGGCAGTAGACCCCGAACGGGGTG
>Ga0208586_1000545_pt1 | contig 13633 bp, 18 predicted proteins | sample NGESurshal072012_6_FD_184471 | JGI IMG/M metagenome (GOLD analysis project Ga0208586, IMG submission 184471) | Arctic peat soil microbial communities from Barrow, Alaska - NGEE Surface sample 53-3 shallow-072012 (SPAdes) | ecosystem: Environmental > Terrestrial > Soil > Wetlands > Peat ... | reverse complement strand
TCGGCCAAGCCGGAGTCACCTCGGGCCAGCTCAGTGGCGATTACGGCCAGCGTCTGGGACTGGGTCGAGGGATCGAGGGCGATGCCGCCGAAGCTTTCCGGAACCCCGAGAGCCCGGAGTCCCGCGGCGTCGGCCTGTTCGAGGATGTGAGGAGCGAGACGGTCCAGAGGGTCCATCTTCCACTCGCGGGTGCGGTCGTCTCGGATGAACGGAATGACGACGTTGTCCACGTACCGGCGGCTCGTATCACGCATCATCCGCTGTTCTTCCGTCAGATACTGGTCCTGGAAATACATGCACTCCCCATTCGATAGAAGTGACGTGACCAACCACGCCCGACTTCGAATCTAATCAGTCGATTCGGCTCACGATTGTGCTGGCTATTTTCGAGTCGTAGATTCTTATTCGTCCCAACGAGCGATCTCCTGCGTCGGTCTCATCTCGTGGTGTGGCAGAAATATGAGGCCCAGAGAGGATGCCCGTCTGACTCGGTCGCACTGACTTCAGACGGTCAGCCACGATGAATCATCGAAACGGGACGTGTCTCCAGTGGCCCCCTGCGTCATTCGTAGTTAAGAGCGACGCATCAGTCTGTTTCGTCCTTTGCTGCGCGATTGCGAATCCAACGGAACGACTGGTGAAGACGACTTGCGCGACGGAGCGATTGAGAACGACTTTCCATGTTCGTCCCCAGTCCGTGCTTCGAACCACCTGACTTCCCGCGTTTGTCGCCTGCTGAAGGAGAATCGTCCCAGGTACCGGTGCAATTGGCAGTCCCGGTAGGGCGAAGTAACCCCTTCGATATGAACTTGAAAGTTCTCGCAACGGTTTGAACGTCGCTCCAGCGTCGTAGGAGATGAAGAGCCATGTCGCTTCATTGTTCCAATCAGGTGGCACCGTAGAAGCCGGTGGAATTACGAAGCCAGCGCTTTCGCTCACCGCGAGTAGGACGTTGCTCGTCACCGGAGTAATCGGACTAAAACTCGCACCGAAATGTTCGAATGAAGGACCGTTCCATGCGTTCCATGCACCGTCATTCGACAATCGTGCGCTCGCGGTGAATCCGCGATCGTTCCCGGCGACAAACCACCCCCGGGAGCCGATGAAACTGAATTGACCTTCCAACTGCGTGCCTCCTGCGGGCATCTCCATCGACACTTTTGATTTTCTCGTCCACTGGTCAGTGTTTGAATGCGTCGTAAGAACGTAGGCATGACCGTTTTCGTACGACCCACCGAAGAGGTACGTCGACGCTCCGTGGGTCGCCATCTCAATCACGCCGGCCGTGATTGAGAGCCGATCGAGACGAATCTGCTGCCACGACTTACCGCCATCATGGGTTGACCACAGACGACTGACCCAATTCGGATTCGTCGTGGTCGACGTCACCGGCGCGGGGACCGTGCCGTAGATCCAGCCGTTTTTCGCGTCGGCGAAGTAGACGTTGATTGTCGAATATGAGCCGCCGTACGTGCCCCACGAGATGAGTTGGAGATCGTTGTTCATTTGGCTCGGTGTACGTACAACGTTCCACGTCGAGGCTGAGTCACGGGTGCTGCGCAGGTTTGCGCACGTTCTCGCGGCGCAGTCATAGAGCGAGAGCACATAGCCAAAATGGGACGACGGGAATGATAGAGAAATGGGGTCCAAATGAGGAGTAGACGCCTCCGCCAAAGTTGGTGTGAGGTTCAATGATAAGACGAGGGCGGTGCCGACCAACAGATGCCGCGTTCTCGATCTTCGATTCATTCGAACTCCCTCAACTTTCTTGGATTACTACGAAGCAGTCCAACGACCATCGTGCGCGTAACTATCGTGCCACCTAATTGTGGGAGTAATTCAGGGTTGCCTATCTGTGAAGTTGGTAGTTCCATGCCTGTGGCCAGGGGTTGAAATTCGCCTTCACCCATAAACCGAACCTGGAAATTAAGGCGTCAGCAACCCCTTCTCCGAGCATGGCACCGAAGCCCATTGTCTGATGCTCCAAATCGGTCCGCTCTACGCGTCAGGTCCGCAACCAGGCCCGGGCGTCATGCGGTGTCTCAACTAGTTTGCCGACCGCGGATGCGCCAAGCCCACGTGAGAAGTGCTACTCCGATCAACACCACCACGACACCGAGGACCGCGTAGCCGCCATGTCCACTCATGCCCGATCCGTGAACGACATTCGTTCCCTGGAGTATCCACACAATGCCGACGAGACTAAAGACCAGACCAACAACACCGCGAACCCACACAACAGACTCCTATCAGAGGGAAGCTGAACGGCTTCGAATCGAACCTAGCGGCGTCTTTCGAGGCGTCGAACGCGGACGGAGCGCGATATTCGAGATCCGCTCGATGGGCAGAAATTGTGGTGAGCATTAATCACGCGATGTACTCTCTTTTGTGATGTCGCGTCGTGTCGGACGCGGAGAGGGGCGACCATGAGCGGTGTGCGAGTACTGGTGGGTACGCGAAAGGGGGCGTTCGTACTTCGCGCGGACGGCACCCGCAAAAACTGGGACGTCAGTGGTCCCTTCTTCGGCGGGTGGGAGGTCTTCCACGTGAAGGGCTCGCCAGTCGATCCCAATCGGATCTACGCCTCGCAGTCAACGAGTTGGTTCGGGCAGTTGATTCAGCGTTCCGACGATGGTGGTCTCACCTGGAATCCGGTGGGGAACCAATTCCTCTACGACGGAGTGCCCGGCACGCACCAGTGGTACGACGGAACGCCGCACCCCTGGGAGTTCGCTCGAGTCTGGCATCTCGAGCCCTCCTTGAGTGACCCGGACACTGTGTGGGCGGGCGTCGAGGATGCGGCACTCTTTCGCTCCGTCGACGGAGGGATGAACTGGAGTGAACTGTCGGGTCTGCGCGGTCACGACACCGGATCGGCCTGGCAGCCTGGGGCGGGCGGGATGTGCCTCCACACGATCATCGTGAGTCCCAAGGACCCGCGACGAATCTTCGTCGCCATCTCCTCGGCCGGCGCTTTTCGCAGCGACGACGAAGGGACGACGTGGCGACCGATCAACCACGGACTCCACTCCGAAGGACTACCGGACGAGGACGCCGAGGTCGGGCACTGCGTGCACCGCATAGCGTTGCATCCATCGAACCCGGACGTGCTCTACATGCAAAAGCACTGGGACGTGATGCGCAGCGACAACGCGGGGGACTCCTGGAGCGAAGTCAGCGGTAACTTACCTTCGGACTTCGGCTTCGCCATTGACGTGCACGCGCACGAACCAGAGACCGTCTACGTCATACCGATTACGAGCGACTCGGAGCACTTCCCACCCGAGGGCAAACTGCGGGTCTACCGCAGTCGAAGTGGCGGCAACGAGTGGGAACCACTCGCCAATGGACTACCCCAGGAGCACTGTTACGTTGACGTTCTGCGCGACGCGATGGCGGTGGACACTCTCGACGACTGTGGCGTGTACTTCGGCACCACGGGTGGTCAGGTCTACGGGTCGGCTAACTCGGGCGACTCGTGGGAACCTATCGTTCGCGACTTACCCGCGGTGCTGTCGGTCGAAGTCCAAACGCTGGCATGATCCGGGTCGTGCTGCCGGCCCACCTCAAGATGCTCGCGAACGTCTCGGGTGAGGTCGAAGTCGACGTGGCGGGTACGCCTTCGCCCGCCAGTGTGATCGACGCCCTTGAGGCTCACTTCCCAATGCTCCTGGGCACGATCCGTGACCCTGTGACCCAACAACGACGTAGGTTCGTCCGGTTTTACGCCTGCGAGAAGGACTTGTCCCTCGAACCGATTGACGTGACGTTGCCCGAGGATGTGCAACGGGGCCGAGAGCCCTTCTTCGTGATCGGGGCGATGGCGGGAGGTTGAGCGAAGGACGCTCGACGCCTACGCTCGACGCCGTGGATCTCTACGCCAAGGTTCTGATCGTTTCGGATTCGGTCGATCGAGGGGAGCGCGAGGACCTCGCGGGCCCCCTGATTTCAGAGCGACTCGAAGAGGCGGGCTTCGTGATTGCCGAATACCGAGCGGTCCCCGACGGCGAGCAATCCGTGGCCGTGAGCCTGCGCGAAATGAGTAGTGGTTTCCTTGGACTCTTGGTTACCTCGGGGGGGACCGGGTTTTCGCCGCGCGACCTCACGCCCGAGGGAACTGCACTCGTCCTCGAACGCGACGCCCCCGGACTCAGCGAGGCCATGCGCCTCGTGAATCCGTTGGGCCGACTTTCGCGCGGGCGAGCGGGCACCGTTGACCGGTGCCTGATTCTCAATTGCCCCGGATCGCCCCGCGGCGCACTTGAGTGTCTGGGGTCCGTGCTCGACGTCGTGGCACACGCGCTCGAGCTTCTCAGCGGGGACGATGCGCCTCATCCTCCCGAGACAGGCGGTAGCACCGCAATCTCGTCGTCGTGACCGATGACGTCGCCCGCTTCGGCCGGCTCGCCGTTCACCCAAACTCGACTTACCGCGAGCACCGCACGAAACTCCGGTCCGTAGCGACGTACGGCCTCCTCGAGCACGACATCGAGTGAGTCACCTTCGACGATGTCGTGGCCCGTGCCCGCCGCTTCGCGGGCGGGTCCCAGCAAGACCAGTCGCGCCATCTCAGTCGTAACTCAACTGGTCCGCGTCGAGCACCATTCCTCGAACAATGTCGCCGATGTTGGCGCCCTCGCCGTCGGGTACGAAGAGAAGGGCGTTGGCCTTCGCGACCGCGTGGAGGAGGTGAGACGCCTGACGCGCGACACTTTCAACGTGGACCGCGCCGTCGCCGTGAACCCGAGCGACCGCGTGAGCGAGATGGAGACGTCCATCTCGTGCGCGCGGCAACGGGCAGTCGAGCACCATCTCAATCGTGAGACGATCGAGCACACGATGTCCGCCGAGTCGGCGTAGCGCCGGGCGCACGAAGGCCTCGAATCCGACGAGGGTTGACACCGGATTGCCGGCCAGCCCGAAGATCGGCACGCCAACGTCCTTCGTGACGCCGAACGCGAATGGTTTGCCCGGCTTCATCGCAACCTGCATCGAGCGCGCCTGCTCGCCACAGAGATCTTGCAGAACAGATTTCACGAAATCGGCGTCGCCGACGCTGACGCCACCCGTCGAGATGATCGCGTGGCACGACGCCGCGCCGCGCTCCAAGGCCGCGGTGATCTCGGCGGACGAATCGCCCACAATGCCAAGGTCGACGGCCTCGAATCCCGAGGCGTGCAGTGAGGCGAGGAGTGAGGGACGGTTGGCGTCGCGAATCATGCCGAGTGCCAACGTGCCAGTGGCGTCGGAGAGTTCGTTGCCCGTCGACAACACGCCAACGAGTGGACGGGCGTGGGCCTTTACGCTCGAGTAGCCCTGACTCGCGAGCACACCGAGCAGGGCGGGACCAAGTTCGTCGCCCGGCGACACCAACAACGTGCCGACGGCCACGTCGTCGCCCACCCGGCGCACCGCCTCACCGACCTTGACTTCGCGTTCGATGACGACCGTCGTGCCGTCGGGGTCGAGCACGGTCGCCTCACGCAGACAGACGCTGTCAGCCCCCGCGGGCACCGGAGCGCCCGTCATGATGCGTGCGGCCTCGCCTTCGCCCAGCGGCGAGGAAGGGACGTCACCGGCGAAGATCGTGCTGGTGATGCGTAAGCGGCGAGAACCACCCCGCGTGTCGATGGCGCGCAGCGCGAAACCGTCCATGGAGGAGTTTTCAAATCGAGGCGACGGCTCTCGGGCGGTGACCTCTTCGGCCGCGACGCAGCCCTGCGCGGCGGCGAGTTCGAGGTTCAGTGGGGCGAGGGGTTCTATTCCTTGTAAGACGAAGCGCCGCGCATCGTCGAAGGAGATCATGGACGCGGAATGTCGAGGAGCGGCGACGTCTCCTCGCTCCACGCCGAGCCGCCCTCCCAAAACTCGCGCTTCCACATGGGCACCGTCTCCTTCAGCGTGTCGATAGAAAAGCGCGCGGCGTCGAAGGCGTCGCTGCGATGGGGCGACGACACCGCGACGATGACGGTAGTCTCCGAGAGTTCGACCCGACCGATCCGATGGTGGATTGCGACCGCTTCGAGGGAGGGCCACCTCTCGCGCGCCACGGCGACGATCTCGTTGATTCTCTGTTCCGCAAGTTTCGCGCTCGTCTCGTACTCGAGGGCTACCACGTCGTCGTGAGCGCGTGAGTGGTCGCGCACGACGCCGCTAAAGGTGACGACCGCGCCGCAGTTGGGTCGCACGGCCCAGGCGGTAAGTTCGTCGATCGATAGGGGTGTCTCGGTCACCGCCACCCAGGTAGATGCTGATGTCGGGCGCATTGACGTCATCCTATGGGCGCGTCCAACGTGGCTTCGGAGTGCTACCAATCGAGGCAACGACGCACGCGTTCGTCACCCGTCGCCGCCCGAGCCGCGACGTTCCGTTCCCCGTGGCGCATTTACGTGCCGTGAGAGTAGCTAATTGGGTAAGCGCGTCAAAATCGGACCAATGTTACTGTAAATGCATTATCGAGGGAGGAGGTTCTATGCGTCAAACTATGAGGATGTCCGCCGCGGTGCTCGTAGCGCTCGGCGTGCTCGCGGCTCCGACGACCGACGCGGGAGCGAGTCCATCAACGAGGGCCAAGGCGTCGGGAACGCTCGACGTTCTCTACGCCGGATCATTGCTCGACCTCATGGAACAGCGAGTCGATCCCGCGTTCCACAAGGCGACGGGCTACACGGTGAGTGGGTACTCCGCTGGTTCGACGGCGCTCGCTTCGGAGATCGCCGGGGGCACGCAGGTGGGCGACGTGTTTATTAGTGCGTCGCCGGCGGTGAACGCGAGCCTCGAAGGGACTGCCAATGGCGACTGGGTGTCGTCGTACCAGGAGTTTGGATACTCGCCGCTGGTACTCGGGTACAACCCAAAGTCGAAGTTCGCCAAGGACCTCGAAACCAAGCCGTGGTACGAAGTGGTGGACCGTGCGGGGTTCTTGCTCGGCCGCACCGACCCCGCGACCGACCCCAAGGGCGTACTCGCAGTGGATGCGTTGACGGGTGTTGCGCTCAGTTACGACCAACCCAATCTCGCACCCTTGGCGACATCGAAGTCGAACCTCTTCGAAGAGACGGCGCTCATCGGTGACCTGCAGGCGGGACAACTCGACGCGGGCTTCTTCTACGCGGTGGAAGCCGCCGCGGCGCACCTCAGGACCGTGCCGCTCGTGGGTACGCACCTGTCGGGCCAGTACACCGTCGCCATCATCAACCGTGCGCCTCACGAAGCCGCGGCGAGGTCCTTCGTCAAATTCTTACTCAGCGTCGCGGGTCAGAAGATCTTGAGGCGCAACGGCGTGACGCCAATCGTGCCGGCCCTGAATTTCCGGGCGACCGCGCTCTCGACCGTGACCACCACCACGCCATGACCGCAACGGGGACTTTCAAGAGTCCCCTCACGTGGTTGGGTGGCGTGCTCGTTCTCTACCTGGGTTATCCACTCGCGGGGTTCATGGTCCGACTCGTCACGTCACCCCGACGCGGTTTTCACGCGCCGGGGCTCTTTCCGGCGCTGTGGGTTTCGTTCGCCGGAGCCACCATGGCACTCGCGCTGGTGACGGTCTGCGGCGTGCCGCTCGCCTACGTGCTCGCTCGCTCGAACGGGCGACTGGCTGCGGTGGTGGGCGTACTCGTCCAGATTCCCTTGGCCCTTCCGCCACTCATGAGCGGCGTCGTCTTGGTCTATCTCATTGGTCCCTATACCTTTCTCGGTCGCCACCTCGGCCAGCACCTCACTGACTCGATGGTGGGCGTGGTGATTGCAATGTCGTTCGTCTCCTCACCGTTCTTGATTGTGGCCGCGCGCGCCGCGTTCAGCGGCGTCGATCAGGGGATGTTGGACGTCGCTCGAACGCTCGGCTATTCGGACTCGGCGCGCTTCTTGCGCGTGGCCGTACCGAGCGCTGGTCACGGTATTCGCGCGGGCATGCTGCTCACGTGGTTGCGGGCCTTTGGCGAGTACGGCGCCGTCGTCGTTCTCGCCTACAACCCCGCTTCGTTGCCGATCTACACCTACAACCAGTTCAGCGGTCGCGGGATACCCACGACCTTGGCGCCGACGGCCCTCGCGCTCGCCGTCGCCGTGGTGGTGGTGGCGGTGAGCCGGGTGCGCGTCCGGGCACCCTCCTCACGCCCGGCGATCGTGGCACGTCCGAAAGGACCCACGTCCGTTCGCACGCAGCCCGTGCGCTTTAACCTTGATCATCGACTCGGCGCGTTCCACCTCCGGGTGGCACACGAATCGCGCGTCAATCATCTCGCCGTGCTTGGCCCCTCGGGTTCGGGCAAGTCCGCGCTGCTGCGATGCCTGGCCGGTCTCTACGGTGCAAGCCCGGGGCCGGTGTGGTACGGCGACCAACTCGTCAACGACGTCCCGGTCGAGCGACGCCGTGTTGGCTACGTTGCGCAGGGCTTCTCGCTCTTCCCGCACCTCAACGTGTGGCGCCACTTGACCTTCGCTCGAGAGTCCGACCCGGAGCTCGCCTCCTACTGGCTGGAGCACCTTCGCCTCGACGGCCTGGAGGCCCGGATGCCCTCGGAACTCTCCGGTGGTCAGCGCCAACGGGTGGGCCTCGCGCAGGTGCTGTGCCAATCTCCCCAGGTGCTCTTGCTCGACGAGCCGTTCTCGGCGCTCGACGTCCCGGTGCGAATAGAACTTCGTCGCGAGCTGCGGCGAGTGCAGCGAGAGACGGGTCTCGCCACGGTACTCGTGACCCACGATCCCGAAGAGGCCGCGTTCCTCTCAGACGAGTTGATGGTCATCGCACGCGGAGAGGTAATGCAACGGGGTACGAGTCGATCGGTGTTCTCGCGACCGGTCTCACCCGAAGTCGCGCGGCTCGTTGGCGTCGAGAACGTCCACGAGGCGACCGTCGTCTCGTCCACCGCACTCGCGTTCGGCGATGCTCGCGTGACGATAGCGCCCACGAGCCTCGCGCTCGGCACACGCGTGCACTGGAGCGTGCGACCGGAGTACGTGGACGTTGCCGCGTCGACAAACCCTTCCGCCACGGGCGACGTCGAGGGACGGGTGATCGAAATTGCCGACACCGGACTCGCCTACGAGCTCTTCGTCGAGTACGGAAACGGTCGTGAGATTCGAGCCCGTACGTTGAGAAGGCCCGAGGTCGCTCCCGGGGCACGCTGTCGGGTCACCTTTCGCGCCGACGCGGTGTCGGTGTGGCCGGCGCCGTTCAGTGACTAAAACGCGTCGGGGATCTCGACGCTCACGCTGGTGGCCTTGATGACGGCGTCCACTACGACGCCGGGAGCCAACCCCAACTCATCGGCCGCTTCTCGGGTGATCACCGAGACCACGCGGTGCGGACCGGCTTGGATCTCGACCTGGGCGACGACTTTGTCCTTGACGACCTTGGTCACGATGCCGACGAAGCGATTGCGAGTCGATTGGGCGCGCGGGCTCTTGGGCGAGGGTGAGTGACTTTCAGCGACGGCCGCGTGGGCGAGGTCGGCACCTTCGAAGTAGCGCTTGCCGTCGTCGCCCAGCGACGACTTGATTCGTCCGGCGTCCGCCCAGCGCCGAATCGTGTCGGCACTCACCCCCAGAAGCTCCGCGGCTTGGGTGGCGCGGTACTTCACGACGGGCCCACGCGCGCTCGAACGAACCGAAGCGTCGAAGTCATGGGATCACCCACCGATCATCGACATCGAGCGCGCGGGTCGAAGAAAGTCCGGCTCGTTGATGGCGTGTCCGGGGAACTTCTCCCAGACCGCCCGTCGTAACAGCTCGGCGATCCGCGCATCGTCCGCGCCCCCGCGTAGCAGGTCACGCACGGAGAGTTCGTCGTCGGAGAAGAGACAGTTGCGAAGTGCGCCGTCCGACGTCAGTCGGAGTCGATTGCAGGTACCGCAAAACGGCTGGGAGACCGACGAGATAAGTCCAATTTCACCGCCACCGTCAGCGAAACGGAACCGTTCGGCGGGCGCGGACCCGCCGGGATCAGTGGCTTCGAGGGGCCAGACCGCGGACACTCGCTCAAAGATCTCGCGGCCGGGGACGAGTTGGGTCTTGTCCCACTGACCCTGAGCGTCCAGGGGCATGAACTCGATGAAGCGCACGACCCGACCTGTGTCGCGTGCGAAGGCGGCGAAGTCGAGAATCTCGTCGTCGTTCACCCCGCGCAGGATCACCACGTTCACCTTTAGCGGGAGCAGACCGGCCGCCTCGGCCGCGTCCATCGAGGACAGTACGGTCGCTAAGTCGCCACGTCGTCGAATTGAATCGAAACGATCCGTTCGCAACGAATCACAGCTGATGTTCACGCGCGTGAGTCCAGCGACCGCGAGTTTCGTCGCGTGGGGCGCCAACAACATGCCGTTGGTGGTGAGTGAGAGGTCGTCAAAGCCGATGAGGGCAAGTCGTGCGACCAGCGAGACGAGGCCCTTACGAACGAGCGGCTCGCCGCCGGTCAGGCGAAGTGACGTGACGCCGAGTGACGCGGCGACGGTGGCGACGCGAACGATCTCGTCGAAGCTCAGCAATGCGTCGTGGGGTAAAAAGGTCATGCCGACGTCGGGCATGCAGTAGACGCAGCGAAGGTTGCAGCGGTCGGTCACCGAGACACGAAGGTCGTCGTGCACCCGACCGTACCGGTCGACCAGGGCGCCGACGGTTGGCATGCTCGCCCGAGATACCTCACCCCGGTCACCCTCGACAGCGCGAGGGTGCGCGCGTAGGGAGACCGCGACGGGCACGTTCGAGTTCAGCGACATCTAGTGTCGCTCTCGCCGTGACGACGAACACTCACGAAACGTGCAACAGTGATCACTGGAGTCCATGCTAACGGAGGTCCTTTCTCTGGCTCGCTACGACGAGCGACGTCGGCGACGCCGCGACGGAGCTTCGACGAGCCGTCCCCAACTCCCCGACTTGCCGCCCTCTTTCTTCAAGAGAACCAAGTCGTCGATACGCGCGTTCGGGTCGAGAGCCCGTAGTGAGTCGAGGATGCTCAGCGCGGCGAACGCACACGCGGTGAGTGCCTCCATTTCCACGCCGGTCGACTCGTTGGCGATCACACTTGAGGAAACTTCGACGCCGCCGTCGCGCTCAACGAGTTCGACATTCACGTCGCTCAGATGAAGCGTGTGACAGAGGGGAATGATCTCGGCGGTTCTCTTGGCAGCGAGGACGCCCGCCACGCGCGCCGCGTGCTCGACTTCGAGACTGTCGTGGCGGCGCTCAATGTTGGCCAGCTTGATGTCCGTGACGACCAGGCACTGCGCCCAGGCCTTGCGAAGAGTGTGCCGCTTACCCGAGATGTCGACCATCCGGAGTTTTCCGGCCCCGTCGACGTGGCTGAAGGGGCTATCCACCGACACCCCGTCGATACCGAGCCCCGGCCACTCCTACGGCGTCGCACACTGGCACCACCGCGTGGAGCTCCGCGAACTCACCACGGCCGCTCACCCTCGAGTCGTGCGGCACGTTCTCATTGCGGAGTATCCAAAGGACGCCCGCGAGACACACCAGGGTGCCGATGGTGCCTTGAACTCCCACGTCGATCCTCCCTTTCACGGCCTCTTTCTACGAAACTTAGTGAACAATCATCGAGACGGCTCGAAGTTGGAACTTAGAGAGAATCCGGGGAGTCGGCGACGCCGCGAGGCTCCTCGAGCCACCTCGTCGCGTGCGTCGCGGCCCACTGTTCGTTCACCCATCCTTTGAAGATCGATCGTAGGGAGTCGCGGTGGGTGATCGCCAAGATGATGTGGCCCAACACCGCGGCGAAGATAGCGAAGGCGAAGGCGTCGTGGACGAAGGTGGCACCCTGGCGCAGTGACACCGAGAAGAATCGGAACCACTGCAACATTGCACCGGTGACGAGCATCACGACGATCGCCGCGCCGATGAAGATGGCGTTGAGTTTTTGCCCCGGATTGAACTTGTCCGCCTCGAGCGGCGAACGTCCCAGCGTCTGAAGCCAACGGATCTCTTCGCGGGTCCAGGCGTTGACGCGGCGCACATCACGTCGCATCTGGCGGCCCCACGGTCCGAGCAGCGAGATGATAATTGGGAGGGGGAGTGCCAGTCCGCTCCAAAGGTGAATCTGCTCCATCACGTGGCGTGGAAGGACGACACCGAAGAACGAACCGAAGTAGAGCGGGATAGCGGTGAACATGAGTGCACCAAAGAGCATGGCGTTCGCCCAATGAGCGCTGCGTTGCACGTGATCGAATCGCATGAGGCGAGCGACGCGATGGGTGACGGTGGGGTAGACGGCCATCGGTCTACGTGAGGTTCGGGTCGGGGTTCGTTGGACCGGTCGTTCCGTCGAGCCACCCATTCACGGGATAGCCGTTCTGCTCCCAGAAACCTGGTTGGACTTGGTTGACGACGCGAATGGCCGAGAGCCACTTGAGTGACTTGTACCCAAACATCGGGGCCACGTAGAGGCGCACCGGGCCACCGTGCTCGGTCGTGACGGGTGCGCCGAGCATTCGATAGGCCACGATGACGTCGGGAAGTCGGGCTTGGTCGATCGTCAGGCTCTCGGTGTCGTTTCGGTCGTAGGACTCGAAGGTGAGCGCGACCGCCCCTGGCCGCACGCCCACGGCGTCCATGATGTCCGAGAGGAGAACTCCCTCCCATTGCACGTCAGGGACCTTCCAGCCCGTCACGCACTGGAAGGTCTTGGTGAACGAGGTCACCGGCATCGCCCTGAGGTCGTCCAGCGTGAAGGTCTTGGGATGACGTACTAATCCGCTCACCCTTAATCGGTAGTCCGCGTCTTTGATCTTCGGATACGTACCGGTGATCGAGTAGATCCGAAACCGATCACCGCCGGGCAGCAGTCCTCCGAGCCCCGAGCCGAGGGCGTTACCCAGGAAGTTCTGGACGCTGGCGCCGATGGCGACGCCGAGCGCGGCGAGTCCGGTGACGCCCAGAAAGACCCGACGTCCGACCGCGACGTGCTTGGTGGGCTCGGGTGGCGTCACGAGTGGGACGCTCCTCGAGCTGGGAAGTGCTCGGCCGATGCGATTGAGGTGGAACATGTGACGCCGTTAGTAGCCATGGGCCCCTCGTATTTCAATGAGAACGGAATAAGTCCATACTGCCAGTGGCGACTTCGTTGTCGTACGGCAGTGAAGGGATTGCTAGCACCAGTCGGTTAATCAGTCTCTTCACGTGATTCCTCTCGGGCACCTCGCCGTGGGCGCGGCAATGGACACTTCGGACGATCTCGTCCACCCCAACAGTCCTCCTCCGAGCAAAGCCGTTACACCTCATTTCGACTGGCGCCGTCGCCGAACGAGGGCGCGACGGTTGACCGACGAGAGGACGTCGAGGTGGCCCACTCTTTGGCTTCTAGGCTTCCTGCGTGCTCGACGTCGCCTCACCCCGGACTCCCAGGGTCTCCTCTTTGTGGCGCTATCCCGTGAAATCCATGCAGGGCCAGAAGGTCGGCGAAATGGAGTTTGGTATGTCGGGCGTCGAGGGCGACCGGGCCTTTGGGGTCCTTCGACGTGAGTCGGGGACGATCCTTTCCGCGAAACGAGAGGGCCGACTGCTCGAGGCGACCGCGGAATTTCGCTCCGGCGCGCTCGTGGTGACCCTACCGTCGGGCGAAGAATTTCACGAGGGAGTTCGTCTCGATGACGAGCTCTCTTCCTGGCTCGGGTATCCGGTG
>Ga0208586_1000544_pt1 | contig 13637 bp, 11 predicted proteins | sample NGESurshal072012_6_FD_184471 | JGI IMG/M metagenome (GOLD analysis project Ga0208586, IMG submission 184471) | Arctic peat soil microbial communities from Barrow, Alaska - NGEE Surface sample 53-3 shallow-072012 (SPAdes) | ecosystem: Environmental > Terrestrial > Soil > Wetlands > Peat ... | reverse complement strand
TGCGCGACGTTTTGAATGGGGGTGAGTCCGTAGCGGCCGGTCTGGGACCAGAAGAGATAGCCCAAGTTGTAGAAGTAGTAGTCGGACGATTTCGTGAGCGCCAGTGGCAGGTTCACTTGCCCGTTGCCCGTGGTCTCGTCGTCGTGGAAGACGCACCCACTGGTGCCGACTTTGCGACAGTTGGGCACCTTGAAGGCGCCGGTGTCGTTGATGTAGACGTTGGGCGACAGGATGCCCGTTTGCATCTCGGTCGTCGCCGTCACCAACTTGAAGGTGCTGCCCGGCGTGTATTGACCCTGAATGGCGTAGTTGTTGAACGCGCCCTCACTGAGGAGGTGTTGGAAGGCCGTCGTCGTAAGTCCATTCACGAAGGAGGAGAGGTTGTAGGAAGGGTAACTCGACATGGCCAGCACGGCGCCGGTCTGTGGATCGAGCACGACGGCGGCGCCGTTGATCGCCGGCGGCAACTTCCCGGAGCGGGGATCGGGGATCGTGCGGTCGGTCAAGATGCCGTTGGCCAGGTACCCGTCGAGTGCCTTCTGGAGTCCGGCGTCGATATTGAGCACGACCGAGTTGCCGATTCGCGGCTGGGTCGTCTTGAGTGTGCCGATGACCTGACCGATGTTGTTGACTTCGATGGTGCTGGTGCCGTCGTGACCCCGAAGGTACTGCTCGTAAAAGGCCTCAATGCCGGTCTTACCGATCGTCGAGTCCGTCTGGTAGCCGTCGTTGGGGTGGGCGGCGATTTCGGCGCCGGTGATCGGCCCGACGTAGCCGAGGACCTGTGCGCCAATGTTGCCACCTTCGGGATAGGAGCGGCGTGAGACGTTCAGCACCGAGACACCGGGGAACTCCGCCGGGTGCAGTTTGATGAATTCGACAACGCGCGGTGGCGCGTTGGACATGATGGGCGCCGGTTGGTACGGGTCGTACTGCTGGTTGTGCAGGTCGTCCTTGATTTGACCGACCGTTTGGCCGGTCAAGGATGCGAGGGCGCCTTCAATGGTCGGGTGGTTGGCCGCTTCGGCCCGCGAGAGTCGAATCTCGACGGTCGTCACGTTCGTCACGAGCGGCTTACCGTCGCGGTCGAATACCTGTCCCCGCGAGGCCGGGATGTTGCTCACGTGTAGCGAGTTGCTCTCGACCGCCGCTACGGATTGGTGGTAGTCAACGACCTGGAGAATGTAGAGGCGACCGATCAGCACGAGCAACAACACCGCGAAGAAGCTCCCGATGATTATCCAACGGCGCTCGGGACGAGACGTGACCTCGCTCGGGGGCGCCACGAGGTCGCGGATGCCCACGGTCTTGGGCTCGTTGATCGAGCGGCCCTTGCCGCGAAACGGGTGCAGCGACGACCACGGTCGCCATAGTCGCGAGAAACGCGAGCCCGATGGGCGATCTCGCCACGAACCCTTCACCGTCTCGCACGCGCCCCGAAGAGTCCGACGGCGCGCGCGAGTCGGGACACGGGACGGGCCAGGAGAAAGAAGGCGCACGCGTTCACGATGATCATGTTGACGAGGCTGCCACGCCACAACGAGAAGTTGAGAACGCCGATGCCACCGGCCGTGTAGAGCACGGGGGCGAGCGCGCCGGCACCGGCCGCGAGTATCGGCGTGACCCACCACGCCGCGGAGTCGAGGTCGCCAACTCCTTCCTTACCGAGTCGTGACGCACCGTAACCCAGCACGATGCCTACGGCCGCCGTGAGACCGAAGGGTGTCGTGGCGTGCGTATCGAAGAAGACCCCACCGACGAGAGCCGCCCAAATCGAGAGCGTCGTGAATCCGGCGAGACCAAGAGCGAAGGGCCAGAGCCAGACCAGCATGAAGACAACGCCGGCGAAGCGCCACGTCGAAAAGACCGACAGCTGAATGCCCACCATGAACATCGTCACGACGGTGACGGGTATCAGCGCGCGAGTCGTCACGTCGAGGGCTCCCAGAGCACCACGTCGAGGTAGACGATGTTGCGCAGGTCGGCCGTCGGTTCGAGTGAGAGGTCGTAGGTCGCCGCACCGGGCGTGAGCGAGACCTTGGCGACTTTGGCGACCGGCATCCCCGGCGGGAAGAGCGCGCCGTTCAGGCCACTCGTGGAGAGCACGGTGCCCGGTTGGATCGCGGTCGTGAGAGCAACGGACGACGCGCCGAGGCCGTTGTTCACGCCCTGACCACTGATGACGAGTTGATTCTTCCCGTTACCGAAGGTGACGCCGATGAGCGAGTTGACGTCACTGATGAGGCGGACCGTGGCGCCGTGTGGCGTCGTGGAGATGACGCTTCCGACGAGTCCACCGTTGGCGACGACCGGCATGCCCGTGAGTACGCCGCTGTCTCGCCCGCGGTCGATGGAGACCGTGGCGGCGAAGTTCGTCGGCGATAGGCCCGTCACCTGTGCCGACACCAACGACAGCGAACCGACGAAGGGGACGCGCAGTTGCGTCGACATCTCCGTGAGTTGGCGATTGAGGGCCGACTCCTCATTTGCCTTCAGTTGCGCCTTACCGAGCTCGTAACGGAGCTTTTGGTTCTGATTGACGACGTCGCTGTAGTTGACGGCGCCGGCGAACATGTGGCCAATGGGACGAGCGATCTCGTTGACGGTCCACGAGAACGGCGCGGTGACGAAGTTCGCGGACGACCGAAGTCCCGACACCACACCGCCGCTCAGGTAAAAAACGACCAGGAGGGCCGTGACGCAGGCGCCGACGGTCCACGTACGACGCCTCGTCCGATCACTGGCCACGGGTTAGCGCGAAGGACTGGTCTTCAACATGCGAGCGAAGACATCGAGTTCTTCCAGGCACATGCCGCTTCCTAGGGCCACGCAGTTCAGCGGGTCGTTCGCCACGATGATGGGCATATTCGTCTCGTACTCGAGACGCGCCGCGATACCGGCGAGCAAGGCTCCCCCACCGGTCAGCACGATGCCCTGTTCCATGAGGTCCGACGACAGTTCGGGCGGCGTGCGGTCGAGGGTTACCTTGACGGCGTCGACAATCGCCTGCACCGGCTCTTCCATGGCCTTGCGGATCTGTTCCGTCGAGATGATGACGGTCTTTGGCAGGCCGGTCACGAGGTCGCGACCGCGGATCTCGGCGCGCAGCTCCTCTTCGAGAGGGTAGGCCGAGCCGAGCTGAATCTTGATCTCCTCAGCCGTGCGTTCACCGAGCGCCAATTGGAACTCTTTCTTCACGTACGCAATGAGGGCTTCGTCGAGTTCGTCGCCGCCCACGCGAATCGACTGACTCGTCACGATGCCGCCGAGAGAGATGACGGCGACCTCCGTGGTGCCGCCACCGATGTCCACCACCATGTTGCCGGTCGGTTCGTGAATGGGCAGTCCGGCACCGATCGCCGCGGCCATTGGCTCTTCGATGATGTAGGCCTTGCGCGCGCCGGCGAACTCAGCGGCTTCCATGACGGCACGCTGTTCGACGCCGGTAATACCCGACGGGACACAGATCACCATGCGCGGTTTCGCGAAGCGGCGTTGGTGGACGCGGTGGATGAAGTAGCGCAGCATCTTCTCGCAGATCTCGAAGTCGGCGATGACGCCGTCCTTCAAGGGTCGGATCGCTTGGATGTTGCTCGGCGTGCGGCCAATCATGCGCTTCGCTTCGGCACCAACGGCGAGTGGCTTTCCGTCCTTGACGTCAACGGCGACCACCGAGGGCTCGTTCAGGACGATGCCGCGGCCGCGGACGTACACCAAGGTATTAGCGGTGCCGAGGTCGACCGCCATGTCTCGGCCCAAAAGTGAGAAACGACTATCAACCATAGAGACCCTTTAGTAGTGACGACGCGTGCACTCTTCACGTACAAGGTTAGGCCACGCAGTGCACTTTTGGCCACTGCGACGCATTAATCCAGATGAGGAAAGAAGATTTCGATTTCTCTCTTCGCGGACGCGGCCGAATCGGAGCCGTGCACCAGATTCTCGCGCATGCCAATCGCGAGGTCGCCGCGGATGGTTCCCGCCGCCGCTTCTTTCGCGTTCGTCGCACCCATGAGGCCGCGCACGACCTGCCACGTATCTTCGGGCCCTTCCACCACGAGTACCAATGAGGGGCTCTGCGTGATGAACTCCACCAGTTTCTCGTAAAAGGGCTGGCCCTCGTGTTCGGCGTAATGCACGGCCGCCGTGGCCCGATCGATGGTGCGCAGTTCGGCCGCCACGATGGTGAGTTGCTTACGCTCCAACCGGGCAATGATCTCGCCGACGAGGTGTCGGGCCACGCCGTCGGGCTTCACGATGACGAGCGTTCTGTCCACGACGCAGAACCTTACAGGTTCACGACAAGTGTCGGGAACGCACGCGCATGACCTCACCTCGGACCTCCGCGACGAGGTAGAGACTTCCGGCGACGACGATCAGATCCTCGTCGGTCGAGCGTTCACGCGCGTGCGCCAGTGCCGCGAGCCCGTTCGGGTGCTCGTACGCCACGCCACCGTGTCGACGAACAGCGTCCGCGACGTCGATCGCTGGCACCGCACGCGGCGAGTGCGGCGCGCAACAGTGGAACTCGGTGAAGCCGAGTGCGACGAGTGGTTCAACCATGTCGTCGATGTCGCGTCCGGCGAGCATGCCGAGCACGCAGCGACGCTCCCCCGTCACGTGAAACGCCCCGTCCAAGGTCGCGACGAGCGCCTTCACGCCGGCCGGATTATGCGCGCCGTCCACGACGATCATGGGCTTGCGCGAAATGAGTTCCATCCGCCCGGGCATACGGACTTTGGCGAGGGTCGTGGTGACCACGTCCTCTCCGAGGCCCCGGCCGAGGAACGCCTCCGCCGCCACGATCGCCGTAGCGGCATTGACGCCCTGATGGATGCCGTGAAGCGACACCAGCACCTCGTCGTAGTGCTCGAAGGGCGTTTGCAGCGTGATGACCCGTCCACCAAAGGCCAATTCATTGCGCTCGAGGGTGAAGGCGTCGCCGAGGAGCCACAGCGACGTGCCCAGTTCGTGGGCCTTGCGCTGGGCAATGTCGACGACGATGGCGTTGGTCGTCGCGACGATTCCAATCGCCTCGGGGCGAAAGATACCGACCTTGTCACTGGCGATGGCCGCGATGGTTGGCCCCAGTACCGCGGTGTGATCGAGATCGACGTTGGTGAGCACGGCGACGTTCGAGTCAATGACGTTGGTTGAATCCCACGTCCCACCCATGCCGACCTCAATGACCGCCAGATCGACACCCTCGTCGGAGAAGTGCAGCAGCGCAGCGGCCGTCAGTAACTCGAACCTGGTGAGGGCAATCGTGCTCACCGACTCGACGTCGGCGAGTCGTTGTAGCAACAATATGAAGTCCTCGTCGTCGATCGGTTCGCCGTTGACGGCGATGCGCTCGTTGATCGCGTGCAAGTCGGGGCTGGTGAACGCGCCCACGCGCAGTCCGGTGGCACTGAGCAACGCACTCGTGAGCGTGGTGGTCGTGCCCTTGCCGTTCGTGCCCGTGACGTGAATTGTCGGATAGTCGTGTTGCGGATCGGCGAGCAGGGCCAAGGTATCGATGATCGGCTGGAGCGTCGGCACCGCTTGACGATTGGGCGCGACCCGTTCAAAGTCGACGTGCGACTCGAGCCACGACTGCGCCTCGACGTACGACGAAAATCGCACGGCTTAGCTCGCGCGACGAGTTCGCGTCGCCTTTCGCATTTCGTAGTCGGGAGCGACCTTGTCGCGTACGGACGCGGCCGTGACAATGCACTTCATCACGTCCGTGCGACCGGGCACGTCGTACATCGCTTCGAGCAAGACGCTCTCGAGGATCGAACGCAGTCCGCGCGCTCCGGTGCCGCGCTCCAGGGCGAGGTCCGCGATTGCTTCGAGGGCACTGTCCTCGATCTCCAGCGCCACCCCGTCCATCGCGAGCACTTGTTGGAACTGCTTCACGAGCGAGTTCTTCGGCTCGGTCAACACCTTGATCAACATCTCGCGGTCGAGTTGCTGGACCGCGCTCACGATCGGGAGGCGACCAATGAACTCCGGAATCAGTCCGAACTTGACGAGGTCTTCAGGCAGAGCGTGCCGGAACAGTTCGACGTCACCGCTGCGCTTCGATTCGACCGGTTGGTTGAAGCCCATTGACTTCTTGCCCATTCGTCGCTCGATGATGTCTTCGAGACCGGCGAAGGCGCCTCCGACGATGAACAAGATGTTCGCGGTGTCGATGGTGATGAACTCTTGATGGGGATGCTTACGTCCACCCTGGGGCGGCACACTGGCGACCGTTCCTTCGAGAATCTTGAGGAGCGCCTGCTGCACGCCCTCGCCCGACACGTCGCGCGTGATCGACGGGTTCTCGGCCTTTCGCGCGATCTTGTCGATCTCGTCGATGTAGATGATGCCGCGCTCGGCGCGCTTCACGTCGAAGTCGGCCGCCGACAAGAGCTTCAGCAAAATGTTCTCGACGTCTTCACCGACGTAGCCCGCTTCAGTGAGTGCGGTGGCGTCGGCAATCGCGAAGGGGACGTTGAGCATGCGCGCCAAGGTCTGAGCCAGAAAGGTCTTGCCGCAGCCGGTCGGACCGAGCAACAGGACGTTGGACTTCGCCACTTCGACGTCGTCGTCGTGCAGCGGACCGGTCTGAATGCGCTTGTAGTGGTTGTACACCGCGACCGCGAGAATCTTCTTCGCTTCGATTTGGCCGATGACGAACTCGTCGAGGAAGGCCGAAATCTCGCGCGGGGTCGGAAGGTCGTCGAGCACGAATTCGGGGCGGTCACCGAATTCGTCGGCGATGATGTCGTTGCAGAGGTCGATGCACTCGTCACAGATGTACACGGAGGGACCCGCGATGAGCTTCTTTACCTGTTTTTGACCCTTTGCACAGAAACTGCATTTAATAAGGTCGTTGGTTTCACCAAACTTTGCCACGTATTTCCTCCGACACGACCTCCGCCGCGACCATCCTACGAGCCGAGGTCCTCAAATTGAGGCACCTACGGTCGAGCCAAGATAACTTCGTCAATGAGGCCGTATTCAACGGCTTCGGCGGCACTGATAATGAAGTCGCGGTCGGTGTCCTTGGTGATGCGGTCTACCGACTGACCGGTGTCGTCGGCCAACATCGTGTTCAACATTTCCTTCATGCGCAGGATTTCGCGGGCCTGGATCTCAATGTCCGAGGCCTGTCCGCCGACGCCGCCCCACGGTTGGTGCAGCAAGACCCGCGCATGCGGCAGGGCGAAACGCTTGCCCTTCGCGCCGGCGCCGAGTAGTACCGCGGCAGCCGAGGCGGCTTGACCGAAGCAGAACGTTGACACGTTGGGCTTGATGTACTTCATGGTGTCGTACACGGCCAGCAGTCCCGTGATGTCGCCACCGGGTGAGTTGATGTAGAGGTTGATGTCCTTATCGGGGTCCTCGGATTCGAGGAAGAGCATCTGCGCGCAGATGAGGTTGGCAATCGTGTCGTCAATAGGGGTCCCGAGAAAGATGATGCGCTCACGCAGCAACCGGCTGTAGAGGTCGTAGGCACGCTCGCCACGGTTCGACGATTCGACGACCGTGGGGACGAGGTAGTTCTGGGCTCGAAAGTGTTCGTTCACGTGACTACCTTATGCGTCGGTGGTTGACGTCTGGTCGCCCTCGGCGGCGTCGAGGGCGGCGTCGTCGGACTGGTCGGTGCGCAGAAGGGCACGGTCAATTTCAACACCTTCCGGGTCAACGAACGTCACGTGTTCGGTCAGCCACTTCGACGCCTTCATCTTGCCGACCTCGGCGTTAAAGGCGACGACGCGACCGGTGTCGCGTAAATTGTCACGCAGCAAGTCGGCGGTCACGCTCATTGCTTCGGCCGTACGTTCCAGTTCTTCGTCGAGCTCGTCGTCGGTCGGTTGGAGATTCTCCGCGACCACCAGGGCGCGCATCGCGAGGTCCACGCGCACGGCTCGAATGGCGTCTTGGCGAAGGGTCTCGAGCAGAGCATCGGGCGTCTGATTCGTCACTTGCAGGAACATCTCCAAGTTCAACTTTTGTTCCGACAGTCGGTGGCCGAGGTCGTGCAGTCGCTCCTGAGTTTCCGATTCGACGAGCACGTCGGGGACAACCTCTTCGCTGACCAGCTCACTGAGCGCCACGAGCGTCGCGTTCTGCTGGGACATCTGCGCTTCCACTATCTTCGTGCGGCGCATCTGGGTGAGGATGGCGTCGCGCATCTCATCGCCGGTCCCCCACTCGGTGTTCTCCACCACCCATTCGTCGGTCAGCTCGGGGAGTACCCGCTCTTGCACCTGCTTCAACTTCATCTCGAAGGTCGCAATGATGCCGTCACCGACGGGGCCGTTCAACTTCAGATCTTCGCCGGCCTTCAGGCCGAGGATCAATTCGTCGACGCCTTCGGTGATCGACGCGGTACCAACGGTGTACATGAAGTCGCTCATGTCGAGCGGTTCGGCGTCGGTCGCCAGTTGTTGCACGTGAATGTCCATCGTGACGAGGTCGCCGGTGACGATCGGACGGTCGACCGGATTTAGGACAGCGTCGGTCTCGAGGTAGCGATTGATCTGCGCGTCCACTTCTTCGTCGCCGACGACCGGCGAGGGAATGGTCACGCGAAGATCGCGCTGTCCCTTGATGGAGATCTCGGGGCGCACCTCGACCTCGGCCTCGAAAGCCAGTTGACCTTCTTCTTCGCCGGCGGTGATGTTGATGTCGGGCTGACCAATGGGGTCGATGAGCGCGTCGGCGACGGCGCGCGCGTAGAAGTCGGGCATCGCTTCACGAATCGCCTCGGAGCGCAAGACGCCCGGGCCTCCGATATTGGCGATCAGGACGTTCTTCGGCACCTTGCCCTTTCGAAAGCCCTTCACGCTGACCTGCTTGGCGAGGGTCTTGGCCGCAACGTCGATGGCTTCGTCCATTTCGGCGTCGTCGATCTCGACGGTGAGCTTGATTCGGTTGTTGTCTAGGAGTGTGGTGGTAGCGCGCATAGGAGATGCCAGCCTACCTGTCGTCCCCAATTCCCCTAAATCATCACCGTAAGTCCGTCGGCGAATGACCAGGCGAGTCCGTGGTCGCCTCGCACGTTGGTCGCCGACGCCGCGAGGAACGCCTCGGCCGTGATTCGTCCCGCCGCGCGACGCCAGAAGAGCGCCACCGGCGTGGTGATCTCGAGGTCCGGCGTGGCATCGCTGGACGCCGTGGGCACCGCCCGACCGTTGACCACACCGATCAGCGTGGAGCGCGCCAAACGTCCGCTCAGATTGACCTGCACCAAGGTTCCTTCGGGCGCCTGCATCCTCTTGCCAACGATGTACGGCAATCCCGACTCGAAGCGATTGACGACGATTTCCTCACCGGGACCGTGATCGTCTTCGGGTTGGAGGAGCGCGTCACGGATGTCCTGGAGGTGAATCCAACTGTCGACGACGCGGGTCTCCTGGAAGCGGTGGTAGGGACGCTCCCCTTCCGGGCTCCAGCCCACCTTCTCCCACTCTTCGTCAGTCAGTGCACGCAGTGCCGCAATCGACGTCGCGCATTGGTCTCGCAAGAGGTCGAGCACGGTGAGTCCCGGCTCGCTGCGGTAGCGCTGCACGAAGGCCTCGTTGAACTCACCAATCGGGTTGTGCACGTAGACGGGCCACTCGCCCTCGTAGGCGGGGACGGGCGCACCGCGCAGCATCATCTCGAAGCCGAGAAGGTGAGCCAGTACGTCGCGCACGGTCCATCCCGGACAGGGCGTCAGCGCGTCGTAGGCGGTGGGAGGCTGAGGACGCACCAGGTGATCGATTGACGACCACGTTTGATCCAGCGCGTCAATGATCCATTCGTACGCCATAGTCCCTCCTCTTTGGAATCCTACGAATCAACCGGGGCGAGAATGTCGATTTCGCTTGATGTGTAACGATGGTAGGCACGGGGCGTAGCGCAGCTTGGTTAGCGCGCCTGGTTTGGGACCAGGAGGTCCCGGGTTCGAATCCCGGCGCCCCGACGCAGTTACCTACTGAAGTTCGGTGGCTGAAAGACTCATGGGCTATCCATTTCCGCCCACTCGGCGCACGACTGCAGTGCCGTCGACGAGTTCGCGATCGACGGTCATACTCGCTTCGCAAGTGATGTAGGAACTCAAAGCGCCTCGTCATCCCGTCTGTCGTCAGCGTCGTCCTGGTGCTTGGACCCGGTGCTAGGAACAGTGTTGTCCCACGTGCGTGTAGAGGAGACGTGATGGTGCCAGGAACTCAATTACGCAGAGCGGCCGTTGCCGTTCTCGTGGTGGCGTCAACGATCCTCGCCTCAATGAACTTCGCCGCCGCGAGCAACGCCAACACCACGAAAAACGACTTCTCTCCTCGAATGCTCGTTCGCGTCGGATTGTCGCCAGTGGTCTATCTCCTCGGGTACGTACCGTGTAAGCAGGTTCACTGCCTACGACTTCTCCGCACCGACAACAACGGAGCCAGCTTCGCCCAGAGGAGGCCTCCGCCTACCGCGGCCGTCACATCGTCGTTAGCCGGATCGCTCGAACAGTTGGTCTTCGCGAACGCTTCGGACGGCTACGCATTGGAAGGTGAGCACGGCGTGACGACGCTGTACGCCACGTACGACGGTGCACGCACGTGGCAGAAAGTGTCCTCTCCCGAGGACCACGACCTCACGAGGATCGCGGTCTCGTCGAACACGTTGTACGGAGTCATCATGCACTGCGCGAAGCAGTCCAACGGCGACGTCGGCTGCACGAAATACCGGCTGGTCCACACGTCGCTCGCGGTCAAGCAGTGGTCGAGTTCAGCGATACCAAACGGTCGCTCGTTCCCCTGGGGCTTCCTCGGCAACGTCGCCGCGTTCGGATCCCACGTGTGGCTAACGGAAGGAGCCAAATGGTCGCTCCTTGTCTCATCGGGTAACCACGGCACCTCGTTCACGACGTTGACGCCGACGTTTCCCGCTCTCGGCAGCGTTGCCGGTTGCGACCTCACGGCAACGTCGACTACGGGGCTTTGGGCGGCGTGCCCGACCGGCATGGAAGTCTCATTCGCGTTTTCAAGCGACGGGGGTGCTCAGTGGAACGAGATTCCCACACAACAGTTCATGGGGACCGGCGGTGGTTACTTCGATCCAGTCTCGAACACCCTCGCGTATCTGGACTACGGAGGGTCCCGTGCCCTCTATCGAGTGAGCGACGCCGGACGCGACATGACCAAAGTCGGAACACTGCAATGCTCGACGGTCAACTCGAGCGTTGATGCGATCGCCTTTACCACCCCTCGAAGTGGGTTGGCTATCTGTTCACCTCAAGGACTCTGGAATTCGGAACGATTGGAGCGAACGACGGACGGTGGCGTCACGTGGAACCGAATCCACCCCTAAATGGGCACGAGACGCTTCGCCGTGCATCTGGATCTCGTGTCAAAGCCTTCATATCGCGGATCGTGATTGGGGCGTCGTCCCGTCACGCCGTTCGTCGTTCGTTTGTCCAACGCTGACCTATGTATATTGCTCACGCTTCTTCATCGCAATCGTAAGTGCGCCGTGGCGCGTCAGTCCTTTGGGACACAAGAATCTCGTCAATCTGCGTGACCGGATTGATTGTCGTGTAATTAGCAACATCGGCCCTGATGGCGCCCGTTCCCTCGTGGGCGAACGCTGCGTTCAGGTCGTTCAGAGGATCAAAGTTGAAATGGGGTAAATGAGCCCTGGAAAAGGAGTCCGCGCACAAGACTCCTTCGTTAGCAAAGGTTAAAGAAGGCATCCTTCGGGGGAAAATCGGTCCTCGCATCGGTGAGTTCGTATTCCACCTCCTCCGCCAACTGTCGTCAACGCCGTTTGGCGGGCCGATCAGCGGGGACAGGGCCAAACTGCTGTGTCCCACGTATGTTTGGGAATTTAGGGAAATTTGATATATAGTTCCCGAGTCCGTGACGACGAAAGCGGCTAAGGGTTTCGGACCCTAGGGAGATTTTCCATGACGGTCGACCACTTGACACGAGGCAACACTGTTCGAGTTCTGTCAATATTCATCGCATTAGTCGTGCTGATGGCGGCAACCCTGACCGTCGGGCTGCAAGGAATTGTCGGCGCCGACACCGTGACGGGCACGATTTCGACGGGTACTAATCCTCTCGACGTCGCGCTGAATCCTGCGGGCACCTACGCCTACGTCGCCAACTTCGGCTCCAATACGGTCTCGGTGATCCAGTTGTCCACCAACACGGTCGTCGCAACCGTCCCGGTCGGCACGAATCCCTGTCGGGTCGTCGTGGACCCCGCGGGCGTCGACGCCTACGTCGCCAACTCCGGCTCCACGACCGTCTCGGTGATCCAGTTGTCCACCAACACTGTCGTCAAGACCATCGTGCTACCCGCGGGCTCGAATCCCGAGCAGATAGTGGTGAATTCCTCGAACACTGACGCCTACGTCGTCGACCGCGGAACGAACTCCGTCTCGGTGATCGCGCTGCCCGGGGACACTCTCGGAACGCCGCTCGCGACGGGCAATACACCCGAGGGGATAGTCCTCACGTCCACCGACGCCTACGTGACCAACAGGAACGACAACACCGTCTCGGTGATCCAGTTGTCCAACGGCAGTCTCGTCGCAACCATCCCGGTGGGCACGCTTCCCACCCGGATTGCCGCGAACGCTGCCGGCACCGACATTTACGTTACGAACAACACCTCCAATACCGTCTCGGTGATCCAGGTGTCCACCAACACCGTCGTCGCGACGATTCCGGTCGGCACGACCCCCGACGCCGTCGTCGTGAACTCTGCCGGCACCGACGCCTTCGTCTCCAACGCCTACGGCAACAACGTCTCGGTGATCCAGTTGTCCACCAACACCGTCGTCGCGACGATTCCGGTCGGCGCAGCGCCTGAGGGAATCACCGTGAACTCCGCGGGCACCTTCGTCTACGTTGTCAACTTCAGCTCCAATACGGTCTCGGTGATTCAGTCGTAACAACGTGAATTGGCGGCGTCCACTGAGTGGGCGTCGCCCAATTACGCCGAAGTATTCGAAGGACTCGAAACGTCCACTAATTCGTGGGTGCGGTATCGACAATAGAGTGCTTTGTGTGCCGAACCGGATGCACGGGACGCGCACATTCACTTTGCCGCGCAGCGCTCGTAAGTTCGCCGACGTACGTGTCGCCCTCGTCATGAACGAGGTCTCGAAGATTCGAGGTGCGACTGTGGGCCATTAGGCCACAACAATCTCGTCAATCTGCATGACCGGATTGATTGACGTGTAATTAGCGACGTCGGCCATAATTGCGCCCGTTCCCTCGAGAGCGAGCGCTGCGTTCATGTCGTCGAGTGAGTCGAAGTTGAAGTGGACGGCGGCCACGTAGGGGCCGTCGACGCCCTTATTTATCTCCGCTGAAGGAAGATTCCAGGTCGCGAGGCAGAGCGGCACGTGGCTGACACGGTAATAGTCGTGATCGAAGGTGGCACCTTCGGTCGTCGAATAGAGGATTGAGAGTTTAATCATGTCTCGGAGGTTATTCCCCCGCGATACCCAACGCGAAACTGAATGACCCCTGGCGTCGAGGTCGCGTTCGCACGCCAGGGTCTGGTGCAACAATGAGACGGTGAGCGAGCCCTCCGCACCCTTTCCCCGCGACTCGTTCACGAACGGTTCGAAGTCCAGTCGTCGCACCTTTCTTCGCGCCGGCCTCGGAGTGGGC
>Ga0208586_1000543_pt1 | contig 13640 bp, 11 predicted proteins | sample NGESurshal072012_6_FD_184471 | JGI IMG/M metagenome (GOLD analysis project Ga0208586, IMG submission 184471) | Arctic peat soil microbial communities from Barrow, Alaska - NGEE Surface sample 53-3 shallow-072012 (SPAdes) | ecosystem: Environmental > Terrestrial > Soil > Wetlands > Peat ... | reverse complement strand
GGAACTGCCGCGCATACGCCGACAGCGACTCCACATACCGCCGCTGCCCCTCCGCGAAAATCGTGTCAAACGCCAGGCTCGACTTCCCCGACCCCGACAGCCCGGTAAACACGATCATGGAATCCCGCGGCAGCTCCAGCGACACATCCTTCAGATTGTGCTCACGAGCGCCACGGACAACGAGATGATCAGCCACTGTGCTCAATTCTCCGGGTCAGGATGGGGGTTCTCCGGCTCATGAAGACGGATCTCCAGGTCAGGAGGGGTGGGACGCTAGGCCGACAAGAGACACGCCATGGTATTCGGGGCCACTGACAAAACATTGCCGCGGCGGGAGAGCTTCCCGGCTGGCGCACCGCCGGGACCACGCCGCCCCGGGCCGCGCACCGCGGCTGCACTGCCGGACCACACCGGCCGGCAGCCGCCGGACCGTGCCCCCGGGCCCAGGCGGCCCCGGGCGGCACCACCCGTCCCCCCGCTCCTTCCAGGGTGCCATTCCGGGCGGGATGATGGTCCCGAACCTCGGCAAAGGAGCCCCGTGGACACCGAAATCGCCCTGGCCCTGGCCCGTCTCGGCGACTCGACGGACCGTGTGCTGGGTACCGCGGACGCGCTCACCGACGCCCGGGCAGCCGCGGCCTGCCGGCTGCCCGGCTGGACCCGCGGGCACGTCCTGACCCACCTCGCCCGCAACGCTGACGGGTTCCGGAACCTGCTCGCCTGGGCCCGCACGGGGGCCGAGATCCCCATGTACGCCAGCGAGGAGGCCCGGGCCCGCGACATCGAGGCGGGCGCCGCACGGCCGGCCGCAGAGCTCGCGGCGGACCTGCGGGCCAGTGCCGCCGCGTTCGCCGGGGCAGCGGAGGTTCTCCCGGCGGCGGCCTGGGACGCGCCGGTGACCAGGCGGGGCGCCACGTTCCCGGCGCGGGAAGTCCTGTCCCGGCGGCTGTCCGAGCTGGAGATCCATCATGTGGACCTGGGGGCGGGGTACGAGCCGGGCGACTGGCCGGCCGACTTCGTGCGGGTCACCCTGGCCCGGGTGGCCGGTGACTTCGGTGGCCGCCAGGACGCACCCGCCTGCCTGGCCCGCGCGGATGACCAGGAGGCGGCGTTCCCCGTTGGCCCGGCCAGCCCGGTGCCAGCCAGCCCTGTGACGGTATCCGGCCCGCCGTCCGTGCTGCTGGCCTGGCTCATCGGCCGGGGCAGCGGCGCCGGGCTCAAGGTCGCGGGGGCCGCCGCGCTGCCCGTGCTGCCACCCTGGCGATAGCCTCCTGCCCGTTCGGTGTAGAAAGACAGCAACGCAACGCAAGGAGGCAGCGGTGGCCTACACCGGGGACGTGACCGTGGGCGGCCCGCCCGACACGCGGGAATTGCCGGGACTGACCGTGACCAAGCTCGCGGTCGGGCCGATGGACAACAACGCCTATCTGCTCACCTGCACCGAGACCGGAGACGCGGCGCTGATCGACGCCGCCAACGAGGCCGGCCGCCTGCTCGAGCTGATCGGTGACCAGCCGGTGCGCAAGATCATCACCACCCACCGGCACTTCGATCACTGGCAGGCGCTCGCCGAGGTGCAGGCCGCCACCGGGGCGGACGTGATCGCCCACCCGGACGACGCGGTGGAGCTGCCGGTCCCGGTGACCACGCTGGTGGAGCACGGCGACGCGATAGCGGTCGGGGCGGCCACGCTGTCCGTTATCCACTTGCGCGGGCACACCCCGGGCAGCATCGCGCTGAGCTTCGACGCGGCCGGGCAGCTGGCCGGCGAGCCGCACCTGTTCACGGGGGATTCGCTGTTTCCCGGCGGTGCCGGCAACACCCAGGGCGACGCGAAGCGGTTCGGCCAGCTCATGGACGACCTGGAAGAACGGGTCTTCGCCCCGCTGCCCGACCCCACCTGGGTGTACCCGGGGCACGGGAGCGACACCACGCTCGGCGCCGAGCGGCCGCATCTCGGCGAGTGGCGGGCCCGGGGCTGGTAAGGCCGGGCGCCTGACCCTGCGCTGGACCCGCGGGGCGGCGGCCAGGTCAGCGGATCTCGTTGCTGTAGACCACGACGTTGCTGAGGTAACTGCGGGTGGCGTAGTCGAACGTGCCGCCGCAGGTGATCAGGTGGAGCTCCGCGTCGGGCTCGGGGCCGTACACCGTGCCGGTGGGGAAGTGGTCCTTCGGGTACTGCCGCACCGCGTACACGCTGAAGACGGCCAGGCTGCCGTTCGCGCGCCGGACGTAGATGCGCTCGCCAGGCCTCATGTCACGGAGCCGGTAGAAGATGCCCGGGCCGAGATAGGAGTCGATGTGCCCGGCGATGACGGAGGACCCGATCCCGCCCGGCCGCGGGCTGCCGGTGTACCACCCCGCCACCGTGCTGGAGGTCGGCACCTGCAGGGTGCCCTGCTCGGTGATGCCGAGCCTGATCAGCTTGCTGTGCACCCCGATGGCCGGGATGGTCAGGGACACCGGGGCCGGGACGGCCGGGGCCGGGGACGCGTTCGGCGCCGGGGCGGCTGATCCGGAGGGGACCCGGACGGACGGCCGTGCCGCCGGGCTGGCGGCTGCCCTGGGGTGGCCGGTCAGCATGACCAGGCCGGCCGCGCCGAGCGCCAGCACGACCACCCCGCAGACCAGGATGGCCACGGCGAACGGCCGCCTCCGGCGCCGGCCTGGCGGCGGGCGGCCGGGGGGCCGCCCGCCCGGCGGTGAGCCAGGTCCCGCGGAGAGACGGGGCGGTGGGACCCCGCGGGACAACCCGCGGGGTGCCGGTCCGCGCTGAGCGGGGCCCCGGGGCCCGCCTGCCTGGTTCGCGGGCGCGGGGCGGCCCGCCTCCGTCAACGGGCGTGCCGGGCCACGGCCCTGACCCGGCGGAGCCGGTACCCACCGGCCAGGGTGAGCAGCGCTCCTGCGGCTATCGCGGCCAGCCAGGGCAGTGCGGAGCTCCCGGGCGCCGGGGCCGTGCCGCCGAAGCCGGTCGCCGCACCGCCGTTGGGCATGACCGCGCTGCCGGCGGCGTCCATCAGGTCGGTGACTTCCAGCCCTTTCGCCGAGTCCAGTACGACCAGGGTGTGGATCGTGCCGGCGGTCAGCTTGACCTGGCCGGACCACGCCTCGCTGCCACCCTTGGCGTGAACCGTCCACAGGCCGGGCGAAGCCGTCCCATAGCTGGTGACGTTGGCGAACGCGAGGTTGTGGGCCAGCGTGGCACGGCCGGCGGTCACGGTGATCAGATGCTCCTTCAGCGAGGCCTGGATCACCCGGACCAGCGACTTGCCCTTGGGCGTGTTCAGCCGGTCGTCGAGTACCTGGAGCCGCAGTGCCTTGTTCGGGCCTACCCCGGCCACGGTGTAGGCGTGCCCGGGATGCACCATGAGGTTGTTGGACAGCACCGGGGTGGACGAGGGAGACGCGCCGACCCCGCGCATGGCCACCGTGTACTCCCCGTGAGGAACGCGCTCGTACGGCGAGACGGTGCCGTAGCTGACGTGGTGGAGCACGATCATGGCGTTGGGCTTGCCGTAGCTGTACAGGTAGACGTCCACCGGCGGGGTGTTCGGCGACAGGTGCGCCAGCCTGACCCAGCCGTACACCGACGAAGCCGGGGCGTGGGTGACCGCCGCGGCCGCTGGCCCGGCCGCCGCGGTGAGCGCCACGAGCGCCCCGCTGGCCAGCAGCGCCAGGCCGGCGGCCCGGCGGCGAAGCCCGCCACGGAAAGCCCGGCGGCGAAGCCCGCCACGGAAGGCAGGGCGGCGAAGCCCGCCCGGACGAGTGCCGAACCGCCCACCTGCCCGGCTCACAGAGAACTCCGTACCATCGTCTGCTCCCACTCCCAGGATGAGTCACCCAGTGTTGATGACGTGTGTGTTGAGGTCTGTTCTGACTCGGTCAACCCTTCCCGAGCAGTCCGAGGGGGCTGGGCGCGCCGTACTCGACGCGCAGCACCGGCCGGCCGCTGGCCAGCCGGACGATGATGATGCTTGCGGGCCGGAACGGGGCCAGCTGGGCGCGCAGGAAGCTGGCCAGCGAGCCCACCGAGTTGGGCCGCTGCCTGGTTCCCGGCCCGGCGGGCGCGATGTCCGCGACCCGCAGCGGCATGCCCGGGCTGGCACCAGCAGCGGGCGCGGGAAGATCGACCACGTCCACCCGGTGCATCGTGGCCAGGGCCGCAAACGCGGTCAGCAGGCGGGAATCGACCTGCCCAGCGGCCAGGGCCCGGCGGGCGGCGGCAGATGAATGCAGCCGGGGGTTCTGCAGCAACTGGCGGCCCGCGGAGGTCCGCGCGGCCACGTCAGCCTGGAGGCTGCGCAGGTAGGCCGCGCCCCCGTCGGCCGCGACCACCCGGACCGCGGTCTGCGCGCTGCCCGTGCCGAAGCTGGCCAGCACGACCGGCGCGTACACGCTGGTCAGCCTGGGGCCGAACTCGCTGCGCACGGCTGCGGTGGACACGATCAGGTCACTGCCAAGCGGGGCGGGATTGCCCGCGCCGAGGGCGAGGAGCCGCGCCGCGGGAAGGCCGTGAGCCTGCAGCGTCGCGCACATCTGCGGGTCGCAGGACACGATCGCGTCCGTGGATACCTGCGCAGCGGTCCAGCGGGCCGCAGCGGTGCGGGCCGCCGCGGCAGCCGCGATGGCTGCGGAGGCAGGCGCCCGTCCGGTCCCGGCCGGGGTACCTCCGCGGGAATGCGCGGCCGGGGCCGGGGCGCCGGTCAGCGCGATGCTGATCGCGCCCGCGCCGAACAGCACCACACCCAGGACGAGCACCGTAAGCACCCGCCACCGGGCCTGGGCGGGCCAGCGGAGGTGCATGCGGCGCTGCGCCCACAGCCGCACGGTCGTGACCAGCACCTTGCCCCAGGACGGCGGGCGCGAAGCCGACCGTCTCGGCGGGGCCGGCGCGGCGCCGCTCCCCCGGCCCGGGCCGCTGGTCACGGGATAGGCGGGCGCCGGGCGCTGAGCCTGCGGGGGATCCGCCGGAGGCAGATCGGCAGCCGGCCGGCCGGCCGGAGGGCTGGACGGCGGCGCTGGCGGCGGGGTCCCCGTCCCGGGGCCGGTGTGGCCGCTCCCGGCTTCGGGGCTGTCGCGGGCGCCTGCTCCCTCGCCGCGGCGCTCCTCCTCCTCCTGGTCCTGCCGGGCCAGGGCGACCGCCTCCTGCGCGGCGGCGAGATCCCGCACCGACAAGATCACGGCGTCGTGGGCGGCGTCCGCGCTGAAGTCACGGGCGGCCCGGCGGCTGGTCCGTGAGGGAAGACCATCCGGCTGAATGCCCGCAGCCGGATCCCCGGGCACTGGCCCGGGCGGCTTCAGCCGTCGGATTTGCGGTTGCACGCACGTCCCCCACGGGCCCGCAAGGAGTTGACACCGAGCCCCAGAAGAACAGACGAGCACACCTCCGGAGGGGTTTCAACCGAAATAACACGATGCTACTAAAGAAATACGTACCGTCGAGTAGGACTCGGTATGATCACGGTCCGTATATCCCGGCCCCCGGTAACGGGCAGATATCGCCGCGCACAGTTACGAGCGTCCGATTACTGGCCTACAGACACGCTGGTACAGGCCGAGGGCCTGGTCCACGGCGGCCGTCCCGGTGGGCAGCAGCGCCGCCCGGGCCCGCGCCGCCGCAGCCAGCCGGGCGGCGGCGCCGGGGTCGTCCAGTAGCCGGGTGACCGCGGCGGCCAGCGCGAACGGCTCGCCCGGCGGGACGAGCAGGGCGCCATCCCCGCCGGTCAGCTCCGCGATTCCGCCGACCCGGGTGGCCACCAGCGGCCGGCCCGCACGCAGTGCCTCCTGCACGACAAGCGGCTGGCCTTCCCAGTTGCTCGGCACCACCACCACGTCGGCGGCGGCCAGCAGCGCGGGCACGTCGTGGCGGGCACCGAGGAACTGGACCGCCACCCCGGCCATCCCGGCCTGGCGGCGGAGCTCGGAGTCCAGTGGCCCTTCTCCCGCGATCAGCAGCAACGGGACTACCGCGCGCTGCTGCCATCGCGCAGCGGCGGCGATCAGCGTGCCGAAACCCTTCTGCTCGGCCAGGCGGCCCACGCCGACCACGATCACCCGGCCCCCGAATTCATGGTGGAGCGCCGCTATCTCGGCGGGCGACGCGCCGGCCGCGGCCGGCGCGGGCACCAGCGCCCGCCCGGCCAGCCGGGCGCCGCGGCGGCGGAGCCGGCCGTCCAGGTCGCCGGACACGGTCAGCACCGCGTCCGCGCGGCGGGCGACGATCAGCTCCAGCCCGGCGTACACGGCGGCGGCCGGGCCGCCGGCGGGCGGGGCGTTATGCACGGTGACGGCCAGCGCGGTGCGCGGGGCGCCCGGCAGGGCCAGGGCCAGGGCCGCCAGCGCCCCCGCGCGGAGGCCGTGCGCATGCAGCACGCCGGGGGTGTCGCGGGCCAGCAACCGCCGGAGCCGGAGCGCGGCCGCGAAGTCACGGGCCGGGCGGGCCCGGGCGGCGATGTCCACCGTGCTGAAGTCCCAGCCCGGCGCCGCGGGCCCGGCCGCGTCACGGGCCAGCCACGGGCCGGCCGCGGCCGGCCCGTAGACGTGGACCGCGGCGCCCCGGGCGGCGCACCCGCCGGCCAGCATCGCGACGTGCCGCCCGGTCCCCCCGGCGGTCGTGGCGAGGAGGTAGCTGACGCTCAGCCCGGCCGGGTCCCCGGTCACGGTCACGATGCCGGCTTCCGTCCGGCCAGCCGGGAACCCGGCAGCATGTCCCGGCCCCGGGCCAGCACCGCGCGAAGATCTCCCCCGTCCAGGACCAGCGCCACTCCCCCGAACACCAGCGTCACGCAGCCACAGGCCAGGATCGCGAGCCCGGCGTTGAGCACGAACCCGCTGGCCGGCAGGGCGGAGGACAGCGCTGCGCCGGCGGCGGCCCCCGCCACGGCCCCGGCCAGCCCGGCCAGGGCCGCCCGGGCCGTGCCGGCCAGCGCGGCGCGGCCCCGCACCCGGCGCACCGCGCCGAGCAGGACGACACCGCCCACGGTCATACCGATCGTGTTGCCCAGGCCGAGGACGGGTACCACCCACCAGCCCGGCACCAGCGCTACCGCGGCCACGTCGGCCACGATCACCAGCAGCCAGGCGGCCACCAGGGCCGCGGCCGCCACCCGGGTCCGTGCGTCAGCGAACAGCACCCGGGACAGGTGCGTCGACAGGCCGTAGCCGATCAGGCCGGGCGCGAACGCGGCGAACGTGTAGGCCAGCTGGCGGGCGTCGCCCGGGCTGTGCGTGAACAGCCGGGACGCGGGCACCGCCGCACCGGCCAGCAGTGCCGCGCCCAGCCACGACACCAGCATGACGGCACGGGTGGAGGCCGCCGCCGTCTCGTCGAACCGGGCACCCTCGGCGGCGGCCAGCAGCGGGAACGCGGTCGTGGCGATCGGCACCGCGAGTACCGCATAGGGCACGAAGAACATCTGCCAGCCGAAGTTGTACAGGACCAGCGCACCCTGGCCTTCCTGGCCATTGGCGAGCACCATCACCGCGACCACCGACGCGTCCTGGGCGATCAGCGCGATCAGGCCCGCCGTGGCCAGGCCCCGGATCCGCGGGGCCACGCCCGCCGGGAAGCGCAGCGTGGGCCGCAACCGCAGCCGCAGCCGCAGCGCCGGCACCAGCGCGGTCAGGGCCAGCGCCGCCACCCCCGCGGTGGTGCCGACGGACAGCATCAGCTCAGCTGGCCGGGGCAGCGAGGCCAGCGTCCCGTACCCGTGGCTGAGCGGGACGAAAGCGAGATATGCGGAGATGACGACCAGGCTGGACAGCACCGGCGCGAGGGCGGGGGCGGTGAACCGCCGGTGCGCCTGCAGGATCCCGTACAGCACCACAGCCAGCCCGTACAGCAGGATCTGCGGGGCGAACACGACCAGCATCCTTGTGCTGACCCCGACGATGGCCGCGTGCGCGCAGCGCGGTGCGCCGGCCAGCAGCAGCGAGGCCAGCGGGCCAGCCGCCACGGCGATGATCACGCTCGCCGGGGCGAGGAGCAGGACCGTCCAGGACAGCATCGCGGACGCGATCTGGCTGGCCTGGTTTTCGGCGCCGGCGGCTGCGGCCGGGCCGCCGGGTGGCGCCACGGCGGCTCCGGCGCCCGGGGCCTGGCCCAGCCGGCGGGCCGCCGGCCCGGCCAGCACCGGGATCAGGACGCTGGTCAGGGCACCGCCCAGGACGATGTCGTAGATGATGTTGGGCACCTGGTTGGCGGTGGCGTACGCGGTGCCCAGGCAGGTCGCGGAGACGGTGTGCGCGAAGACCAGCTGGCGGCCGAAACCCACGATGTTCGACACGATGGTGATCGCGCCGATGAGCACGGCGGCCCGGCCGATCCCGCCACCTGCCTGCGCCGCCCCGTCCGTGCCGTGCGCCCGGGCAGCCTCGGCCGTGGTTTCCTGCGCCTCGGTCACGGAGGGCTGGCAGTCGTCCCCGGCACGACAGGCTGATGCGTGGCCGGGCCCGTGCTGCCCGGGCTGGCCGCCGGTGACCCCGCCGGGCCCGCCACGGGGCGGCGGCCGAGCATATCCAGCCAGTGCAGCGGCGGTGTCCGCTGGATGACCTTGGTGAAGCTGACCTTCTCGCTGGCCGCGGTCAGCACGACGATCCCGGCCAGCACGGCCACCCGGCCGGACCGCGGCAGGCTCGCGGCCGCCGCGGCGCCGAGCATGGCCCCCAGCGCGTTGGCCCCGGCGTCGCCGAGCATGGCCCGCTCCCCGAGGTCCTCACGCACCAGGGCGAGCGCCGCGCCCAGCGGGATCCCGGCCAGGGTGACGCCCGGCACCGGGCCAGTAAGCACCGGGCCAGCCGGCACCGTACCGCCGGTGGCGGGCCCCGGCCGGCCCGCGGCGGCGAGCAGCCCGCCCGCCAGGGCCGCGACCTTGATCGCGCGGCCAGGCCGCAAGTCGAACAGGTTGAGCAGGTTGGCACCGCCCGCGATCAGGCCCGCGTTCAGCGCCACGTCCGGCGGGCCGCCGCCCAGCAGGGCGCTCGCGGCGAGCCCGGTCGCCCCGATGCCGCCGATCTTGACCGCGCCGGTGGTCACCTCGCCGTGGGCCAGGGCGCCCAGGTGACCGCGGAACCCCCGCCGCCCGCCGCTGCCTGCGAGGTCGTCGTAGCCGCCGAAGGCCCCGGCGCCGGCGGCGGCGGTCACCAGCGCGGCCCGGGCCCGGCCCGGGAGGCCGGGAGTGAGGCCGGCCGCGAGCGCGGCCCCCGCGGCGGCCGCGGGCCCCTCGAGCAGGGTGACCGGCTCGCCACGGTGGTTGGTCCGGGTCCAGGTCGCCGCGCCGCCGGGCGGCCGGGCCCGCAGCAGCGCGTACGCGCCCCGGGCCGCACCGGCCGCCAGGGCCGGGCCGAGCGCGCTCCCGGCGGCGCGGCGAGGCGCGCGGCCCCCGCTCACCGCGCGCCCGCCGAGGCGGTGGCGTCCGGCTGCGCGGACCGGTGGACGGTGTTCCGGGGGGTGGCGGACTGCTTGGCGGTCGCGGTGGCCGTCGTGGACGGGGAGGGGGTGGGGGCCGGGCTCGGCGCGGCCGCGGTCGCGGTGGCCAGCGACCCGTAGTTGCCGGACCGGCCTGAGCTCATCTGCTCGTAGAGGGCCTGCGCCACGACGATCTGGCCGATCGGGGTGTCCGCATCGTCCACGCTGCTGAAGTGGTCCGCCCGGCCGGACGACCGCAGCACGTCGATGGCGCTGCCTGCCCCGGAGCCGCCCACCTGCCCGGCCACGACAGTGCCGTTGCCGGCCAGGTTCAGCTGCTGGGCCACGGTCACCAGGGTCTGGCTGGCCGTACTGGCGCCGCTGGCCGCAGGCGGGGTGCCCGGGATAATCACGACAGCCAGGGTGGCACGGGCGGCCGGGTCACCGCTGGTACTCAGGAAACCTCCGTTCGCGTAGCCGCTGAGGATGGATTTGCCGGTGGCGTCGGCCACCCCGGCGGGGGGATCGGCCGGGCCGTCTTTGGTCAGGATCGCGCTGGCGATCAGCTCCCCGGCCTGGGCCTGCTGCGTGCCGGCCCGCAGGGTGACCCCGGCCGGGGTCAGCTGCCGGTTCAGCGTGTCCAGGTCCGACTGGGTGCCCGCGGCGAAGAACTGGCTCTGCAGCTGCACCTGGCCGGTCACGGTCGCCCCGGCCTGGGTGAGCGACGCCGAGACGCCCGTGACCACCGCGCCCGGGAAGCCCGGCGCGGTGACCAGGACCACGCGCTGCCCGTCCAGCAGGCCGTTCAGCGCCAGGTGCTCACCGGCCTGGGCGTACGCCTCGGCGGCACTGAGCTGCTGCTTGTACGAGCCGTTCTGCGCGTACAGCGCGTCGATCCGCTTCTTCTCGGCGGTCGCGGTCTTCTGCAGCCCGCTGAGGACGGCCGGCTTCAGCGCGGTGGACCCGACTACGATCCCGATCGCGAGCGCGAGAAAGACGGCGACGATGGACACCAGGTGGTAACGGAAATCGATCACTGAGGCTGGCCTTAGAACAATCCGCTGAGCCAGTACTTGACGCCGTCCCACTGGGCGCCGAGGTACGTGAAGAAGATCTGGCCTGCGGGCGACGCGAGCATGACCACCAGGATGGTGACGCAGGCGGCCAGCACCAGCAGGATCAGGGCCCAGCCGGAGATGCGCTGGCGGTAGAGCCGGCTGACGCCCTTGGCGTCCACCAGCTTGCTGCCGACCCGGAGCCTGGTCAGCCAGGTGCTCGCGTACCCGGCACGGCCCTTGTCCAGGAACTCGTCCAGCGTGTTGTGCGTGCCCACGGCGACGATCAAGGTGGCGCCTTGGGCGTCCGCCATCAGCAGGGCCACGTCCTCGCTGGTGCCGCCCGCGGCGCAGACCACCGAGGGCAGTCCCAGCCGCTCCAGCCGCTCCTGGCCGGGGGCCCGGCCGTCGTCCGGGTAGGCGTGCACCACCAGTTCCGCCCCGCAGTGCAGCCCCTCGTCGGTGACCGAGTCCATGTCGCCGACGATCATGTCGGGCAGGTAGCCCGCCTCCAGCAGCGCGTCGGCCCCGCCGTCCACGCCCACCATCACGGGCTTGAACTCGCGGATATAGGGCCGCAGGACCGTGAGATCCTCGCGGAAGCGGTTGCCGCGCACCACGACCAGCACGTGCCGCCCTTCGATCTTGGTCCGCAGCTCGGGGGTGGCGATGCCGTCGACCAGCAGCGCGCCCTCGCCTTTGATGTACTCCAGCGTGTTGGTCACGAAGTCCTGGAGCTGGGCCGCGATGCCGTCCTTGGCCGCGGTCATTGCCTCGGCCACCGTCTCGGCCGTCTGCACCCGTCCCTTGGCCACGACCTCGTCGCCCAGGTACACCGTGTCGCCCAGCACCCGGACCACGGTGCCGTCGCTGACCTTGCTGAATACGTCCGGGCCGACGTCGTCCAGCAGCGGCACCCCCGCCTCCATCAGCAGCTGGGGGCCCAGGTTCGGATACCGGCCGCTGATGCTGGGGGCCACGTTCACCACCGCCGCAACCTGCTGCCGGAGCAGCGCTTCCGCGCCGAGCCGGTCCAGGTCCACGTGATCGATGATGGCGATCTCGCCCATCCGCAGCCGCTTAGTGAGGTTCTTGGTCCGGCGGTCCAGGCGGGCAGCCCCAACCACACCGGGCAGGTCTTCTGGCCTGCTCCGGTGCCTTATCGGGAGTTTCAGGAACGGGGCCATCGTCGCAGTCCATCCTGCCAGACCAGGCGAGCGGTCGAGGCCACACACCGCATCAGCCACCCCGCCAGGCCGCTGAGCCCACGCCAGACGCCCAGCTCCCGCTCAGCCCGCCGTCAGCCAGCGCCCCGTCAGCCAGCGCCCCGTCAGCCAGCCCGGCCGTCAGCCAGCCCGGCCGTCAGCCAGCCCGGCCGTCAGCCAGCCCGGCCGTCAGCCAGCCCGGCCGTCAGCGGCCGCGCGTTCCGCCGCGGCCGCGGTGAGCAGCTCGCCCGCGTGCGCACGGCCGTACTCGGAGTCCTCGAGGCCGGCCAGCATCCGGGACAGCTCGGTGACCCGCCCGGCATCGTCAAGCCGGGTCACCCCGCTGCGCGTCACGCTGCCGTCGCCCGCCTTCTCCACCACCAGGTGGGTATCCGCGAAGGCGGCGACCTGGGGCAGGTGGGTGACCACGATGACCTGGGCCAGCCGGGCCAGCCGGGCCAGCCGCCGCCCGATCTCGACCGCGGCCTTGCCGCCGACCCCGGCGTCCACTTCGTCGAACACGAAGGTCGGCACCGGGTCAGCCCCGGCGAACACCACCTCGATCGCGAGCATGACCCGGGACAGCTCACCACCCGACGCGCCTTTCGCCAGTGGCAGCGCCGGCGCCCCGGGGTGCGCGGCCAGCCGGATCTCCACCTCGTCCGCGCCGTGCGGGCCGAACTCCTCCAGCGGCGTGACCGGCACCGTGAGCGACGCGTGCGGCATGGCCAGGGCGGCGAGCTCGGCGGTCACCTCGGTGGCGAAACGCGCGGCGGCCTCCTTGCGCAGCGAGGTGAGCTGGCCGGCCAACTCCGCAACGGTGGCGCCGAGCTGGTCGGCTTCCGCAGCCAGGCCAGCGATCCGGTCGTCGTCGCTGTCCAGCTCGCCGAGCCGACCGGCTGCCCGCCTGGCCCAGTCCAGCACGGCCGCCACGTCCCCGCCCTCCCCGGCCGCGCCGATGGCCGCATAGCTGCGGACGAGGCGGGTCAGGTCGGCGCGCCGCTGCTGCACGGTGGCCAGCCGGGCCGGGTCCGCCTCCACCGACTCCACATACGAGGCGAGCTCGGCACCGATGTCAGAGATCAGGTACGCCGCCTCGGACAGCCGGCCCGCCAGGCCGCCCAGCCCCGCGTCGTGGACGGCGACGGCCTCCAGCGCCTGGGTGGCGGCGCCCAGCAGGGTGCTGGCGTCGGGCAGGTCGTAGGACCCGCTGGACGGGTCGCCGAGCAGCGCGTCGTGCGCCGCGCTGGCCGCGGTGTGCAGCTCGTCCGCGTTGGCCAGCCGTTCCTCCTCGGCCCGCAGCTCCACGTCCTCGCCCGCGACCGGCTCCAGCCGCTCGATCTCGGCCAGCCCGCGGCGCAGGTCCTCGGCTTCCTGAGCCCGCTCACGCGCCTGTCCGGTCAGTTCCTCCAGCTCAGCGCGGGCTTCGCGGTGCCGCTGGTAGGCGCGGTGGTAGTCGGCGGCGACAGCGGCCAGCGCCGGGCCGGCGAACCGGTCCAGCGACTCACGCTGCCGGGCCGGCCGCAGCAGCTGCTGCTGGTCGGCCTGGCCGTGCACCGCGACCAGGTCATCGGCCAGGTAAGTGAGCAGCGACACGGGCACCGAGTGGCCGCCGGCGTAGGCACGTGAGCGGCCTTCCGCGGACACCGAGCGGCTGACGATCAGGGTGGCCCCGTCGTCGTCGAGTTCACCGCCCGCCTCAGCCACCTGCCCGGCCACCCGCCCGGCAGGGTCGATGCGGAGGCGGCCCTCGACCATGGCCCGGTCGGACCCGGGCCGCACCCGGGCCGGATCGGCCCGGCCGCCGAACATCAGGCCGAGCCCGGTCACGACCATCGTCTTGCCCGCCCCGGTCTCCCCGGTGACCACCGTAAACCCCGGCGAGAGCTCCAGCACCGCGTCCTCGATCACACCCAGCGCGGTAATACGCACTTCCTCAAGCATGAGCGCGTGGCTCCTGTTCGATGTGGCGGG
>Ga0208586_1000542_pt1 | contig 13643 bp, 11 predicted proteins | sample NGESurshal072012_6_FD_184471 | JGI IMG/M metagenome (GOLD analysis project Ga0208586, IMG submission 184471) | Arctic peat soil microbial communities from Barrow, Alaska - NGEE Surface sample 53-3 shallow-072012 (SPAdes) | ecosystem: Environmental > Terrestrial > Soil > Wetlands > Peat ... | reverse complement strand
TCCGTCCGGGCGAGTACGGTGCATGAAGCATCCAGCACGACATCGAGCGGTCGTGCAACGTTTGTATCCATAGCCCTGTCCAACCGGGTATCGCAAGCGTTTGGACAGGTACGCAGCCGCGCTTCGCGCGGCTGGCCCGCCACCCACCCCGCCCGATTTTGCTAGGGCAAACGCCTCTCGCCCCTGATCTTTACGGTTGTCCTTTGGACGCCCTTTCGCTCCCGCATCCCACCGCCCCAACATAGTTGTGACACTGGGATGCGGGAGCAGATCAGGGGCGAGAGGCTTGGTAGGTAGAGGATCGGGCGGGGTGGGTGGCGGGCAGATGTTGAAGAACAACAGAAGAACGGTTGAAAAAAAGGAAACAAAAAACGAGAAGCAGCCGAGCCGTCGCGTAAAGAAAAGGAAGGCTCACGAAGGCTCTGCTGCTTCTCTGCGACCGTTTCTGTCGGGGGTGTCATAGCTCCAAGCGCTCAACCTCCAGTGCGGCGCGGGTTGGCTGCCAGCGACCATCGCCGCCTTCGCTGGCAAGGTCGTGAGCGGTTAAGTGGCGCAAGGCTCGCTCGATCTCTCCCCGATCTGCACGGTGTTCACCGTCACGGTCGCACTCCGCTGCTACTTGCTCGACAGTCATGCCACTGCGACCTTCTCTCGTGAGCACAGTCAGCACCGCTAGCACGAGGGTGTCACAGAGCGCCGCGCGCTCGGTCATCAGAACGAAAGCCGGGCCGCCATCCGCGCGGGGAGTGTGGCGATCCGGCCTCCCGCCGGCGTGCGGTCGGCCACGCCGTATACCTCCAGCAAGCCAAGCGCCACCTCCACTTCATCGCGTTCGTCGGGCTTGTCAGGGTCGCGCTCGACGGTCTTGGTGATCGCCTCGAATCCGCCTGCCTTCTCGGTGACGAGCACATGAAGGCACACGGCCGCCAATGCCTCGCGCTCTTGGAGCTGGACGACTGCATTCGACGCCTCCTGCTCCGGGCTGCCGCGCCTGGTATGGCGGTGGCTGTGTTCGTGCGCTTCCACCGTGGCGATGTGCTGCTCCACCTTGCTGCGGTCAGCCGGTGGCCCTGTTCTCGCTGCCGCTCGGGCGGCATCCAGCAGAGCTGACGCCGCTGCTTGCGCCGCCCGCTTGGTCTGCTTGGTCATGGTCGAACCTCCTTGATCGTTGGGAGGCTCCGGGCGGGACCTTCTGGCGAGCGAGACACCCATGCTTCGGGTACGGTGTCTGACGTGCCGGGAGTTCGCGCTTCCGGTGCCACGCGGCCCGGGCGCTCACACGTCGCGGGCCGCAACTCGTATGTTGGTGCGAGGGAGGCTAGCACAGAAATCAGACCGAATGTGCTCTGTGCATTTTCGGTCTGATCCGGGAGGCTCTGCGGTCGTGCGCGACACCGACTTGGATTCGCCGACCTTGCTCGGCCGCGCGCTTCGCGTCCTGCGCAAGCAGGCCGGGCTGACGCAGGAGGAGCTGGCGGCGCGCCTCGGTGCGCATCCCACCTTCGTCGGCCGTCTTGAGCGCGGACTGCGCGGCGCCCACTGGCGAACGGTTATGCGTATCCTCGTCGCGCTCGGCGCCGATCTGCACCAGCTCGCCGACGCCATCGAGCAGGCCAAGCGCTGAGCCTGGCGACGCTGGGCGTCATCCTGCGGATTCGTCGTGACCACCTGAGCGCGGTTCGCTCCCTATAGCTGAGCGGACGGCCCTGGCCTGTCAACCCCTTCGGCCTCCCTCCATACCGGCCGACCCTCCGCCCTACGGGGTGGACAGCCTGCGGCACCGCCCGCTTGGCGCTCGGTATCGAACCACTCACAGGAGGTCATACCGACATGCCCCGCAGGAAGACACCAGCAGCAGCCGTCACCGAGAGCACAATGCCCCTCCCGGTCAGCACCAGCCGGGGACCGGCGCTCAACCGCGCCGCCTTGATCGGGCGCCTGACCCGCGACCCGCAGCTCCGCCACACCAAGAGCGGACGCGCCGTCTCCACTCTGCGCCTCGCCGTCAACGACGGCCCCGAGCCAACCTTCCACGATGTAGTCGTGTGGGGGCGCACAGCCGAGGTCGTCTGCGAGTACATGCGCAAGGGTCGCCTCATCCACGCCGAAGGTCGCATCCAGCTTCGGAGCTGGACCGCCAAGGACGGCAGCCAGCACCGCAACGCAGAGATGGTCGCCCACCGCGTGCAGTTTCTCGGCCGGGGTGCATCCCCGGCCGTGAACGGGCAGGACGCATGATGACCGCCCCGCGCATCTACGTTGCCTGTCTGGCGGCATACAACAACGCCATCCTGCACGGCGAATGGATCGACGCAGACCAAACCGCCGACGAGCTGCACGAAGCCGTCCAAGCGATGCTCGCCGCGTCCCCCGAGCCCGGCGCGGAGGAGTGGGCCATCCATGACTACGAGGGCTTTGGATCGCTGCGCCTCGGCGAGTACGAATCGCTAGAGCGCGTGGCGGCAATCGCGTCGGGCATCAGCGAGCATGGCGAGGCGTTCACTGCCTGGCTGTCCTACGACAGCGAGCGCGATCCCGTGGACATGCAAGCGTTCGAGGACGCATACCGTGGCGAATGGGATTCGCTGCGCGCATACGCCGAGGACTACGCGGAGTCGACGGGCATGTACGACGCGGCCGAGAAGTCAGGATCACCATACGTCGCCGTAGACATCGACCTGTTGACCCGCGACTTGGACATCGAGTTGTACTGCGTGCGCTCGGGACATGGAACGGTCTACATCTTCGACCCCAACGCCTGAGCGAGTATCTGCCGAGATCATCTGCGTCTATCTCGACACGCCAGACCAACTACGCAGGCGCCAACTGTAAAAGCCGCGGCAGTTCGTCGCTTACTTGCTATCCACCGTCAGGTATATCGTTACCGATGAAGCCGCTTGCCAATAGTAGCTATCATCAACACACTAATCGGTACAACAATAATTATTATCAGGATGCTGGGCCACTGGAGATTGTGCAACAGAAGGCCCACCACCATGCCAACCACACCGCTGCAGCCATCAAAAACCATTCGTCGGCCGGAACGTGGCGTGTTACCCACTCAACTCAACCGGCGGTCTCATACTGCAGCGTAGTGAGCGTCGCCAACTTCCGCTTAACCGCAATGAGATCGGCCTGATTCTGTTGATAGCAGTCTGTGCCCGGCCGCTCCATCGCAAGCTGTCCTTGCAGGAAGACGATGCTGTTAATTAGCTGCTGCTCCATATACGGCCCGTACGTCGGTGTAGGCGGTACGACTGCTTGGATAACCTGCTTAAGCGTTAGCCAGTCCGACGGCCAGCTAATGTTGTTCCAAGCCCACCCACAGACGCCGCCCACCACAAAGCCACCCAAACCGCCAGATAGCACGCCTGCCCCGTACCCGAGAGCGCCGCACACCAGCCCATTCGCAATGTCATCGCCCGAGTCAAGGCCGGTGGGGTCTGTCAGGTTCAGTGGGCTCTGCTCCGCGTACGCGTACGACGCTAGAGTCACTGCGACTGCCGGGTCGCGAGTCATGAACTGGGCCGTGGCGGAATCGTAATATCGCGCGCGGAGGTAGTAGAGGCCGGACTCGCCGTCACGATATTGACCGGCATAGAGCAACGGGGTGGACACGGTGCCAGAAGAACTCGACAAACTTCCATATGATGTGTAGGCATATGTGGCAACCGTCTGACCGCTCGCGTTGGTCAGTAGTCGTGTGCTGCCGAGTTGGTCGTGGTGGAACCATAGTGCAGTGTTGCCGCTGACCTGCTCCACAGGAAGCCCACCTGGACCGTACACGTAGGCGTTAGTGCCATCTTCGAGAATGGAAGCCAATCCGCCAGAAACGTCCCATGTAAACGGTGTCGTCTTAGCGCCAACAGTCTTTGCCATGCGCAGCCCGTCGCCGTTGTACGCATATGAGATTTCGTTGCCGATACCTGTCAGCTCAAGCGCTTGGTTGTAGGAATAGGTATGGTGTGCCCCGTTACTGGATGACACGCTTGTCCTGTCGCCCTCCGCGTCGTAAGAGAACGTGCTGGTTTCGGTGGTAGCAGGATCAGCGAGTGGTGTGGTCGCGGCTGTGTCACGCGGTGATGCGAGGGATGGAGCCGTTGCCAGCGGAGGGATCGCAAGACCGCCGTAAGAGAACGCGGCTGCGCGAGCGGCCTTCGCGCTGCTGGCTCGCTCTTGGATCGTCACGGCAGCAAGTATCCATGCCGCTCGCTTTGCTGTCGAGTCCGCGATGGTCACACGTCCGGCAGCGGCGGGAATATCGCTCTGTAGCCATGACGTATCACCCGATGGCGCGGTGATACTGGCAAGGAGAGCCTGCCCCTTGGACGGCTTGGGTCTGCCCCGATGCCCCGCCTGCTGCCCGATCATCCACACCGCCGTGTTAGAGGGGACCACTACGGCGAGACTTGGAGTGCGCGTGCTTCTGGCGGCCTTGGCCGTCTTGACGACCGCCGCGCTGGCGTCGAACGCGACCGTCGAGAGCGCAGCGGAGGCGCCGCGTGCCAGCCTGACGGTAATCCGTGCGTGCTTGAGCGACTTGGGTGCTCGCGCCTGCCAGATGGCGAGATATCCGCCTGAACCCGACGCCGTAGTCACCAGTGTCCATTTCAGCCCGGCTCCCTTGACGCTGGTGTGCTGCGCGTGCGATCCCTTCTCCGAGAGGAACGCGAGCACCAGATCACCGCCGGTCTTGGTAGAGATAGCTTGCGAGAGGGTTCCCTTGGAGTGCCTGCCTGTACTCGTGAATCTCACCTTGCCGCTCGTCACGGTTGGCGCCAGGTATCCTTCTTTGGCACCCGGAGCTACTTTGATACCGCCGGGAGTTGCACCGCCGCCTTTCGGCCGTGTGGCTTCCTGGCTAGCGCCGCCTTCGGGGTTTTCATGGCTCGGTATCGGCATTGAGACGCTGATCAGCTCGTCTCCCGCGTTGAACGTTTGGGTTGCCGCGCCCATACGCGTGAGGTTGTTTGCGCTGTCGTACTGGTACTGCGTGGTGCCGGATGGCGGGGACGCGCAGGACGCTGCGCTGCTTCCCGCGTAGCAGAGCTGATTGAGTGCGTTGTAGCCGTATGAGCCTTCGCCTGCGGATTGGGAGGTATCTGAGGTCAACTGCCGGTTGGCATCTCGTGTGTAGTTGGCCCCGAACACGGAGGTCGCGCCGTGCATGTCGCTGATCGCGCTGAGCGAATCGTCGTTCGCGTACGCAAAGTTATCTTTGATCCCTGCTTCGCTCGGAAGTGTCTCGGTGGTGAGGTTGCTGTTCGGGTCGTAGGCGAAGTCGGTCGTGTTGCCGAGCCAGTCGGTGACGCTCGTCCAGCGTCCGGCCGCATCGTAGCCGCGCGATACCGTCTTTCCGCTCGGATAAATGATCGCGGTCAGATCGTCGCGGAGGTTGTACTGATATTTGACCGTCCCGTTGTTGCCCTCGACTACTTGTGTCAGGCGATGCAGCGAATCCCACGTCCACGACCATGTGCCCGTACCGTCAGTCATGCCGGTGCGCTCCCCATCGCCGTCGTAGGTGATGCCGGTTACGTTGGGCGTTTTCCCGTCGCTGTATGTGACCGCAGTCAGCTCGTTTGCAGCATCGTAGGTGTTCGTCGTTACGCGGCCTTCCGGGTCGGTGACTGTCGTACGGTTGCCAGCAGCGTCATAGCCGTAGCGGGTGGTGTTGCCCAACGGGTCTGTGACCGCAGAGACACGCCCGAGCGGGTCATATTCGTAGAGGGTCACATGGCCCGCGCCGTCGATCTGTTCCTTGACCGTGCCATCCGGCCAGTACGTCGTTTGCAACGTTGTCCCGTCCGCACGGTGGACGGCCGTCTGCTCGTCCGCTGCGTCGTAGGAATAGGTTGTCCTGTTGCCGTTGGCGTCGGTGGAGGCTATGACGTTCTCGTCCGGGGCGTATTGGCTTGTGGTCCTGTGCCCGAGCGGATCGACGGTTTCCGTGACCTGGCCGAAGTTGTTGTGCGCGTAGGTGGTCGTGAAGCTGGCCGGATTTGCGCCTCCCACGTTGCCGCGAGGGCTGGTTGTGTTCACCAGCCAGCCGATCCCGTTGTACGTGGATGTCGTCTCGTCGCCGAGTGGATCGGTGGTCGAGATTCGATCACCGTTTGCGTCGTAGCTGTATTTCCACGCTTTGCCTTCTGGATCGGTCATGGCGGTTACGTCACCGGGATGGGAGGCGTCGCCGTATGCGTAGCTCGTGGTTTGCGTTTCGGCGGTGCCCTTGAGTGGACGCGAGCGACTTAGTGGGTTGCCGCGCGCGTCATAGGTCATCGTCGTAGTGACGCCCATCGGATCGGCAGTCGTCAAGAGGTCGTTGAACGAGTCGTACGTGTTGGTCGTGGTGCGGCCCAAGGCGTCGGTTGTGCTCAAAGTGTTGCCTTCCGCATCGAACGTCGAGGTCGTGCTATTACCGTTGGGATCGGTAACGCTGGTCATGCCGAGCGTCGCCGGGTCATAGCCGAACGTCCAGGTTGCGGCCTGCGGCGTCCCGTATCCCTTGGTCTCGGCAAGCAGCTCCCCAAACTTGTATTCCTGCACGATCACGTTGCCCTTGGGATCGGTGATGGTAGTTGTGCCGCCTGCTTCCCCAAGCGGTTCGCCGCTGTATGAGAACTTGGTGGTACGCCCGAGTTGGTCCGTCTGTTCAACGACCCGCCCCTGGCCGTCGTAGACGTTCGTGACGGTCGCACTCGTCGAACCGGGCACGCCCGGCGCCTGGTTCGGCATCCGCATCGTCAGCATCCGGTGTTCTGCGTCGTATGTAAAATGCGTGTTGCCGCCGTTCACGTCGGTGACATCCGTAAGGTTGCCTGCACCGTCGTACGCATAGGTCACGACTCGCCCCATTGGATCGGTTACAGACGTGATGCGATTCCCGGTGTAGGCAAAGTTCAGTTTGCGGCCAGCCGGATCGGTGACAGTAGCAAGCTGGCCCGATCCGTTGTACGTCAGAGCCGTCACGTAACCGTTCAGGTCCTTCTCTTGCGTCAGCTTGCCGCTACCGTTAAAAGAGAACGTGTCTCTGTGTCTGCGCACGAACGTCCAGGAGCCATCTTCGTTGTGTACCAAGGTGGCGGTCACACGCGGGGGCGCCGTGTATGCTCCGCCGGACTGTTCCGTGAAAGTAACCTGCGAGCCGTTTTCTTGATTGACTACCGCGTGCGTTGCGTCGGGAAAACTCAACGACATATCGTATGGGAACGACCACCCAAAACCAAACGGCCCGTCGGCGGTAGCCGATAGCGAATTGTAGGTTCTGGTCAGGTCGAGCGGAATGCCACGACCCGGAACGCTCAGGTCGTCAAAGGTGTGCCAGAAGTTGCCGGTTGGCGCATCGACCGGCCGAAAGAAGGAGATGAGCTTGCCCATGAAACAGACAAGGCAAAACTCGGACGGGTTGTGACCGCCTGCCGCTAGTTCACCATAGGTGAGCGCTCCGCCAACTGGGCTACCTTGGGCGACAGTGGCGATGACGGAGTGTGCCGTGTAGTTGATCCGGAGCGTCTCTGGACAATTTTCAACATGGATAGCAGTTCCATTGGGAATCCCGGCGAATGTTCCGGTTAGTGATCCTTTGGTCGTTATTAGCGTATAGATGGTGCCTGGTTCTAGACCTTCAGGGCAGTAAGGGGACGCCAAAGGAAGCGCAAGGTTGGCGTCCGCGAGGCTGACCGTCCCGCTCGCGGTAACTAGCGCCCCCAAATTTCGTTCTGTCCGATTGTACCGTTCAAAGGGCACGGTCACTGTGCTAGCCGAGTCGAGTGTCAGTCCACCTTCAACGGCAAGTTCTGTATAGTTCTCGCCCACGAGTAGCCTGATTTCCCCGCCGGTCGATGTGAGTGGACCCATGACCGTGTGCAGGAAGGTTGGCGCTAGCCGTGCCTGGTGCAGTTCGACTGGATTGCGGTCGGTTCCGTTGAGGTCGGCTCCAGGCGGCAGTTCGAGTGTCCCGCTGCCGGTAACTGAAATGGGTCCTGTCTCAATATTTGCACCCTGGAGGTGGCTCCCACCGGAAAGCGCGATGGTGAGAGCCTCAGGGGTGCCCGTCACGTCTCCCACTGACACACTCGCGGATTCGCCAACGTACCATGTTTGGGGCGCCACGAGGTTGAGCGGCATCGTTTCAATATTCGCGCGTGCTCCTCCAGCGACCTCCATTCCTTCTGCGCCGACGCTGAGAGCATCCCCTCGAAAGTCGTAGAGGTTATAGTAGGTGTCGCCGATTGCCAGAGAGTTCGTTACCAGACCGGCTATGTTGTTGCCGGAGACGTAGCACGTGGTTGCACATGCTCCCACCGTTAGCGTCGGAAACGTGAGCGCACCGATGCTGCCGGACGGTGCGACCCCCCCTTCCCAGTTGCTACCATTCGACCAGTCGGGTTCCCCGGCGGGTGCGCCACCCGTCCATGTGAAGTCAGCCGCCATCGCACGTGGGGCGAGCAGTGCGGCGAACAACCCGAGCGCGACGACAGCAGCGAGCAAGATGAGCCATCCGCGTGGCCTGCCAGCTAGCGGCGCATCGAGAGCACCATCCTCTGATATGTCGAATGCCGTGCGCAGCGTCGCCCGTCCTTTCGCGGTCCCCTGCCTACGCCCCTTGCGAAGCCTGCCGGGCACACCGGGCTGACCCCCCGGCTGCTAGGCCGAACTCCGCACCTGTCCTCTCCGTGTTTGGCCCGGCACCCTATCAAGGACGACAAAAAGACGCAGGCCGCGCCCGTCGATCCCGTTTAGGCCCGGTGGCGAGGGTCCAGAGGATGTTGACGCGGTAGATGTCGTAGGCGTCCTCCGTAGCCGCACGACCGTCTGAGCGTCGCGGCTGGCGCGCTCTGTTGCAGGAACGTCGCATTCGCCAGCGGCGGGCAGGAGTACGGTGGAGAGACGACGGGGCGGCACCAAGCGCGATAGCTTGAGCGGGAATCGCCGTGAGCACGCCACCGGACGACAAGCCTGACGGGGTTCGGCAGCGGCGCGTTCGCGGCCCGCAGCTCACCGAGCGCGATGTCGAAGTCCTGGGCTGGATGACGCGCCACGGCGTTGTGACGGCGGAGTTGGTCGGACGCCGCTTCTTTGGGCGCGCCGACACCAATGGGTACGGCAGGTGGGCGGCGTATCGTCGTCTTCGCGCTCTGCGTGAGCTTGGCCTCGTCCTCAGCGACAAGCCATTCGCACACCATCCCGAAGTCCTGCGCGTCACGCGCGAGGGCGCGCGTGTAGCCGACCTTGGTTTGCGACCCGCACCGCTCGTCCTGTCGCAACTGCGCCACTCGATCGCGGTCGTATGGCTCACGGAGTACCTGCTTGCAGAGCACCCCGGCGCCGAGCTGACCACCGAGCGCGAGATGCGCGCGGCGCGATACCGCGAGTTGCGCGACGGCACCCGCGAGACCGAACAAGGCCGCACGGCCGATGCGCTCCTGCGCATCCCGACCGACGGCCCAGGCGCGCAAGGCATCGTGTCGGTTGCCGTTGAGCTTGACCTGACGCGCAAAGACCGCCGCGCAATGGAGCGCATGGTGCGCCAGTACGACTACGAGAAGGTCGATCGCGTGTGGTGGTATGTCACGCCCGCCCGCCTCGATCGCACCCGCGCGCTCGTGCGCGAGCTGCGGGCCGAGGACCGCATTGAGGTCAAGGCATGGCGCGATTAGCGATCGAATCGCAGGCAGCGCCCGCCGTCCAAGGACCAACCGAGCATCGGGTCCAAGAACTGGCGGCGATGCTCGCCGTCGCGCTCGGATGCGTCGCGCTGCTCAACCCAGGCGTCCTGATCGGCGCGGCGGTGTTCGGCGGTTGGTGCTGGTTTGAGCGCCCGGCGCCCGTTGGGCGCTTTGCCTGTGCTGCGCTAGTCGTCGCTCCGCTACTCGCGCTGCACTCCCTTCTTATATGGGGCTGGCCGTGGCAGGATTTGCTCTCGCATCTGCTCTCCCAGGCTCAGGTCTCGGCCGTGGACGGTCGGCTTGCCGTGCGCAGCTTCTACGTCGAAGCGCTTGCCGGGCCTGTGTGGTTCGAGGGAGCAGTGCTTGCCGCACACTTGAAATCCCGTACAGTTCACGCACAGGTGCGCCGGGACCACCGCCTCGACGGGCGTCGATGGCGGGCGATCAGCGGGCGCCAACAGCCGATGTTGCCCAGCCCGCAGTCATCACGCTTGGATTCCAGTCTCGCGCATCCGCCGGGATGCGTCCGGCTTGGAGTCGACGCGGAGACCAACCGACCACTCGACCTCAACCTGCCTGCCGATCTGGCTGCCCATGTGTTCCTGCCCGGCGCGAGCAACAGCGGAAAGACGACGACGCTAGCCCGCATCGTTGATGGCGCGCTCGCCAACGGCTACAGCGTCGTCACCATCGACGCCAAGGCGGGCGGGCTGGGAGGTGTTGCGCGTCGGCTCGCAACCCGGTATGCGGTGCCCTTCAATCTCGTGGACCCGGATGCCTTGGATTCGCTCGGCTACAACCCTTGCACTGGCGACGCCGCGGCCATCGCCAACAAGCTCGTCGGCGCCTTTACCTACGGACCCGACGCAGAGATATACGAGAACATCGCAATGGAGGCGGTGCCGGTTATCGTGCGCGGTCTACAAGCAGCCGGTGAGCCGGTCACACTCGAAGCGCTCTACGCAGCTCTTGGCGTTCGTGGTCTAGCGAACATCGCGCACAAACTTCCTTCCGACGATCGCATACATAACCGCCTGCTCGATCTGGACAATGGCGACAAGCTAGGTAGCAGCGGCCGGGCAGGGATGCAAAAGCGTCTTGGCGCACTCTTGGAGGGCAAGTTCGGCGACTTGCTCCGACTGCAACCCGCACTCGAATGGGATCGAGCTTTCGCACAGCCGTCGCTCACACACGTTGCGCTTAGCACGATGGGGAGCAACAAGGACGTAGAGCTGATGGCTCGTGTGGTCGCTCAGGACTTGAAGCAAATCGCGGCAAGCCGTCTGCACCAGCTCAACAACGGAGCCGATCTGGTTCCCGTGTTGGCAATCTTCGACGAGTTCGCGGCGCTGCGAGAGGCCGATCAGCTATCAGACCTATTGCTCCAAGCCCGTGAAGCACTTATGCCCACTGTCATATCCACGCAGTACATCCCCGTGACGGTATCGCTGCGCAAGGCATGTCTAGGCGCGGGCCTGCTGATCGTCCATCGTCTTGAGGCCGAAGATGCCGAGTTGATTGCGGCCCAATTCGGTACGCGACGTGCGACTGAGGTTACGCATCAAGTCGATTATGGGACAGGCTTTTCAGAGAAGGGCAGCATTCGCCGGGTAGAGAGGTTCAACGTTCATCCCAACGAACTGCGAAATCTCCGACCCGGCCAAGTTGCGATGAAGTCAGTGCCTAAACAGCGGTATACGATCGTCCAAGTCTACCGCGAGTAGAGCATGAACGTGGATTCTGCAAGCCTTCCATCGGTCGAACCACGCATCCGGGCACACGCGCGTCCTGCTAGATATCACACTCGCAGACGGTGGATGCTGACAGGCGCAAAGCGTCAATCACCGGCAGCCATAGGCGCTCTCGTCGTCGCCTGGACAGGTCTTCCGTTTGCACTCTGGGGCATGGTGGTATTTGCGTTCATCGGTGCACTTGCAGGTTTCTTTGACATTTCCGAACTGGGACTTACGTCAATACTCGGCGAAATTGGCATAGGTATCGAACCTGGGGCGGGTGTGGCGTCCGCCGTACTTTTGGCAGTCGTCGGAGCATTCGTAGGTTTCGCTTTCATCTACTTTTTTCTTGTTCTCCACCCGTGGATACTTCTTTCCGCAATCGCCACGGGTGCCGTCCTCAGTGCCGTCATTCTTGCGGTCATGATTCGTGCCGAGCCTTGGCTGATGCGGCTGCGCGGATATCGTGAGTTGAGCAAGCGCGAGAAGCAGCTACTACATCCCATGTTGAGGGACGCCGGACGCCGGATGGGACTACAAACTCTCCCCGCTCTCTGGATCAGCGACCAGCAGAAGCCCGGCGCCTGGGCACATATGCGCGGCATTGTCGTGACGCGAGGACTGCTTGGCGCCTACAGCGCCACCGAACATCCGCCAATTCCCGACCTCGACAATGCCGCCATTACCGCCATACTCGCTCACGAGCTGCACCATTGGGACGCGGGTCACGTTGTTGGCTCCACTGTCGTCTTCGCCTGCTTGTATCCAATCGCACTCATCATCAACGCAATCTCTTGGGTGCAGGTGCGCGCACAGTGGCTTGCGGTCATCCTCTGGGCGTTTTTGTGGCCTTTCTGGGTGTCCACGAAGCTCGTCATCGTTCCGCTGATGACGCACCGCTCACGGCGCTACGAGTACGAGGCCGACGCACGAGCCGCTAGCCTCGGTGACGAGTACCGTCTTGGTCTACGCCGCGCGCTCGATGAGCTGTCAGCTTGGGAGCGACCCCGCACCGGATGGGAAGACGTGATCGCCGCAACCCATCCGCCCATTGAGTTCCGTCTTGAATTCTTGGATGCTGCGGCGACCAGCGACGATTAATTGTTACCGCGCCAGCTTCGCACTCGCGGCGAGCAGTACAGCCGTCAGCACCCACACCGCTCCGACGATCACGCGCCTTTCGGGGAAGGCTCCAAGTGCGTATGCGCCAACGATTGCCCATTCTGCGGTGATGAGGCCACGTCCGATCGCCACGGCCCATTCCCACCCGCTATTGCGCGGCGCCCACCACCACGCGCACACGCCAAGAGGGAGCAATGCCCACCATTGCTCCGACATGATCGAGGCGGCGACCGACAACGGGACGACTACGTTGGCGAGCCGTGGGCGCGTCTGTCGCGCATCAGCACCCGAGCGTGCCTGGTGTCGAGCATCGACTTGTGATTGCAGACGCTTTTCCAGAATGCTCGCGTACCGCGTCATCGCTTGAAGTCGGACTGTCATCTGGCGTTCCTTGTCTGATAAGACGGACGCCGCGACGGGGCTATGCGACGCCCGTCAATTCAAGTGTTAGCTCTTTACGACAAAGATGGCAGTAACGCAGATACTTTGTTACATAAGGGTATCTTGCCTTTACAGCGCCGTTTTTGTCATCTAAGCGACTGACTTTCACTTGCTACGGAACAATGACAACAAGCGGCGCTATTTTATCGCCGGGCTATTCTTTAGATAACGGGGCTGCATCAACATTGGTACAGCACAAATGGCACCATCCACCCCGGCCACTCACTCAACATGGTTTGTTGGCGCCGTGCTTTTTGTCGCTACACCGAGGCGCACCTTATGAGCGTGATTCTGCGCGCAGAAATCCTCGCGCGGGAGGTTGCCCGACGCGGATGGAACCTTGCGGACTTGGCACACGCCGCAGGCGTCAGCAGCGCGACGGTGACGGCCGCACGCGCTGGACGCCCGGTGTCGCCGAAGTCGCTGCGCAGCATTGCAGCGGCGCTCGCGTCGGCTCCACCGCTCGACGGCGTTGACGAGCTGCTACTTGGCTAGGACGCCAGCATGGCTATAAGAGCGTCGTAGCCGTCATCAGGCGTTAGGTGGCTGTAGACGCTCTCGATCATGCGCAAGCTGTTGTGTCCCAGGATGCGCGCGAGCTGGATCGGGTTCATTCCACGTCGCAGCGCTTCGGTGGCGAACGAGTGGCGAAGCAGATGCGGGTGAACGCGCTTGC
>Ga0208586_1000539_pt1 | contig 13658 bp, 11 predicted proteins | sample NGESurshal072012_6_FD_184471 | JGI IMG/M metagenome (GOLD analysis project Ga0208586, IMG submission 184471) | Arctic peat soil microbial communities from Barrow, Alaska - NGEE Surface sample 53-3 shallow-072012 (SPAdes) | ecosystem: Environmental > Terrestrial > Soil > Wetlands > Peat ... | reverse complement strand
CTCGTGCTCGACGACGACCGCCGTTCGCGTTTTGGACGTGCCGCCCGAGAGGTGGCGGTAGCGCGATTCGACTGGAACGCGCTCGCCGCGACGTTATCGGCCCGCTTGGCCCCCTTCGACCACTTCGTCGCCGACAAGGCTTCGTCGTAAGGTTGTCCGGGAGGGGGAATCGTGGCGCAACGGGCAACGGAATCAATAAAGGTCAACGCCACCCCCCAGGTCGTCTACGACGTCGTCACCGACTTCGAGCACTACGACAACTGGGTGAGTGACCTCAAGCGAATTGACATTCTTTCCCGTGACGACGAGCAACGTCCCCTCGAGATCGAGTTCCGCGCCGCCGCCTTCGGCCGCTCGACCACGTACACCCTGCGTTACGACTACAGCCGCGCTCCGTCGCAGTTGAACTGGCGCCAGATCGAGGGCGACCTCACCGAGACGTTGAACGGTCAGTACCGCTTCGAAGAGAGTGAGGGCGCCACGAAGGTCACCTACGACCTCGAAGTCGAACTGCTCGTGCCGATACCGACGTTCATCAAGTCCCGCGCGGCCTACCGGATTCAAACTCAGGCGTTGCGCGAGTTGAAGGCGCGGGCCGAGCAACTGCAATGAGCGACGTCGCAATCGGCGTTGACGTCGGAGGAACGAAAGCGCTGGCCCTTATGGTCGCTCGCGACGGGCGGGTGCTCGGCGAACTGCAGGCGCCCACGCCGCACGCCCACTCCGAGAGCCTCGGCGCACCGACCGCGCAGGTCGTGACCGGTCTCATCGAGGAACTGTGCGCGGTGCAGGGTCGCGACGCGTCCCACGTGTCGATTGGGGTTGGTCTTCCGGGCATGATGCGACGCGACGGTCTCTTGGTCTACGCGCCCAATCTGCAAACGGCGTCGGGCGTGGAGCTCGGTCCACTGCTGAGCGCGTCGCTGCGTAACGCCAACGTGTTCTGCGAGAACGACGCCAACTGCGCGGCGCTGGCGGAACACGAGTGGGGCGCCGGACGCGGCATCGACGACTTCGTGATGGTCACGCTCGGTACCGGCATCGGCGGCGGCGTTTTCGCCGACGGACACCTCGTTCGCGGACGCAGTGGCTTCGCCGGCGAGATCGGTCACATGGTCGTGGTCGCGCGCGGCGCCGCCTGTCACTGCGGCGGCCACGGCTGCTGGGAACGCTACGCCTCGGGTGGGGGGCTCAATCGACTCACCCGCGAAGCGGCCATCGAGGGACGACTGCCGGCGTTGGTCGCCCAGCGCGGCAACGCCGCCGCGGTGCGCGCGGAGGACGTCACGGCCGCCGCCGCCCAGAACCTCGACGAGGCCGTCGTCATCCTGCGCGAGATCGGTTGGTGGTTGGCGCTCGGATTGGCCAATCTCGCCGCCATTCTCGACTGCGGTCACTTCGTCATTGGGGGAGGACTCTCGTCGGCCTCGGACCTCGTGTTGCCGGCCGCGCGTCAGTATCTCGTGGACCTCGTCGAGGGCCATTCGGCACGGCCCGAGATCACCGTCACGTCGTCGATGTTCGGACCACGCTCGGGCGCCATGGGTGCCGCGCTCGTCGCCTTCGAGCGCCGCGCATGAAGCTCGGTGTCCTTCTCCCGACGTTTCGAAACGGTGCCGACGACGCCTTCGCCTTCGCCGATCAAGCGGCCGAGGCGAAACTCGACGGCGTCTTCGCGTACGACCACCTGTGGCCGATGGGCTCGCCGACTCGCCCCTCGCTCGCACCGTTCGCACTACTCGCGCTCGTCGCTCGTCGCTACGAACAACTGAGCGTCGGGCCACTGGTCGCGCGCGTTGGACTGGTCGGCACCCGCCACCTGGTGCAACAGTTCCACACGTTGGCGCGCCTCGCTCCGGGGCGCGTCATTGCGGCCCTCGGCACCGGTGACAAACTCTCGGCGGCGGAGAACGAGGCCTACGACATTCCACCGCTCTCGGCAGACCAGCGACGATCACTCCTGAGCGACACCGCGCGCACGGTGCAGGCCATCATGCCCGTGTGGTTCGGCGCCGGAAGTGACGCGACCAACACCGCCGCACGCGAGGTTGGTGCGACGATCAACCTCTGGGACGCGTCGCCCGAGAAGGTCGCCGACGTGGCGAAATCAGGTCCGGTCAGTTGGGCCGGTCCGCCGCCCGACGATCTCTTCGCCACGCTCGACGCTCTCCGTGAGGCCGGAGCGACGTGGGCCGTCCTCACTCCTCAGGCCGACATCGCACAACTAGGTATCTGGCGCCACGGGAATGAAAGTAACGTTCGCTGATGGAATTTCGTCGGATCAATGGACTACCGCCCTACGTCTTCGCCCAGATCAACGGACTGAAGGCCGAGGCGCGCACGCGCGGGCGTGACGTCATTGATTTCGGTTTCGGTAATCCCGACCTGCCCAGTCCCGACATTGCCGTCGCCAAATTGGCCGAGGCCGCGAACAATCCCCGCAACCACCGCTACAGCGCCAGTCGCGGCATCCCCAATCTCCGTCTCGCGATGGCCAACCGCTACAAGGCGCTCTTCGACGTTGACGTCGACCCCGACACCGAAGTCGTCACCACAATCGGGGCCAAAGAGGGTCTCACCCACCTGATGTGGGTCTTGCTCGGTCCGGGCGACAGCGCCATCGTGCCGACGCCCAGTTACCCCATACACCTCGCCGGTCCGGGCTTCGCCGGCGCGAACGTCATCACGGTGCCCATTCACGACCCCGGTACGTCCAGCATCGATCCCGGCGACGACTTCTTTGACGGTCTGGTTACCGCGTGGGAGGGGGCGGCCGTGAAGCCGCGCGTGATCATCTGCTCCTTCCCGCACAACCCGACCAGCGCATGCGTGGACCTCAACTTCATGACGCGACTCGTCGAGTTCGCACTCAGCCACGACGTCATTATCTGTCACGACTTCGCCTACGCCGACCTCGGCTTCGATGGTTACAAACCGCCCTCAATCCTGCAGGTGCCGCGCGCCAAGGAGTGTTGCGTCGAGCTCTACACGTTGACCAAGTCGTTCTCGATGGCCGGATGGCGCGTGGGCTTCCTCGTCGGCAACGCCGAGATCGTCGCGGCCCTGACGAAACTGAAGAGCTACCTCGATTACGGGACCTTCCAACCGGTGCAGATCGCCGCGATCGTCGCTATGAATGAGGCGACGGAGTATCCCGAACAGCTTCGCGTCATCTACCAGTCGCGTCGTGACGCGTTGATCGACGGACTGCACCGTATTGGGTGGCACGTGACGCCGCCGCGCGGTTCGATGTTCATTTGGGCCCCGGTGCCCGATCCCTACCGCGAGATGGGCTCGCTCGGATTCGCGAAGTACCTCATTGAAGTGGCTGACGTCGCAACGAGTCCCGGGGTGGGCTTCGGCGACGGTGGCGACGGCCACGTTCGCTTCGCGCTGATTGAAAACGAACTACGCACCGGCCAGGCCATCAGAAATCTGCGCAGGGCCCTCCCGAAACTCGTTTAGGGTTCGCCTGCTCCCGGTGTCGCGACCCGCACCATTTCAATGCGTCCGCGCGTGACGTCGGCGATCTTGAAGCGGTCGCTCGTGGGTGCCGTCATGACGTAGAGGTTTCGCCGGTCGTCACCGCCGAGCATGCAGGCGAATGCGTGCTGGGTCGTCGTGACGGTCGCTGTTACCTCGCCGCCCTCCTTCACTCGCGAGACTTGGTTGGCAAGGGCGTTGGCGTACCAGATCTGTCCGTCGGCGTCGAGGCACATCCCGTCGGTGGCGGTGAATTCAAACTGCGCCCAGACCCGACGATGGGAGAGCGTCCCGTTGGTCGCGACGTCGAACGCCGTCAGCCTCGAACCCATCGTCTCGCCAATAATCAACGTGGCGCCGTCGGACGTGACGACGGTGCCATTGGGGAACTCCAACTCGGGAACGACCTGGACCACGTGGCCCTCGGGGTCGAGCACTACGAGATTGGTCGACGGCGGGGGCGAGGCGAGGAAGGCCTCGATTCCCATCTCTTTAAGGCGGGTGTCCAAGTCGAAACCGAAACTGCCGACGTAGCTGTACCCGGCGGAGGAGACCAGCATCTCGTTGGCCCAGAACTCGCAGTGCTCGCCGATGTCGGCGAAGACGCTGACTTCATTCTCGTGAAAACGAAGGACTTTCTGGTCGAGCATTGAGACGCAGAGCAGGTCACCGCAGGGCAGCCAACCCATTCCCGAGGGCTGCGTGACGACCTCGTGTTCGATCCTCTCGTCCGATCCGTCGGCGGACATTGAGTAGATGGCGCGGCGATAAAAGTCCGAGTACCAGAGACGCCCCTCGTGCCATCGCGGACCTTCGCCGAACGCCAGTCCGCCGCGAATGACCGCCGATGTGTATTCCTCCACTAGACCCCCCACGCCGATGCTCGAAACTACTTCGTCTAGGAGCGCTCGACCGCGCGCGTCCACGCCCCGTACCCGAGGTCCACCCACATTGGATCCTCGGGCTCGAATCGTCGGTCGAAGGTCCAGCGTTCGGCCAGTTCGTCGAGCGACGACCAGACTCCGGCGCCCAGACCGGCGATGGTCGCCGCGCCGCGAGCGGTCGCTTCGAGCGACGTGCTGCGCAACACGGGGAGTTGTGAGTTCGTGGCCTGGAGCTGCAGCAGGGTGTCCATCGCCGCCGCACCGCCGTCGGCTCGTAGTTCGTGCACCGCAATGCCGCCGTGCGCGAAGGCGTCGGTCATCGCGCGCACTTGGTAAGCGAGTGATTCGACGAGAGCGCGCGCGATCTGTCCGCGTCCGACGCCCCGACTGAGTCCGGTGATCGAGCCGCGGGCGTCACTTCGCCAGAACGGCGATCCCAGTCCGGTGAAGGCCGGCACGAACTGTGCGCCGCCGCTATCGGGAACCGACAGCGCGAGTGCTTCGAGGTCACTCGCGTCGTGAAGGAACCGCATCTCGTCGCGCAACCACTGCACCGCTGCGCCGGCCACGAAGGCCGAACCCTCGACCGCGTAGGTGACGTCGTCGCCGAGCTTCCACGCCACGGTCGAGACGAGTCCGTCAACGACCTCAGGACAGTTCGGTCCAACATTCGCGAGAAGAAAGGCGCCCGTGCCGTACGTTGCCTTCACCATGCCCGGTCGAAAACAGGCCTGCCCGAACAGCGCCGCTTGTTGGTCACCGAGAACCCCGGTAATCGGTACGTCGGCGAGTTCCGCCACGACGTCGGCACTGACGACGCCGAAGTGGGCATCGGACGAAACGATGTCGGGCAGCGTTCGTTGGTCAATGGCGAAGAGATCGGTCATCTCGTTCGACCACGCCAACGTCTCAAGGTCCATCAACATCGTGCGCGACGCGTTGGACGGTTCAGTCATGAAGAGGCCACCATTGACGCCACCCGTGAGCGACCAGAGCAACCAGGTGTCGACGGTCGCGAAACTCGGCCGCTCCACGTCCTTCATGACGTCGTGCTCGAGGAGCCACTGCATCTTCGAAGCGGAGAAGTACGAGTCGAGTACGAGGCCGGTCGTGTGGCGCACCAGTGGGCCGCGTCCGGCGCGCTCCATCTCGTCGCAGCGTCGCGCGGTGCGACGGTCCTGCCACACAATGGCGCGGTGGGGGAGACGGCCCGTCGCGCGATCGAAGGCGACGGTCGTTTCACGTTGGTTGGTGATGCCGAGCGAGAGCACGCGGTGTCCGTTGTCGCGCGCTCGTGACGCGACGTCACGGAGCGTCGATAGAGCGAGAGCGGCGATCTCGCTGGCGTCGTGTTCGACCTCGCCCGGACGGGGGAAGAACTGCGTCAGTTCGGCGTAGGAGGAGTCAACGACGTTGGTCGAGGTGTCAAAAGCGACGCAGCGAACGCCCGAGGTACCGGCGTCGAGGGCGAGAAGCAGGTCCATGGCCCGTCACGCTAGCGACGCTTACCGGCCAGTTATTGGGTAGATCATTGGGCAATAAATAATTGTTTCAAAAACCATCAAAATAGAGTTGACGCGGTGTAATTACAGTGCTGTAATGACACAGCATCTTGCGACGAGAAGTGGATCAACCACTACATCTTGTGGCTCAGGGGACCAAGTGGTAGTAAACTTGATTTCCCGACCACGACGCCACAGGAAGCAAGTTCTTAGTGTCGGTTTCGGCAAGAAAAGAGAGATTGAAATGGCTATCGCACCTCAGCGACTCGGAATTGGCATCCGCCGGTACTTCACCACTGACGACCGTCACCCCTATGACGAGGTCACCTGGGATCGTCGTGACGCTCGAATCTCCAACTTCCGCGACGGCTCAGTGGCCTTCGAGCAGTTGAACGTTGAGGTGCCCTCGACCTGGTCGTTCAACGCGACCAACATCCTCGCCCAGAAGTATTTTCGTGGCACCCTCGGCACCGACGAGCGCGAGACCAGCTTGAAGCAGGTTGCCGATCGCATCGTCGACACCGTGACCGAGTGGGGCATCGAGCGCGACTACTTCGTCGACGACGAAGAGACTGAGGCGTTCCGCGCCGAACTGAAGCACCTCCTCATTACCCAAAAGGCCGCGTTCAACTCCCCGGTGTGGTTCAACATCGGCGTGAAGGGCGTGCCCCAGCAGGGCAGTGCCTGCTTCATCCTCGCGGTCGAGGACTCCATGCGCTCGATCCTCAATTGGTACACCGAAGAGGGCATCATCTTCAAGGGCGGCTCGGGCGCCGGTGTCAACCTCTCGAAGATTCGCTCGAGCGCGGAGATGCTCGAAGGCGGCGGCACTGCCAGCGGTCCCGTCTCGTTCATGCGCGGCGCCGACGCGTCGGCCGGCACGATCAAGTCCGGCGGCAAGACGCGCCGCGCCGCGAAGATGGTCATCCTCGACGCGGATCACCCCGACCTCGAAGAGTTCATCTGGTGCAAGGCCAACGAGGAGAAGAAGGCCCGGGTACTTCGCGACAACGGCTTCGACATGGACCTCGACGGCAAGGACATCCACTCAATTCAGTACCAGAACGCCAACAACTCCGTTCGTATTTCGGACGAATTCATGGACGCCGTCATCGCTGACGGCGACTGGGACCTGAAGGCCCGTCACGGTGGACGTGCGGTGCAGACACTGAAAGCCCGCGACCTCTGGCGCCAGATCGCGCGCGCCGCGTGGGAGTGCGCCGACCCGGGCCTCCAGTTCGACACGACGATCAACAAGTGGCACACTTCGCCCAACACGGACCGTATCAACGGTTCGAACCCGTGTTCGGAGTACATGCACATCGACAATTCCGCGTGCAACCTCGCGAGCCTCAACTTGATGAAGTACCTGAACGACGACGGCAGCTTCGACGTCGACGCGTTCAAGCACTCGATCGAGGTGCTCTTCAGCGCGCAGGAGATCATTGTCGGCGCGGCCGACTACCCGACCGAGAAGATCGCGGAGAACTCACGCAAGTTCCGCCAGTTGGGTCTCGGCTACGCCAACTTGGGCGCCCTCTTGATGGCGTCCGGTCTCGCGTACGACTCCGACGAGGGTCGGGCCTGGGCCGGGGCGATCACCGCACTCATGACCGGACACGCCTACGCCGTGAGTGCGCGCACCGCCGGACGCATGGGACCCCACGAGGGCTACGAAGAGAACGCCGCGCCGATGCTCGACGTACTTCGCATGCACCGCGACGCCTCCTACCAGATCGATGGATCGAAGGCTCCGGCCGACATTCTCGAAGCGGCCCAGCACGCCTGGGAGGAAGCTGTCGACCTCGGCACGCGTCACGGGGTGCGCAACGCGCAAGCCTCGGTCTTGGCGCCGACCGGCACCATTGGCCTCTTGATGGACTGCGACACGACGGGCGTCGAGCCGGACCTTGGTCTGGTGAAGTTCAAGAAGTTGGTCGGCGGCGGCAACATGTCGATCGTCAACCAGACGGTGCCGCGCGCACTGCGCAAGCTCGGTTACACCGAGATGGAGTCGCTGGCCATTGAGGCCTACATCGACGAGAACAAGTCAATCGTCGGTGCGCCGGGACTGAAGCCAGAGCACTTGCCGGTCTTCGCCTGCTCCATGGGCGACAACACGATTCACTACCTCGGGCACGTGCGAATGATGGGTGCCATTCAGCCCTTCATCTCGGGTGCGATCTCCAAGACCGTGAACATGCCCGAAGACGCCACCATTGAGGACGTCGAGAACTTGCACATGGACGCGTGGAGGATGGGCGTCAAGGCCGTCGCCATTTACCGTGACAACTGCAAGGTCGGCCAACCCCTCTCCACGGCGAAGAAGGATGGCGAGGAGTCTTCGTCGTCGGTGACCGCAACCGACTCGGTCGCGGCCGAACTCTTCACCAAGATCGCCAAGCTCGAAGCGGCGTTGGAGCGCGCGACGTCAGAAGGTGCGCCGGTACAGATGGCCGCCTTCCGTGAACGCATGCCGCGCCGACGCGTGTCGACCACGTTCGCCTTCCGCGTCGCGGATTGTGAGGGCTACGTCACCGTAGGCGAGTACGAGAACGGCAAGCCCGGCGAGGTGTTCATCAAGGTCTCGAAGCAGGGTTCGACGTTGGCCGGCATCATGGACGCCTTCTCGATCTCGATCAGCTTGGGGCTGCAACACGGTGTGCCGTTGGCGACCTACGTGCGCAAGTACGTGAACATGAAGTTCGAGCCGTCGGGCATGACCGACGACGCCGACCTTCGGATCGCCACCTCGCTCGTTGACTACATCTTCCGACGCTTGGCCCTCGACTACTTAGACGTCACCGAGCGCGAAGAGTTGGGCGTGCTCTCGACGAGTGAGCGGATTCAGCCTACGTTGCCCGAGGTCGCCGAACAGGCGACGCCGACGATCAACGCGAGTGTGCAACCGACGCTCGTGGACGTGAGTGAGAAGCCGACGAGTCATCAGCCCTCGCTCCTCAGTCGCGGCGAACAGCGCGACGCGCCGATGTGTTACCAGTGCGGTAACGCGATGCAGCGGGCCGGCTCGTGCTACGTGTGCTCCAGCTGCGGCGCGACGAGCGGGTGCTCGTAACGTCAAAGGACTTCGCTGAAAGAGGGGCGACGGATTCTGGGAAACTCGAATCCGTCGCCACCTTTGCCGTCCGTGCCATTTACGACTGAAGCGAGTCCTTCACAATCTTTCCGATGGCGTCAATTTCGAGAAGGAAGCCGTCGTGACCGGTAATGGAGTCGATGACGTGAAGCTTGTCGTCTCCCGGTAGGTATTCGCTGATTTCCTGTTGCTGACTGAGCGGATAGAGACGATCGCTCGCAATCCCGATGACGGTCACGTTGGCGCGAACGCTTCGCAATGCTGACTCGACGCCACCTCGCCCACGACCGACGTCGTGGCTGTTCATTGCCCTGCTGAGCGTAATGTAGGAATTCGCGTCAAATCGCGCGGAGAGTTTGTCGCCCTGGTATTCCAAATAGGACTCGACGGCGTAGCGACCACCGCGCAAAGGATCCTCGTCGCCTTGTGCCGTACGACCGAAGCGCAGGTCGAACTCTTGGGCGGTGCGGTAGCTCAGTTGGCCAATACCACGAGCGATGTTGAGTCCCTCGTCGGGTCGATCATCGGTCTCGTAGTAGTAGCCGTTCGCGAAGGTCGGGTCGGTCTCGATGGCGCGGATCTGCAATGAACAGAGTGCAATCTGTTCGGCGGACGCCGCGGCACCAACCGCGAGGACGACGGCCCGCTCCACGCGTTCGGGGTAGCCAACGCTCCACTCGAGCGAACGCATGCCACCCATGGAACCGCCAATCACGCTGAACCACTTGGTGATGCCGAGGTGGTCCGCGAGCGCCACTTCGGCGACCACTTGGTCGCGAATCGTGATGAGCGGAAAACGCGGTCCGTAAGGATGGCCGTCTGGCGCCACGGACGACGGACCCGTCGTACCTTGACAGCCCCCGAGCACATTCGGACAGACGACGTAGAACAGATCACTGTCGATGGCCAGTCCCGGTCCAATGAGGCCCTCCCACCAACCGACGGTGGGATGACCGGGGCCCTTCGGGCCAATGGCGTGGCTGTCGCCCGTGAGTGCGTGACTGACGAGCACCGCGTTCGAACGTGACCCGTTCAGTTCTCCCCACGTCTCGTAGGCGACGGTGAGTTCACTCAGCACGTTGCCGCTCTCGAGGGTGAAACCAGGTTGGTCCCTCTCTACGAGTCGGGCGAACTGTCGATGACCGGGATCATCGCCCGGTTGCCACGTGCCCGCGATTGATCGGGGCGTCATGCACCCTTCGCGGCGGCGAAGCCAGTTTCCAGGTCGGCGATGATGTCGTCAATCGTCTCGACGCCAATGGAGAGCCGCACCATCTCGGGATTGACGCCGGTCGACGTCTGCTCCTCGGGCGTCAACTGTGAGTGCGTGGTCGTCGCGGGGTGAATCGCGAGGCTGCGCACGTCACCGACGTTGGCGAGGTGACTAAAGAGTTCCAATCCCTCAATGAACTTCTGTCCCGATTCGGTGCCGCCCTTGATGCCGAAGGCAATGATGGCGCCGCCGCCCTTGGGGAGGTACTTCAATTGGCGCTCGTGCCACGGGCTCGACTCGAGTCCGGGGTACGTCACCCAGAGGACGTCGTCGTGGGCCTCGAGGAACTTGGCGACCGCTTCGGCGTTCTGCACGTGGCGCTCCATCCGGTAACTGAGTGTCTCGAGGCCCTGAATGAAGAGGAACGAGTTGAACGGTGTGGTCGAGGCACCCACGTCACGCAAGTACTGGAGTCGGGCCTTCAACACGTAGCGGGCCGTGAAGAGTGGCTCGGGGAGTTCCGCGAAGACCAGGCCGTGGTAGCTCGGGTCGGGCTCGGTGAAGCCCGGGAAGCGGCCACTGGCTTCGTAGTCGAAAGTGCCGCCATCGACGATCACGCCGCCAATGGACGTACCGTGTCCACCGATGTACTTCGTCGCCGAGTGCACGACGATGTCGGCGCCGTGGGCGAGCGGTTGCGCGAGGAAGGGTGTCGCGAGCGTGTTGTCGACGACGAGCGGTATGCCGCTGTCGTGGGCCACTTTGGAGACACCTTCGAAGTCCAGCACGTCGCCTTTGGGGTTACCCAAGGTCTCGGCGTAGAAGGCCTTCGTGTTCGGGCGGATGGCCGCTTGCCACTCCGCTAGGTCGTCGGGGTCGTTGACGAACGTGACCTCGATGCCGAGCTTCGGCAACGTGTAATGGAAGAGGTTGTACGTGCCGCCATAGAGCGAGGCCGACGAGACAATGTGACCACCGTTCTCGGCGAGGTTGAGCAGCGCGATTGTTTCGGCCGCCTGTCCACTCGCCACGGCCAACGCCGCGGCGCCACCTTCGAGCGACGCGATGCGGTCTTCGAAGACGGCCTGCGTCGGGTTCATGATTCGCGAGTAGATGTTGCCCAACTCCGAAAGTCCAAAGAGGGCGGCGGCGTGCGCCGTGTCGCGGAACACGTAGCTCGTCGTTTGATAGATCGGCACGGCGCGTGCCCCGGTCGTCGGGTCCGGAACCGCTCCGGCGTGAATCTGACGGGTTTCAAATCCCCAGTTGGACATAGTCGGCTGACTCCTTGCTGGTCTTTCCCGCTCGCGCGGCAAAGTCATATGAACGGTTATTTATAACAAAGGTTAGTGATTAGGTCAACTATTACTTTTCGAGGTCCACGATCACCGTCGAGGGCGACTGCGCTGGGAGGCGCGCTTAGATGACGGCCGGGCGCTTCGTGGCGAGCAACGTGAAGGCAATCGGTAGGGTCGACGCCGACGCCCGCGTGCCGTCGGGACCGACGCCAATGCGGAATCGGTAGCGACCGTCGTCGTCGAGGTCGAGGATGTCACCGTGGGGGTCGTAGGCCATGTCGTCGTGCTCGAGCAGCGTCGTCATCGAGAGACCGGCGTTGTGCACGGCGTTCACGATCTCGGAGAGGGAGTGCGCGTACTCTTCGGTCGAGGTAATGAAGTCGGCGTTCGGATTGGCGTAGCTTCCGGTACCGCTCCACTGCACGGGGACGCCGCTGCGGTAGGGGAAGTCCGCGATGAGTGGATCGCGCGAACCGAAGACGTTCGTGAAGGGATGGATCTCAACGAGCACCAGCCGGCCACCATCGCGCAAGACCCGCGTGGCCGACGCCATCCACTGGTCGAGGTTGTCGATCCAGCACAGCACGCCGACGGTCGCGTAGGCAATGTCGAAGCGGTCGTCGAGTGAGTGGGGGAGATCGCGCGAATCACTCTGGACCGTGTCGAGCGCGACGCCGGCCAACTGCGCAATCTCGCTCGCTCGTTCCAGCGCGGTCGGCGAGAAGTCGACGGCGGTCACGCGAGCGCCGCGACGGGCCATGGAGATCGAGTCGAAACCAATGTGGCTCTGAATGTGAATGACGTCGAGACCGCCGACCCCGGCGCCGTAGGTCGCGAGCGCGATCGCGTTCTCCTCGAGGTCGGTGAGCGAGTCCTTGCCGCCCACCAACGTGTCGACGTCGTAGAAGCGGTCAGAACCGGTGCCGTGAAAGGCGGCCAAGGTTTCCCAGTGATCAAAGTTCGGGCTTTCCATGTGAGCAGTCTTGCAGTTGCACTTGGGGCGCGTGCGAGAGGACGGTGCCCTAGATGAACGGCGACAGAATCGCTGGGGTGCCCGGTCCGAGACCGGCCTTCTCGCGGATGATCTCGTCGACGTGGTCGAGGTCATCGGGCGTGATGTAGGGCTTCACTTTTTTGCCGATGTCGAGAACGAGACCAACGGACTTCTTGCGGCGGCGCCCGTCGAGATTGGCCCAGAGTGTCGGGTTGGCCGAACCCCAAACCCGCAATTGACCTCGCGCGGGGGTGAGTTTGACCATCTGTACGCCGACAATCGACGTGTAGGGAATGGTCTTGTTTCCCCAAGGGTAGTAGTGACGAAGGACGAGATTCTCCTCGTCGCAGATGACGCTGTTCTCGTTCGGCAGGACCGTCATAGACACAGTGTAGGTACGGGTACGCGGGAGTGGGCAACGCTCGCGAGGCAGAGTGCGTGCGTTATCGTCCGGTACGAAGCGGCGGAGGGGGAACGATGAGTGATACCGGTTCGAGACTGGGGCACCCGGCAGTCGAGGAGACCGTGGGTGGCGTGCTTCGTGGTGATGTCTTCGTGAGTTCGGAGGAGTTGATGGCGCGTGCCCGCCGCGCGGCCACGGGGTTTCGGGCGCTCGGCGTTGAGGCCGGCGGAGCTATTGCGTTACTGCTGCGCAACGACCATGAGTTTTTCGAAGCGTCCTTCGCCGCCGCCGCACTCGGTGCCGCTCCGGTGCCCATCAACTGGCACGGGAGCGCCGAGGAGGTGGCCTACGTCGTCGCCGACTCGAATGCGCGAGTCCTGGTGGCCCACGCCGACCTGCTTCGTCACGTCGGTCACGCCCTTCCCCGGTCGGTGAGGGTGCTCGGCGTCACGACGCCGACGAGCATTGCCGAATCCTTCGGGATCGACGATGCGTTTCGAGTACTCCCGCCCGGCGTCGACGAGTGGTCGACGTGGCGCGATACCTTCGAGCCGTTGGCGGACGCCTTCCTCGGCGACGCAACTTCCATGATCTACACGTCAGGCACGACCGGCGTGCCGAAAGGAGTCGTGCGCGACATCGGCGGCTATCTGGTCGCCCTCAAGTGGACGATGTGGGCGATCTACGGCGTCCAGCCCGGGGAGACCTTCTGGTCGGCGTCGGACATCGGTTGGGTCGTCGGCCATTCCTACATCGTCTACGGCCCGCTGCTGCATGGTTGCTC
>Ga0208586_1000535_pt1 | contig 13681 bp, 16 predicted proteins | sample NGESurshal072012_6_FD_184471 | JGI IMG/M metagenome (GOLD analysis project Ga0208586, IMG submission 184471) | Arctic peat soil microbial communities from Barrow, Alaska - NGEE Surface sample 53-3 shallow-072012 (SPAdes) | ecosystem: Environmental > Terrestrial > Soil > Wetlands > Peat ... | reverse complement strand
CCCCGTCACCGACGCGGACAAGGCGGCCGAGGAATCGCTGCGCAACGTGCTGCGCCGATCCCGGCCGCGGGACGCCGTGCTGGGCGAGGAGTTCGGCCGGGACGGCGGCGGCCCCCGGTGCTGGGTGATCGACCCGATCGACGGCACCAAGAACTATGTCCGCGGGGTCCCGGTTTGGGCCACCCTGATCGGCCTGATGGACGGCGACCAGGTGGTGATGGGCGTGGTTTCCGCGCCCGCCCTCGGCCGGCGCTGGTGGGCGGCCAGCGACAACGGCGCCTGGACCGGCAAGAGCCTCACCAAGGCCACCCGCTGCCGGGTCTCGGACGTGGCGCGGATCGAGGACGCGTCGTTCTCCTACTCGAGCCTGACCGGGTGGGAGGAGAGGGGCGTGATGCCGGGCTTCCTCGGCCTGGCCCGGTCGGCGTGGCGGACCCGCGCGTACGGCGATTTCTGGTCCCACGTCCTGGTCGCCGAGGGTGCGGTGGACATCTCAGCCGAGCCCGAGGTGTCCCTGTGGGACGTCGCGGCGCTGCAGATCATCGTGGAGGAGGCGGGCGGCGTCTTCACTGACCTGGACGGGGTCGCCAGGCCGGACACCGGCAGCGTGGTCTGCACCAACGCGCGGCTGCACCAGGAGGTGCTCGACCGCCTGGCTAGCCCCGGAACATGACCTGATGTGCACAAATGCGTAGCCGGAACGGCCTTGGATAAGGCCTTGGATAAGGCCTTGCCCTTACGCGGGCATGCGCGGATGCTGGGAGGACTAGCGCGTCACAAAAGCACAAGCGCATCCGTAACGAGGCGGCACACCCCGGCCGGGCACGGCCCGGGCGGGACGTGGCGTCTCGGACACAGCCCGGGGAGTGATCGATCGTGAAGGTGCGAGACGGCATGACCAGGCTGGTGCTCACCATCGGGCCCGCGCACACTCTCCGGGAGGCGGCGCGCCTCATGTCCGCCCGCCGGGTGGGCGCGGCCGTGGTGACCGACGACCAGCACGCGGGGATCGGCATCCTGACCGAGCGCGACATCCTGGACTCCGTCGGCGCGGGCCAGGATCCGGACAGCGAGCTCGCCGCGGACCACCGCACCATGGACGTGGTGTTCGCGTCGCCCGACTGGACCCTGCAGCAGGCCGCGGAGACCATGGTGCAGTCCGGCTTCCGGCACCTCGTGGTCATCGAGGGCCCGGAGGTCATCGGGCTCCTGTCGATGCGCGACATCGTGCGTGTCTGGGCCGACACCGCCGCGCCGGTGGCGCAGGCCACCGCGCCGGCCTGAATCAAACCCCGGATACCGCGCTCACCTGCAAGATCTTTACCGCGGGCCGCCCGCGGCAGAGGCAGGGCAATATGCGGCCGGCCAGAGGCGACATGAGACTGTAGCGGGATGCGGCTCCGTGGCGCAGTGACGCTCGTGACCGGCGGATCGTCGGGTATCGGGGCGGCAACAGCACGCGTGCTGGCCAAGGCCGGAGCGCGGCTGCTGATCGCCGGACGGGACCCGGAGCGGCTGGACGCCGTGGCCCGGGACACGGGCGCCCTGGCCCTGAAGGCCGATCTCGCCGAGCCCCAGGGACCCGCCGAGCTGGCCGAGGCGGCACTGCAGGTCGCGGCCACGGACGCCACCTGTCCCGGCATCGACATCCTGATCAACAACGCGGGCGTCGGCTGGTGCGGCCCGGTCGGCGAGATGACCTGCGACAAGATCGAAGAGATCCTGGCCGTCAACCTGGCCGCGCCGATCGAGCTGACCCGGCGGCTGCTGCCGCGGATGACCGCGCGGGGCAGCGGCCGGATCGTGTTCGTCTCGTCCATCGTGGGGACGACGTCGGTGCGGGACGAGGCGGTGTACTCGGCGGCCAAGGCGGGCCTGGGTAACTTCGCCGAGAGCCTGGGCCATGAGCTGGAAGGCTCCGGCGTGGGCGTCTGCGTGATCGTCCCCGGCGTGATCAACACCCCGTTCTTCGACCGCCGGGGCCGCCCGTACGGCCGGAGGAAGCCGGAGCCGCTGCCGGCCGAACGGGCCGCTGAGGCGATCAGGTCGGCGCTGGAGCACGACCGCCAGGTGGTCTACGTGCCCCGCTGGATGAGCTTCCCGGCCCACCTGCACGGCGCGGCCCCGCGGACGTTCGCGCTGCTGGCGCGCTGGTTCGGCGACCATGGCTGAGCTAGGCCGCCCCGCTGCGCGCGGGCGCGGGCCCAGGCCTCCATCGCCGCAACGAAAACCGTCACCCGTACCCGCCTCGCCCGAGAAGCAGGAGCCTGCGGGCCGCTGCGGTGCCAACCGCCCCGGAACCGGGACATGAGGGTCAGCCTCTAGCGGGCCGCCCGAACCGGGACATGAGGGTCAGCCTCTAGCGGGCCGCCCGAACCGGGACATGAGGGTCAGCCTCTAGCGGGCCGCCGGAACCGGGACGCGGGGGTCAGGCCCTAGCCGCCCCGTCAGAACCGGGACATGAGGGACAGGCCTTGGTGGTATCGCCCGGGACCGGGACGTGACCGGACGGGAACGCGAATGCGCCGGGAGCGGTGTGAGGGCTCCGTGCGCCTCCCCAGCCCGGCACACGGAGCCCTCCGCCCCCCGAATAGGCCCGGTGCCGGGGGCCGCCCGGTCCGGAGCCATCAACAAACATTTCATCAGCTAGCAACCATAAAGGACAGGGCCGAAAGCCCTATTTTTGGACAAGAACATCTGCTATGGTTCGCCCTCACTGCTGGCCGGGCCCCCCGGCGCGGGAGGATGGTCCGCAGGCTCCGGCGAGGTCGGTGACAGCCCGGTAGGAGGTGAGGACGGTGAGCGACAGCGTGGACCGTGCCGCCGCAGATTGGGCCGCTCCGGCGGGCCGCGGCCGGCCGGAGACGCGGGGCCGGCCTGGCACACGGGACGGGTTCGCGGTCGCGGCCCTGGTCCTGGCGGTGGCCTGCCTGGTACCGCCGGTCAGCACGCTGGCCGGGCGATATGTCCTGGCCGAGACCATCCAGTTCGCCTGCTTCGCCATGGTGATCCCCGCCTTGCTGGTGTTCGGCGCTCCGTGGCGGCGGCTAGGGCTGGCCGGACCAGCGCCCGCCCCGGGCCTCGGCTCGGGGGCCAGAAACGCCGGGGACACATATACGGATGTCCTAAATTCAGGGAAAAGTCCTGCCGATTCGGGCCGCTCCGCGGACCGGCTCGCCCGGGCCCGCACGCGTAATCCGTCGTTCATGCGGTCGGTCGCGGTCCTGGCCGCCTTCGCGGCGGTCGCGGTGGCCTGGCGGCTGCCCCCGGTCATCGACGCGGTGGCCCGGCATCCGGGCCTCGCCGTGGCCGAGCTGGCCAGCCTGCTGATCACCGGCGTGGCACTGTGGCTGGAGCTGGTGCCGTCGTCCCCGTTCCGGCCGCGCGGCCGGGGTCTGCACCTGGCTGTCATCGCGGCGTTCGCCATGTGGCTGATCTGGGTCGTCGCCTACATCCTGGGGATGGCCACGCACGGGGTATTCCACGCCTACCGCTATCATCCCGGCGGACCGCTGAGCGCGGTCGCCGACCAGGAGCTCGCGACCGCGGTGCTGTGGGCGGTCGCCGCGGCGTGCTTCATGCCGGTCATCTTCACGTCCGCGCACCGCTGGCTGCACGATGGTGACGATGTGGAGGCCGAGCTAGAGCAGGTAACCGGCACCATGGCGCTGCCTGCGGTCAAGGGCTGGGGACCGTCGCGGCGGGGGAAGGCGTCTGCCCGCTGAGGCAGAGCGCGTCCGCCCGCTGAGGCAGAGCGCTTATGCCCGGGGAGGGCTACCCGGCCCCGCCAGCCGGGCCGCCGGGGCCGGCCGCGGGTCGGGAGCTAGCCGCGGGTGGGGAGCCGGCCGCAGGTGGGAGGACCGCCGAGGGTGGGGGGCCGGCGTCGTCGCGGGAGTCGGCCGCGTCATCCCGCGGGACATCGGCCGGGCCGCCCACGGAGCCCCCGAGGTGCTGCTCGTGCCCGGCCAGCGCGGCGATGGAGGCCATGATGCCCGTGTCGCGGTCGCCCACGAGTTCCCAGGAGCGGGCGACGCCGATCAGCAGGGAGCCGGCCAGGACGTTGCCGATCACGTCGATCGGCGCGTCGCTGTGCGGGTGCACGATAGAAAGCAGGCCGGCCCAGACCTCGAAGCCAAAGGCCACCAGCAAGAGCACGACCAGCCCGAGCTGGCTCCGGAGCCGCCCGCGTGCCACCGGGTCGGCCAGGATGGAGCGCACGCCACCGAGGGTGAACAGGATGCCACCCAAACCGGCGGCGAGCGCCGGATAACCGATCTCGTTGTGTGGCACCAGGCCAAAAAGGGAGACCGACAGGGCGTTGGTGAACGCGATCAGCGCCGCCGCCGCCCGGACCTGCCGGATGACGTTCGGGTGAGCGGCCATCCGCGGCCGGGGGGCCACCGAGAGGGCCACGAACAGCAACCCGGTCAGCGCGGCCGCCGCCCCGGCGATCGCCACGAACAGGTCGCGATATGTCCCAGTTACCACGGGGGCAGCCTACTGGGCGACCTCCGGCTGGCCTGGCGGTCAGCCGGTCAGGTCGGTGCGGAGCACGCTGAACCAGACCCCGTCGCGCCAGGCCCCGTCCCGCCAGCCGATGCCGCGCAGCACACCCTCCCGGGTGAACCCCGCCTTCTCCAGGGCCCGCTGCTCGGCGAGGTTGCCGGCCTCGGTGGCCGCCTCGATCCGGTGCACAGGGGTGTGCGCGAACAGGTAGCGCACCAGCAGCCGCTGCGCCTCGGTGCCGTACCCGCGGCCCTGGGCCTCGGGCAGCATCGCGATGCCGATCTCCCAGTGGTAGGCGGTCGGGGTGGCGATCTTCCGCCGCCAGTTCACGAACCCCAGCCGTTCCCGGCCGCGCACCACCATGAGCGTTCCGCCGTCGTCGCCGAGCAGGCCGTTCTCGGCCCACCGGCGCTGCCAGTGCTGTGGGTCGGGCCAGCCGTACCAGGCAAACTCTCCCGTCCTGGCCGGGTCCTCCCCGGTCAGCTCCCCCAGGGTCGCCAGATCGTCCTCCCCGACCGGTCGCAACGCGATCTGATCGTCCATAGCCAGCATCCTGCCGCACGTGGGGCGGGGCAGACGAGTGATGGGCACGCCCTCGTATCCAGGCCATCGGCCGCCTGGCGGCCGGGCGATGAGCGCGCGCCATGACGGCCGGCGGATGATCACCGGGGTTGACCGGCCGGGAGGCGGGCAGGTCTCAGGCCATGTCAGCCAAGGCCTATCTGGGCACCGGGGCCGCTACCGCCACCGCCGCGGTGGCGGGCGGCGTCGCGACCGACGTGGACAGTTCCTGGTACCGGGCGCTCGACCTGCCCTCGTGGCAGCCACCCGGCCAGGTCATCGGCCAGGTCTGGACCGGCCTGTACACGCTGACCGCCGCGGCGACCGGGCGGGCCTGGACCCGGGCCGGCCGGGCCCAGCGGCGCCGCCTGGCCGCGGCCCTTGGGGTCAACCTGGCCCTGAACGCGGCCTGGCCGTGGGTGTTCTTCCGCTGGCACCAACCCGCACTGGGAGTGGGCGTCATCGCCGTCCTGGAGGCGTCCACGGTCGTGCTGACCAGGGAGGTCGCCCGGGCGGACCGCACGGCAGCCGTCGCGCTGGTGCCCTACCTGGGCTGGAACGCCTTCGCGCTGGTGCTGAACACCACGATCGCCGCCGCAAACCGGGACGGCCGCGGCCGCTGATCCGGGCGGGAGCGGGCCGCCGCGCCCCGGCCTCCCCCACCGGGCCCATCGACAGGCTGATGCCTCAGCGGGGCGCACCGGCGGCCGCACCCCCTCAGCGGGGGGGCTTCGGCCGCCGCGCCCTCGGCGGGCGCATCTGCCTCGATCACTGCCTGCTCCGCCAGTGCCGGGACCGGCCCGCAGCGGGCGAGGGCGAACCGGACCGCGCCCGCCGCCGCGACGATGACCGCCAGGGCCCAGGCGATCCGCGGCGGGGGCGTGCCCTGCGCGGGCGTCTCGCCGGTGGCCCCGGCCACCAGGAGCAGCGCCGCGATGCTCACGGCGGTACCGGCCTGGGCCGCGGTGTTGATGATCCCGGATGCGCCGCCCCGCCAGCGCGGCGCGACGTCGGTGCCCAGGCCGGTGGCCGCGACCGAGGACACCCCGATGCCCGCCCCGCCCACGGCGGCACACAGCGGCACCGCCCAGGCCAGTTCGGCCAGCGGGATCAGCGCCGCCTCCGCGACCGCGATCAGGGCGAGACCGGCGGCGATGAGGCGCTGGGCGACCAGCCGGGGTGGCCCGGCGCGGCGCTGCACCGCGGCGGCCAGCGCCGACCCGGCGATCACCGCCAGGCTGAAGGGCAGCAGGCTCGCCCCCGCCTGCAGGGGGGTCCGCCCCAGCGAGTCTTGCAGGTAGAGGGTGACGAGGGTGATGACCGAGCTGGTGGTCCCGGTGTTGAGCGCGGCACCCAGCGCGCCCAGCCTCAGCGGCCGGGACCGCAGCAGCTCCGGCGGCAGCAGCGGCGCCGCGGCGCGGCGATCGACCACGCGGAAGACGGCTGGCAGCACGAAGCACGCGGCCAGCAGCAGGCCGCCGGCCAGGCGGCCGGCCGGCTGGGTGATCAGGGTGGCGCCCACCACGAAGGCCATGACGGTCGCGGTGAAGATGGCCGACCCGGCCAGGTTCAGCGAGACCGCCTGGGAGCGGGCGACGTCGCGGGGCACCGAGACCGCGATAACCCCGGCCAGCGCGGCAGCGAACGGCAGGTAGGCCCAGAAGATGACGCGCCAGCTGGTCAGATCGGTGACGATCCCGCCCACCACGAAGCCGCTGGCCCCGGCGGCCGCGCCGGCCGCGCTCCAGGCCGCGATCGCCCGGTGCCGGGCGGCCCCTTCGGCGGTGAGCGTGGTGAGCAGGCGGAGCGCGGAAGGCACCGACGCCGCGGCGGCCGCGCCCTGCAGGCAGCGGCCCGCGGCCAAGGCCAGCACGGAGGGCGCGGTCGCGGCCACCAGGGCACCCGCGGCGAACACGGCCAGGCTGGCCAGGATCGTGCGCCGGTGGCCGTAGCGGTCGCCGAGCCGGGCGCCGAGCATGAGCAGGCCGCCGAAGAACATGGCGTAGCCAGTCGCGATCAGGCTGCCGAAGGATTCCGGCGCGTGCAGGCTGGCCAGCATCGCAGGCAGCGACGTGACCACCACGGTCACGCCGAGCACGTCCATGAACTGCACCAGGCACAGCGCGGCCACCGCCACGCCGCGTCGATGTGACAACGGGGCGGTTAGAACAGCACCGCTGCCGCAACGACGCGGTCGGGGGTCCCGGCGGGCGGGACGTGAGGCGGAGGCGTCGGAGGGCTGGCCCATGGACTTCTACTTCCACGGCAGATGCTGGCAAACATGCGCCGTGGGCCCGGTTCTCGCCGGGCGAGTGGTCAGGACCGCTGGCTCCTCGCCGGAGGGCTCAGGCTTCCGGGCTGAGGGCCGCGGCCAGCTTGCCGAGCGCGGAGTCCCAGCCGGGGCCGACGTTCTCCGCCACCCCGGGCATGGCCGCGGCGAGCTCGCCCAGCTGTTCGTGGACCAGGGTGAGCAGGGTGCCGCCGTCCGCACCGGCGCTCAACGTGACGGTCAGCCGCGAGTCGAAGACCGGGCCCTCGGTGCGCTCCGGGCCGACGAACCCCCAGCGGAACACCAGGCGCTCGTCCGGGACGAGTTCGAGAAGCTCGGCCTCGAAGCCGCCGGCGTCGCGGCCGGAGTCCTCATGCCAGATCCGGTAGCTCCCGCCGGGCCACTCCTCGACCTCGGCCCGGGCCATGGTCAGGCTGCCCGGCGCCATCCAGCGCGCCAGCAGGTTGGGGTCCAGCCAGGCCTGGTAGACGAGGCCGGGAGGAGCCGGGATGAGGCGTTCCAGCCGGACCACGGCCTGTGGTGCAGTGCTCGGAGTCATTTACTCGTCCAGTTCGTTAGGGAAATTTGGTGTGGTCAGGTCCGGGCGGGCCGCGCGGACGAGGTCGGTCAGGGCGTCGAGCCGCTCGTTCCAGAACGGCTCGTACCAGTGCAGCCAGGCCTCGGCCTGGGCGAGCGGGGCGGCCCGGAGCCGGCACACGTGCCGCCGGCCGTCCACCCTGCGCTGCAGCAGACCGGCCCGCTCCAGCACCCGGACGTGCTTGGACGTGGCCGCCAGGGATATGGCCAGCGGCTCGGCCAGTTCCCCAACGGTCAGCTCGCCGCCGGCCAGCCGGCGGAGCATCGACCGGCGGGTGTCGTGGGCGAGCGCGTGGAAGACCGCGTCCATCCCGTGCGGGCCGGGCACCAGTTCTTCAACCACATGGTTGAAGATATACCTGAGGCATCAGGATAGTCAACCCTTTGGTTGAGCTTTTGCCCGGGGGTGGGCTCCTGTGCCCGGCCGCCAGGGGTCAGGCCAGAATCTGCGCATGGGTCTTGCACGCTCGGTTGGGTTGTTCGTCGCCGCAGGCCTGGCGGAAATCGGCGGGGGGTACCTCGTCTGGCGCTGGCTGCGGGACGGGGCGCCGGTCATCGTCGGCATCCTGGGCGCGGCCATCCTCGTGGTCTACGGGATTATCCCGACCCTGCAGAAGAGCTCTGACTTCGGCCGGATCTACGCGGCGTACGGCGGCGTGTTCGTGGTCGCCTCACTGCTGTGGGGCTGGGGGGTCGACAAGAGCCGCCCCGACCGCTTCGACTGGACCGGGGCCGCTGTGGTCCTGGTCGGCGTGGCGATCATCTACTTCGCCCCGCGCCGTTGAACCGCTGATCCAGGCCGCTTTCCAGCCGGCGTAGGGACCGGGCAGGCAGACGGCGCAAGGCCGGAAGCCGGCTGCGACCGCGGTTTGCTGGTCGGCGAAGAACACCCGCTGGGAGACGTAGCCCCCGGCGGCGATGGCGCGCCGGGCGGACGGGCAGTCGAGCCGGCCGTAGATCCTGGCTTTGCGGTGGCCGCCGAGCCGGCCGGGCGCAACACTGAGGTAGGGGCGCCGGTCGCTGCCGAGCAGCGTGTAGGTCCTGCCGCCCCGGGCCCGTGACGCGTCCCCGTCCCCGGCCGACCGGGCCGCCGCGGGCATCAGGCGGCGTCGTGGAAGACGAGGCCCAGGGTGAACCGCTGCCCGGAGCGGATGACGGACACGCCGTGCCGGACCGGGGCCGCCGACCAGCCGCGCCGGGACTCCACCGGGCGGTCGCGGGTGGTGAACACCAGCCCGTGGCCGTGCGGGATGAGGGTGGCCGTGGCGCGGGACTGGGCACGTGGCCGCTGCTCGTAGAGCAGGAACTCCCCACCGGTATGGTCGGTGCCCGGGTGGCTGAGATTGATCACCACCTGCAACGGGAACACCAGGTCGCCGTACAGGTCGCGGTGCAGGGCGTTCCAGTCCCCGGCCCGGTAGCGCAGCAGGATCGCCGTGGACTTGGCCTGCCCGGCGGCGTGGCAGGCCGCCAGCCAGTCATCCAGGCGGTCCGGCCACGGCGCGGGGCGGCCGAGCCGGGTCCACCAGTCGCGGGCGATCGGCAGCAGCCTGGGATACAAGGCCTGCTTCAGCGCAGTGACGGCTTCGGGGAACGGATGGGCGAAGTAGCGGTACTCACCCTCGCCGAAGCGGTGCCGGGCCATGTTGACGGTGGACCGGAACCGGCTGGCGTCGGGGTACAGGGCGGCGATCGCGGCCGCCTCCTCGCTGGTCAGCAGCGGCCCGGTCAGGGCGCAGCCGTAGCCGTCCAGGCCGGTGCGGACCTCGTCCCAGTCGGTGGCGTTCACCCGGTCCGGCCAGGTCTCGGCGGGGTTCCCGGTGGCCGTGCGGGGGGTGCTGGTGATGGGGCTCATGCTGCTGCCTCCTCCAGGGTGAGCAGGGTGCGCTTGGCGTCGGGGCCGCCGCGGTAGCCGCCCATGCTGCCGTCGGCGCGGACCACGCGGTGACACGGCACCACCACCGGCAGCGGGTTGGTCGCGCAGGCGGTGCCGACGGCGCGGACCGCCTTCGGGCTGCCCGCCAGCCCGGCCACGGTGGAGTAGCTGGCGATCTGCCCGTAGCCGATCTCGGGCAGGTGGCTCAGCACCGTGCGCCGGAACCCGGCGGACAGCCGCCAGTCCAGCGGCAGATCGAACGCGTGCCGACGGCCCGCGAAGTACTCGTCGAGCTCCCGGGCGGCCGTGTCCAGGCGGCCGGGGGCGCTGAGGATACGCGGGCTGATCCTGTCCGCCAGCGTTTGCAGGACAGCGTCGTGATCCTCGAGAGCGAAGGCCACCCGGATCAGGCCCTGGTCGGTCGTGGCCAGCAGCAGCGGGCCGACAGGGCTGTCGATGACGCGGTAGGCCACGTCGAGCACGCCGTCCTGCTGGGCCGCGGCGGCCAGCCGGGTGTGCAGCCGGCTCAGCTGCCCCGGGTCGTCCGGGAAGGCCTGCGCCAGGGTGATGGCCGGGTCGTCGGTGTTCATCGGGGCTCTCCTTTCGATGCGGTCGTGGGGGTGGCCCGGGGAGCCCGGTGGGGAGCCCGGTCGGGGACCCGGCGGGGAGCCCGGCCGGCGGCGCCCGGGTAGGAGCGGCGCAGGCGGGCAATGCCGTCGGCGGCGGCGCGCCGGGCGGCTTCGGTGCTGCCGCCGAGGATGGCGGCGACGTCGGCGTACGGCAGCCCCGCGAGGTAGTGGTAGGCGACAGCCTGTTTCTGCTTGGCCGGCAGGCGGGTGATGGCGTCGGCCAGGTCGTCGTCGGCGACCAGGCCAGCCTCGGCCGCCGCAGCCGGGTCGCGGCCATCCGCCGCAGCCGGGTCGCGGCCAGCCAGACTGGCGGACGGGGAATCCGGGGCCTCGGCCACCGGGATCGCGCGGCGGGCGGCGGCCCGGGTCACGTCGATGGCTTTGCGGTGGGCGATGGTGACCAGCCAGGCCTCGACGTTCGCGTCGGCGGGCAGGTCCGGATAGGCCTTCAGCGCGGACAGGAACGTTTCCGACCAGGCGTCGTCGGCGTCCGTAGGGCCGAGGACGGCCCGGCAGACCCGGAGCACGGTGCTCCCGTGCGCCGAGACGACCCTCTCGAACGGTGGCTTGCCTGTCATGACCTGAAGACGTCCCGGATCCGGTTTTCGTGAGGTGTCCCGGTGCTCAGCTAACCTCACGAAACCGGGACCCGGCGCGTCTTCCCAGTACAGAAGACGTGACTGGAGGAGCAGAAGATGACGACCGACACGGGCATGCGGACCGCCAGGGTGACGGCGGATGGGGTGACGGCTGAGCACACGGTCCTCGGCACGCGGCTCGGTGAGCTGACCATCGTGCGCGACGGCGGGCTGGTGACCGGCCTGTACTACCCGCACCACTGGTACAAGCCCAGCCCGGCCAGCTTCGGCCCTCGGACCAGCCAGGGATTCGCGGACGCGACACGGCAGCTCGGGGAGTACCTGGACGGCACCCGGACGCAGTTCGACCTGCCGCTCGGCGCCCGCGGCACCGCGTTCCAGCGGCGCGTCTGGGCCCTGATCGCGGAGATCCCGTACGGGCAGACGACCACCTACGGCGACCTGGCCCGGCGCCTCGGCGGTGACGCGAACGCCCGGGACGTCGGCGGCGCGGTGGGCCGCAACCCGCTGAGCATCCTGGTCCCCTGCCACCGGGTGGTGGGCAGCACCGGCAAGCTGACCGGCTACGCCGGCGGACTGGCCCGTAAGCGGGCCCTGCTGGACCTGGAGCGAACCAGCTCCCCGGGCCTGTGGTGAAGGGGCCTGTGGTGAAGGGGCCTGTGGTGAAGGGGCCTGTGGTGATCGGGGCTGTGCTGCCCCGGGGCCCGCCGTGCACGGCGGGTCCCCGGGCGGTGGTGTCTGGTCAGCGCTGGTAGCTGCCGGGCGTCCAGGCGTGCGTGGCGACCCCGACGGCGTTCCACGCGTTGATGGTGATGATCAGGGACAGCAGGGCGGCGACCTCGTCCGGGCCGTAGTGGGCCGCGACCGCCTCGTACGCCGCGTCCGGGACGTGGTCGCCGGCCATCAGGGTGACCGCCTCGGTGAAGGCGAGCGCGGCACGTTCCCGTTCGGAGAAGTAGGGCGTGTCCGGCCAGGCGGAGAGGCCGTAGAGGCGCTGCTCGCTGTCGCCCACCGCCCGGGCATCCTTGGTGTGCATGTCGATGCAGTAGGCGCATCCGTTCAGCTGCGAGGCCCGGACCCGGACCAGCTCGCGCAGCCGGGCGTCGAAGCCCACCCGGTCCAGTTCCTTGGTGGCCGCCTTGTCCAGCTGGGCCAGGGCCCGGGCGAATGCGGCCGCGTGGCCATCGAAGTCAAGCCGGACCGGGATGTGGCTGGTCGTCTCTTCGTGCGTGTCTGTGAGTGCCATAACACGAACCTACGAGGCCACCGGCGCACAAGTAAGCTCCACTTTCATGCTAGAAACGTGGGCCAGTTCCGGAGTAGATCTGCACCTGGACCGGGCCGGCCCGCGGGTGCGCGCCAGCCTGGAAGGCCAGCTCCGTGAGGCGGTCCGGTCCGGCCGGCTCGCCCCGGGGCTGCGCCTGCCGTCCTCGCGCTCGCTGGCCGCCGACCTGGGGGTCGCCCGCAACACTGTGGTCGACGCCTACGGCCAGCTGGTCGCCGAGGGGTGGCTGGTCGCCCGGCAGGGCTCGGTCACCCGGGTCGCCGGGCGGGCACCCGAGGCCGAGGCCACACCCGCACAGACGGGCGCGGCGCGCCGGCTGCGCTACGACCTTCGCCCCGGGTCACCCGACGTGGCCGCGTTCCCCCGATCCCGCTGGCTCGCGGCTGCGCGCCGGGCCCTGAACAGCGCCCCCGCTGACGCGTTCGGCGACGCCCCGGACGCCCGCGGCCGGCCCGAGCTGCACCGGGCCCTGGCCGGGTACCTGGGCCGGGCGCGGGGTGTGCGGGTGAGCCCCGACCGGATCGTGGTCTGCTCCGGCTTCACCCAGGGCCTCGGCCTGATCTGCCAGGCTCTGCGCGGCCGGGGCGCGACCACCCTGGCCATCGAGGCGTACGGCCTGCCGGACCTGCGCGGCATCGCGGCGGGGCACGGGCTGCGCATCCGCACGCTGCCGGTCGATCAGGCCGGCGCGGTCCTCGACGGGCCCGGCGCGGCGGGCGCCCCGGAGCCCGGCCCGGAGCCCGGCGCGGCCGGCGGGCTGGGCGCGGCCGGCAGGCTGGGCGGCGCGGACGCCGCGTTGCTGACCCCGGCCCACCAGTTCCCGCTGGGCGGTGTGCTCGCGCCCGGCCGACGGACCCAGGCCCTCGAATGGGCCACGCGGACGGGCGGGCTGCTCATCGAGGACGACTACGACGGCGAATTCCGCTACGACCGCCAGCCGGTCGGGGCCATGCAGGCACTCGCGCCGGAGCATGTCATCTACGCCGGGACGGCCAGCAAAAGTCTCGCGCCCGGCCTGCGGCTGGGCTGGCTGGTCGTCCCCACCCACCTCGTGGACGAGATCGCCGCGGCCAAGGCGCTCACCGACCGGTATTCCAGCAGCTTCGACCAGCTCACGCTGGCCGAGTTCATCACCTCCGGGGCCTACGACCGGCAGGTGCGCCGGGCCCGGCTGGCCTACCGGCGGCGCCGGGACCACCTCGTCGCGGCGATCCGGCAGCACGTCCCCCAGGTCCGGGTGACCGGGGTCGCCGCCGGGTTGCACGCGCTGCTGGAATTGCCGGCCGGCGTGGACGAGGACGAGGTCATCGCCCGGGCGGCGGCCCGTCACGACCTGGCCCTCGACGGGCTCCGCCGTTA
>Ga0208586_1000534_pt1 | contig 13682 bp, 9 predicted proteins | sample NGESurshal072012_6_FD_184471 | JGI IMG/M metagenome (GOLD analysis project Ga0208586, IMG submission 184471) | Arctic peat soil microbial communities from Barrow, Alaska - NGEE Surface sample 53-3 shallow-072012 (SPAdes) | ecosystem: Environmental > Terrestrial > Soil > Wetlands > Peat ... | reverse complement strand
GGGGCAGCATCTCGGCGCGGAACTCGTCGAGGAACTCGTCGAACGACTGAGCGGCGCTCGCGGGCCGGACCACGAACTTGGTCAGCCCCGCCTCGATGTAAGCCTCGATCATCGCGCGGGCCTCCGCCCAGCTAGCCGGGACGAGATCGGCGGGCTTGAGGTCGGGGCGGCGATCGGAGACGGCCCGGGCGAGTTCCGGCGGGATGCCCTCGGTCGCGACGGGCAGGCTGATGCCGAAGTGATCCGGCTCGATCTCCCGCCCGGCCTCGCTGGCCGCCGCCTGGATCGCCTCGCGGTCGCCGCGGGTCTCCGCGGGGGTGCGGAAGCTGCCCAGCCAGCCGTCGCCATACCTGCCGACGCGCCGCAGCGCCGCGGGCGCGCTGCCGCCGAGCCAGATGTCCAGCGGCCTGGCCCCCCGCGGGCCAACGCTGGCCGCCTCCACCGTGAAGAACTCGCCGGTGAACGAGACCTGGTCCTGCGTCAGCATCAGCCGCAGCAGCTTCAGCGACTCGTCGAACAGCGCGCCGCGGCGGCCGGGCGGGGCGGGGAAGAGGGCGCGCTCCCCCGGCCGGGCCGGCTGCAGCCCGAAGACCGGAAGCACGCGCCGGGGCGCCAGCGCGGCCAGTGACGCCAGCCCCTTGGCGACCAGGACGGGGTGCCGGCCCGGCAGGACCGCTACCCCCGTGCCGACCTTGAGCCGGGTCGTCCGGGACAGCGCGTAGGCCATCCCGACGAACGGCTCCACCAGCGAGCCGTACACCATCTCGCTCAGCCACAGCGAGTCGATGCCCGCCGCCTCGAGCTGATCCACGGCGGCGGCGAAGCCGTCCGGCACCGCGGCCGGGCCGAGACTGATTCCGATTCGGACCTTCATGCTTCCATCCGATCACGAAACGGCGAGTGCTCAGCGCCCCGGGGAGGTGGACCACCGAACGGGCGCCGGGGACATTGAACCTGCCGGACTGGCCGGGGCACCCGCTCAGTGGAAATCACGGCTGCGCGCGGCGGCCACCACCCGCAGCTTCTGTAGCCGGCTGGCGAGCAGGCTGACCGCCCCGTCTAGCCGCTCCACCCGGCCGTGGATCAGCAGCGCGCTAGCGTCCGCGCCGATCTTCCGGTAGCGCTGCCATACCGCCGGCGGGCAGATGACATTGGCCATCCCTGTCTCGTCCTCCAGGCTCAGGAACACCACGCCCCCGGCGGTCCCCGGCTGCTGCCGGTGGGTGACCAGGCCGCCCACCGCGACCATCGCGCCCCCCGCCGCCGTGGCCAGGGCCTGCGCGGGCAGTACGTCCTCCGCCGCCAGCAGCTCCCGGATATGCTCGATCGGATGCGTCCCGTACGTGCCGGTCGCCCACAGGTCGGCGAACGTCTCCTCGGCGGCGGTCATCGGCGGCAGCGGGGGCGCCGTCATGCCCAGCGTGGTGCCCGGCAGCTGTCCCAGCCTGATCGTGGCGACCGCACCCGCCGCCCAGAGCGCTTCGCGCCTGCTCAGGCCGAAGCAGCCGAACGCGCCCGCCATGGCCAGGGCCTCCAGCGCGGCAGCCGGGAGCGCGGTGCGGCGGGCGAAGTCCTCCAGGTCCGCATACGGCTGGCCAGCCTCGATGGTGGCGGCCGCGGCCGAGCCGAGGTTACGCACCTCGGACAGGCCTAGCCTGATGACCGGCTGACCGGGCACGGGCTGGCCCGGCACGGGCTGGCCCGGCTCAGGGTGGCGGCTCGGCACTGACTGGCCGGGGTCATCCGGTCCTGGATTCTCCAGTATGGCCAGGACACCGCTGGCGTTCACGTCCACGCCGCGCACCTGCACGCCGTGCCGGCGCACGTCGCCGATCAGACTGGCAGGTGCGTAGAAGCCCATCGGCTGGGCCCGCAGCAGCGCCGCCGTGAACGCCGCCGGGTAGTAGCACTTCAGCCAGGCGCTGGCGTAGACCAGGTAGGCGAAGCTGATCGCGTGCGATTCCGGGAATCCGTAGCTGGAGAACGCGAGGATCTTGACGTAGATGTCCTCCGCGACCTCCAGCGGGATATCCCGCGAGGTCATCCCGTCCACGAGCCGGTCGTGCAGTTCCTCGATCCGCTCCGGTGCGCGCTTGGAGCTCATCGCCTGCCGCAGCCGGTCCGCCTCCGTCGCGCTGAACCCCGCGCAGTCCATCGCGATCTGCATCATCTGCTCCTGGAACAGCGGAACGCCCAGCGTCTTGTCCAGCGCCTGCCGCATCGACTCGTGCGGCAGCTCGGGCACCTCGTCCCCGTGCCGGCGGCGCATGTAGGGATGCACCGAGCCGCCCTGGATCGGACCCGGCCGGATGAGAGCGACCTCGATGACCAGGTCATAGAACTTCTCTGGCCGCAACCGTGGCAGCGTCGCCATCTGCGCGCGCGACTCGACCTGGAAGACGCCCACCGTGTCCGCCGCCTGCAGCATCTCGTAGACGCCGGGATCTTCCTGCGGGATCGTGTGCAGGTCCCAGCGGACCCCGTGCGCCGCCTCCACCAGCTCGAAGCAGTCCCGTAGCGCCGTCAGCATGCCGAGGCCCAGCAGGTCGAACTTGACCAGGCCCGCGTACGCGCAGTCGTCCTTATCCCACTGCAGCACCGTGCGGCCCGGCATCCGCGCCCACTCCACCGGGCACACCTCCCCCACCGGACGGTCGCAGATCACCATGCCGCCCGAGTGAATGCCCAGGTGCCGCGGCAGCCGCTGCATCTGCCCGGCTAGCTCGATCACCGGCTCCGGGATCCCCGCGTCCGGCGGGACCGGCTGACCCGGCGCGTATGCCCGCGGCCCGACCTGCCGGGCCCACCCGTCCAGCTCTGGCGGCGAGTAGCCGAGCGCACGACCCGCGTCCCGCAGCGCCATCCGCGGCCGGTACGAGATCACGTTAGCGACCTGCGCCGCCCTCTCCCGGCCGTAGAAGTCGTAGACGTACTGGATGACCTCCTCGCGGCGCCGGTGCTCGATGTCCAGGTCGATATCGGGTGGCCCGTCCCGGCCCGCGGACAGGAAGCGCTCGAAGAGCAATCCGTGTCGGACCGGGTCCACGCTGGTGATCCCGAGGGCGTAGCAGACGGCCGAGTTCGCCGCTGATCCCCGGCCCTGACAGAGGATCCCCCGTTCCTCGCAGAACCGGACGATGTCATACACGATCAGGAAGTAGCCGGGGAACTTCAGCTCCACGATGACGTCAAGCTCGCGGGCGATCTGCGCGTAGGCACCCTCGACGCGCTCCGCCTCGGGCGGCCCGTAGCGGCCCGGGGCCTTCTCCTGGACCAGGTGCCGCAGCCAGGTCTCCTCCGTGTGATCGCCCTCGACCACGTAGTCCGGCAGCTTCGGCGCCACCACCTGGAAATCGAAGCCGCAGTCGGCCGCTAGTTCCAGGGTCCGTTCGACGACACCCGGGTACCGGCTCAGGCGGCTGGCCGCCTCCTCACCGGAGCGCAGATAGCCTCCGCCCGACGCGGCCAGCCAGCCGTCCATCTCCGCCAGGCTGCTGCGGGCCCTGATCGCCGCCAGCGTCTGGGCCAGCCGTGCGTTCTGGGGACCGGCATAGTGCACGTTGCTGGTGGCGACCGTGTCCACCCCGGCGGCCGCCGCCAGTTCATGCAGGGCGTCGTTCCACTCATCGTCGGCCGGCTGGTGGCCGATGGTCAGCTCAACCTTCACGTTCTCCGCGCCGAACACGTCGATCAGCGCACGCAGCTCGCGCTGGGCAGTCTGGTAGCGAGCGGCCCGGTCGATGGCAGGCGGGCCGCCCCAGGGCCGGTCACCAGCGAGCGGATAGGCGGCGGGGGGATGACTGGGGTGAAGATAGTCGGGCTGGAGATGGCCGGGGTGAAGGCCGCCGAGGTGAAGATCGCCGGGGTCGCCGGAGTAGAGGTCGCTGGCGGGCCGGTGATCGGCGGCCCCCTCGCCGAGGGGGAAAGCCGTGGCCGCGAGGGCCGGATCTGCCACCGCGAGGGCATGGAGGTCAGCGGCCAGGGCAGCCGGAACCGAGCCCTTCCGACACCCGGTGAGGACGACCCAGTGACCGTCATGGGCATCCGCTAGTGCCGCCTCGTCGTAAATCGGGCGGCCTTTCTCCCCGCCGGCCAGCTGAGCCTCGCTGATCACCCGGCACAGCCGCGCGTAGCCCTCCGGGTCGCGGGCCAGGATCAGCAGGTGCCGCCCAGCGGGGTCGCGAGCTCCGGCGCGGGGGGTCCCGGCGCGCAAGGTTCCGTTGCGCGGGGTTCCGGCGCGCGGGGTTCCGCGAGATCCGGCACGCGGGAGCCGGGCGGGGCGTGGTCCTGGGCCCGGCGCGGCTCCCAGGTCCAGGCTGAGCTCCGCGCCGAACACCGTTCCGAGCGTGCCGCCGCTATCCCGGAGGCGCGCCGCGGCCTGAGCGAACTGAGGGACCCCGTACATCCCATCGTGGTCGGTGATGGCTAGCGCCGTCAGGCCCCGTTCGGCTGCCTCGCTGACCAGCTCGGCTGGGCTGGATGCCCCGTCTAGGAAGCTGTACGACGAGTGACAATGCAGTTCCGCCCAGGCCAGCTGGGGGCGCCGGCGAGGCTTGCCGGGCGACCCCCGCTGGCCAGACCAGCCGTGCTCGTCGGACAAGCCCTGCTCGTCGGTCGAACCGGCCTCGTCGGTCGAACCGTCCTCCTTGCGGGGCCGCCGCTGGTCGCGGCCGTGACCGGTCGGTAGATAGGCCACGGGATGAGGCTGGCGCGCCTGGGTTTCATCGGTCCGGCCGGGTTCTTCCTCGCCAGCGCTGGTGCCTTGGGCCCGGGTGGTGCCCCAGGACAACCGCCGTTCGAACTCCCGCCACGGCACTGGCGGGTTGTCCCAACCCATGGTTACTCCTCCCCGTACGCGATCTCCGCCCTGGCCTTGATCCGTTACGCGACGTGGCGGTCCGGACTAACGAGGTAGGAACGCCCAGACGAAGTGGTCCACCGGAATATGCCTGGCTCAAGCTGGCTCAGCTGCCAGCCGAGGTGCTGCTTGAGCTGGTGATGGTGGCGGCATAGTCCGCCGAGATTGCAGCTGCAGGTCTTGCCGCCCCGGTCATAGGGCACCGTGTGGTCTAGGTCGCCGCGCCAGGCCGGCTGGCGACAGAACGGGAACCTGCAGGTCAGATCACGCGCAACGATGTACTCCCGCAGCCGGGTTGGCGGCCGGTAGCCGGCGGCGGCGGCGACATGTGCGCAGCCGTTCTCGGTGGCGGCGTCAGCGGCGGCACGAGCGGCAGCGGCAGCCGCTTCGCGGCCAGCGGCACGCAGCGCACGAGCGAGGATGCCATCGGAGGCCATCTCCGACTGGGGTGGGTCCAGCAACATGTCCTCGGAGATGGTCAGGGTGACCCGGCCCACCAGACCCGTCGTGTCTTCGTATCTGGCCACCGAGATGCCGCGCCACGTCGCCGGGCCGGTCCGCGAGCGAGCGCGAGGAACACGGGTGACAGCGATGGCCTGGCCGGTCCGGCTGGTCAGGATGACTCTCCACTGAACGGCGGGGTCGTCAGCTGCTGCCTCGGCGATCTCACGGGCCTGATAGGGCGTGATCGGTCCTAGGCGACCCAGGTAGCCAGACTCGGGCGAGCAACCCGCCAGAGTGGCCCACGGCAGGGTGAGATCGAGTGAGCCACCCGGCGGAGGCCCGGGCCCGAACCCGGCCGGCGGCCGGCCTGGCCCGGGCCCGGCACCGGAAGGCAAGATCAAGGTCGGCAGCGCGGCCCAGGACTGGACAGTTCCGGCAAGCTCGATATTCCAGTCATCGTCGTTGCTTAGCTCGCCGCCGAACTCCAGCGGCACAGCCCAGGCCGGATCTCCGCCGAGCGGATCAGGCAGGAAGTCATCGCTGGGCGCGTCCGCGTCAGACGGGGCGGGCACGTCCGGGTCAGGCAGGCAGTCATCGCTGGGCGCGTCCGCGTCAGAGGGGGCAGGCACGTCCGGGTCGGGCACGTTGCCGGGCTGGCACGCGGGGCCGGAAGGGTCATTCTCGTCATCGTCGCCGTTGTCGGGCGGCGGCTCGTCAGGCGGGCCATCGGGAGCCGCCGGGGTGCCGGGCATGGTGCCCAGGAGCAGGCCGATGAGTACCTGGGCCCGGAGCAGGTCAATTCCGCCCCCGGCACCAGATGCCTTGAGGCCCCGGGCCAGTGCGCTGATCCGGGCCATCGCCGCAGCCGCCCGGGTCCCCGGCAGCTTCTGCCCGATGAGCGACGCGGTGCCGTCCTCGTCTGGGTACAGGCTGACCTTGGCTCTCCGCTCGGCCTCCTGGCGGCGCTGCTCCGCGCCCTCCGGATCGGCAGCGATCACCGCCCGCCGCAGCGCCGCACGCAGCTGGCTGGTGGTCCGGTCCCCGGCCCCGGGCAGGACCGTGGCCTCTACTGCTCGCGCGGTGTCGTCGTCGAGCATCCCGGTCGACTCGGCTATCAACCGCGCCCGCGAAAGATCGATCTGCCCGCCCGCCAGCGCAGCGCCAGTCGCGGCCAGTCGCCAGGTCAGCGTGGTCGCAAGGTCGGTCCACCAGGATGCGCCGATCCGCGTCATCGCCAGCGCCAGCGAAACCTGCGCAATGGCCTCGTCGGGGAGCTGGGACGGACGGCCCTCGTCATCCACCCCGATCTTGTCGTCGGCGGCGGCGGACCGGGACGCCATCTCGGCGACCGCAGCTAGTTCTCCTGCCTGCGCCCAGGAGGCTAGCCGCCGGAAGGAAGCAGCCACGCCCGGCAGCGAGCCGCTTTCCAGTTCCCGAGGGGAGGCAGTGGCCAGCCAGCCGGCCAGATCGGGGCTGGGCGGCAAGGATTCCGCCACCCGTCCCGCCACCGCCGCCAGCGGCACGCTGCGGGTCTTACCGGCCAGGATGGCCTCATGCAGCGCCTCGTCCTCGTCAGAGTCCTCGTCTCCGGCGGGGGCGGTCGGCGACAGAGCGCCGTCCGGCGGGCGGTTCCAGGGCGCGGGCTCGTTCAGGACCGCTACCAGCGTCTCGAAGTCGAGCTCCCATGACCACGACAGGCCCTGCGGCATGTCCGCGCCAGCCTCCTCATCCGGCAGGAGAATGCCGTCCTGCTGAGCTGGCTGATCTGGCCCTGACTGATCTGATCCTGACTGATCAGGTCCCAGCATCGCGGTCACCTCCTGCCCGCCCAACTCGCTGCGTTTACCTCATCTTCGATAAGCATAGCGAGTGGTACTGACAAAACCGACGAGATTCGAATGAAGATTCGATGAGCTTGCTTGATCACGTCGGTTTTTCCGCGCATAGCGCGGAAAAAGAGTCGTGATCATGGAAAACGTCCGGCCACGGCGGGTACTCGGGCGCTGGGCGCGGAATCGGGCCTCCGGCACGAACTGTGAGCGCCCGCACGCAGACCTGGCCCCAGCACAAACTGTGAGCGCCCGCACGCAGACCTGGCCCCAGCACAAACTGCGGCCGCCCGACACGCAGACCTCGCACCGGGTACGAAGACTCGCCGCCCGGCGGCCGGTTAGCATCGACCCGTGAGCGAGACGGCTCTCCCGCCCGGCGGACGCCCCGCTGGCGACCCGCGGTGGGAACCATGGCTGCCTGCAGAGGCGGCTGAGCGGCTAGCCGGGGTGCGGGTGCCCTGGTATGTGGCCGGCGGATGTGCGCTGGACCTCTTCCGCGGCTCGCAGACCCGCGTCCACGACGACCTGGAGATCGCCGTCCCGGCGGCGGAATTCCCGGTGATCCGTGCCGCCCTGGCCGACCTGGAGTTCGACGTGGCCGGAGCGGGGCGGCTCTGGCCGGAAAGCAGCCCGGCGGCCGCCGTGATGCACCAGACCTGGGGACGCGATCGCGGTACCGAGATCTACCGGCTCGACGTGTTCCGCGAGCCGCACGACGGCGACAGCTGGATCTGCCGCCGCGACGACCGCATCCGCCGGCCCTACAGCACGCTGATCCTGCGATCCCGCGATGGCATCCCGTACCTCGCGCCGGAGGTCGCGCTGCTGTTCAAGGCCAAGTACACCCGGCCCAAAGACCTGGACGACTTCGCGGGCGTGCTGCCGCTGCTGACCGAGCAGCGGCGGGCCTGGCTGGCCGGGGCGCTCCGGGCTGTCCATCCGGGCCATCCCTGGCTGGCCGTTATGTCCGGAGCCTGTCCGGCCGACGCGGATCCGGCCTCCCAGGGCGCAATGTCAGTGACCACTGCCACGATGCTTTTATGGAAGAACGGACGCACCAGGCCAGTCGCAAGCCCACCCGGCAGGAGATCTCCGTCGCCATCACCGAGATGGGCTGGCGGCTGATCCTGGACGTCGCGCGGACCTCAGTGGCAGTGGAGTCGCTGGCGCAGGCGGCAGCCGTCGCCGGGCGGGTGGTCGCCGCGGCCGGCCCGGACGCCGACGAGTCCCTGCGGGCGGACATCCGCGCTGATCGCCTGGTCCTGACCTTGCAGTCGCTCGCCGCTGGACGGGTGACTGAGCGCGAGATCGAGCTGGCCCGGCGGATCTCCGCGGTCACGGGCGAGTTCGGGCTGGCGACCGATGCCGATGTCGGCGGAGCGGCTACGCGATCGGTCCAGGCTCTGGAGATCGCGATCGACGCGCTGGATTTCACCGCCATCCGGCCGTTCTGGAAGGCCGCGCTGGGCTATGCCGACGAGCCCGGCCATGCGGGCCCGCAGGATGCGATCGTCGACCCGGTCGGGGAGGGACCGACGATCTGGTTCCAGCAGATGGACGCTCCGCGCCTGCAGCGCAACCGCATCCATCTCGACATCTCCGTCCCGCATGACGAGGCTCAGCGCCGGATCCAGGCCGCGCTGGTCGCGGGCGGCACGCTGATGTCCGATGCCGAGGCTCCCGCGTTCTGGATCCTGGCCGATGCCGAGGGCAACGAGGCATGCATCACGACCTGGCAGGGCCGAGACGGGTAGGCGGTCGCCGCCATCACGACCTGGCAGGGCCGGGACGGCTGGCGGCGGCCGAGGGCCCATGATCGCCCTGACCCGTGGCGTGCCCGGGCGGCCTCAGGGGCGGCCGCCGACCAGGGCGTTCCGCCATGGCGAGGGGCACGACGGCGATATCCGGCCACCGCTCGCGGTGGCGCGCGAGCCGGGCCCGGGAGACGTCGATGCTGACCCTGACCGGGTTCTGGCGCCAGGTCTTGCTCATCAGATCGGTGAGGCCATGCGGGGCGCAGATCTCGATGCCGCCGGGCGCCTTGCGGATAGCGACGCAGGTAGCGGTCTCGGGCCAGGTGGCGACGGCGTCGTGCACGCAGCTGAACGCCGGCACGGGTGGTCCCCCGAAGTAACGGTGATACCAGGTATGCACGGCTGCCTGGTTGGTGGCTTCCCAGGGCAGCTCAGCCAGGCCCTCGAGGATCTGCTGAGCGTCCTGGTCGCGCTGGCGGCTGAGATTGCCGGGATCGAAGAAGGCGACGTCGATATCGCGAACCGCGGCCGGATCGAAGCCATCGCAGGCCTGGCCCCAGACGACGTCCCGGATGACCCCGGCGCCGATCCAGGCGTCCGGCAGGCCGCTCGCGGCGACGGCGTCCAGGGCGCGCAGCAGCCATGGCTCGCTGCGCACGCAGCCGGCGAGTCGACGGGCCAGGGCGCGGTCCAGCGCCGGGCACTCATGCCCTGGGCACTCATGCCCTGGGTAGTCATGCGCCGGGGACTCGCGCCGCTGCACGCTCATACGGGGAGCTTAGGCGCCGGGTTTATTCGGATGCCGCAGTGCCACACCGCGCCTAGGGTGGACGGCCATGGAGACTACCGTGCCCGTGGGCAGCGACGTGGTCTGGGCGCAGGACTCGGGGGGCAGCGGCCCGGTCGTCGTGCTGCTGCATCCCGGCGTCGGCGACTCCCGTCAGTGGGATCGGGTCTGGCCTGCGCTGACGGCCGAGTGCCGGGTCATCCGTTATGACGTTCGGGGGTACGGCCGGTCCCCGGCGGCCACGCAGGAATACACGCTCGCGGGCGACCCGCGGCAGGTACTGGAGCATTTCCAGGTGGAGCGGGCGCATCTGGTGGGCTGACCCAGAGCTGGTCAGAGCGACAATCCTGGATCAGGTCACCGGCAGCTCGGGATCAGTTCCGCAGTAGCGATGGCCCCGGTCAGTCGTAGCTGGCCTCGACGAGCCAGCGGCCGTCCTGCACGACCGCCAGCCAGGCGCACCCGTCGTCGGTTACCAGCTGGAACCTGGCCTGTCGCCGGGCCCGCGCCGGATCCCACCATCGCTCGGTGAGCGGCCACGGGCCGGCCCAGGAGGTAATGGCCCGCGCGGGCGATCCGGCCGCCGCCATCCAGGCGGGCGGGGCGGATACCTGGGCCCGGCCAGTCACGGACACGGCTTCGCCGGAGCCGTCGGTCACCCTGGCCGGCAGCGAAACGGGGTAGACGATCGCCGGGGCCGGCGCCGGAATGCTGCCCGGCCACGGCCGGTCCGCCGGGCGCTCCGGGGTGGCCGCGTCCCCGAAGGGGACCAGCAGGACCTGCTCGACCGCACTGCGACCGCCCGCGAGCACGGGCCGCGTCACCGCGCCATGCGCGAGCAGCGCCTGGACCCGGACTGCCGCGCGGGCTACCCGGTCGCTGACCACCGCGTCTCCCCAGAGGCCGAGCTGCCGACCCACCGCCCGGACCAGCTGATCCGGGATCAGCCGCAGCAGCGTTATGCCTCCGGCCGCCGCCCCGGAGACAGGTCCCTCGCTGCTGCCGACAGGTGATCGGTCCACCGGGGCGCCAGGCCGCCAGCCATCGAGCTGCCAGCGCACCCGCTCGGCGACGGCGAGCCCGGAGAGCAGGCCATCGTGCCGCCAGAACCGGGTCAACTGCCGTCCGTCCGTGCTGTGGACCTGCACCTGAACCCGCACGCAGGCCAGTCCGCTGGCCGCCAGCCGGGCATGCATGTCCTCCGCCAGCGCCTTGGCCGCGAACACGACGGGCTCCGATTGCTCGGCGGGGGGATCGAACTCCTGCGCCGCGGACAGGTCGGCCGCGGGCGGCCGAGGGGCCAGCGGCCGGGGAGCAAGCCCGCTCGCCAGCCGGTGCGCGAGCACGCCCTGCATTCCGAAGCGGTTAGCCGCCTCGACGGCGGGCAGCGCGGCAAACCCGCCGAGGGTGGTGATGCCCAGCCGGGGCAGCAGGACGGTCAGCTCGGGCATTCCCAGCGCGCTGACCGGCTGGCCGGCCAGAAACGCGGGCGTCCCGCCCGGCGGTACTATCAGCCCGGCGACCCCCGGGCCCCCGGTCGTCCCAGAAATCCCAGCTAGCCCAGATATCACAGCCGCCCCGGAGGCCTCTCCAGCGCTGGCGGCCAGTTCCGCGGCGAACAAGCCATCGGCGACGCCGATCTGGCAGGCGAACCCGGTCTGGCGGACAGCGGCCGCGAGCTTCCCGGCCAGCTCCGGCTCTCCGCCGAAGTAGCGCGCCGGGCCGCGGACCCCGATCGCGCAGGTCCCCGGACGCAGGACCTCCACTTTGGGGCAGAACTCCTCGACCGTGGCCACCACCTGCTCAAAGGCCCGCGCGTCTAGCCCTAGCCCCGGTCCCGCGTCCGGCGGGATGGTCGCCCACTCGGGACAGCACAGCACCAGCACCCGGCGCGGAGCGCGCGCTGTCTCCGTCACCCGGCACCCACCAGCGCCTCGCTCGCCAGCGCCTCGCTCGCCAGCGCCGCACCGGACAGCGCCGCGGCCGGGCGGGGACTGGCCAGGCCGGGGTTCACGTCGGGCGCCGGGGTCACCGCGCCGTCGGGACCCGGCAGCCACAGCCAGGCCGCCCGCGGCCGGGTTCCCGCACCCCGGCCCTCAGCCACCACCTGCACCCGGCAAGCGCGCAGCCGCCCGTAACCGGCGCCGATGCCGACCCACTCCCGGTCGGCGACAAGCAGCCGGGTCTGCGCGCCCTCCCACTCCCCCGCTATCAGGAGCACGCTCCCGTGCCGCCGGGCGGCCGCCTCGAGCTTGCGCCGTAGCTGGGCCGACGGCCGGTCCGGCGGGCGCAGCAGGACGATGTCGCAACCGTCCAGCAGCGCGGCCACGACCTGCGGCCAGGCGGCACCGGGATCGGCGATCAGCAGCAGCCGGTCATGATCGAGTCCAGCATCGACACCCGCGCGTACCCCCAGCGATGGCAGGCCGACTGCGGCGCACCACGCCCCCGCGGCCGACGCCCCCGCGGCCAGCGCGAGGCACAGCAGTCCCGCGCCGTCCGCCGTTATGACCTGACCGCGCGGCAACCCGGCGGAGGGCAGCAGTCCCCGCAGTGCCGGGAGGACCGGCAGGATGTCCTGGCCCGGGGCCACAAGCGTGTCATCCGGCGCGGACAGTGATCTGACCTGCGCGGACCTGACCTGCGCGGACCTGACCTGCGCGGACCTGACCTGCGCGGACCTGACCTGCGCGATCTCTGCTGCCATGATCACACTATCGAACGTTTATTCGATAACGTCAAGCTCCGTGGGCTGGCCGGCTAGCGTGCGCCGGAGCTCTGCGGCGGGCAGCTCATCGTAGGGTGACGCATGCCGCCGCGCCGCCCGCCCGCTCGCCGACTGCCCGCTCCGCAGCTGCCCGCGGCCTGGCAGTGGGACCACAACGCGTTCTACCAGCGGTGGCTGCTTCGTCAGCTGCCCCCCGCGCCCGCGCTGGTCCTCGACGCGGGCTGCGGCGCGGGAGCGCTGGCGAGCCGGCTCGCCGGGCGGGCCGGCCGGGTGGACGCGATCGACCTGTCCCCGGTCATGATCGACCTCGCTCGGGGCCGCCGGCCGCAGGCCGTCGGCGTGCGCTGGGTCCGCGGCGACCTGCTCGACCCCGGCCTTCCGCTGGCCCTGGGCGGCTACGACGCGGTCACCGCGCTGTCCAGCCTGCATCACCTGCCGCTGATCCCCGGCCTGACGCGGCTGGCGAGCCTGGTGCGGCCGGGCGGCGTGCTCGCGGTCATCGGCCTCTACCGGAACGCCACTCCCGCCGACTACGCGCATGAAGCCATCAGCCTGACCGCCAACGGCGTGGTTGGTGCCGCTCGCGCGCTGGGCGGCCGGGCCGGGAACCCGGACGCCACGGGCATGCCGGTCGCCGCTGCCCGGGACACGCTCGCGGACGTCCGCGCAGCCGCCCGGCAGCTCGTTCCCGGGGCGGTGATCCGCCGCCGGGTGTTCTGGCGGTACTCGCTGCTCTGGTGCCGGCCGCCGGACCGGTAAAGGACCGCGCGGGCAGTAGGCGGGTGGCAGAAGGACCGCGCAGCCGATAGAGACCACGCAGCCGATAGAGACCACGCGGCCGGAAGGGGACCGCGGTCGTCGTCTCTGGCGAATAGCAGTAGCCATAAAGTGGCGATCCGGTTGACACCGATATCGGCGCAGGAGTCTGCTAGCGACCCATGGGAACCGGAAATGGCGCGGGCCGCAGACGGCACGTCTGGCTGTGGGGGCGCGTCGGGGCGCTGCTGGCGATCGTCATAGCCGGGACAGCGGCCATCGTTCACTATTCCAGCCTGGGCACGCCCATGGCCGGCGGCCCCGATCCCGCGGCGGCGGCTTACGGCAGCACCGCTAGCAGCGGCCAGGCCAGCCCCGCCGAAGCCACCAGCGCGGGAGCCACCAGCGCGGGGGTCACCGGCGCCGGAGCCACCAGCGCGGGGGTCACCGGCGCCGGAGCCACCAGCGCGGGCGTCACCGGCGCCGGAGCCACCAGCGCGGGCGTCACCTCCGGGCTCGCCGC
>Ga0208586_1000531_pt1 | contig 13796 bp, 11 predicted proteins | sample NGESurshal072012_6_FD_184471 | JGI IMG/M metagenome (GOLD analysis project Ga0208586, IMG submission 184471) | Arctic peat soil microbial communities from Barrow, Alaska - NGEE Surface sample 53-3 shallow-072012 (SPAdes) | ecosystem: Environmental > Terrestrial > Soil > Wetlands > Peat ... | reverse complement strand
GTTGAGGCGTGGAATAGCCCTCGGCCGAGTGGCGGCCAAGCGCTCGCCCGGGCTCGGCGTGAGGATTTTTGACGGGGATTGCGCACTTTTGGGGAGGTTCGCCGCAGCTTTAGGTCGAAAACCTCCATATCGTGGATGCGCCCCGCCATTCGGGGCGCTTGGCCACGAATACTTAGCGCGATGCCAACTTCCACAACAGACGCCACCTCCAGCTTCCACGTGAAGGCTCGTGACCTGCGCGGAGTCGGGGCGGACGCCGCCCTGCGCTCGATTCATCCCCACAGGCGCTACCCGACGCGCCTTGCCACCACGTCATCGCCGGCCGGGCTACACCCGCGGCCTTGGCTGAAGCGCCTGCGCAGGGCTTTGCACGAGGACCTGTTCGTGCTGCACTACCAGCCGATCGTCTGCCTACAGAGCGGAGTGGTATCCCACTACGAGGCTTTGATCCGGCTGGCCGACGATCCCGACGATACGCTGACGCCGCCGTGCGCGTTTCTACCGGCAGCCGAGCGTTACGGGCTGATCCAAGACATCGACCGCATGGTGATCGGCAAGGTCGTGGCGTTGATGGGCGGCGAGCTGGCAGACAATGGCGCACGCGTCGCCGTCAACCTTTCGGCACTCTCGATCACAGACCGCGGCATGCTCGCCCACATCGAGCGGGAACTGGTCAGCCATTCTGTCCCCGCCGAGCGACTGGTGATCGAGGTCACAGAGACCGCCGCGATCGGCGATATGGGTCGTGCGCAGAGGTTCTGCGAAGGCGTCCACACGCTCGGCAGCTCGGTCGCCTTGGACGATTTCGGCGCCGGTTTCGGCTCATTTCAATACCTCAAGCAGCTCCCATTCCGCTACTTGAAGATCGACGGCGACTTCATCAAGGCGCTGCCCAGCTCGCACAAGGACCGCCTTGTCGTCCAGGCCCTCGTGGGTGTGGCTCGGGGCATGGGCAAGCAAACGATCGCCGAGTACGTCGGCGACGAGCCCACGATGAGCCTGTTGCGCGACTACGGCGTCGACTATGCCCAGGGCTTCGAGGTCGGCCGCCCGCGCGGCCAGCGCGAGACGTTCGCTGCCTGCTGAGCAGTCGTCCTCCCATGGCCACTAGGACGCGGTCTCGCGCCGCTTAGCGGCGTCCTAGCGAGGCTCGGGCATCTGGGTGCGCAACATCGCGTCCCATAGCCTGTCGGGCAGGATTTTGCGCTGGAAGACCGTCAGGTGCGCCGAGGGCGTGAGCAGCATGCGCGAAGGCGCTTTGCGGCTCGTGATCGCTTTCTCGACCGCCTTGGCCACGACGTCCGGACCGCCGCCGAGATGGCGCATCGGGCCTTCATAGACGCCGGCTGTCATCGCGGCGAGCTTGGTGTTGAACTTTTTGTAGGGATCGCCACTGTCGTTGGCGGCACCTTGCTGGCCAGGCTCCCCATGGCTCCCGCTCGTCCCGCCGGTCCCGGTCGCGCCGGCTTCGTTGACCGTGGCGACCGCGGTCTTGCCGAACTCGGTCGTGATCAGGCCGGGCTCGACGAGCACCACGTCCACGCCGAAGCCCCTGACCTCGAAGCGCAGGGCGTCGCTGATTGCCTCCAAGGAGTGCTTGGTGGCGTGGTAGAGCCCGCCGCCCGGCAGGGTCAGCCGCCCGCCCATCGAGCCGATGTTGACGATCTTGCCCCAGTGCTGGGCGCGCATCGCCGGCAACACCATCTGGGTGAGCGCAATCAAGCCGAACACGTTCGTCTCGAACTGGCGGCGCACGGCCTCCAACGGCACCTGCTCGATTGGGCCGCCTTGGGAGTAGCCGGCGTTGTTGACGAGCACTCCGACCGCGCCTTGCTCGCGCTCCACCGTCTCCACGGCCGTGCGCATCGACTGCTCCTCGGTCACATCCAATTGCAAGAGCTTGCAGCCGACGTCGGCAAGTTGCTCGATCGACTCCAGGCGCCGGGCGCTCGCGTAGACCGTCCAGCCGTGGCCGGCCAGGCGCCGGGCTGTGGCCTCGCCGATGCCCGAGGAGCAACCGGTGATGAGCACAGCCTTGGAGGGGGAATCGCCCATCGACGCAGCATACGGAATAGGCTCTCGTCCAGATGCGTGCCGTCACCTTCCAAGCGCCCGGAGAAGTGCAGGTCACGGACGTTCCCGAGCCCGAGATCTCAGACGCGGGCGATGCGATCGTGCAGATCGAGGCCACAGGCGTATGCGGCTCGGACCTGCACATCTACCATGGTCGTGTTCAGATCGAGCCGGGCTTCACGATCGGCCATGAGTACGTGGGCACTGTGCTGGCTGTCGGTGATGCGGTCGAGAAGGTCGCGGCGGGGGATAGGGTTCTCGGCTGCTTTCAGACCGCCTGTGGGCACTGCTTCTTCTGCCGCCGAGGCTGGTTTCACAAGTGCGACTCCTCGCGCACCTTCGGCCATGGAGCTGCGCTCGGCTCCCTGCAAGGCACCCAGGCCGAGCGGGCGCTCGTCCCCGCCGCCGACCTCGTGTTGCGCAAGGTTCCGGCCGGCATGAGTGACGAGGTGGCCTTGTTCGCAGGCGACGTGATGGGCACGGGCTTTCACGCGGTCGATGACAGTGGGCTGCGACCCGGCGATGTGGCGGCTGTGCTCGGGCTGGGGCCAGTCGGCCTGTGTGCGGTCCAGGCGGCACGCGCCTGTGGTGCGGCCAAGGTGATCGCGATCGACATGGTGCCCGAGCGCTTGGCGATGGCCGAGAGCTTTGGCGCCGAGGCGGTACACCTCAGTGAGGGCGACCCGCGCGGGGCCGTGCGCGAGGCGACCGAAGGGCGTGGGGTGGACGTGTGCATCGACGCCGTCGGTGACCCGCGCGCGTTCGACCTCGCCTTGCGCCTCACGCGCAAGTGCGGCACCGTGCAGGCCATCGGCGTGTATGCGGAGCGCGCCGAGGTCCACATGGGCCTGCTCTGGATCAAGTCCTTGCACGTGTGCGCGGGGCACGCCAATGTGATCGCCCACGTTGACCGTGTGCTCGCGATGATGTCGGCGGGTTTGCTCGACCCCACACCGCTGGTCACCCACCACATGACTTTGGACGAGGCTCCGGAGGCGTACGCTCTGTATGACCGCCGCGAGGCGCTGAAGATCGTCCTGACGCCCTAAGAGTCTCAAGGAGCTTCGATGAACACGCTTGCCCAACCGATCCTTCCCGACGCGCTCGGAGACGCAGCGCGCGAGTTCATTGCCGGTACCCACGGTTTGTTGATCGGCGCAGAGCGCGTGCAGGCCGCCGACGGGCGCACCTTCTCCACGCTCGACCCCTCGACAGGTCTCCAGATCGCCACGGTCGCCCAGGCCGGCGCCGAGGACGTCGCGCGCGCGGTTGCAGTGGCACGCGAGGCGTTCGAGAACGGCCCTTGGGCGACGCTTGCGCCGTCTGAGCGCGGACGGCTCATGAACGCGCTCGCCGACGCGATTGAGGCACACCAGGAGGAACTGGCCCAGATCGAGTCCTTGGACAACGGCAAGCCGGTCAAGCTGGCCCAGTACGTGGACGTGCGCGGCACGGTCGCCCACCTGCGCTACTACGCGGGCTGGCCTTCGAAGATCGAGGGCAGCGTGCTGCCCGTGACAGCGCCCAACATGCTCTGCTACACGCGTCGCGAAGCGGTCGGCGTGTGCGCCCAGATCGTGCCCTGGAACTTTCCCCTGCTGATGGCCGCCTGGAAGATCTCTCCGGCGCTCGCGGCCGGTTGCACGATCGTGCTCAAGCCGGCCGAGCAGACGCCGCTGAGCGCCTTGCGTCTCGGCGAGCTGGCGCTCGAGGCGGGTTTCCCGCCCGGCGTCTTGAACGTGCTCACCGGCGACGGCGAGACCGGCGCGGCGCTCGTCGACCACCCCGACGTCGACAAGATCGCCTTCACCGGCTCAACCGCCGTGGGCCGCGAGATCGGCGCCAAGGCCGGGCGGGCCCTCAAGCGCATGACCTTGGAGCTGGGCGGCAAGTCCCCCAACGTGATCCTGCCCGACGCTGACATCGAGGCGGCCGTGAAGGGCTCCTACCAGGCGATCTACTTCAACTCCGGCCAAGCCTGCAACGCGGGCTCGCGCCTGTTCGCGCCCGCCGAGCGTTACGAGGAGATCATGAGCGCGCTTGCCGAGAGCGCCAAAGCGACCCAGCTCGGCGCCGGGCTCGATCCCGCTACCCAGCTCGGGCCGCTCGTCTCCGCCGAGCAGCGCGACCGCGTGATGTCCTACATCGACGCCGGCCGCGAACAGGGCGCGGAGCTAGTGACGGGCGGCTCGGTGGCCCTGTCAGAGAGCGGCGGCTGGTTCGTGGAGCCGACCTTGTTCAGCGCCACCTCCGATGACTTGAAGATCGCCCGCGAGGAGATCTTCGGTCCCGTGCTCGTCGCCTCGCCCTATGACACGCTCGAGGAAGTGGCCCGCCGCGCCAACGACACCGAGTATGGGCTCGCCGCTGGGGTGTGGACGCGCGACGTGGGCAATGCCCACCGCTTGGCCGCGCTCTTGCGTGCCGGCTCGGTGTACATAAACCATTGGGGCGGGTCGGATGCGGCGGCGCCGTTCGGCGGCTTCAAGGCTTCGGGCTTGGGACGCGAGCACGGTCATGACGGGCTCGATGCTTATCTGGAGACCAAGACGGTCTGGACTTCGCTCGGCTGAGCCTGTCTCCCGTGCATGACGTGGACCAGCTGCGTGGCGGTGGAGCGAGTGGCACGGTCCCGGTCAAGTGAACGAGCCGGCGCCCCGGTGCACTAGAGTCCCCGGTCATGAGCGGGCATTCTCCGAAGCCCGGGAGCCTTCAGGTGTCGAGTGAGCTGGTCGAGGGCCTCGCCACGCTGACGCTGCGTGGGGAGCTGGACCTGGCCTCGGTGCGCCAGCTCGAAGAGGGTCTGGCGGCGATCGACGAGCAGGCGCCGGTACGCATCACGATCGACCTGGGCGAACTTGCGTTCATCGACTCGAGCGGTCTGAGGGTTCTTTTGCTCGCCGACACGCGTGCGCGCGAGCACGGGTATGAGCTCGTGCTCCTACCCGGCCAGGAGCCGGTCCAGCGCGTGTTCGAGATGACCGGTGCGCTCGATGTCTTGAGCTTCGAGCGTTGAGCGTACCGGCGCCCCGATGAGCTCGATCGCGGCAAAGCAGCCGCTGGGCTTGAGCGGCGCGGGCGAGGAGGACCGCCGGCGCGCGTGGGTGCCGGTCCTGGCCGGCGCGTTCACGCTCGTGCTGCTGGCGGCAACGATCGAGATCGTGCTGGACGCGGCGGTCGGCCATTCGCCGCTGATCCCCAAGTCTCCCTCGATCGCCGGCTGGCTGGATGGTGTCGGCGAGCGTCTCGGCTACCGCGTGTTCCTGATCGCCTTGATCTCATATGCGGGCGCCTACGGGGGGATGCTGCTGCTTGCTCGGCGCATCACCTCACGCTGGGTGATCGCGCTGACCGTGGCTCTGCAACTGGTCGTGTTCGCGGGCCCGATCCTGATCTCGACCGACGTGTTCAGCTACATCGCCTACGCGCGTATGGGCGTGGTGCACGGCGTCAACCCTTACCTGCACGGGCCGCAAGCGATCTTGGGCGACCCGATCTACCACTACGTGGGGCAGGACTGGAAGAAGGTGGCCACGGCTTACGGTCCGCTTTACACCCTGCTCTCTTATCCGCTGGCGCTCCTCGGCGTGACCGGGGCGTTGTGGGGAATGAAGGTCGAGGCGCTCCTGGCGGGGGGTGGCACGCTCTTCTTGACTTGGCGCTGCGCGCTCCTGCGCGGCTTCGATCCTAAGTTCGCCTTGATCGCGGTCGGCGTGAACCCTCTGTGGCTCATCTATGCGTTGGGGGGCGCCCACAACGACCTGATCATGACCCTGTTCATGATGATCGCGGTGGCGCTCACACTGACCGGCGAACGCGGCTCGCGCCAGGAAGGATGGGCAGGAGCGGCGGTGATTGGCGCCACGCTCGTCAAGGCCACGGGGATAGCCCTGTTGCCGTTCATGTTGCTCGCCCGTCGCCGGCTCGCCCCCCTGTTTGGAGCGCTCGGGGCGGCGCTCGGGTGTGCACTCCTCGCTTACGTCGTGTTCGGGATTCACGGCGTGAACATCGTCTCTGCCTTGAACAGGGACGCGGCGTTCGTGTCCACCGACAGCTTCCCCACCGAGATCGCCCACTTGCTGGGCAAGCCGGGGGTGTTCCCGGTCGACCACGATCTGCTCAAGGCTGGTCTCGTGTTGATCGTGTTGCACCTGATGTGGCGCACGTGGCGTGGTTATGACTGGGTGGCGGCCTCTGGCTGGACGCTCTTGGCGATCGCTGTCACGAGCACGTGGCTGCTTGCTTGGTACACGTTGTGGTCTTTGCCCCTGGCGGTCGTCGGTCGCGATCGGCGCCTGCTGGTGGCCACGCTCGTGGTGCAAGCGCTGTTCGTCGTTCATCAGACCGCGCCTTTGCTGGCGCCCGTGTCATGAGCTTCGTCTCGAACCGCAAGTGTGCGAAGCGCAACCGGGGGGAGCGCAGCGTATGAGCGCGCCCCAGGCAGGCTCGGTGGGAGAGTCCTACGGCTGGCTACCGGAGTGGGCGCGTCCGCTCCAGGACGAAAAGCGCGGCCTTGGCAGCGTGCGGCTGGTGGAGAGCACGATACTGGTCCTGCTCGGCATCTTCCTGGCGGTCGCGACCGTCAACGACGTGGTCCAGCAGACGCACGTGAACCACCGGATCGTTGCCGATCAGCTCACCTGGCGCACCGCCACGCATCGCAACTACCACGAGATCACGACCGAGCAGGACGTGAAGACCCACACCACGCGCGACGTGGTGTGCGGCAACGTCTCGCCCGGCGGACCGGACGAACACACCCAAATCTGTCTGGTACTCGTGGGGTCGGTGCACAATGGGTTGAGGCAGGTCAGCGGCGGCTACTATCTCGCGCCCGAGACGGTCGATATCGCCCGCCATCGGTTCGCCTGCTTTGGCGGACCGGCGCAAGCGGGTCTGTGCGGCTTGCAGGCGTCACCCGCCGGCTCGCCGCCCACCCCGGCCCTGCCAACAGGGCTCCCGTGAGCGACGCCTCGGCCGGCGCGGCGACGCTAGCAGGGGGAGCGCGGGCACAAGCGTCGGTTAGGGCGCGCACGGGCACACTGCCAAGGTGGTGGCCGCTTGCGGCCCTGACCCTGTTGGCAGCGGCTCTGCGTCTGGCAACGCTGGGCCGTCAGAGCCTGTGGTACGACGAGGCTTTCACGCCAGTACATGTTCTGCGGGCCTCGCTGGGGACCACCCTGCGCAACGTCGTGCACAGCGAGAACAGTCCGCCCCTTTGGTACGTGCTGGAGTGGGCGGTAACGCGTGTGCTGGGCACCGGCGCGGTGGCTTTGCGGCTGCTCTCGGCCTTGGCCGGCATCGCCACGGTGCCGGTGGCCTGGGCGATCGGTCGTGAATTGCAAGGCCCGAGCACCCGCCGCGCGGCGATCGCCACAGCCGCCTTCGTAGCGACCAGTCCGCTACTGGTGTGGTACTCCCAGGAGGCCCGCGCGTATGGTCTGTTCGTACTTACGGCCTCCCTGGCCTTCCTGTGCTTCCTGCGGGCCCTGAGCGACCCCACCACTCGGCGCCTGTTGGAGTTCGCGGGGGCGGCGTCGCTGGCTCTGTTGAGCCACTACTTTGCGGTGTTCTTGCTCTTGCCGATGGGTGTGTGGCTGCTGTGGAAGGCAGTTCCAGGCAAACTCCCACGCGTCCTCTATGCGCTGGGGCTGCCGGTGATCGTGGGGGTTGCCTTGATCCCTTTGATTCTCGCCCAGGGCGGTCACGGCACGCAATGGATCGGCGAATGGGCCTTGGCGAGTCGCTTGGAAGCGATCCCGCAGTACTACCTGACCGGCTATACCGGCTCGGCGCTCGGGCACGGCGTGGAGTTGCTGGTGGCGTTGGCGATTGGGGCTGGAGTCGTGTATGGGCTTTGGTGCACACTCTCCCCGCGTGAGGAGCGTGGGGCCTTGATCGCGCTCGTGGTGAGCGGCTGCGGGATATTGCTTCCGATCGTGCTTGCTCTGCTCGGAGCCGACTACCTTGCGCCGCGCAACCTGGTGGCTGCGATGGTGCCTCTCAGCGCCCTGCTTGCAACCGTGATCGTGGCGCAGCGCACGGGGCGCATGGGCGCCGTCTTGGCGGGCTTGGTGGCGGTTGGATTTCTGGCGCTCACCGTCGATGTGAATCTGAGCCCGCGCTTGCAGCGCGGCGACTGGGCTGGGGTCGCGGGCGTGCTCAAAGAGGGGACAGGGGGGCGTGCGATCACGACCGTTGAGCTGGGTGCTGCCCCGCTGGAGTATTACCTGCCGGGACTTGCAAACCTCACGCATGGCGGCAGCGTAAGGGTCAGCGAAGTCGACGAGACCGGCTATGCGCCCCTGCGCGCCTCTGCCAAAAATCCGCCGGCGCCCGGCTTTCATTTGCGCGAAAGCCGTGACGTCCACGGGCTCGTGGTGTACCGCTTCACATCTACGGTCCCTGTCACGATCTCCGAGCGGGTGCTGCGGGAACACGTGATAACGCTTGCCCATCCGGAGGTACTCGTCCCGGTGTTCTCAGGAAAAACCACCTAGCCTTCACGCCCATGTCGATGCAGATCGCCGAATCAGTCAGCGAAGCGCAGTTGGCGTTGGGGCGTGCCTGCGAGCATCTGCTCTCCCTGCAGGACGAGTCGGGTTGGTGGAAGGGCGAGCTGCAGACAAATGTGACGATGGATGCCGAGGACATGCTTCTGCGCGAGTTCTTGGGCATCAGGGAGAGCGATGGGACGGCTCGCTCAGCCGCTTGGATTCGCTCGCAGCAGCGGGCCGACGGCACTTGGGCAAATTTTTACGAGGGGCCCGGCGATCTCTCGACGACGATCGAGGCCTACTGGGCCCTGCGCTTGGCTGGAGACGAGCCCGAGGCCGAGCACATGCGCGCGGCCGCCGAGTTCATACGCGCCGAAGGAGGGCTCGAGCGGGCGCGTGTGTTCACGCACGTGTGGCTGGCTTTGTTCGGCTTGTGGCCTTGGGAGCAGGTGCCGGCTTTGCCGCCTGAGATTGTGTTGTTGGGAGCGTGGGTGCCGCTGAACATCTATGACTTCGCCTGCTGGGCGCGCCAGACGATCGTGGCTCTGTCGGTCGTTATCGCACACCGGCCCCACCACCCGCTCTCTTTTTCCCTGGAGGAGCTGCAGGGCGCCGAGCCTTGGCGTCCGGCCGTGCCGAAAAGTGCGCGCGGGCGCTGGCTCGCGCGTCTGGACCGCGCTCTGCGTGCTTATGAGCGTCGTCCTCCGCGCCTGCTGCGTCGCCTTGCGCTGGGGAGGGCCGAGCGCTGGATCGTGCGCCGTCAAGAGGCGGACGGTTCTTGGGGAGGCATCCAGCCGCCTTGGGTGTATTCGCTGATGGCGCTGCACCTGGGCGGCTATCCGCTTGAGCACCCGTTGATGCGCCGCGGGATCGAGGGCATCGGCGCGTTCATGGTCGAGTCTCGTCCACCGGAGGGGGAGCCGAGCCGGCGCCTGGAGGCTTGCCAGTCGCCTGTGTGGGACACCGCGCTTGCGATGGTCGCGCTCAGCGATGCGGGCTTGCCGGGCGATCACGAGGCGCTCGCGCGCGCCGGCGAGTGGCTGCTCGGCGAGGAGGTGGGGGTCACCGGCGACTGGCACGTGGTCAGGCCGGGCCTTGAGCCGGGAGGATGGGCCTTTGAGTTCGCCAACGACAACTATCCGGACGTGGACGACACCGCCGAGGTGGTGTTGGCATTGCTCCGATTGACGGGTGACTCGCGCGCGCGCACGAGGGGGCACCTTCTTTCGGATAACACCGAACCCTCCGGCGGGCTCCGGCTCCGCGATGAGTCACTGGAGATGCGGGCAGGGCAGGCGATCGAGCGGGCGCTTGCTTGGACGAAGGGAATGCAGAGTGGGAACGGCGCGTGGGGTGCCTTCGACGCGGACAACACAAGGGCGCTTGTGCGGGAGCTGCCGTTTTTGGACTTCGGTGAGGTGATCGACGAGCCGAGCGCCGATGTGACCGCGCACGCGGTGGAGATGCTGGCGGCCGTGGGTCAGGATCGGGAGCCGCAGGTCGAGCGGGCGGTGCGTTGGCTGCGCGAGTGCCAAGAGTGTGACGGCTCATGGTGGGGTAGATGGGGCGTCAACCACATTTATGGGACAGGGGCGGTGCTGCCGGCCTTGATCGCTGCCGGGGTGGCGCCATCCGAGCCGTGCATCCGCCGCGCGGTGAGGTGGCTGGAGGAGCACCAGAACGAAGACGGAGGGTGGGGCGAGGACCCTCGCTCGTATGACAGTCGGGAGTGGATCGGACGGGGCGCGAGCACGGCGTCGCAGACCGCTTGGGCCCTGCTGGCCCTGCAAGCTGCCGGTGGGGGCGCAGGCGGTGGCGAGCGCTGGCGCGGTGTCGCCGGCGAGGTCTCACGCGCGGGCACCGCGCGCTCGCGGGGTGCTGCGGAGCTCCCACAAACCGTCGGAGAGGGTTCGCGGGCTGTGGAGCGGGGCATCGCGTGGTTGGTGCAGAGTCAACGCGAGGATGGCGGCTGGGACGAGCCCCAGTACACGGGCACAGGGTTTCCCTCCGATTACTACATCAACTACCACCTGTACCGTCTGGTGTTCCCGGTGATGGCCCTCGGGCGCTGCCTGGGGGCGGCGGGACCGACGAGCGACGTTTGATGCAGGCCGCCTCGATATATCTGGCTTCGCCCGAGGTCCCTGACGCGGCGAGGGTGATGGCCAGGAGCGGCGGCGAGAACTTTTCGGTGGCCGCGCGCTTTCTTTCCCGGCGCGATCGCAGGCACCTGCTTGCGGTCTATGGGTTTGCGCGACTCGCCGACGAAATCGGGGACGAGTACGGGGGCGAGCGGCTGGCGGCGTTGGATTGGCTGGAGGGCGAGCTGGACCGCGCCTACGACGGTAAGGCGCGCGACCCGTTGTTGCGGGCTCTTGAAAAAACGCTTGTTGAGTGCGAGTTGCCGCGCGAGCCGCTGGTGCGGTTGATCGAGGCCAATCGAGAGGACCAGCGCGTGGGGCGCTATGAGACGTGGAAGCAGCTGGAGGACTACTGCGCGCTGTCGGCCACCCCGGTGGGCGAGCTCGTGCTGAGGGTGTTCGGACTGCTGACGCCTGAGCGGCTGGCGCTCTCAGACCGGGTGTGTACTGGCTTGCAGCTGGTCGAGCACCTGCAGGATCTCGCCGAGGACGTTGCGCGTGATCGCTTTTACTTGCCGGCTGAGGACTTGGCTCGGTTCGGCGCCTCCCATGAGCAACTGAGCGCATTGCTCGTAGGTGCGGGTGAGGAGAGGGAGGGCAAGGGCGTACGTGTCGGCACTCCCACGCATGACTATGACCCGGATGGCGCCCGATCCGCACTGCGCGAGACGGTTCGCTTCGAGTCGGTGCGCGTGCGCGAGCTCCTGGGCGCGGGTGTGCCCCTGGTGCGCAGCGTGCCAGGCCGAGCAAAGCTTGCGGTCGCCGGATTCGTGGCGGGCGGTGTCGCCGCGATCGAGGCGATCGAGCGGGCCGGCTTTGACGTGCTGGCCGACGCTTCGCGCGCTGGGCGTGCACGGCGGGTGGGGGCGTTGGGGCGCGTGCTTGCGGCGGGCTGCCGGTGAGGGGAGTCCCAGAGCGCGTGAGGGGCTTGGTCTCGGGCGCAAATGACAATCGGCCGCGAGGGAGCGACTTTTGAGCCCTGAGCAAGCATATGCGCACTGCGAAGCGGTGACGCGCAAAGCGGCCGCCAACTTCTATTACGGGATCGGCCTGCTTCCGCGCGAGAAGCGCAGGGCGACCTGTGCGGTGTATGCGTTCGCGCGACGCATCGATGACATCGGGGACGGTGATTTTGCCGAAGAGGAGAAGCTCGGCCTCCTCGACGCCGCCGAGCGTTCCCTGCACGAGCTGTCGACGGGCTGCGCCGACCCGGTGATCGTGGCTTTGACCGACGCCGACGCCCGCTTCTCGCTGCCGCTGGATGCTCTGGCTGAGCTGATCGAGGGCGTGCGGATGGACGTACGTGGGACATCCTATGAAAGCTTTGACGATCTACTCGGATACTGCCGGCGCGTGGCGGGCACGATCGGGCTTCTGTGTCTGGCGATCTTCGGCTCGGAGGAGCCCGAGCGCGCTCGTTCGCTGGCCGACGAGTTGGGCGTGGCTATGCAGCTGACCAATATCCTGCGCGACCTGCGCGAAGACGCTGGCAATGGACGGGTGTACATGCCGAGGGAGGACCTGGTTCGCTATCACCTCAGCACGGATGGTCGCTTCGAGGGCGAGGAGGGCCAGCTGGACGCGTTCGTGCGCTTTCAGGTGCGACGCGCCGGCGAATGGTTCGAGCGCGGGCTGGAACTTGTTCCGCTATTGGATCGGCGCAGCGGAGCTTGCGTGTTGGCGATGACCAACATTTACAGCAGGCTGCTCAGGCGGATCGAGAAGGACCCTCAGCGGACCAGCATGGAACGGGTGTCGCTGCCGATCTGGGAGAAGTTGTGGCTTGCCGGTCGCAGCATTCTGAAGGCGGCGCTTGGTTGAGTGGGCGGCGCGTGCTTGTGCTCGGCGGAGGCTTGGCCGGGATCACGGCTGCGCTTGACTGTGCCGAGGCGGGCGCCGCAGTGACACTGCTTGAGGTGAGGCCGCGCCTGGGCGGGGCGGCCTACTCGTTTGAGCGCGACGGATTGTGGTTTGACAACGGCCAACATGTGTTCCTGCGTTGCTGCACCGCCTACAGGGCACTGTTGGAGCGACTTGGCAGCCGGGCGCGGGTGGCGATCCAGGAGCGCCTTGAGATACCTGTGCTGAGCCCGGGCGCCAAGCCTACGGTGCTACGGCGCAATGGGCTGCCGGCGCCTCTGCATCTGGCCGGCGCGGTTGCCCGCTACCGCCACCTGTCGCCGCTCAGGCGGGCCAGCGCGGTCTGGGCAGCGATCGCCCTCAGCCGGCTCGATCTGGGGCAGGCCTCGGCGTGGGCGCGCCTGGATGACCGTACGTTGGGGGAGTGGCTGGCCGAGCACGGGCAGGGGCCGGCGAGCTTGGCGGCGCTGTGGGACTTGATCGCGCTGCCGACGCTCAACCTGCGTGCGGCGGACGGTTCCCTGGCCCTGGGTGCGTTCGTGTTGCAGACCGGCTTGCTGGAGAGCAACGGGGCGGGGGACATCGGCTTTCACCTGCGTCCCCTGCGGGAGACCCTCGGCGAGCCGGCAGAGCGAGCGCTGAGGCGGGCGGGTGTCGAGGTGAGGTTGGGAGTGCGGGTCGAGGCGGTGCAGAGGCCTGGGGCGGGCGAGCGGACAGGTGCGGATGAGCGATCTCGGGCCAGCGAGCCGGCAGACACGACGGAGCGGGTAGGCGCGCTGTGGGTGGTTGCCGGTGGCGAGCGACTGGAGGCCGATGCGGTGATCTGCGCGCTCCCGCACGAGCGGGCAGGGGGGCTCCTGACGCCGCTTTTGGGCGCCCGGGCGCAGCGGTGGGAGGGGTTGGGCGCCTCGCCCATCGTTAACGTGCACATCGTGTATGACCGGCGTGTATGCGAGCAGGACTTCGCGGCGGGTGTGGGAACGCCGGTCCAATACCTGTTTGATCGCAGCGACGCGGCCGGACTGTCGGGCCGGGGACAGTATCTGGCGATTTCGCTGTCAGGGGCCGTCGCGGAGATGGAGCTCACAGCCGAGAGTTTGGGCGAGCGCTATGTGGAGGCGATGCGCGGGCTGCTTCCCGGGGCGCGCGGGGCGAAGGTGCGAAGCGTGCACGTGAGCCGCGAGCATGCGGCCACTTTCGCGGCGCGACCCGGAACCGGGGCTTT